>ENA-OQVM01002100-OQVM01002100.1-marine-metagenome-genome-assembly--contig:-NODE-2100-length-24307-cov-4.436608_pt1 | contig 24307 bp, 17 predicted proteins | sample MGYA00237776_ERZ505498 | MGnify/ENA primary metagenome ERZ505498 (study PRJEB26159, sample SAMN06265151) | marine metagenome | isolation source: Helgoland LTER site | place: Germany:Helgoland, sampling... | reverse complement strand
TTAAATACTTAAGGCCTTAATAACAAATTTAAAGCTGATGAATCCATTTTCTTAAAAGGTCTATAGCTTCAGTGTGTTGAAGAGCTCTTCCAGATTCTGGCATCATGATACCAGGATCAAGAGATTCCATCCTATACAACAGTATAGATTCATCTGGCTTTCCTGGGACAAGTGAATATTTTAAGTTATTACTTGCACGTCCTGCTGCTATAGGCTTCTTGAAATAACCTAAGTGAATTTTTCTGTTCTCAGTAAAATCTAAATAAAGACCAGTGGTATCGGCTGAGCCTCCTTCAATATGACAATGACCGCAGTTAATATCTAAATATGAGCGAGCTCTTGCATCTAGGTCTGCATTGATATCTGACCAGTCAACCATTGAATTTGTAGAGATATTTTCTTGAATCCATCCCTCTTGATGCCATTTTAAAAGTTGATTCATGTAGCCATCTTTATAACTAATATCTTTATTAAGATTTCTTGCTTTAGGTCCTATTGGCGTAATAGTTTCACCTGATTGATGACATTCTTTACATTGATTGATATTCGGAACCCTATATCTAATATCTTGAATCTTTCCATAATCGTTTACGAATTGAGTTGATATTGTTTTCCCAGCAATGCTCTTGTATGCATCAGTTTGCTCTTTATTCCAAACATAGCTAATGTTTTTCCATCCATCATCATGCTTTATAAGCAATCTAGTTTCTAGTAACTGAGGATCAAGCTCTGATTCAGAAAAGTCATTCAGATAGGCAAAGGTTTTTATTAAAACTGAGCCATTCGGAAAATTAAATACTTCATCTGGATGATATTCTGCATATCCACCTTGAGGTATATAAATAAATCTTAATTTATCAGCATAATCAGAAAAAAGTGGTGAGTTTAAGTCATACGGAAGAACGCCATCTGTTGGAACTTGAAGAGTCAAATCACTAAAAAAACCATAATCAGATAATTTTGAGGCAGCTTCATTATTGAGTACAACCGATTGATTAACTTCAGAATTTATTGAAAGAGAAAATATAGTAAATACTATAAGAAGTGATGATTTATAGAGTTTCACTTATAACAACTGGAGGTAGAGGTGATATTTCACCTGAAAATTTTTCATAATTAGTTTCGACAGGATTAAAAAAAGGCAAGATATATTTTAATGCGTTAATAGTCAGAAAGGATGCATCACCATTATCACCAAGCACAATTTTGTCTTCTTTTGGTTGGCCAAAAATAATTTGGGGTAGGGGCATAATTCCATCCCAAAATATATCAGGCATATCACCACCAGAAATTTCAAAAAGGATTTTTGCTAATTCACCAGTTTCAAGATCAGGGTTATAGCCAGATCTACCAAATCTATTACTATGAATTTGAATTGATCTTGGGTGCGGATAGTAGTTCTTATCTTCTGTATCATATCCATAAGTTACTACTGCAATATTGATAGTATCATTTTCACCAATATCATTATCAAAGACTTCAACATGAGAATTGGCTTGAATGATAATTCCAGAACCTCTAGGAACTTCCCCAACAATATTGCCCTCAGGAGCAAAATTATCTGTATTATTATTCACTGATTTATTATTAAAAACTCTAATATGATGTCCACCCTGTTGAGGAATATCTGGTAAATCAAAAACTAGAATACCGCCTGTGTTGTTAGACGCTACATTATTAAAAACATCAGCATAGTAAGAGTTCTCAATTTCAATTCCTGCAACATTAAATTCAGCAATTGAATTTTTTACAATTATATTTTCAGATTGGCCGACATAAATTCCAGCATCAGATGCCCCAATAGCAACACAAGAGTCTATAAGAACATTTTTTGATTCAACTGGATACAATCCATAAGCACCGTTTTCAGAGCTCGGACCACCTGTCCACTCTGTCCTCACTCTTATAAAACTAATTCCATCTACTCCCTTAACTTTTATTGCATCACCCTTTGCATTTTCTATAGCAAAGTCTCTAAGGATTACGTTATCTGAGGTTACTGATAGTCCTTGAGCTCCAGAAAGTTGATTTTTAAATGAAAGAACAGTTTCATTCATTCCATCACCTTCTAATATTATATTTCTGACATCAATGGAAAGACTATCTTCTAGTTCATATAATCCAGATGATAAATGAACAATATCACCTGGATTTGCAAGAATAAGAGCTTCTTGTATCTCTGTGTATGGATCTTCAGATGGAGATATATAAATAGTTTCTGCAAAACCTGCAGTACTGAGCAAGATACCTATTAAATAAAGTTTAGATTGCTTCAGGAATATCTTCAAAACTTTCTAGAGGTTTTTTTAACTCACTCCAATCACATTCAAAGTCATCAGGAGCATGTTCATATTCAAGCAATCCAAGCGCTTCAAACTTTGGTCTGACAGAGTCTGTTAAGAGTCCAATTCTTGATAGGTTAGGAATAACTCGTGAAAACAAGAAATTTCTGAACATATCAAAGGTTTTAGTATTCATTTGGAACTCTCTTGCTTCTTCAGGCGTCATTTTTAAAAATCTTTGTTCAGCCTTTGTATTTATTAATCTTTCTCTAGAAATAACACACGCCTCATAAGCAAATTCAGCTCTGTCTTCTATTTCCTGAGGTGTTAATGTTTTTATATAATCTTCTAGATAATTGATACCAAAAGTTACATGTCGAGCTTCATCTCTAACAACATAGTGGAGAAGTTGTTTCAAAAGAGGATCTTTAGTAATAGCTTTTAGCATTTGAAATGCTGCAAGTGCCAATCCTTCAATAATAATTTGCATTCCAATAAATTTTAAATCCCACCTTTCATCTGTAAGAATTTTATCAAGAAGCAATTTAAGTGATGGGTTTATAGGATAATGGATTCCAATTTTATCTTGAAGATATCTATTAAAAACCTCAACATGTCTTGCTTCATCAAAAGTCTGGGATGCTGCATATAGCTTCGCATTAAAAGTTGGAGCACAGCATGCAAGTTGAGATGCAACTAATAATGCACCTTGCTCTCCATGAAGGAATTGACTCATTAATTCAGCAGTTGAATGCCTATCAAAAAGTATTTTTTCTTCTTCTGAAAGAGCCTGATAGGCTTCTAGAGTTTCGTGGGGTAGTTCCTCATCAGGTTCAACAATTTTCTCATCTGCTGGATGAGTGTAATCCCAATTAAGATCAATTGACCCATTCCAATTTAACTCTTTGCCAAGTTCATAAAGTTTTTTAATTCTATTATCTGCAACTGTATAGTCCCAGTTATATGATCCTGTTAATGGTGTATTAAATATCTCAACCACATCTTCAACCTGATCAGGTGTCATGTTTACTTCATCATCAAAGTAAAGAAGGTCTTCAGGTGGCCCGTTTTGTTTTGTTATTTTCATTCTGCTCCCTATTTAATGTTTACACTGTAAACATTAAGTTATTTTATAACAGAATTTAGTTCTTGAAAAGTTTTGTTAACTCATCCAGCAATACTTCACCCAGTTCCTCTGCTCTGTGAATTGTAATTGCGTTTTTATAGTATTTTGTAACATCATGCCCAATACCGATCGCCTGAAGTTCTACTGGGCTCTCATTTTCAATCTGGGCAATCATTTTTTTAAGATGATTATCTAAGTAATCCTCTCTATTTGCTGACAAGGTACTATCATCAACAGGAGCTCCATCAGATATAACAATCATGATTTTTCTTTCCTCATTTCTTTTAATAAGTCTTTCATGAGACCAAGCTAGAGCCTCCCCATCTATATTTTCTTTTAAAAGACCCTCTCTTAACATTGCACCAAAATATTTTCTAGACCTTCTCCATGTATTATCTGCACTTTTATAAATAATATGACGAATATCATTTAGTCGTCCGGGGTTTGTGAAACCTCCCTTGTTTATCCATTCTTGCTTTGAGTCTCCACCTTTCCAATGTTTAGTTGTAAAGCCTAAGACCTCAGTTTTAATTTGACATCTTTCGAGTGTACTTCCAATGATGTCAGCACAAATAGCAGCAAGACTTATTGATCTTCCTCGCATTGAACCAGAATTATCTATAAGAAGCGTTACAACAGTATCTTTAAAATCTGTTTCGGTTTCTTCTTTGTAGCTTAAAGGATGCCCCGGTTCAGCAATAACTCTGTGGAGTCTAGCAGTATCAAGGATTCCTTCTTCAAGATTAAAGTTCCAGCTTGTGTTCTGTTTTGCTAGAAGCAACCTTTGTAGCCTGTTTGCTAATTTACCTATTGTTGTCTGATAGGGCTTTATTAGATTGTCTAGCTGAACTCTTAGTCTTAATGCTTCATCGGAAGTTGTGAGGTCTTTAGCATCAATAATCTCATCGAATGCAGAAGTAAAAATAGAATAGTCTTGTTGTCCGTTAGTAGTATAGTTATTTTCAGGGTAAGCAAGAGCTTCGATCTCTTCATCTATCGAGGTTCCATCTGAAGTTGATTCAACTTGTTGGATATTATCATCCATTGCAATATCCATATCTTCAAGCATATTTTCAGGATCTGAACTATCATTATCTTGTTGATCCTCCATTTCTCCTTGCTCAATTTCATTTGTGCTACCCGGAGATTCAAAAGGCTCATCTTCATTGAGATCTTCTTCAGAGTTATCAATTTTAAGCAAATTTATCTTCTTCAAGAATTTCTCAGATAATTTACTAAAGTTTTCTTGGTTTGAAATTGTATTTACTATATCTTCTTTAATTTCAAATAGATTTGCAGATGCAAATTTTTCATTAAAATTATTAAGGATTTTTTGAGATGCTGGAAGTAAGGTAATGCCAGCAGCATCTTTTAACCATAGATTGGCACAAAGAGCCGTGTAATTTGGTGATTTCTGATCCTCAATACTTAAACTTTTTGCTTCAAGATAGTCAATTATATTTGTCTTTGAGCCTTTAAAATCTGATGAGCCTATTATTTCCACTCTGGACATTTCAAGTTCATTAAAGACCAGTCTTGCTGGAAGAGTGAGGGGTATTTCCTTAATGGGCTTATGGTAAGCAAACCAGAATGCTTGAAAGTCTGACTCACCTCTCCAAGTAGATAAATCCTTTGTTGATCTTGGCGTTGAAGATAAAGAAGCCTGATCTAAGACTGGAGGTCTTTGAGGTATTCCATTTTTAGAAGTAAGATCTTTATTTTTTGCTATAGCTTTTATAGATGATATGGAAGCTTCATAAAGCTTATCTCTATTTTTTATCCAGCCCATTTTATTTATGTTTTTGGCCCATCACCTTCAATATCTATATCAAAACATCTTTGGAAATATTCTAAAAATATAGACTTTTCCATCTCATCACATTTATTGAGAAAAGTTAATTTAAAAGATGAAGCTATATCTTTAAATATTTTATAATTTTGAGCCCATGAAATAACTGTTCGTGGTGACATTAAGATTGAAATATCTCCATTTGCAAATCCATTTCTTGTTAAGTTTGCTAACTTGATCATATTTTTTAGAGTATCTTGGTTTTTTGCACCCTTCATGTCGCCAACCTGAGACACAACAACTTTATACTCTTGCTTTGGATCAAGATAATTCAAGGTTGAGAGGACGTGCCATCTATCCATTTGCCCCTGGTTAATTTGCTGTGTTCCATGATAGAGGCCAGTGACATCACCAAGACCTACAGTATTTGTAGTTGCAAACAATCTAAAACATGAATGGGGATTAATAACTTTATTTTGATCAAGAAGAGTTAGCTTGCCCTCAACTTCAAGAATCCTCTGAATTACAAACATAACGTCAGGCCTTCCAGCATCATATTCATCAAAAACTAATGCAACAGGGTTTTGAATGGACCAGGGTAGCAAACCCTCTTGAAATTCAGTTATTTGTTTACCATCTTTTAATTTAATAGCATCTTTGCCAAGCAGATCGATTCTACTAATGTGACTATCAAGATTTATTCTTACACAAGGCCAATTAAGCCTGGCAGCTACTTGTTCAATATGTGTCGATTTTCCCGTTCCATGAAAACCCTGAATCATCACTCTTCTATTATGCTCAAAACCAGCTAAGATCGATAAAGTTGTTTCTCTATCAAAAACATAATTAGGATCTATTTCTGGAACCCATTCAGTTTTATCTTTAAAACCCTTAACAGATATTTTAGAGTCAATATTAAAAACCTTTGATACCTCTATCTTTATATTCGGTTTTTTTGGAAGATCTATATTGGAATTGATTGCCATTTTTTTTATTTAGTTTTTCTAATTTGTAACCATGATACTTTTTGACTCATGAAAGTTCTAGTTTTTTTATAAACAATGTAAGATGGATACTCTTAAAATCATTAGTCTTGTTTAAAGGAGTCTAGTCCAATGGAAGAAAAGCCCAATCTTTTAGAAAAATCTTTAGATTTATTTTCGTTAAATAAAATTGATAGAGACATCTATACCTGGACTGGAAAGAATGTTGGCTGGGCTAGGGTTTTTGGTGGCCAAGTAATGGCGCAAACATTAATTGCGGCATATAAAACTATTAGCGTTGATCATTTCGCTCATTCCTTCCATTCTTATTTTTTACGACCTGGTCATATGGATAAGCCTATTATTTTTATGGTTGACAGAATAAGAGATGGTAAAAGTTTTTCAACTAGAACTGTGAAAGCGCTTCAGGATGGCGAGGCAATTTTTAGTTGCTCAATATCTTTTCAAAAAGATGAAGAGGGGCTTGAGCATCAAATCCCAATGCCAGATATAACAGGTCCTGAAAAGTTAAGAAATGAAATAGAAATAAGGGAGGAGCTCCTCAAAAAATTAAAATTAGATCCTGATGATATGCCTGTTTTTATTCGCCAAAAAGAAATTGAAATGAGGCCTGTAGAAGAACAAGACTATTTTAATCCAAAAAGGTTACCACCATACAAAAATACTTGGATTAAGCCTGACGGCATAATTCCTGATGATCAAAAGATACAACAAGCATTTCTTTTATATATATCTGATATGGGTCTTATTGCTGCTGCAAATAATTCAGTTGGCGTAAACTTTCTAACTAAAAATCTTCAAAATGCTAGTTTAGATCATGCAATGTGGTTTCATAGAAAAGTTGATCTTAATGATTGGTTTTTATATTCAATTGATAGCCCAATTACTAGAAATGCAAGAGGGTTTTCAAGAGGATCTATCTTTTCCCATAACGGAGATTTGGTTGCATCATGCACTCAAGAGGGTTTAATAAGAGTTTGGCCAGAATCAAAAAAAGCTGACTAAATACTTCTAATTAGATCTGTTAAAAATTTAACCTTATCTGGATTTATATTTGGAGTAATTCCGTGTCCTAAATTGAATATGTATCCAGGATAATTTTTAAATTTCTGAAGAATTTTCAAGGTTTCTTGCTTAATTACTTCATTTGATTCCAAAAGAATTTCAGGATTAAGGTTGCCTTGGATCGCAACTTTATTTTTTACTTCATTTAAATCAATATCATTCATACTCCAATAAAGGCTTAGGCAATCAGATTGAGATGTCATAATGGTCTTTAATTGAACTTTAGGTTCTCTAGAAAATAAAATAATTGGAATATTTTTTGTAACGGCATCATTTTTTAATAGGCCTATTAAAGTAGTTATATATTTTAAAGAGTAAACTTTATAATCATCTTCAGTTAACAGATTAGCCCATGAATCAAATATCTGAATAACATCAGCTCCAGCTTCTATTTGTCTTTTAAGGTATTCAAAGCAAGCATCTGTAAGCTTATTAAGAAATATATGTGCTTCATCATCATTTTCTTTTAGAAAGTTTCTAGTAAATAAAAAATCTTTAGAGGATTTTCCTTCTATAGAGTAGGCAGCTAAAGTCCAAGGGCTTCCACAAAAACCAATTAATGGAATATGTTTTGGCAGGGCGCTTCTAATATTCCCTACAGCTTTATAAACATAAGACAGGCTATCAGAATCAAATGGTTTAATATTTAATACGTCCTTGGCAGTTTTTATTGGATTGCCAAATACCGGACCTTCTCCTTCTAAGAATTTAACATCTAGGCCCATAGCATCAGGTATTGTTAAAATATCAGAAAACAGTATGGCCGAGTCTAGTTCAAAAGCATTTATAGGCTGAAGGGCCAATTCACAACAAACATCAGGCTCTTTGCACATATCAAGAAAGTTTTTAAACTTCTTTCTAACAGCTCTATACTCAGGCATATATCTTCCAGCTTGGCGCATATACCAAATTGGGGGAATAGGAAGGGTCTCTTTATTAAGCGCTTTTAAAAAAATGGATTCTCTTTCTATCATGAAACGTATTTTATAATACTTTTTGCAGCTTCACGTCCTTCCCATATAGCTGTAACAACCAAATCCGAACCTCTGACCATATCGCCACCAGAGAATATTTTTTTATTTGATGTTTGGAACTTATATTCCTGATGCTCCTCAGCTATAACAAGCCCATTTTTTTGGGTATTAATTTCAAAATCTCCAAACCAACTTGATGGACTTGCTCTAAAACCAAAAGCAACAATAACAGCATCAGCTTCATAAATTATTTCAGATCCAGGTATAGGTATTGGTACTCTTCTTCCATTTTGATCGGGCTCACCTAATTGAGTCTTAACAATTTTCACACCTTGCACTTTTTCGCTTCCGACTATATCTATAGGCTGAATATTAAATTCAAATTCAACACCTTCTTCTTTTGCATTTTGAACTTCTCTTTTAGATCCTGGCATATTTTCTTCATCCCTTCGGTAAAGGCATTTTACTGATTTTGCACCTTGCCTTATTGCAGTTCTATTGCAATCCATAGCTGTATCTCCACCACCTAAAACAATTACATTTTTACCCTTTAAATTTATAAATTCATTTTTATTGGTTTGTAACTTCAAAAGTTTTTTTGTGCTAGAAATCAAGTAGTCAATTGCTTTATATACCCCTGGTAATGATTCACCAGCAAAACCTCCCTCGAGAGATGTATAAGTGCCCATAGCTAAAAAAACGGCATCATATTCGTCATATAATTTTTTAAATGGTAGATCTTTTCCAATTTCTTTACCCAATTTAAATTTGACACCCATTTCTTCTAAAATTTTCCTTCTTCTTTTAACAACAGATTTTTCTAATTTAAATTCAGGTATTCCAAAAGTTAATAATCCGCCTATTTCTTCATTCTTATCATAAACATGACTATGGACACCTGATCTTGTCAAAACATCTGCACATGCTATTCCAGCTGGTCCAGCGCCAACAATAGCAACTTTTTTATCAGTCCATTTTCTGTAAGACATATCAGGTTTCCAGCCCATTTCAAATGCTTTTTCAGTAATATATTTTTCAGTTGAACCAATGGTAACTGCACCAAAACCATCATTTAGTGTACAGGCTCCCTCACATAGCCTATCTTGTGGGCACACCCTTCCACATACTTCAGGCAAGCTGTTTGTTGAGTGACATAATTCAGCAGCTTCTATAATATTCCCTTCATTTACAAGTTTTAACCAATCAGGAATAAAATTATGAACAGGGCATTTCCATTCACAGTATGGGTTTCCGCAATCTAAACATCTATGAGCTTGGTTAGATGCTTGAACTTGATTATATTCTCCATAAATTTCAACAAAACTAATTTTTCTTTCTTCGGCTGATTTTTTGACAGGATCATATCTTCTGACATCTAGAAATTGAAAATCATTATCTAGCTTTTCATGATTTACATATTCATCTCTATAATTAAGTGACGAATTGTTGTTTTCAAGGCTGAAGTTATTTCCTTGTTTTGAAAAAACTTCCTCTTTCCATTTAAGTAATTTTTCTTTTGCAATTTCAAAATCTTCAAGAGGAGCAAACGATTTTGTTATGTACTTTCCATTAACTCTCAGCTTTCCATAAAAGAAAGGCGACTTTGGTTGAGTAAAAAGTAAAACTCCTTTCTCAATTTTATATTGCTTATTTTTCATATTGTAAAAGTGTATGACGTAGTATGACACTTTTAGAAAACAAATGATATATTCCATGCTACAATGTTTTACATTTTAAACGTTTACTATGCCTGGACTATTTAATAAAAAAGAATTTCGAGATAACTGTGGCTTTGGTTTAGTTGCTCATACGAATGGTAAAAAATCTCATAAAGTTATTCTCAATTCAATTAATGCTTTAGTTAGCATGACTCATAGGGGAGGTGTTGGCTCGGACGGTAAAACTGGAGATGGCTGCGGTCTTCTTTTTGATATAGATCATGCTTACTTTAAAAAAAAGATCGCAGAAGAGCAAAAAAAAGATTTAGGTGAACATTTTGCAGTAGGTCAAATATTTTTTACAAAAAAAATTAATACTATTATTCCTAAATTAGAAGAAATTTTGGATAAAGAGTCATTAACCTTAATCACAATGAGAGAAGTTCCAGTTCAAAAAAAAATTCTTGGTAAGATAGCTCTAGACTGCCTCCCGAATATCTATCAAATCTTTATTAAACCAAATTCAAAAGATTTCAATCATCAAGAGTTTGAAACAAAACTTATTCAGGCAAGAAAATTTATAGAAGAAATCTTTATGGATGACGAAGTACTGTATATATGCAGCATGTCATCAAAAACTATTGTCTATAAAGGTCTTATGCTTCCAAGATCAATTAAAGAGTTTTATCTTGACCTAAATCAAACAGATTTTAGAGCTTCGACATGTGTTTTTCACCAAAGGTTTTCAACAAACACCAGTCCAAGATGGCATCTTGCTCAACCGTTTAGACTCCTTGCTCATAATGGAGAAATTAATGCTATTAGAGGAAATAGGAACTGGGTAAAAGCTAGATCTTCAAAGTTTTCCACACCTTTAATTCCTAAAATTCAGAAATTTAAGGAACTTGTTAATGAATCTGGATCAGACTCTTCTTCTTTAGATAATATGATAGAGCTTCTTGTCAAAGGTGGGGTTAATTTATTCAGAGCAGTGAGAATGGTTCTTCCGCCCGCATGGCAAAATACTCAAACACTAGATCCAGATATTAGAGGTTTCCATGAATATAATTCCATGCATATGGAGCCATGGGACGGCCCAGCTGGAATTGTTATGGCAGATGGTAAATGGGCAGTATGTATTTTGGATAGAAACGGCCTTAGGCCAGCAAGGTATCAGATCGATTCAAGTAACATTATTACTATAGCTTCAGAAACTGGTGTTAATCCAGTTAATGAAGAAGATGTTCTAGAGAAAGGTAGAGTCCAACCAGGCGGTATCTTGGCAGTTGATACTTCTACTGGCAAGATTTTTAATGAGACTCAAATAGATGAAGATCTCAAAGAGCAATTTCCATATCGAAAGTGGCTTAAACAAAATGCTATATACATAGAATCAAGCTTAGATTCATATGAAGGACCTGGTCTCAAGCAAATTGAACAAAATAAGTTTTTAACAGCATCAAAGCTTTTTCTTTTATTTAAGGAGGAGAGGGTATCGGTTATAAAGCCTCTGGCTGTTGAATCCCAAGAAGGGACAGGCTCTATGGGAGATGATACTGCCCTAGCTGTTATGAGTAAAATGCATAGACAGCTTTATGATTTTTTTAGACAGCAGTTTGCGCAGGTTACAAACCCACCAATAGATTCATTAAGAGAAGTCGGGGTAATGACATTAGAGACTTGTTTTGGACCTGAACTTAATATTTATGAGGAAACTGCTAATCATGCAAAAAGATTAGTTACAACTTCTCCCGTTCTTTCACATAAAAAACTAGCAGCAGTTTTAAAAAATAAATATTTTAAATCAGAAAGCATAGATCTGATTTTCGATAGCTCTATATCATTAAAGAAAGCAATAAAAATGCTACAAAAAGATGTGGTAAATATGGTTAAAAATGGCACCTCAATAATTCATCTAATTGAAGATGTTCCTCCTGAAGGAAAATTAACAATTAATGCATTATTAGCTGTTGGATCAGTGCATCAACATCTAGTTAAATTAGGATTAAGATCAGATGCAAATATAGTAATTAGCTCTTCGTCTGCAAGAGATACTCATCAAATAGCTTGCCTAATTGGATTTGGCGCAACTGCTGTTTATCCATCCTTAGCCTACCAAACAATTCTAGATTTGACTCAAAGAAATGAACTTAAGGGTCATCCTCATGAAAACTGTTCTAGGTATAGAAAAGGAATAAACAAGGGATTGCTTAAGATAATTTCAAAAATGGGAATTTCTACAATATCTAGCTATAGGGGTTCTCAGTTGTTTGAAATAGTCGGACTAGATAAAGATGTTGTTGATTTATGTTTTACTAACACAACTAGTAGAGTCAAGGGTAAAAGTTTTAAAGACTTGGATGCTCAGCTTAGATCTCTTGATGATTATGCGAGATCAAACTTGTCTGATATGAATGTTGGCGGCCTTCTTAAATATATTCATGGTGGTGAGTATCATGCATATAATCCAGAGATAGTAAAAAAGTTACAAGAAGCAGTTAGTAGTGGTGCTAATAAAACTTATAAGGAATATGCAGGTCTTGTAGATAATAGACCTCCAGCTATGCTTCGAGATCTATTGCATATAAATACTGGAAAAAAAGAAATAGATATAAATAAGGTTGAGACCGAAAAGAATATATTAAATAGATTTGATTCTGCTGGAATGAGTTTGGGCGCTTTATCACCCAAGGCTCATGAGACGCTTGCTGAAGCAATGAATGAAATTGGAGGGAGATCTAATTCTGGAGAAGGTGGCGAAGCAGTTGAAAGATATGGCACTTCAAAAATGTCTAAAATTAAACAAATTGCCTCAGGTAGGTTTGGTGTAACGCCACATTATTTAGTTAATGCTGAGGTGCTACAAATTAAAATAGCTCAAGGGGCTAAACCAGGAGAGGGAGGTCAACTTCCTGGAGGAAAAGTTAATAAGTTAATAGCTAAATTAAGATATTCTACTCCTGGAGTTACTTTAATATCTCCTCCACCTCATCATGATATTTATTCTATAGAAGATTTGGCTCAACTCATATATGACTTAAAAGAGGTAAACCCAAATGCCCTTGTTTCTGTAAAATTAGTTTCTGAACCAGGCGTTGGAACTATTGCTTCAGGTGTAGCAAAAGCTTATGCAGATTTAATTACTATATCGGGACATGATGGAGGAACTGGAGCCAGTCCTCTAACTTCTATAAGGTATGCAGGTTCTCCATGGGAACTTGGACTAGCAGAGGCTCATCAAAGTCTTAGAGATAGTGGATTGCGTCACAAAGTAAGACTTCAAGCAGATGGTGGTATGAAAACTGGACTTGATGTAATTAAGGCGGCCATTCTTGGAGCAGAATCTTTTGGTTTTGGTACGGGACCAATGATAGCTATGGGGTGTAAATATTTAAGAATATGCCATCTTAATAATTGTGCTACCGGTGTAGCGACGCAAAGAGATGATTTAATTAACCAACATTTTGTAGGCGAAAAAGAGAAAGTTATAAATTATTTTAAATTTATTGCTAACGATGTCCGTCATCACTTGAGCGCTATGGGAGTTTCTAAGCTTGAAGATATTATTGGACAAACACAATATTTAGAAAAAATTAAAAATCTTGATTCACAGTATCAGTCAATCGATCTAAGTGATTTATTATTCAAAGATAAAAACCTTAAAGAATCTTTTTTCTGTACCTCAAAAAAGAATCCTCCATGGGATAAAGGAGTTTTAGCTAAGAAAATCCTCAAGGATACAAAAAACGCAATTGATAAAAATCAGCATATTGCTTTAGATTATAAAATACAAAATATTGATAGGTCAGTTGGAGCATCATTATCAGGTTATATTGCAAGCAATTTTGGAGAAGTAGGATTTAAAGCAGGTATAAATCTTAATTTTACTGGTTCTGCTGGACAGAGTTTTGGTTGCTGGAATGCTAATGGCATTAATTTAAGCATAGAAGGTGATGCAAATGATTATGTTGGAAAAGGCATGAATGGCGGAAGTATTATTATTAAAAATACTAATCATTATGCAAGGAACAACACTAATACATCTCTTGTTGGTAATACTTGTCTATATGGAGCAACTGGAGGTGAACTATTTGTATCTGGAAGAGCAGGTGAAAGATTTGCAGTAAGAAATTCTGGAGCAAATGCTGTTATCGAAGGCGCTGGTGATCATTGTTGTGAATACATGACAGGAGGACATGTTACTGTTCTTGGTTCTGTTGGAGCTAATTTTGGTGCAGGTATGACTGGTGGTTTTGCATATGTATTAGATGAAGACAAAACTTTTTTTGATAACTGTAATAGAGGTTCAGTCAACCTAGAAAGAATCACAACAGAAGATATGCAATCTCATAGGAAGCATCTTAAAGAAATAATTAAATCTCATTATAAAAATACTAATAGTATTAAGGCTAAAGAGCTGGTTGATGATTTTGATAGATTTGAACCTTACTTTTGGCTTGTTGTTCCCGCGGCATCAAATATTCAGGATTTACTGAAAGCTACAACAGCTAACGCTGCTTAATTAAAAGGCCTCTTAAGACTCTCTTCTTGGAATTTATCTGTTTTAAAAGCAATACCTTTTGAATTAATTAATATTAAATTAAGCTTACCAGATGAAACTTTTTTATCATTTGAGAGATATTTTTTTAAATCTTTAAATTTATACTTTTCATAATTACTATCCAAACCTAAAGAATCAATTAAATTAATAATATTATCTAATTGGTGGATTTTTATATGGCCCTCAAAATAAGATATCTTTGCAGCAATTGACATGCCGAGAGTAACTGCAGCCCCATGAGTAATCCCTTTATAGTTATTAAAGGCCTCAATAGCATGACCAAAAGTGTGACCAAAATTTAAAATAGCCCTTACACCTGCTTCCTTCTCATCTTTAGTAACTATTTTTGACTTAGTATTGATCGACTCCTCAATAATTTGCTCTAGAATATTTAAATTTCTTTGCGTAATTTCTTTTGAATTTTCTTGAAGAATTTTATAAAGTTTTTTATTACCAATGAATGCATATTTAGCTACCTCGCCAAGGCCAGACTTAAATTCTTTTTCTGGTAGAGCCTCTAAATATTTACTATTAATAAGCACCATACTGGGATTATTAAATGAACCTACTAAGTTTTTACCTTGCTTGATGTTAATAGCTGTTTTGCCACCTACAGAAGAATCTACCTGTGAAAGAAGGGTTGTAGGAATCTGAATAAAGTTTATACCTCTTAAGTATGTTGCAGCACAAAACCCAGTAATGTCTCCTACAACTCCACCACCAAAAGCTATCATAGAATCAGACCTATCAAATTTTAGATCAGCAAGTTTTTCTTGAATACTTATGTAAGTTGCAAATGATTTAGATTCTTCACCACAAGGAATCATATGAAAATGTACTTGTTTATTAAAACCCAAAGCTGTCTTAAGTTCTTTTATATACTTCTTTGGTATCCCAGAATCAGTAATAACAAGAATTTTATTCTTAGATTTTAAGTGAGATGCAAGTCTTGTCCTTGTAATTGTATTTTTTCCAATTACAACCTCATACCTTGAATCTTTTTTCCCAACTTGAATAATCTTAGCCATAATTTTTAACTAATTTTATAATTTCTGAAGAAACTTCTTGGCTTGATTTATTTTCAGTATTTACTGTAAAGTCTGAGACTTCTTCATATAGACTCTCTCTAGCAATATGCAGGTTCTTAAGAATTTCTCCAGGGTCTCCATCTTTAAGCAATGGCCTATCTTTATCTTTAGAGGTTCTTTCTAATTGAACATCTATAGGAGTAGCTAGATAAAATACAGTACCTCTTGATGAAAGTAGCTCTCTATTGGTCTCAGATAAAATGATTCCTCCACCTGTAGATAAAACTATTGAGTTTTGCTGGACCATTTCTTCTAAGACTTTTGTTTCTCTTTTTCTAAAACCATCTTCACCCTCTAGATCAAATATCCAATCTATAGATGCTCCAGTTCTAGTTTCAATCTCTCCATCAGTATCAAAAAAATTGAGAAATAATTCACTTGAAATTATTTTTCCAACTGTTGATTTTCCTGATCCCATTGGACCGACTATAAATATATTCATAATAAGTTACTTGTAAGCTGAGATTTTACCATCTAACTCTTGAAAATACCTTTTTTCATATTAAAACTTGATTGTTTAAGAGATAATAATTAAATAACTATGTTAAACACAATCAAAATTTTCTTTTGGCTGGGCATCTCAGGCTGCGTAATGGCAATCATTGCTGTATTAACATCATTTTTTTTAATAAAACCTTCTCTTCCAGAAATATCTTTAGTTGACGAGTCTCAACTGCAAATGCCTCTTAAAATTTATACAGAGGATGGCGTTTTAATTGGTGAGTTTGGAGAGATTAAAAGAAGGCCTCTAGATTTTGATGAAATACCTTTAAATATAAAAAATGCCTTCCTTGCTGCGGAAGATGATGCTTTTTTTAATCATCAAGGTATAAGTTATACAGGTTTAATTCGGTCCATCATTAGATGTATTGGTCCTGATGGCTGTTTTGGGGGAGGTGGAACTATTTCTATGCAAGTAGTTCGCGGCTATCTTCTTACAAGAGACCAAACCATTCTAAGAAAACTAAAAGAAATTTTTCTTGCCTTGGAATTGGAAAGCAATCTTACAAAAGAAGAGATTTTTGAACTCTATGTGAATAGGAATTTTTTTGGTAATAGATCCTACGGTATTGAAGCTGCAGCCAACACTTATTTTAATAAATCAGTACTTGATTTAAATCTTTCAGAATCTGCTGCAATAGCTGCCATGGCCCAATCTCCATCTAGAATAAATGCAATTAAGGCTCCTATAAGAACAAAGCAAAGAAGAGATTGGATCTTATCAAGAATGTTTAAACTGAGACTGATAACTTCTGAATCTTATAGTAGTGCTATAGATGATCCATTAGAAGTTACAAACAATATTGATTTATATGATGTTGATGGAAGATATATTGCAGAACTTGCAAGACAAGAAATTATTAGAAGGTATGGCTTAAAAGCTTATAAAAATGGATGGTCTGTTTATACAACCATTAATTCTAAATCGCAGGCTAGTGCTCTAAAGCATCTTAAAAACCAATTATCTATTTATCACAAAAGGCATGGATGGATAGATTCATTAAACTTTATAGAGATTTTTGATAAAGACCAACTAAGCCAGTTAGATCAATTAGACAATTCTTTTATTTTTGATGAAATTTCTAATGCCAGTTCTTTTGATGATAAAGAACTTCTAATTAATGAAATCAAATCTATATTTGATAACTTCCCTTTTTATAAATCCTATATAAAAGGGTTAGTAATAAAATTAAGTTCTGAAGAGTTATTTTATCTTAATGAAAAACTAGAAATTAATTCAATTCCTTGGTCGTCAGAATATGAGTGGGCTAGAAAAAGGTTAGATATTGATCAAAGAGGGTCAAAGCCAAAGTCATTCAATGATTTTATAGATTTAGGTGACTTCATCTACTTGAAGAAATTTGATCAAACTTTTGTCTTAGATCAGATTCCAGTTGCAGAGGCATCATTGATATCAGTTGATCCAAATAATGGAAAACTTATTTCATATGTTGGCGGTCTGGACTTTAACAAAAGTAATTTTGATAGGGTTAGGCTTTCCTACCCTCAATCAGGTTCTAGTTTTAAACCATTTATTTATGCATCTGCATTAGCTAACGGCTATAACTTATCATCCCTAATTAATGATGCTCCAATAGCTTTTGAAGACAAAAATCTAGAAAGTGTTTGGAAGCCACAAAACTATACTGGTAAATTTTATGGCCCCACTTCAATCAGAGAGGCATTAGTTCAATCTATAAATATAGTATCTATAAAACTTCTTAGGGAGCTAGGCATAAATAAATCACATGAATATATAGAAAAGTTTGGTTTTGAGAAATCTAGACTTCCGGCAGATTTGTCCTTAGCTCTTGGATCAGGAAATTTTTCGCCAGTTGAAATGGTCAGAGCCTTTGGTGTAATTGCAAATGGTGGTTATTTGGTTGACCCATTTTATATAGATAAAATATTGGATAGAGACAATCAAGTTATATATTCTCATGAAGATTATGAAGAGTCTAAGAGCATTGATTCTTTAACAGCTTTTCCATGGCTCAATACAGTAGAGATGGAAGCCAAACGCCCATACACACTTTTAAAACCAATGAACAAGAAAGAAAAGGTAGTGGATGAAAGAATTGCATATTTAGTTAAAGATATTCTTCAAGAGCATATGAAAAGAGGTTCAGCTGGAAGAAGATCGGCTATTTTAAAAAGAAATGATATTGCAGGTAAAACTGGAACGACTAATGATGCTATTAGTACATGGTTTTCAGGTTTCCATGACAATTTAGTAACTACAGTTTGGGTTGGTACAGATGACTTTTCCTCACTGGGTAAAAATGAGTTTGGATCTTCTATAGCTCTGCCTATTTGGGTTGACTATATGGGTGATCAGTTAGAAGATCTAGAAATTAAAGAAAATTCGATACCTGAAAAATTATCATTCATCAAAGTCAATCCTGATACTGGAAAGCCAAATGACGGAAATGATATTAATGGTTATTTTGAGCTTTTCTTAGATGAAAATATTATTGATTAACTTTTAAATATATTTAAAGAAAGTAACTCCCAAATATTATCAATATAACTGCTAGGTGAATCTTTAAATTTAGATCGAATATATCTACCAACATTTCCTTCTAAACAAGTAACAATTAGTTGAGCAGATATTCCAGGTTGAGTAATTAATTTATCAGTATCTTCTGAAAGCATTTGTTTAATTGATAGCTCAAATCTTTCAAAAAATTGATTTACTGAGTCTGTTACATTTTGCTCATCTGATGAAAGTGCTTCTCTTGATAAAAGTCTTGCAAATCCTTTATTTTTTTCAATAAAGATCATAAAAAATAAAAATGCATTTTTTACTTTTTCTTTTGAGTTAAGATCCGCTTTTTTAAGTTCGCCACATTTAGTAAAAATTGCATCATCGCAAAAAGAAAATAACTCTGCATAAATAGCTCTTTTACTTGGAAAGTGCCTATAAAGAGCAGCTTCAGTTATTTGTGATTTTTCTGCCAACAGCGATGTGGTTATTTTTGATAGATTTCTTTCTTCCAGCAATCCAGCTAGAGCTTGTAAAATAATGTTTTTTCTATCATTTTTCATGACTTAGTCTAAATTTATATCAATATCAGGGCAAATGCGAGATAGTTCTGAAAGAAAAAGATCTTTGATCTCATGCATTTCCTCCAAAGAATCACCTTCAAATCTTAAAACTAGTTTCGGTGTAGTATTTGATGCTCTTATTAGCCCCCAGCCATTTTTAAAATTCACTCTTAATCCATCGATTGTAATTTTTTCACCATCTAGCTTACAGTTGTCTTCAAAATCCTTAATAATTGCAAATTTATTTTCATCAGTAACTGATATATTTAGTTCAGGTGTTGAAAATGATAGAGGAAACTCATTAATGAGGTCTGATATAGTTTTATCTGTCTTAGTTAATATTTCAGCAATTCTTGCTCCTGAATAGTGTCCATCATCAAAGCCATACCACTTATCATTAAAAAATATATGGCCGCTCATTTCACCACCAAGAAGTGCATTATTCTTCTTTATTGCCTTTTTTATATGGAAATGACCTGTAGGTGACATTACAGGAACGCCTCCAAGATCTGAGATAAGATTTTCCAATTGATTTGAGCATTTCACATCAAAAACTATTTTACCTTTATTCCTAGACAATATATCTTTTGAAAATAACATCATTAGCTTGTCAGGAAAAATAACCTCTCCTTTATTTGTTACCAATCCTACTCTATCACCGTCTCCATCAAACGCTAATCCTAGATCAGCATTTTGTTTATTCACTTCAGTTATAAGGTCTTCAAGATTCTCTAGCTTGCCAGGATCCGGATGATGATTTGGAAAATTTCCATCTACCTCACTGTAAAGTTCTATAACTGAGAATCCAATTTTTTTGAAAAGATCGGGTGCAATACATCCAGCTGCTCCATTGCCACAATCAAGAATTACTTTTAACTTTTCTGGATTTTCAACAGAGATATTTTCTGACACTTCATCAAGATATAGTTTTTTAATGTCAGTATATTCAATAGTACCTTTTTCATTTATTTCCTCTAAGTCACCTAGTAATTCAAATATTTCTGTTCCTGATACTGGTTTGTCATCAACCACCATTTTGATACCATTATGATTTTTAGGATTGTGACTTCCTGTTATCATAATTCCACTTTTTGATGATTCTTTTTTTGCTGCAAAATATAGCAATGGACTTGTTACCAAACCAATATTATTTACATCTATACCAGCTTCAAGAAGACCTTCACAAAATGATTCAAGCAGCACTGGCCCTGAAAGACGTCCATCCCTTCCTACGGCTATGGAGTTGATTCCATGTTTTTTGCATTTTCTTGCAATGGCATATGCAATTAATTTAATTGTTGATTCATTTATTTGTTCTGGATAAGTGCCACGTATATCATTTTCTCTAAAAATTGATGATGCTATATTCATATTATTTCTCTTTTGTTATTAGCTCTTGTTTGTCATAATAAACGCTAATTATATCCTTAATAAAATGTTTGCAAACACCGAAGAAAAAGTTATTTGGAAAAATGGTACTTATGAAAAATGGGAGGAGGCTTCCGTTCACTTATTATCTCATACCATGCACTATGGTACTGGCGTCTTCGAGGGTGTTAGAGCATATAAAACTGAACATGGACCAGCAATATTTAGGCTTCAAGATCATACAAATAGACTTTTTGAAGCCGCAAGTAAATTAGGAATTAAAATACCGTATTCACCTGATGAACTTAATCAAGTTCAAAAGGATATTTTTATAAAAAATAATCTTGATGAGGGATATCTTAGACCAATCGTTTTCTTGGGTAGTGAATCACTCGGAATAAGAGCAACAGAATTATCAGTAAATGTTGCTGTTGCTGCGTGGGAGTGGCCATCTTATATGAGTCCAGAGGCAAAAGAATCAGGTATTTCTGTTATTAAATCTTCATATGATCAGTATAGTAATCCTCTTCATTCCGGATATAAAATTATAGGCACCTATATAAATTCTACTATGGCACTACATGAAGCAATTCAAAAGGGTGCTGATGAAGCTATCCTTCTTGATAAGGATGGTTATATATCTGAAGGAAGTGGAGAAAATATCTTTATTATTAAAGATGGAATTATATCTACGCCTTTGACAAACCATTGTCTTAATGGGATCACAAGACAATCTGTAATTCAAATTTCGAAAGATCTTGGATATGAGTTAATTGAGAAAAATATAACTATGGATGATTTACTTAAGAGTGATGAAGCATTCTTTACGGGTACTGCAGTAGAGATTATACCTATTTCTACAATTGATGGTTTATCAATCGGAACGGGATCTAGAGGTCCAATAACTGAGAATCTACAAAAAACATATAATGATGTAATATTTGGAAAGAATTCTAATTATAGTCATTGGTTAAGCCTAACTTCAGAATAACTTCTTTTGAAAAAACTCAATATTGCAATTCTAAGTTACAGAAGTGCTCCGTTTGGAGGTGGTCAAGGTATATATGTCCATGACATATCAAAAGCATTATCAATCATGGGTCATGAAGTAGATATTATTTCTGGACCTCCATATCCAAACCTCTGTAATGAAGTTAAATTAATAAAACTTCCAGGCTTAGATCTATTTCAAACCTTTTCATTTAAAGAAAGAGTAAAAATTTTTTGGGAAAAAAAAAATAAAAATTTCTCTGATATCTATGAGTTTATTTCTGTTTTAATGGGCGGATTTCCAGAGATGAAAACCTTTGGATATAGAGCAAAAGATTATTTAGTTAAAAACTCTAAATATGATGTTGTTATAGATAATCAATCCATTAGTTATTCTATGATTGATATCCAAAAAAAATTTCCTTTTATTGAAATGATTCATCATCCGATAACTAAAGATTTTAAACATGATATCGAAGGAAATAAAAAAATTCTATATAGGCTATCAAGACATAGATGGTATGCTTTTTTGAAGATGCAAAAAAAAGTTGCACCAAAAATTAATACAATAATAACCCCGTCACATAATTCATTAAAAGATATCAGCAAAGATTTTAATTGCGATGCGAGTAAAATTTCAGTTATATACAATGGTCTAGATATTGATATTTTTAAACCAATTAATAAAATTTCAAGAAATCCACTTAGATTAATAACTACTGCTAGTGCTGATGTTCCTCTAAAGGGCCTTGATTACTCTTTAGAGTCTCTTGCAGAATTGAAAAAATACTTTAAAGGCATTCATTTAATAATTATTGGTAAATTAAAAGAAGATGGCCATACTTCAAGACTTATAAAAAAACTAAATATTCAGGATGACGTCCAGTTTAAAACCGGACTTACAAAGGAAGAAATAGCTATAGAGTACTCAAAAAGCTCAATATCTTTGGTTAGCTCACTATATGAAGGGTTTGGATATCCTGTAATTGAGGCAATGAGCTGTGAAGTGCCCCTCATAGCAGCGAATACTTCCTCTATCCCAGAGCTTGTTGGTGAATTTGCAATCCTTATTCCACCAAAAGATGTGAAGGCGCAAGTTGAAGCAATAAAAAATGCAATCAATAATTATGAGGACCACAAAAATATTGCTGAAAAAGGAAGAGAGCATATAATCAAACAGTTTAATTGGTTAAAAATAACCGAAGAGTATGAAAATATAATCTACAAGACAATAGAAAATTTTAATAATAATGTTGACATTTAACTTTAATACTTTGGATTTAGATAATCCTAATGGGGTAATGCTAGACCTTGGCTGTGGAGAGGGTAGGCATATATTCGGAACAATGGAAAAGTTCCCAAACCTTAAATGCATTGGGTTGGATCCTCATATTGATTCTTTAAATAGAGCATTAGAAGGCCTTGATTTTTTAGAATCAATTTCAAATCAAAAAACTAATTTTATAAGTGGGTCCGCATACAATATTCCATTTCCAAAAAATACATTTGATCTAGTAGTTTGTTCCGAGGTTCTTGAGCATCTTCATGATTATAAAGATGCTATTGTTGAAATTAGTAGAGTCTTAAAACCTGGTGGGAAATTTCTTGCAAGTGTTCCAGCAGAGTTACCTGAAAAAATATGCTGGTCTTTATCAAAAGATTATCAAAACCAGCCTGGTGGTCACTTAAGAATTTTTAATAAAAAAAATCTTATCAATGACATAGCTTTGAATGGTTTTAAGTATGATAAATCAGAAAGATTTCATTCAATTCATAGTGCTTATTGGTGGCTGAGATGTTTATTTTGGAAAACGCAAGATACAAATGTTGTCATTAAAATCTATAAAAAAGTATTAGAGAGACATATTCTAAAAAAACCTTTTTTATTAGATCATTTAGATAAATTATTTAACCCAGTTCTTGGAAAAAGTATAGCTTTCTACTTCACAAAAACATGAGTTGGGAAAACTCAAAACATGCTTATGTCCATGCAAAAAATTGGATTATAAACAATCAGGCAGAAGACGGAAAAATTATGTGGGATGATAAAGGCAAATGTGATCCATGGGATCATTGTGAGTGTCTGATAGCACTTGCCTTATTCGAAGAATGGGATGCTTTCAATTTAGGGGTGGAATGGTTTATTAATAATTTAAATCAGGATGGACTTATTTATCCAGAATTTAAAAACAATCAACATATCCATGATCATTTCGAGAGTCATCATGCTCCATATATTATTCTTCCATTAATGCAGGCGGTATTAATGGGTCAGACCAATTTTGTAACTCCTTATATAAAATCTAAAATAAAACTTATTTTTAATCAGCTCGAAGAGTTTAAAGATGAAGATGGTTACTATTATTGGGCTAAAGATAAAAATGGCTTCTCAGATAATTCATTAATCACAGCATCAATGTCAATTTTTCTTTCACTAAAAGCATTAGATAAGTCTATAGATATTAATTTAGATGAACAGCTTTGGAATTCTAAATTCAACAGAGATGGAATAGATCGATCAAGATTCTCTATGGATTTTTATTACCCATTTTTATGTGGTTTTAAAAAAGATAAAGGTGAATTCCAAAATTCTCTTAAAAATTTTTATGTAGAAGGACTAGGGGTTAAATGTGTAAAGGAAGAGCCCTGGGTTACTGTTGCTGAAAGCTGTGAATGCGTTATAGCTGCTCTTGTAGTTGGTGACATAGAGAGCGCAGAAACTATTTTTAATAATATATTTCAGTTTAAAAATGATGATGGTATTTTTCCAACAGGCTATCAATATAAGATGGACATTTTTTGGCCAGAAGAGAATTCAACATGGACTAATGCAGCTGTAATAATTGCTGCACA
>ENA-OQVM01002098-OQVM01002098.1-marine-metagenome-genome-assembly--contig:-NODE-2098-length-24322-cov-6.650856_pt1 | contig 24322 bp, 23 predicted proteins | sample MGYA00237776_ERZ505498 | MGnify/ENA primary metagenome ERZ505498 (study PRJEB26159, sample SAMN06265151) | marine metagenome | isolation source: Helgoland LTER site | place: Germany:Helgoland, sampling... | reverse complement strand
GTACGTCTGGCCTCGTCGTCGGGTGCTAATCCATTCGCATGTATCGCTGCTGGCATCGCCTGCCTTTGGGGCCCTGCACACGGTGGTGCAAACCAAGCCTGCCTTGAAATGCTTAAGGAAATTGGCACGGTCGACCGCATTCCAGAGTTTATTGCCCGCGCAAAGGACAAGAATGATCCTTATCGCCTCATGGGCTTTGGTCACCGCGTTTACAAAAACTTCGACCCGCGCGCGACTGTGATGAAGGAAAGCGCTGACGAAGTGCTGGATCTGATGGGCGTTGAAAACAACCCAATTCTGCAGGTCGCAAAAGAGCTTGAAAAGCAAGCACTGGCCGATCCGTATTTCGCTGAGAAAAAGCTGTTCCCGAATGTGGACTTCTATTCCGGCATCATCCTCGAGGCGATGGGTTTCCCCACTTCGATGTTCACGCCGATCTTTGCACTGGCGCGTACGGTGGGCTGGATTTCACAGTGGTCTGAGCAATTGGCCGATCCACAGCTGAAAATCGGGCGTCCGCGCCAGCTTTATCTGGGTCAGATGCAGCGCGACTATATCGACATCGAAAAACGCTAAGAATTCAGGGCCGCCTTCGGGCGGCCCTTTTTCATTATGACCCTTATCACGAAACGCCTGATCCTGCGTGCCGCCAAGCAAGACGATCTAATGGATCTCTATGCGATCTTCAGCGACTCGCGTGCGATGCGCTATTGGTCAACGCCGCCTCATCAAAGCCCCGACCGGACGCAGGAAAACTTGGACCGCCTGATCGCATCCGGACGCAACCTGCTGACCTATTTCGTGATTGAGATGGACGGGCGCGCCATTGGCACCGCTGGTATGCACAAAACCGATGAGGTCGGCTTTCTGTTACATCCCGACTATTGGCGACAAGGCATCGTGACCGAGGCGATGAACGCAATTATCCCTCATCTCTTTGTCGTTACAGATCATGCGCAACTGACCGCAGACGCCGATCCGCGCAACGCGGCTTCGTTCGGCATCCTGAAATCACTTGGGTTTCAGGAAACACATCGTGCCGAGAACACGTTTTGTATAAAAGGCGAATGGTCAGACAGCGTTTACTTTGCGCTTCAGCGCCCTTCGTAGACTGCCTTACGCTTTTCCAAGAACGCAACAACACCTTCTTGGAAGTCACGTGTCTTACCACACCGTCCTTGCAATTTCGCCTCAAGCGCCAATTGGTCGTCTAGCGAATTCTCGAACGAGCCGCGGATCGCCTTTTTCAATTGGCGATAAGCCACAGTCGGGCCTTGGGCGAGGTGCGCTGCACGCCCCTGCACATGCTCAAGGAATGTCTCAGCGGGTGCTGTTTCATAGATCATGCCCCATTGTTCCGCTTGCTGTGCGCTAATCTTATCCGCAAAGAGTGCTGCACCCATCGCCTTGGCCGCCCCCATCTGGCGTGGCAACCAATAGGTGCCGCCTGCATCAGGGATCAGACCAATGCGGGTAAAGGCTTGGATGAAGTACGCATCCTCTGACGCGATCACGACATCAGCTGCCAGTGCAAGGTTGGCCCCTGCCCCCGCCGCGGGGCCGTTGACGGCAGAGATCGTCGGTATGCGGCAGTCAAAGATCGCCTTAAGCATCGGGACATATTCATCACGCAGCGTCCGCTCCAGATCAAGGGAGGCTGCATTGCCGCCATCGCCAAGGTCTTGGCCCGAACAAAACGCCTTTCCCGCACCAGTCAGCACAACAACACGGGCGTCTTTCTCGGCGGCCTTCATCACATGCGTGATCTCGGCCCGCATTTGCGTGTTCAACGCGTTCATCATGTCGGGGCGGTTCAATGTGATCACCGCGACAGAGTTACGAATGACAAGTTTGATGGCCTGATAGTCCATGCGCGGAATCCTTATGCAAAGTTTGCTCTAAGTTAGTGAACTGATCAGTTTGGGAAAGCCCTACGGGGCGTCACGACCCAATATTTTCTCTAGTTCGGCTTTTTCCGCGTCACTCAGCCCTTCTGGCGCGGCGCGTCTGGCACGGATCGTAGACCAACCAATGCCAAGGGCGATAAGCAACAGTGCGGGCGCGGCGAGCCACAAAATGAGGTTGGCGCCTCGGGCATCGGGACGCAACAGTACGAATTCGCCATAGCGTGACACCATAAATTCCAGAGCTTCTTCGTCAGTGTCGCCTGCAACCATCCGTTCGCGCAGGACAATCCGTAACTCCTGCGCCAGGGCAGCGTTGCTTTCATCAATGCTTTCATTGCGGCAAACCGGACAGCGCAGTTCTTGCGACAAGGCGCGCGCGCGCTCTTCCAGGACCGGATCATCCAGCATCTCTTTGGGATCAACAGCCCAGAGCGGTGACGCCAAAAACACCAGAATGACGAGCAATCGCTTCATTCTGCAGGCACCGCTTTGGGCGTTTTCTTGGCCGAGGCCGCACCGATGCGCAGACGCCGATCAGAGAGCGAGAAACAGCCCCCTAGAGCCATGAGCATCGCCCCACCCCAAATCCAGTTCGCAAAGGGTTTGAGGTAAACGCGCACAGCCCAACCGCCGCCTTCCTGAGGGTCACCTACAACCACGTAGATATCACGCAGCACACCGTTGATAATGGCCGCTTCGGTCGTAGGCATGTTCGCCACCGGATAAAACCGCTTTTCAGGATGCAGATCGCCAATCTGACGCGCGCCTTGCCAAACCGAAATATCTGCCATTGTGGTCAGGTAGTTCGGCCCTTCAAACTGGTTCACACTGTCCAGCCGGAACTCGAACTGGCCGACGTCCCAGCTATCACCAATTTGGGCGATGCGGATGTCTTCTTGTTCCCACGCCATCATGGCCGCGATGCCAAAGATGGTCACACCCATCCCGATATGCGCAGTCGCCTTACCCCAATCCGCGCGCGGCAGACGTGTGATCCGGCGTAAACGCTGCGGGATGCTGTCGCGCCCACTGCGCATCCACAGATCTGCTAGCGCGCCACCCACGACCCAAACACCCAAGGCCACGCCAATCGGGCCAAGCGCGGAATTCCCGCTCTGGATCGCATAGGCCAGACCCGCCATGGCGATGGCCACAACCAACCAGCCCACCACCGACTTGGCCGCGCGTGCAAGCGATCCCCGCTTCCAGGCAAGAATAGAGCCCAATGGCAACGCTATCGCCAGCGCCACCATGAAAGGCGTAAAGGCGGCATCAAAGAACGGCGGCCCGACTGACACAGTACGGTCAAACAGCAGTTCTGAGACAAGCGGCCAGATTGTCCCGATGAAGACAACAAAACAGCTGACCGACAACAGGATATTGTTCAGGATCAACCCGCTTTCGCGGCTCACTGTCGAAAACACACCTTTCGATTCCATCGCATGTGCGCGGAACGCAAACAGCGTCAGCGCACCGCCCAAGAAGACCGCAAGGATAATCAGGATCAGCATGCCGCGTGCCGGATCATTGGCGAAAGCATGCACAGAGGTCAGCACGCCGGATCGCACGATAAAGGCACCCAGCAGCGAGAAACCAAAGGCGAGAATTGCCAGCAGAATTGTCCAGCTTTTCAAGGCCTCACGCTTTTCGACAACGATGGCAGAATGCAACAAAGCCGCCGAAATCAGCCATGGCATGAAGGACGCGTTTTCCACCGGATCCCAGAACCAGAAACCGCCCCAACCAAGTTCGTAATAGGCCCACCAAGAACCAAGCGCGATACCAATGGTTAGGAACATCCAAGCGGCCAAAGTCCACGGCCGCACCCAACGCCCCCATGCAGCATCAACACGGCCTTCGATCAAGGCTGCAATAGCAAATGAGAACGACATGCTGAGGCCGACATAGCCGAGGTACAGGAACGGGGGGTGAAACGCCAAACCGGGGTCCTGCAACAGCGGGTTCAGATCGCGGCCGTTCAGTGGCGGCACTTCAAGCCGCAGGAACGGGTTTGAGGTAAAAAGGACAAAGGCAAAAAAAGCGACCGCAATTGATGCCTGAACCGCCAAAACCCGCGCCCGCAGTCTCGCCGGCAAACCATCGCCAAACCAAGCAGCACAGGCACCGAATAACGTCAGGATCACCATCCACAGCAGCATCGACCCTTCGTGGTTTCCCCAAACGCCCGTGATCTTATAGATCATCGGCTTGTCCGTATGGGAATTGAGGTAAACCAACTGGAGCGAGAAGTCTGACGTCACAAAGCCCCAGGTCAGCACAGCAAATGCAAATGCGGTCAGCAAAAACTGCGCCGTCGCGGCGGGTTCTGCCATCGCCATCCAGCCTGCGTTGCCACGATGAGCGCCAACCATCGGCACAATCATCTGGACGATGGCGATGCCAAAGGCCAGAATCAAAGCGAAGTGTCCAAGTTCTATCAACATGAGTGTAATTATAACCCATTCCGCTGCCAGACAACATAGCAGACAGCCCTCTTCCGCGGTACAATTTGGCGCACCCTCAGAGCGCAAAGCCACCCTGCATGGCATAGGTCACACCCGCCATCAAAAGCCCGCCAATCACCAGCCGCACCAGCCACTTCAGGGTGTCTTCAATTGCGCCCAACCTGACGGCCACATTTGCCCGATGCACATCATCAACTGCATTGCGCATCTCAAGTGCGATGATCCGGCGCTCTAGCTGCTCTCTGCCTTCAGTCTGCATTTTGGGCACGCCAGTCTTGCAGAGCATCATTGGTCGATGCAGCTTGCGCAGCGTCGTGTACCGCTCCACGTGGTGTCAAATTTGACGCCATAACACGTTGAAATTCCTGCGATTTCACCTGATGTCGCGCGCCAAAATAGAAACTGACAATTGCACCCATCAACCACCAAAGCGGTTCGGGCACCAAGGCAAGACCCGCCATCCCTTCCGCAAATCGCTCTGGATTGCGCATCGCCATAACGAAAAGCCATATTGTCCCCAAGGCCAATGCCGGACGCGGTAGGCGGTTCAATCCATCTACAATCCGGTCAAAGACCCCGCGCCGCGGATGCACGAATTCTGCAGCAAACTGCGCCAGACTATCAGACCGCGCAGATGCCGCACGCACGGCGCCCTGTTCTGCATTTTCGCGAAACACTTCGGCCGTTTCGGCCACGACATTGCGCCCATCCCCGAAAAGGAAGGACATGATCCCCGACATCAACCCCATTGCGACACCCGCGCTTGGTGTTGCGCCTCTGTCAGATGATAGCGGGTCGAAATGAACGCTTCGGCCCTTTTGATCCACCCACCTTTGCCACCATCGCGGCTTCGCGCGTATTTGCGGCTGGCGGGGCGACGCTTGGCCAGGTCGTAATAATAGTTTCGCCGCGCAATGCCGTAAGCATCCACAAGATGATCTGGGGCAGCCGCATACGCCTGTTTGGCCGCCGCAATGGTGCGAGGGCCAATTACCCCGTCGACCGCCACATCAATCCGCATTTCCACAAACAGCCGTTGCAGGATTTTGACGGCATTTGCGCCGGCATTCACATACATATCAAAAACGCTGGGATGCAGAGCCTCAGGCAGGCGGTCAATGCGTGGTGCGCGAAAGTAGTGTTCAACAAAGATCGAGATGGCATGCGCGCGGGTCAGCACCCGCACATCGCCCGCATCAACGCGGCCATCCTGATTCAGGTCCAGCCCCAAGCGGCGCATCGTATGCAATGTCACCCCATAGTTTGTGGCCCCGCCGGGATCATCAGGATCGTTCACATAGCCACCCTCACGGGCGACAATTTCTTGCGCGATTTTGGTCACTGACTGCATCTTCGTCCCTCACATCTGGTGGGGACAAAGCTGCAATCTAATGGTTAATTCGTGACGACGGCACCGTCCGGATCAACATAGAGACCTTGGTCTTTCAAGGCGTCGATCACTTCGGATGGCATGTAAGTTTCGTCATGTTTAGCAAGAATTTCAACGGCTTCAAAGCGACCGTCAATGTAGTTTCCTTGCGCAACCATACCCTGACCTTCCTCAAAAAGGTCCGGCAGGATACCGGTATAGACAACATGGATGGTGGCCCCACCATCTGTCACAGAAAAGCTAACCTGCTCACCCTGACCGCGCACGATCGAGTTCTCTGAAACCAGCCCGCCAATGCGAAACCGCTCATTGGGAGGTGGTGGTGCCCCAGCCACTTCCGAAGGGGAGCGGAAGAACTGGAAACTGTCGTCGGGCAGGAACCACAGCAGAACGAGAACAAGCGCGATGCTTACTCCCGCCATAGAAATCACCTGAATGCGGCGACGCTTCTTAAGGCTTTTCAGACCACCACTCATGGGAACACCGGCGCCAGCATCAGGCCCTCTGTTTCAGGCAATCCCAGCATCAGGTTGGCATTCTGGATCGCCTGCCCAGAAGACCCCTTAGTCAGGTTATCAAGGGCCGCAATCACAATTGCCCGCCCCGGCACACGGTCAGCAACCACGCCGATATGGCAGAAGTTCGATGCCCTGATATGTTTGATCGACGGATGTTGTCCCATCGGCAGCACCTCAATAAATGGCTCGTCCGCATAAGCTGCGGCTAATGTCGCATATATAGTCGCTGGATCGCCCTGCACATAGGTGGTGGCCAGAATACCGCGGTTAGCGGGGATCAAATGCGGGGTGAACTGCACTTGTACGGGACGGCCCGCGATCGCGCTGAACTCCTGATCAAACTCGCCCAAGTGGCGGTGGGTGCCGCCGACGGCATAGGCATGGGCCCCTTCTGACAATTCCGCGTGCAACAGGTTCTCCTTCAGGCTGCGTCCTGCGCCTGATACTGCCGCTTTCAAGTCGATGATGATCTGATCTAAATCAATCACGCCGGCCTCAATCAACGGACGTAGCGCATACTGGCCCGTTGCCGCATTGCAGCCTGTGCCCGCCACCAACCGTGCACCCTTGATTTGCTCACGGTAGAACTCTGTCAGGCCATAGACCGCTTCGCCTTGCATTTCGGTCGCGGCATGGCCCTTGCCGTACCATTTTTCGTAATCAGCCGGATCACGCAGCCGAAAATCCGCAGACAAATCTACGATTTTCAGAGACTTGGGCAGCTTCGAAATCACCGCCTGTGATGTGGCATGCGGCAAGGCGCAAAACACCAGATCGACACCAGTCAGGTCCATCTCCTCGATGGTGGTCAGGACTGGCAGGTCCAAATGGCGCAGATGCGGAAAGACGTCCTCCATCGCCATGCCAGCTTTTGAATTACCCGAAAGGCCCACGATTTGCAGGCTTGGGTGTGTTGCAATCAGGCGCACGAGTTCGGCACCAGTGTAACCAGAAGCGCCAAGAATGGCGACGTTATAGGTCATATCTTTATCCCTTGGGATGAATGGTCGAAAATGGGTTACGCAGCTTCAAAGATGATTTGTCGTCGCAAAAACTGAGTCGCGCGGTTGGAAACCCTATCGGGATCACCCGTTGTCAAAAACGCCGATTCCGTCCCTGGCCCCACCATCTCTGGCCGCCGCTTCAAGTAATCTGCAAGGCTCTCTGCGACCAATTCGGCTTGGCTAAACACTTTGACTTGCGAGCCAAGCGCTGCCTGAAACGCATCTGCCATCAATGGATAATGCGTGCAGCCCAACACGGCCGCGTCGGGTTCGGGCATCTTGCGCTTCAGGGCATCGACATGGCTGTTCACCAAGGCCTCGGCCAAGATCATATCACCGTCTTCGATGGCATCGACAACACCACCGCACGCCTGCGCCTCGACATCTACGCCAATCGCGCGGAACGCCAATTCACGCTGAAACGCGCGGCTGGATACGGTCGCTGGCGTGGCAAACAAGGCCACATGCTTTGTCTTCACCTCGCGCGGGGGCGAATTATCCCCCCACTGCCGCTCTGTCAGTGCCTCAATCAGCGGAACAAACACGCCTAACACGCGCTTTCCCTCGGGTACCCAACCTTCCTGCATCCGCCGCAAAGCTGCCGCCGAGGCCGTATTGCAGGCCAAAATCACCAGATCACAGCCCGCATCAAACAGCCGCTGCGTGGATTTTGTTGTCAGGTTGTAAATGTCATCCGGTGTGCGGACGCCATACGGCGCATGCGCACTGTCGCCCATGTAGACGAGCGGTAAGTCAGGCAAGCGTTTCGCTACGGCGTCCAGTACCGTAAGACCCCCTAGCCCACTATCGAATATGCCCACTGCCATGTCGTGCCTTGTACTTCTCTTCAAACTCATGCCCCAGTGAACTCGGGTCCATCGGGTTTAAGCTCAACTCATACGTGGCTTTGCGCAAGAAATCCATGCACGCTTTGGGGTCTTTTTTGAATTGGGCCAAAGTGTCCTGCGGGATAGGTTGACCGATCACAACACGCACCGGTTTATTGATTTTGGCCCTGAATTCACGGATGAACATGCCAGTGCGCAATGTACTGTGCAAATGACTGGCCAGCTGGAACAAACGGCTGTTGTGCCCCTCATAGAACACAGGAACGACCGTTGCCCCTGACTTTGCAATCATCTTGGCTGTGAACGTCCGCCAGCTTGGGTCCATCGGCTTTGAGAACGGTGTGGCAGAGGTGGACACGGTGCCGCCGGGAAAGATGCCAATTGCACCGCCGGACTGAAGATAGGCAACCGCTTTACTGCGTGTTTCAAGGTTCAGCTTGGCCGCCTCTTTGGTTCGGTCAAAGGAAATCGGCAAAATTATCTTTTCGATATCCGGAGCGCGGCGGAAAATCCGGTGCGCCAACACGCGGAAATCACCATCCCGGCGTTCGGATAGAATGCGGCCCATCATCAAGCCATCAAGAATGCCGTAAGGATGGTTAGACACCACAATCAGCGGTCCCGCGCTTGGGATGCTGTCCAGCGATCCCCCAACAACATCAAGGGTGACGCCATAACGCTCTGTTATCACTCGCCAAAAATCCGCACCCGCCGCAACCTCTGTATCATAGCCGCGGGCCTTGCGGATCAGCCGCAATCGTCCTGTCGTATTCTCCAATACCCGGATCATGGCGCGACCGCCGCGCCCTTTGGCAGAGGACGCATAAGTGATGTCGCGGGCCACTTGGCGATGCGTTGCAGGCATTTGCAATCCTTGCGCTCTTCTAACTTACGCGCTGGATATCACGCCCATGCAACAATCCAATGACAAACTGTGATCACTCAGCGGCCTGTTGCATCGGGGCGGCGCGCAGCACGGCCAACAGCTCTTCGCGCCTCTTGGCGGCCTTGCGGGCATTGGCCTCTTTCACTGGACCAAATCCGCGAATGTCGCGCGGCAAACCAGCCAACGCGATGGCCGCGTCACGGGTATCAGGGCGAACGATGGACAACACTTCGTCAATATCGGCCTCATATTCCTTGATCAGCGCCCGTTCCATCCGGCGTTCCGCAGTACGCCCGAATGGATCAAACGGTGTCCCGCGCAGCCACTTCAGTTTCGCCAGTTTCGGAAAGGCAGACGCCATACGCGCGCCGAATTCTTTCTTGGTAGGCCGGCCATCCGGGCCGGTTTTCGTCAGCATCGGTGGGGCCAAGTGGTAGGTCAGCTTCAATTCGCCCGCAAATTCGGCTTCGGCCTTTGCCTTGGTTTGGGTCAGCAAGCGGGCGACTTCGTATTCGTCCTTATATGCCAACAGTTTATGATACCCCAATGCCGCTGCTTCGCGCAGCGGTTCATCGGCAATCTTGTCCAATAACTTGCGGTAGCGTTTGGCCAATCGCGTGCCTTGATAATCCACCAAATGCGCCTCGCGAAACGCGATCTTATCAGCGGGTGACTTGGGTAGTTCAACAACATTCGGGCGCAGCAAGTCATCCACATCTTGCGGATGCAGATAGGCCCAACGCCCCAATTCAAACGCACGGACATTGCGGTCTATCGCAGCACCATTCAGTTCAATGGCGCGTAAGATCGATGCGTAACTCACTGGAATTGCGCCCATTTGCCAAACAGCACCAAACACCATCATGTTCGAATAAATGCTGTCACCCAACAGTGCCTTTGCCAGATCAGAGGCATCAAACATCGCAAGCCCATCCGAAATGCGCGCTTGCAGAGCTAGGTTTAGCTGCTCAGTCGGTAACCTAAATTCTGTATCCCGCGTGAAATCGCCAGTGATGATCTCATGGCTGTTGACGACCCCTTTGGTTCTCCCGGTATTCATCAAGCCCAGCGTCTTTGCACCGGCGGACACCACCAGATCGCCACCAATCAGCGTATCACATTCACCAGTCGCCACACGGATCGCGTTGATATCACTTGGCTTTTCACCGATGCGGCAATGAATATGCACAGCACCGCCCTTTTGGGCCAGCCCCGCCATTTCCATCATGCCCGCGCCTTTGCCGTCGATATGGGCTGCCATCGCAAGAACTGCGCCAATCGTCACCACACCCGTACCACCAACGCCGGTGATGACCACGTTATGGGTTCCGTCGATCATTGGTAATGTCGGTTCAGGTAGATCCGGCAGCTCTATCTCTGCAGTCGCTTCTTTGCGAATTTGTGCGCCCTCAATGGTTACAAAGGACGGGCAGAACCCTTTCACGCAGGAAAAGTCCTTGTTGCACGAGGATTGATCAATCGCGCGCTTGCGCCCCAACTCTGTTTCAACTGGCACAATGGACACGCAGTTGGATTGCACACCACAATCACCGCAGCCTTCGCAGATATCGGTATTGATAAAGACGCGCTTGTCCGGGTCAGGAAACTGGCCGCGCTTGCGCCTGCGGCGCTTTTCGGCAGCGCAGGTTTGCACATACACAATAGCCGATACACCCTTGTATTTGCTAAATTTCTCCTGAACCAATGGCATATCAGCCCGTTCATGTACATCCAAGCCCTTGGGGAAAAGCGCCAGATCAACATCTTCTTTTTCATCGTAGACGAGCGCGATATTACGCACGCCCATCGCCTGTACTTCGCGGCAAATCTGATCCGCGGTCAGCCCGCCGTCATTGCCCTGACCGCCGGTCATTGCCACCGCATCGTTGTAAAGGATCTTGTAGGTAATATTGGTCCCAGCCATCAACGCAAAGCGAATGGCCTGCACGCCAGAGTGGTTGTAGGTGCCATCACCAAGGTTCTGGAAAACATGATCGCGTGTCGAGAACGGAGCCTCACCGACCCAGTTCGCCCCTTCGCCACCCATCTGCGTGAAACCAACCGTGTCGCGATCCATCCACTGCACCATATAGTGACAACCAATCCCCGCATAAGCGCGCGACCCTTCGGGGACTTTGGTTGATGAATTATGCGGACAGCCCGAACAGAAATACGGCAAACGCTGCGCAATCTCGGGCGCATTATCCGCACGGCGCACCTCGGCCAGTGCAGCAAGTCCCGCCTCAACACCGGCAGAGCCGTAGCCTTCTTCCACCAATATGCCGCCCAGCTTTTCAGCAACGACGATCGGGTTGATATCGGCCTTTGTCTGAAACACCTCTTCCCGGCGGCCCTCGGAGTGTTCATCACCCTTATGCCAGCCGTAGACGCGCCGACCACCACGGTCATCAAACAAAGCCTCTTTGACCTGCACCTCGATCAGCTTGCGCTTTTCCTCGACGACAACAATCAGGTCCAACCCCTCGGCCCACTCATGGAAAGAGGCCATGTCTAATGGCCAAACCTGTCCAATCTTATACGTGGTAATGCCCAGCCGTTCGGCCTCTGCCGCGTCAATGTTCAACAGGGATAGCGCATGTTGCAAATCAAGCCAGTTCTTGCCAGCGGCCACGAAGCCAATCTTGGCCCCCGGCTTGCCCCACTTGCGCTGGTCCATCTTGTTGGCACGGCTAAACGCCTCTGCAGCAAAGCGTTTGTAATCAATCATCCGCGCTTCTTGCAGCTGCGGCGTGTCTACGATGCGAATGTTCAGACCACCCTCGGGCATCTCGAAATTCGGGCGCACAAAGGACATACGATCAGGGCTGCCATCCACCACCGATGTCACTTCGATCGTGTCCTTCATGGTTTTCAAACCGACCCAGACACCCGCAAACCGCGACAACTCATAAGCATAAAGCCCATAGTCTAGGATTTCCTGCACCCCGGCAGGCGACACGATGGGCATGTAGGCGTCGACCATCGCCCAATCAGATTGGTGCAATGTTGTCGAGCTCTCTCCGGTATGATCATCGCCCATGGCCATAATCACCCCACCATTGGGGGATGTGCCCGCCATATTGGCGTGACGCATCACATCTCCAGAGCGATCCACACCGGGGCCTTTGCCGTACCACAGACCAAAGACGCCGTCATACTTGCCCTCACCCCGCAATTCCGCCTGCTGGCTGCCCCAAAGGGCGGTCGCGGCCAAATCTTCATTCAAACCGGCTTGAAAGGTCACCTGTGCAGGCTCCAGCACGTCTTTGGCGCGGGTCATCTGCATATCAACAGCACCAAGGGGCGACCCACGATAGCCTGTGACATACCCTGCGGTATTCAGCCCGGCCTCTTTGTCGCGTGCGCGCTGCATTAACATCAGGCGCACCAAGGCCTGTGTGCCATTCAGCAATATCTGATCCTTGCTCAGGTCATACCGATCATTGAGGGACACATCCTGATGGCTCATCTCGCACCTCCCTGCGCGTCTCACACCTTATCCGGAATCATAGGTCAAAAAGGCTGACCTACAAAGGGGAAAATAAATGAGATGGTCGTTTGCATCAAATCAATCGTTTCGGGTAATGTCTGCAAAACAATCACACGAAATCTTTTTCAAAAAGGTCATTATGGACTGGGATAAATTAAGAATATTTCATGCAGTTGCGGACGCTGGATCGCTCACGCACGCTGGAGACACGCTGCATTTGTCGCAATCGGCTGTCAGCCGGCAAATTCGGGCGCTCGAAGAATCGCTAAACACCACACTTTTCCACCGCCATGCGCGTGGGTTGATCCTGACCGAGCAAGGCGAATTGCTGTTCGACGCCACTAAATCCATGAACAAACGGCTCGAGGCAGCCTCGGCGCGTATCCGCGATAGCGAGGAAGAAGTCTTTGGCGAACTCCGGGTCACAACAACAACTGGCTTCGGGACGCTATGGTTGGCACCACGCCTGCCAAAACTCTACGAACTCTACCCCGATCTCAAAATCGATCTGATGCTGGAAGAGCGCGTACTCGATCTGCCCATGCGGGAAGCCGATGTCGCGATCCGCATGAAAGAACCCTCGCAGGCCGACTTGATCCGCAAACGGCTGATGTCTGTGCGCATGCGGCTTTACGCGACCCCGACCTATCTCGAAAAGAATGGGACCCCGACAGAACTGTCAGAAATGAGCCCACACCGGCTGATTTGCCAAAGCCTGAATTCCATTCAGGTCGCGGCGGGTGCTACCTTGCTGCAACACCTGATGACTGCCGATATCATTAACACCTTCACGGTGAATAACTACTTCGGCGTTCTGCAAGGTGTGCTGAACCACATCGGTATTGGGGTTCTGCCCGACTACGTCACCGAGGATTTCCCAGACCTTGTGCGCGTGTTGCCGGATCTGGAAAGCGGCGAAGTGCCTGTCTTCCTTGCCTATCCCGAGGAATTGCGGCAGTCCAAAAGGATCAGCGCCTTTCGCGACTTTGTGCAAGACGAAATCTTTGCACACCGCCGCAAGATGCGCGAAAGCGCGGCAGAGTAACCTTTTTGAAAAGGTGCGCTCTGCGCTCCCCCTAAGCAAGCTATGCGCCTGACGCATAACGGCTTTGCGCGCTAATAGGCCTGTTTTTTCTTGAATGGTCAAAAAACGCGCCCTATCTGAACTCTCGAAGGCGATGATGCTCAAACGCTCATCACTTTCACCTCCCTGTTGGACTTCGCCGGGCCTTGTGCCCGGCATTTTTTTGCCCTGCCGCCATGAAAACCAGCCCGTCTTTCTTCGTCCGACCAAACTTCTGCCAGAGGCTTCTGCGTGCGCAACGCAACACCTCCCTTTCCCTCTTACGCACAACCCCGTAAAACACGCGCGACTCACGCCCCGGGGGACCAAGATGCAAGAGCCAGCTATCACCGAAGATCTGATCGCAGCCCACGGGCTTTCGCCCGACGAATACCAACGCATCCTCGAGATTATCGGACGCGAACCCAGCTTTACCGAACTCGGTATCTTTTCGGCGATGTGGAACGAACACTGTTCCTACAAGTCGTCCAAGAAATGGTTGCGCACCCTGCCTACGGAAGGTCCGCAGGTTATCTGCGGCCCCGGCGAAAATGCAGGCGTTGTGGATATCGGTGACGGTCAGGCGGTGGTGTTCAAAATGGAAAGCCACAACCACCCCAGCTATATTGAGCCCTATCAAGGTGCGGCCACCGGCGTCGGTGGCATTCTGCGGGACGTATTTACAATGGGCGCGCGTCCGATTGCGGCGATGAACTCTCTGTCATTTGGCGAGCCTAGCCACCCGAAGACCCGCCAGTTGGTTAACGGCGTCGTCGCAGGTGTCGGCGGATACGGCAACTGTTTCGGCGTGCCAACTGTCGGCGGCGAAGTGCGGTTTGATCCCGCATACAACGGCAACTGTCTGGTCAACGCTTTTGCTGCTGGGCTCGCGGACGCCGATAAGATTTTCTACTCCGCCGCTTCTGGCATTGGGATGCCCGTCGTCTACCTTGGCGCTAAGACGGGGCGCGACGGCGTCGGCGGTGCGACTATGGCCTCTGCCGAATTTGATGACACCATCGAAGAAAAACGCCCCACCGTTCAGGTCGGCGATCCCTTCACGGAAAAACGCCTGATGGAAGCAACGTTGGAACTCATGGCCACAGGTGCCGTAATTTCAATCCAGGATATGGGGGCTGCTGGCCTGACCTGCTCTGCGGTGGAAATGGGTGACAAGGGCGGCTTGGGCGTCAAACTGAACCTGAACGCCGTACCCCAACGCGAAGACAACATGACCGCCTATGAGATGATGTTGTCGGAAAGCCAGGAACGCATGCTCATGGTCCTCAAACCAGAGCTTGAGGCCGAAGCGCGCGCCGTATTTGAGAAATGGGACCTCGACTTTGCCATTGTTGGTGAAACCATTGCCGAAGACCGCTTTATCGTCGAACACAACGGTCATGTGATGGCCGACCTGCCACTTGCCACCCTTTCCGGCTCTGCCCCTGAATACGACCGTCCTTGGGAGCCCACACCAGCAGCCGAACCTTTGGGTGAGATTGCCGGAGTGCACCCGATCGACGGACTGAAGGCGCTGATCAGCAGCCCCAATTATGCGGGCAAGCAATGGGTTTATGAACAATACGACCAACAAGTGATGGGCGACACCGCCCGCACCCCCGGCGCAGGCTCCGGCATTGTCCGCGTGCATGGCACCGACAAATCACTCGCCTTCACTAGCGACGTGACCCCGCGTTACGTCAAAGCCAACCCCGTTGAAGGCGGCAAACAGGCCGTTGCCGAGGCCTATCGCAACCTGACCGCCATTGGCGCCACGCCGTTGGCAACAACCGACAACATGAACTTCGGCAACCCTGAAAAGCCACGCATCATGGGGCAGTTCGTGGGTGCGATCCAAGGGATCGGCGAAGCCGTCAGAGCGCTCGACATGCCCATCGTTTCTGGCAATGTCTCGCTCTATAATGAAACCGACGGCACAGGTATCTTGCCCACACCAACAATCGGTGCGGTGGGCATAATCCACAACCCCGATCAAATGATCACCGGTGACATCCGCGAAGGGCACCTGCTGCTGCTCTTGGGCGAAACCAATGGCCACCTTGGCCAATCTGCGCTTCTGGCCGAAGTTTATGGCCGCGCCGAAGGCGACGCACCCGCCGTCGATCTGGCCGCCGAAAAAGCCAACGGCGATTTCATCCGCGCCAACCACACCTATATCAAAGCCTGCACCGACCTCAGCGATGGCGGCTTGGCCCTCGCCGCGTTTGAGCTGGCCGAGAAAGCAGATGTGGGTATCACGCTTGACGTCGAAGATACGCCAACACTGTTTGGTGAAGATCAGGCGCGCTATCTCATCGCGTGCAATTTCGATCAGGCCGAGGCGCTGATGATCGCAGCCAATCAGGCGGGTGTGACACTAACTACGGTTGGCAAGGTCGGCGGTGACGAGATCACCTTCGGCAGTCAAAGCGCGCCGTTGTCAGAGCTTAGCCAAACTTTCCGCACGTCTTTCGAGAATGCCGTCGCCTAGGCTTTTTTCGTCCCATCAAACTTCCGCCGTAGGCATCCCCACTTGTCGACCAGCCTCCGCGTCCCTAGTTTAAGAGCAACTGACCAAAGGACCCGAAATGCCCATCAGCGCCCATGAAATCGAAAGCCTCCTGCGCGAGAGTTTCCCTGACGCCACAATCAACGTCCAGGGCGACGATGGCGCGCATTTTGCAGCGGAAGTCATCGACGAAAGCTTCCGCGGCAAGAACCGGGTGCAACAGCAACGCGCAGTCTATGCGGCCCTGAAGGGGAAAATGGACGGCAGTAACGGCGAACTGCATGCGCTGGCGCTGACAACAAAGGTTCCCGAATAGCCCAGATGAACTACAATCTGATCATAGGTTTTCTCTTTGCGCTGATTGTAGCAATTTTTGTTTGGCGGGCCTTCACCATCGTTTGGAAAGAAGCGTTGGAAGACAAACGTGGATCGGACAAGAAGACAGGCTTCCATATTATCCATGCAGAGTATTCGTCTGGGATCTCTGGTCATCACACAACCTACAAAGTACCCTGTGATCCACAGGAATACGCACGGCTCTTCAGTCCTCAAGAAACGGAAACCAAGAAATGACAGCACAAGATAAAATCAAAGAAACGGTCACCACAAGCGATGTCGTGCTTTTCATGAAAGGCACCAAAAGCATGCCACAGTGCGGTTTTTCGTCCCGCGTGGCAGGTGTGCTGAATTTCATGGGCGTTGAGTTCAACGATGTGAACGTTTTGGCCGATGACGACATTCGCCAAGGGATCAAGGACTATTCCGACTGGCCAACAATCCCGCAGCTCTATGTCAAAGGCGAATTCGTCGGCGGCTGTGACATCATCACAGAAATGACACTCTCCGGCGAACTCGATACACTTTTCTCAGAAAATGGCGTGACTTACGACAAAGACGCTGCAGACAAGATCCGCGAAGCAAACGCCTAAGACTAAATTGGCGGGCACCTTTGCCCGCCAGCCCGTCAACGGGCTTCTACCTGCTCTGCCAGGGCCTCGGCACGGGCAGCAATCTCTGCCAAAGCATCCGTAACCGCTGCCGGGACAACCGGCACTTCAACGCGAACAGGTTCTGCCTGCATTGTGTCGATCTGTGCACGCATCTGGGCAGTCTCTGCTTCCAGTTGTTTTACTTTGTCTTCAAGACCGGCCGTTCTGTCCGCCAGCATCAGGCCCGCCATCAACAACATCCGCGCTTCCGGCATACGACCAATTTGCTCCGATAGATGAGATGCCTCGACGTCCAGCATTGCTGATGCCGATTGCAGATAACTCTCCTCGCCTTCCTGACAGGCCACTTCAAAGGTACGGCCCCCAATGACAATCTCAACCTGCGGCATGGGATGTCTCCTCGATCAATGGTTTGAGTTCCGCCAAAATGGCATCTACCTCGGCGGCGTCTGCAGACCGCTGCGTATTCAATGCGGTGATCTCGGCAGCGACGGCAGCATCATGCAGGTCTGGCGAAAGCCCGGTCGTAACCGCTTCGCGCAGAAGCGTATTCATTTCGCGCAGCTGCACGTTGGAGGCGCGCAATTGCTGCAATTCCTCGTCCAGCCTCATCAACTGCTGCGATTGCGCCTCGGCGCGCGCGGTCAAATGCGCAACTTGCGTATCTTGCCGTTCCTTTAAAACGCGGACGCGTTCGACCAATTCTGCATTCTGTGCGCGTTCATCCTCTAGCGCGTTCTGCAACGCAGGATCGGCGGCACTTTGCGCAGCGGTGGTTTCTAGCCCGCGCCGGATCCGGTCCAATGCCGCTGTGATGCGGCCCTCCAACATGCTTATTTCACTCATACGCCCGTCCTTTCGTGGCGCGGGGATGCCCCCGTCTTTGCCATAACCAATGCAGCGCGTTGTATTTTTCACCCCTCTGACAGAGCGTTCTGCGCCGAATCGTGCCTCTTGTCGTCTAGCGTATGCCATCCCCACGGTCCTCGCAAACGGACTGGTGTCAAGAATATGAGTAACTTAGCCGTCACGCTTGATCTTGGGGTCCGGCCTGATATGACGCTGGCAAGCGAGTTATTCACCTTTCGTAAATAGGACCTGATCACCTTGGATATTGCAGCACTGCGGAACGCCCACCCTGACCACTGGATGAAAGCAACAGCCATCCGGACTTTGACCTTGGATGCGGTCGCCGCTGCCAACTCTGGCCACTCCGGTATGCCTATGGGTATGGCCGATGTTGCCACGGTGCTTTTTGAAAAGCACCTTCAATTTGATCCTCAGACCCCGCACTGGCCCGACCGCGATAGGTTCATCCTGTCCGCAGGTCACGGCTCGATGCTGCTTTACTCGCTGATGTACCTGACCGGCTACGAAGATATGCCGCTGGAGCAGATCAAGGACTTTCGCCAATGGGGCGCTCGCACCGCAGGCCACCCCGAGTTTGGCCATGCCCGCGGGATCGAAACCACGACAGGCCCGTTGGGCCAAGGCATTGCCAATTCTGTCGGCTTCGCCATCGCCGAAGAAATCCAGCGCGCCACTTGGGGCAAAAAGATCATTAACCACCATACCTATGTCATGGCAGGTGACGGTTGCCTGATGGAAGGCGTCAGCCAAGAAGCCATCGCACTGGCCGGCATGCAGAAACTGTCGAACCTCGTCGTATTTTGGGACAACAACAACATCACCATCGACGGCACGGTTGATATTGCGGATATCACCAACCAGCCGATGCGTTTTGAAGCATCGGGCTGGCATGTCCAATCCATCGACGGGCATGATCCAGAAGCGATTGATGCAGCCATTGTCGCCGCCAAAAAAGACCCCCGCCCATCGATGATCGCCTGCAAGACGCACATCGCACTGGGTCACGCAGCCCAAGACACCTCCAAAGGTCACGGCGCTCTCACCGACGCGGCACAGCTGACCGCTGCGAAAGAAGCCTACGGCGCGCCACTGGGCGACTTTGAAGTTTCCGCTGACGCTCTCAAGCAGTGGGCAGCAATTGGCGCACGCGGGGCCGTGGCGCATAAAGAATGGCACGACCGTTTCAACACGCTCTCGGCCAGCAAGCAGGCAGAGTTCAAGCGCATCTATGCGGGCGAAGCACCCAAGCGTCTGTCCGCCACAATCCGCGCACTGAAGAAGCAGATCAGCGAAGGTGCGCCCAAGGTGGCAACCCGCAAATCGTCTGAAATGACACTCGAAGTCATCAATCCGATCATGCAGGAAACTATTGGTGGATCAGCAGACCTGACTGGTTCCAACAATACGCTCACGAAAGACATGGGCACCTTCCACCCCGACACACGCAAGGGCCGCTACATTTACTACGGTGTACGTGAGCACGGTATGGCGTCAGCCATGAACGGCATGGCCCTTCACGGCGGCGCGCGCGCCTATGGCGGTACATTCATGTGCTTTACCGATTACGCACGCGGCGCGATGCGTCTGTCTGCGCTCATGGGCGTACCGACGACCTATGTTATGACCCATGACAGCATCGGCCTCGGCGAGGACGGTCCGACACACCAGCCGGTCGAACACCTTGCCATGCTGCGTGCCACACCAAACATGAACGTCTTCCGCCCCGCTGATACGGTCGAAACCGCAGAAGCATGGGAACTGGCGCTGACCTCGCAGAAGACACCGAGCGTTCTGGCGTTGACCCGTCAAGGGCTGCCAACCGTCCGGACCGAGCACAAAAACAAGAACATGGTCGCCCAGGGTGGCTATGTTCTGGCCGATGCGGATGGCAAACGTCAGGCTATCCTTTTGGCAACCGGCTCTGAAGTCAGCATCGCAATGCAAGCCCGTGAACTGCTGCAAGCCGAAGGGATAGGCACACGCGTTGTGTCCATGCCGTGCTGGGAATTGTTCGAAGAGCAGGAAGAAAGCTACCGCAAGCGCGTCCTGCCCGGCGGCCCAGTGCGCGTCGCAATCGAGGCGGGCATCCGCTTTGGGTGGGATCGCTGGTTGTTCGGCGAGCGCGGCAAGCGTGAAAAGTCCGGCTTCATCGGGATGCACGGCTTTGGTGCTTCGGCTCCGGCAGAACGTCTGTACGAAGAGTTCGGGATCACGGCAAAGGATACCGCTGACAAGGTCAAATCACTGATCAAGTAAGCAATGAAGGCCACTGTGATGACATACTTAAAAATTGGCACCGCAGTGGCCGCCCTCGGCATCGTGGCTTTGGTCAGCTGCACACAAGAGCCGCCCATCATCGCGCGGACGGATGATGTGGATGCGTTTGCAAAGACCGTATTGAACGAGCTCCAGCCGATTTCTATCGCGGACAGCGCGGAATACTGCGGATATATCTTTGTGACCGATACCGGCGGGCTTGCCGCTACGGCACCCGCGCGCGGCAACGAAGACTATTGCGACCTGCCACGGCCCGACGAAAGCGTGGTTGCATCGTACCATACTCATGGCAGTTTTTCGGTGACTTACGATAACGAAGTGCCTTCGCTTGATGACATGTCCGGTGATCTTGAAGCCCAAATAGATGGCTACATCAGCACGCCCGGCGGGCGCCTCTGGCTCATCGACCATGAGGCCCAAATCGCGCGCCAGCTCTGCAGAGAGATGTGCATGACACCCGACCCAAACAACGACGCCGATGATGCGGGTTTCGTGCCACAGACCTTTACTTTGCAAGAACTCGAAGCGCGGTTTGAATAGAGTCTTGGCGGCACAGCACCGCAGGACAACACAATATCTCCGCCTTCTGGCTATACGGCCACATCGCAGTACGATTCGATAGGTCGGAAACTGTTTGCGATAACACATCACAATAGTTCAGATTCGTTAACGCTAACGGCGGGTGTTAACGATAACATGTTGAACAAAAACGCTTTTTCCTTTGGCGACACACGCATACCCCGGTATACCGCAGCCAAGAGTACCGCGTACCAAAGGACCACAGGCATGACAGTTACAATCGGGATCAACGGCTTTGGCCGGATAGGGCGTTGCACATTGGCACATATCACCGAGGCCGCCCGCAACGATGTACAAGTGGTCAAGATCAACGCGACAGGCCCGATCGAGACGAACGCACATTTGCTGAAATACGACAGCGTACATGGCCGCTTTGGCAGCCCGGTCACTGTGAACGGCAACACGCTCGATCTGGGACGTGGCCCGATTGATGTGATGTCCACTTACGAGCCCGAAGAACTGGACTGGGACGGCGTTGATGTCGTGCTGGAATGTACAGGAAAATTCAACGACGGACTGAAGTCTGACGTTCACCTGCAACGCGGCGCAAAAAAGGTGCTCATCTCGGCCCCGGCCAAGAACGTTGATCGCACAGTGGTCTACGGCGTCAACCACCGCGATCTGATTGCGACTGAGCGTATGGTCTCAAACGGGTCCTGCACCACAAACTGCCTCGCCCCTCTGGCCAAAGTCCTCAACGACGCAATCGGCATCGAGCGCGGCATCATGACAACGATCCACAGCTACACCGGCGACCAGCCCACTCTGGACCGCCGCCACAGTGACCTTTACCGCGCACGCGCGGCTGCCATGGCGATGATTCCGACCTCGACAGGGGCTGCCAAGGCCTTGGGCGAAGTCCTGCCGGAACTGGCAGGCAAGCTGGACGGCACCGCGATGCGGGTCCCTACCCCGAACGTTAGCGCGGTGGATTTGACCTTTGAAGCGGGCAAATCCGTTACCGTTGCAGACGTCAACGCTATCGTGGCCGAGGCTGCGGGCGGCTATATGGGCATGGTGATGTCATATGATGACGAAGCAAAGGTCAGCATCGACTTTAACCACACGACCGAGAGCTGCATCTTTGCACCAGACCAAACGAAAGTCGTTGGCGGCAAAACTGTGCGCGTCCTGGCATGGTATGATAACGAATGGGGCTTTTCTGCACGCATGGCTGACGTCGCTGCGACCATGGGGCGCCTGCATTAGCATTTGCCGCCATTTCGCAATTACCAGCCAAGCCCGCACAAGCGGGCTTTGCCATTTTGCGAGCCGCCCGCTAAACCTCACGCATGACTAATTCGCTCGCTCTTATCATCGGGATCATCATCGCGGCCCTCTTGGCCTTTGATTATTACCTATATGACTGGACGAACACAGTATTCTTACTTCGCAAGTTCGCGGCACTCATCGAATGGATGGCCTTCTGGCGTTAGACGCGATCAAAGGTTGACCTTTTCCCATAAATCGCAATGTTAGCGCCAACATTGCACCTGAGGAGACTACCATGGCCGTCAAAGTAGCTATTAACGGATTTGGCCGTATCGGCCGTAACGTACTTCGTGCGATCATCGAAAGCGGGCGCACCGATATCGAGGTCATCGCGATCAACGATCTGGGGCCGGTAGAAACCAATGCGCACCTGTTACGGTTTGACAGCGTGCACGGGCGCTTTCCCGCGACTGTGACAACGACCGAAACAACAATCGACGTGGGCCGTGGCGCGATACAGGTTACAGCCATCCGTAACCCTGCTGATCTGCCTTGGTCGGATGTCGATGTGGTTTTGGAATGTACTGGCATCTTCACCAGCAAAGAGGCCTGCCAAGCGCACCTTGATAACGGATCAAGCCGCGTATTGATTTCTGCACCCGGTAAAGACGCAGACAAAACAATTGTTTACGGCGTGAATGACAACGTGCTGACCGCCGACGATATCGTTGTTTCAAACGCGTCTTGCACAACAAACTGCCTGTCACCTGTTGCAAAGGTCCTGAACGATGCCGTGGGCATCACCAAGGGCTTTATGACCACCATCCACAGCTACACAGGCGACCAGCCCACGCTGGATACAATGCACAAAGACCTTTACCGCGCACGCGCCGCAGCACTTTCGATGATCCCGACCTCGACAGGTGCGGCCAAGGCCGTGGGTCTCGTCCTGCCAGAATTGAATGGCAAACTGGACGGCGTCGCGATCCGCGTTCCTACACCGAACGTGTCAGTCGTTGACCTGACTTTCGAAGCGTCACGCGCGACCACAGTCGAAGAAGTCAACAACGCTATCATCGCTGCCGCAGACGGCCCGCTGAAGGGCATTTTGGCATACACAGACCTGCCCATGGTCAGCTCTGACTTCAACCACGACCCGCATTCATCCATCTTCCACCTCGATCAAACAAAAGTGCTGGATGGCAATATGGTGCGCATTCTGACGTGGTATGACAACGAATGGGGCTTCTCGAACCGCATGAGCGACACGGCTGTCGCAATGGGCAAATTGATCTAAGCAACCTCGCCACCTAAGGCGAAAGAAGCCGGCCCCTCTCGGGCCGGCATTGTTGTCGGTTGATTTGCCTTCCTACAAGATATGCATGGACAGTCCGTGATCGCTGTCATCTTCTCGCTGGGCAATGTCTTCTTTCGGCAAGGAACCCTGTCCTTCAGGATGTGTTCAAAAACTAGTCACTCAGCGTATCAGTCGCGCATTCCGCCATGCACTTGTCACATAGCCGCTAGCGCTAACTGTCTGTTGCGCTGCGCCGCAGCATAGTTAAATGATGGGATAAGACAACGAAACGCGATGACTTAAAGGAGCACGCAAATGACCGTATTGAACACAGTGCGCACCGCCTTCGAAAAGCGCGTGGCCTATTCCCGCCTCAAACATGAACTGGCCAGCATGCCAGTTGAAACCGCTATCGACTTGGGCATGTTTCGCGAAGATGCGGGCAAGATTGCAGCAAAGGCAATTTACGGCTAAGCCGCCGGAATTGCGATGAAGCAAAGCCGCACCTTTTTTGGGGCGGCTTTGTTATTTTCTGACCTCGGCAAGAAACGCATTGATCCGATCCTGATAACCGGTTTGCCCCGCCAGATTGTTGTGCGTCGCTCCCGCAACGCTGTGGAACGTCACAGACATGCCAGCCTCTGTCATGACTGCGGCAAGTCGTTCACCATAGCCAATTGGTATGAGCTGATCCGCCGACCCATGTTGGATCAAAATCGGCGCTGACAAAGCTGGCGCGTCATCGACCGACCGCCATTTCTGCACGCCGGGCAAGTAACAAGCGGGCAAATAGGACCCTTTGGTCATCAGCTCGCAAAGGGTTGTGTAGGGCGCGTCTAGCAAAATGGCCTCAACCTCGCGCAATGCCGCCACGTGGATAGCCAACCCCGTCCCCAGTGAAAACCCATGCACGGCAATCGGGCCGTCATGCTGGACTGCCAGCCAATCATAAGCCGCAAGCGCATCCGCTTTCAGCCCCGCCTCCGAAGCTTTGCCCGCGATGCCGCCTCCGCCACGGTACTCTAATGCAGCAATCGTGCGGTCTGCTAACTGATGC
>ENA-OQVM01002097-OQVM01002097.1-marine-metagenome-genome-assembly--contig:-NODE-2097-length-24329-cov-8.550759_pt1 | contig 24329 bp, 17 predicted proteins | sample MGYA00237776_ERZ505498 | MGnify/ENA primary metagenome ERZ505498 (study PRJEB26159, sample SAMN06265151) | marine metagenome | isolation source: Helgoland LTER site | place: Germany:Helgoland, sampling... | reverse complement strand
AATGACCGCTAAGCACACTTCGACTACCTTTTTTCCAGTTTTTCCTAAAGCCACATCTACAATGTCTGGGTATGATATTTTCTTAACGAGCATTCCACATTGAGTCAACTTTACAGCGCAATATCCTTACAGACCAGCTGCAAGGAGAAGAGCTATCGGGCTGAATAAATAACCACCATTTTTAAAAGATTTTGGAGTTAAAAGCACATTGATGGCACAGTAGCATTTACAAAGAGCGAAAAATGATTAAACTTTATTCATTTTTTCAGTTTTGAGCTTTTTCTTAACAGTTCGGCCTTCATTATCTTTAACTTTGACAATTGCATGTTTACAAGCGGCATCAGCTTCAATTCTGCTGAAAATTCTCATATTTTGTGTGACATTCCCAGAATCGATTGAGTTCATACTCCTCCCTGTCATTTACGAGGATGTCCTTGAGTCTCTTGAATTCTAACTTTAATCGCTCATGAATCCGCCTCTATGCCTTTGATTAAAGTTCTGGCTGAAAAGACTTCCGGAAGCGGAGTTGTCATCTCCACTAACAAGACTGCTGGAGTCATACGATGCGGCTAACCTTTCATGGGATTTCTTTTTCTTCTTACCTAATTTCTGCCATATTTTAGCCAGTTTAACGCTATAATCAATTGGTTCTTTACCAATGTAAGTTAGAAACATTTGCTCTGTCTTATGAGCTGTAATATTCATTAAAATTGGAGTAGGGTAAAGTTCTGTTGCATAATGGTTAGAAGCAAAAGAACGTCTACAGATGTGAGATGATACCAGTTCGTGTTTAGGATATTCTCCAGCTAAGTATCTTTTCTTAACCTCATCAAACTTATTACCTTTTACTATTGTATCTATTTTGGCTAGTTTACAAAGTTGTTTAAGGTATCTATTAAATAGTGCTTTACTACTTTCTAAGTTGTTGGTAAAGACTGGAGGGAATTCTCCATCTCTTTTATCTAAAATAGCCTTTACTTCAAAATGAATAGGTATCTGAACAAGTTGTTTAGTCTTTTGTTGTGTAAGCACTATAAAGTCAAAATCTTGAATGTGTTGGATAAAACTTGTATTCATTCGTAACAAGTCAGAAACTCTTTGTCCAGTAAAACATCCAATGATTAACCAATCTCTTGCTATCTCGTGATTTTCATTGACAAACTTTGTATTCTTTATTTGTTCAAGCTCATCAAGAGATAAGATTACTTTTGGAGCTTCAATTGAAAAGCCTAAAAATGATTTAAGCTGGCTATTTACTCTATGACCATTCTTTTCAGCATCTAAACAAATACTCTTAACAAACTTTAGATAACGCCCTATAGTATTATCACTTAATTTATCAACTTCTTTTAGATAGTTTATTAAATCGATTCTAAAGCTGAGGTTGACATCAGTTATTTTTGTCTTTTGTTTTTTGTTTTTATCAAAAGCAATCAACTTATTTACGATTGTTTGATATTTTTTTTTAGTAGCATCAGTAACACCTATTTTCTTGGTTTTACTATTAGATTTATACTCAAGATTATCTAAAAACTTTTTACCATAATCTACCAAGTAATCAAGTTCTTCAATTTCTGATTTATTAAAATGTAAGTTTATTATTGACTTTAGCCAATTACCATCAATAGTCTCTCCATTTGTTTCGGAAATATTTACTTGGTCAAGTACAAAAGAATTTAATCCTCTTAATTGAGATGCTAAATTTTTATTCTCTGCTGTTGTTTGTTTTGGATAACCTTTGTCACTCCAATTTATAGGTTTAATACTTAGTGAAGTTTTTCTTTTAAACACTTTACCTCTACCTAATGAAAGTCGTAAATAGATAGGGGCATTATTTGATTTACTTTGTAGAATGTATTTTATGGTTGCCATAGATAGTTATTAATTAATCAAATTTAATCAAAAAAAAACAATCTAGTCAACATCTAGTCAACATTTAGTTAACTGATTTAAAACTGATTCAATTCAGTTCAATAAACAAAAACCTAATAAAATCAATGTATCTATTGAATTAATTAAAGTTATTGAGGTTTTAAAGGGATTAGTAAAAATGCAAAATAGAAGTGTTATACTCTCGGCGTCTCCACGATGAAGCGACCTGGCGCAACTAGGGATTAACAAAAAAAAATCTGCCAAGCTTGCTTGAGCAGATTTTTAGTTTTAAGACCTTTGGACTGCAAGGACAGTGCCAGGGCATTTCCTAAGCGGGAGGCTAGAGAAAAACCAAAGGGTATTCTCGGCGTCTCCACTTTATTATTTATTCTTGATATTGTCACAGAAATAATTTAAAAAAAATAGCTGCATTGTATTAGGAAAAGGAATTTCCATTTTTGCAAAAACTTGTTTGTTAATTCCTACAACACCATCTTTTGTTAAATAACCACTTGACTTTACACCGATTTCTTTTGCATCGCAATCAAACTTATATAAAACCATAGAGCCTTTAGCTGTCCGTTTTTCTACTAAACCTCTTTTAGATTTCTTAAAGACAGTTTTAAGCCAAACATAATTTTTTTTAAAGGTTTGATAATAGTATTCATCACCACTTTTCTTACTGCTACAAATAAAAACCCACCCATCGTAGTCTTTACCTTCTTCTTTATTTTCCTGTGAGTACGTCGTTATTGTTATCAAAAAGATAACTATGCATAGTATTTTTTTCATCGTATCTACTCTTCTTTTTAATTTTACAATTTGACCCATTTTTTATTCTAAGTTCTAATTTTTGCTTCTGAATCAATAAGGTTTGAAAAGTTGATACGTATGTTAAATTATTTGGTTTTTGGTCTCTAAAATAATCTAGACAGAAAAAGAAGGCTGTGTTTAAGTCTTTTATATCTTGAGCACTTATATTAGAATTTTCTGCAAAATGAATCAACCAATCCCAAACCAAATAACCATTATAGACACTTGTTTTCCATAATTTACTTGAACTGATAATGAATTCATAAGGTATTTTAACCACTAAAGCACCTTTTTCTACTTGCCAAATACCAAATTTTATTATTGACATTTCACTATGAAGTTCATTGCAGTTAAAATGTTTTTTCTCTTTACTATTTTCTGGAGCTTCTCTGTTTTGAGCTAAACTCTCTAATACTAACTTTGTCTCTGTTTCTTCCATAGCAATTTTTTTACACAAAGAACTATAAATAATTAAAACCTGTCAATCCCAATAAATAGTGAAATTATTTACTCCCTATTTATGGGTATGATGCTGATTATTTAAAATAGTCCAACAAAAAAAAACCTTACATTTCTGTTAGGGTTTTTTAAATTATAGTTTAATTATTAATTAAAGTTTGGTTGGGGTAAAGTCCAATTACTAGCACCACTACTAAATTCAGAATGATTAGTTACATTGTTTACAACCCAGGAACTCAAGTCTTGGTTTATAGTGGATGCATAATAAAACATATGATTCATATTTTCCACACTACTCACATCCCAAGTACTTATATCTTGATTGAAAGATGATGCCTCTCTAAACATAAAACCCATATGATTCACATTGCTAGTGTTCCAATTTCCAATGGGTTGGTTAAAGGAAGATGCTTTAAAAAACATTCTAAACATACTTGTCACCTTACTCACATCCCAAGAGCCTATATCTTGATTGAAGGTGGTTGCACCATAAAACATACCATACATATTAGTTACATTACTCACATCCCAAGAACCTATGTCTTGATTAAAAGATGATGAATAACTAAACATCTCTTGCATATAAGACACACTACTCACATCCCAAGAATTTATATCTTGATTAAAAGATGATGCCTCTTTAAACATAAAACCAATTTCAGTCACATTACCTACATCCCACGAATTTATATCTTGATTGAAGGTGGTTGCACCATAAAACATCCCTTCCATATTAGTAACACCTGATACATCCCACGTACTTATATCTTGATTGAAAGCATATGCTCTATGAAACATATACTTCATATCAGTGACACTACTAACATCCCAAGAACCTATATCTTGGTTAAAAGTGGTTACTGAATGAAACATACCAACCATATTAGTAACACTTGATACATCCCAAGAACTTATATCTTGATTGAAATAACGTGCTCTAAAAAACATATGCCTCATACTAACCACACTACTTACATCCCAAGAACCAATGTCTTGATTAAAAGAGGATGCATCAATAAACATCTTTTGCATATTAGTAACACTGCTCACATCCCAATGATTTAATGGTTGGTTAAAATCACTCGCTCTATCAAACATATGACTCATATTAGTAACACTGCTTACATCCCAATCATTTAATGATTGATTAAAACTATATGCTTCATCAAACATATTACTCATATCAGTCACATTACTCACATCCCAAGAATTTATATCTTGATTGAAGGAGGTATTGTTAAACATCCCATTCATATCTTGTATTCTTGAAGTACAAACCCTAGTTACATCATCTCCATTACTTATCATATCTTCTAAAATTTGTGCATCTACTATTGTATATGTTAAATCATTAACAACTCCAGAGTCACCAACCTCAGCCCAATCTTTAGCTTTTATGGTTACACCATTTTCTGCTAAATAAATCGCATTGCCATCATCTTCAACTATAACTTGTCTAGTTGTTGTAGCAATGTTACCAGATGAATCTGAAACAGTATAAGTTGTTACATAGTTACCTTCCATACTCGTATTAACTATTCCAGTAGTAACAATACTTGTCGTTAAATCTCCATCTTCATTATCCGTAGCAGTTGCACCTGCATCTATATATGTTGAATATAAATTAACAGTGATGATAGCCTCACCAATTAAAGTGATGATCGGAGTTTCATCGATTATATCAGATAGATCTTCGTCTTTATCTCCACAAGAGAATAATAAAATAGTTAGTGATAGTAATAATAGTTTTTTCATAGCAGTTTTTTTTTACAAAGAACTACTAATGATTAAAGTCTGGCAATACCCATAAATAGGTGAATTTAAACCTCCCTATTTATGGGTATGATGCTGATTATTTAAAATAGTTCAACAAAAAAACCCTTACATTTCTGCAAGAGTTATTTAAATTATTTAGTTGATTTAATAAAGACGCTATTGTAGCCTAGAATAATATTTTGTCCTTTCTGAAAGGACAATGCAGAGGATTTATTAAACTGAAGGTTAGAGAAAACCTAAGGTTATTCTCGACGTCTTAAAGATTTAATACGAAACATCGGATCTAGTTAATGCCCAAATTCCATTTTCATTAGACTGAGTGGTCGTCCAAGTACCATTCATAACATCATTGTCTATATTTCCTGTGAAAACTGTTCCCATTGAGGAAACTCCAGAGATAACGTTCCCGTCTACAGTTCCACTAGCGTTGGAAGTACTCCCGTACACTGTACTTTTGTATAAAACATATACCTCGTTGCTAAATACAATTGCATTGAAGGTTCCTTCATCATTATTTTGACCTACACCTTCATAAGTACCCTCATATAACTTCGCTACATAGCTAGAGTTTTCTTTCACCACAATAATGGAAGCATCTGGATGACCTTCTATAGATACATTGGTAATGAGTGGATTTGATCCATCGGCTTCTACCGTAAAAGTAAAACTGTTGTTTTGGTAAGCAAATGTGATTTCAGTTTGTTCGTTTTCTGTAATACTTACGTTTGAAGTGAAAGGATAAGTTACTCCGTCTATGGTAAGTGAAACCGAAATAAGACCATTGTTGTTAATGTTTACAAGGATGGTTCCGCTAGAACCAACAAATACACCTTTATATATACCAAAATTACTATTGTCAAATTGCGAGAGTGCATCGGGCACTGCTGCAGAAGAATCATTAAATGAAATGTAAGGGTCGTTCTCTGAACAAGATCCTAGAATTAGGGTGATTAGTAAGATGACATTCAAGATGAATTTTTTCAAAATCATAAAATTTTTATTAGTATCAAATGTAAGTTTTGAAACTATTCCTAGAAAAAAAATTAGTGTTAAATAATTTACAATTCGTATTTTAAAACTACTTACAACTACTTAATTAACTATTAATTTAGACTTAACAATTACCCTGAATTCCATTTAATTAAAAATTTTTTAAATTTAATATTAACTTTACAATATCATTATGAGAATTACAATCTTACTATTAATGCAACAATTGGGAGTAAAAAAAGAAATCATAGAACCACCATTTAACAAACTAGCCAAAGGGAATTAACATAAAAGATTTACAAAATAATCATGACCAAAACATACACTATAGAAGGAATGACCTGTGAAGGATGTGTGGCTAAAGTTAGCTATGTACTAAAACAACATGCAAATATTTCGTCTGTTGCGGTTATGTTTTCAAACAAATCTGCCACGGTAACCATGAGTAAAGAGGTGTCCGTTGAAGAATTACAAAACCTTTTTGGCACGTCTAGTAAGTATAAGGTTAGTACTTTTCAACCAACAACAGATCAAGAAAGTAAAAGCGTTTTTACAACCTATAAACCCTTGCTCCTTATTTTTGTATTTATTGCCGCCACTACAGCAATTGCCTCAATGAATAATGGAAAGATAGAGTTAATGCTTTGGATGCGTTACTTTATGGCTGGTTTTTTTATTGTTTTTTCTTTCTTTAAATTTTTAAACTTAGCTGGTTTTGCAGAAAGCTATGCCATGTATGATGTACTTGCAAAAAGAGTACAAGCATATGGGCTGGTTTATCCGTTTCTAGAACTATTTCTGGGGGCTGCCTACCTCACAAATTTTGAACCTACTATTACCTATATAGCCACCATATTTTTAATGAGTTTTAGTAGTATTGGAGTAATACAGAGTGTATTAGATAAGAGAAAAATTAGATGTGCCTGTTTGGGAGCCGTTTTTAATTTACCAATGAGTAAAATTACCATTATAGAGAATTTAACAATGGTTTTGATGGCGTGTGTGATGTTATGGAAGGCATAGATTAAAAATACTGAATAAACTATTTATTTCACACAACCCAAAACAACCTAGTAGTATTCTGATTGTACACAAAATACCTTTAAATTAAAAATTATATATTTGGAAGTAACTTACAATAACATTATGAAAAAATTATTCTTAGTATTAATTGTAGCAATTGTATTTACAAGTTGTGATGATGGTCCAGAAATTCCAGGGATGGTAGAACCTATTGACTATACTGTAGAGGGCAAATGGTTATGGTCTCCAGATCCTGATGATAGAACCTATGCAAATACCATGTATGAATTTGTAGACGGTACTCGATTCACATCCTACGCAAACTGCACTGCAAGTAACCCTTGTAATAATGAAGATTTTAATGCATTAGATGCATCAGATAGAATTCCAGGTACGGAAAACTATACTTTTAATGATTTTATTCTAACAATTGATGGCTTCACCCATACAGTCTCATTTAGATGTGATGGCGGTATACTTGTTTTTGAAAACGGTGGTACATTATGGAGATTAAGTTCTGATTGCCAATAATTAGGTATTTATACGTACAAATAGGTAAATCATTATAGTTAGTTTTACCAAACTATATTGTTTTATTAACGAATTGTGAAAGAAAAGAGAGTTGCTTTGGTACTTCTCTCTTTTTTTGTTTATCAACTTCTTGTGGTTCTCCCTATTTATAGGGAGGAGAAAATTTCATTATTTAGAGGGATTGACTGGTACTAATTATTGGTATTTCTTTGCATAAAAAATTTCTATGAAGAAGAAACTATTATTAGTATCACTAAAACGAGTGAACAAGGTATTAACAGAGTTGGGTTCTGCTGCATCTTATGCAATAAAGAATTAAACAAAGTATACTTTAAAACACAACCCTTACAGAAATGTAAGGGTTTTTTATTGGATTTTTTTTTAAAGAATAGAATTATTAGCATTGCCCCTACCCATAAATAGGGAGGTAGAAATTTCATTATTTGCAAGGATTGACAGGCTTTAGTTATTAGTTGATCTTTACACAAAAAAATTGCTATGAGAAAGATGTTTTTAATGACAATTATTCGGTGGACTTTTTAGATAACGAAAATCTTTCGGATAATCACGATTGCTCATATTTAGGTACATTAAATTTATAAAAACGAACCGCCAACAATGGCTATAAGTAATTGCGCCAAGTGAGACACTACTACTCATAGCCGAGAACGTTACACAAGTTTATTTAAAATGTTTAAAAATTGTGCAAAATATTTGCACATAATTATTAAATTTGATTTGATTAAAATTATTAATAATTTATAAATTAAAAATTGGCAAATAGTAAACACGCACATGTAAGATATAATTTAATAGATTATTGTTTAAAGCATAAAGCATTAAACTTTACTCAATTGTTAGAATATATAAATGATAAAATATCTGAGTCATATCCTGGAGAAACAATTGCTACAAGAACACTAAGAGATGATCTTAAACTATTTAGAGATCCAGTTAATGGATTTGGAGCACCTCTCCCAGAAAAATCTAGAGTCCTTCAATATTCGGAAACAAACTTTACTATTGCAACTAAACCCCTTCTTCCATTTGAAAATTATTTAATTGAGGCTTCACAGCAATTGTTAGAGAGGTTTGAAAATCATCCAAAATATGATAAACTAGCAGAAGCTTTAATTAAATTTAAAGATGAAGAAAATAATGATGACAACTTTCAAGTACTTTTTTATGATCAAAACGAGGAGTATAAAGGAATAAAATATTTAAAACCGCTGTATCTGGCTATTCAAAAGAAACAAGTCTTAGAAATAAAGTATAAAGGTTTTCAAGATACATCAGAAAAAACATATGAATTTCATCCTCATATTTTAAAACAGTACAATAGAAGATGGTTTGTCTTTGGTTTAAACAATACCAACAAAAATAATGAATGGAGTATTCCATTAGATGAAAGGTTAACAGAATTTATAATTTTAGAGAATACTAACTTCATAGAATCTAATAATGACTGGGATGCTTTCTTCAGGACTATGGTGGGTGTAGTAAGACCACAGAATGCAGAAATAAAAAAAATAGTGTTGCGTTTTCATAATGGAAGAGAAAAGTATTTTAAAACAAAACCTTTCAATCCTGATTTTGATGAATTTTTTGATGATGATAAGCAAGACCAGGTATGGATGGAAACTATAATTAATAAAGAATTAATTCAGCAAATCTTATCCTACGGAAAAGATATTGAAGTATTAGAACCAAAAGAATTAAAATTAGCACTAAAAGAGCATGCAGTTACTATGCAAGAGTTCTATGTAAAATGAGAACTGTGCAATTACAATGCATATTTTGATTTTAGATTTGCATAGCTATTATAAATTTTTCGTTAATGAATAAGATAGAATCTAATTTTTGGAGTTTTTTTAATGATGTAAGGGGTCATAATAATATAGGAGAACTTCGTGAAATTGTAATTTCTTTAATCTTCCTAAAATATGCGAATGACAAAAACTATTCTGGCACGAACAGTAAAGTTTCAATACCTAAAAATTCAGAATGGGTTTACTTAATTGAACGTATAGAATCCACTAGATTTCTGGAATTATTAAATGATGCATTTATATCTTTAGAAGATCGAAACCTACAATTAAAAAATACATTTAGTGATTTTGATTTTATCAATAAAATTAAAAATGATATTGATTTACCTCTAATTAAGAATCTTTTTTTAAAAATTTCAAAATTTGATTTACCTGATAACCTTAGTTTTTCAAGCTTTATTGACCTATTGCTCTTGAAATTTCAAGATTATGAGGGAATAAATGTAACTAGTTTCACAACCCCTGAATCAGTTACAAATTTAATGGTAAAATTATTAAATCCAAAAGAAGGCTCTATTTTAGATTCAGCTTGTGGCACTGGAGGTTTTTTTCAAAAAATAGAAGATTTAAACCCGCAACAAAAATTTCATTTTTATGGACAAGAGCTTAATCCTTCTATACTTGCCATTGCAAAGCTACGTTTTGCATTTAATAATAGTAATTTATTTCAATTTGGAGAATCAAAAAGTACACTTTCAGAGGATCAATTTCCGGATTTAAAGAGTGACTATGTTATTATGCATCCTCCCTTTAATTTAAAAAATTGGATAAATAGTTACAGTACTAATGATCCAAGATTTCATTATGGATTACCCCAAAAAAATAATGCAAACTTAGCATGGTTACAGCATGCTATTTATCATCTTAATTCAAATGGAAAAGCAGTTGTATTTCTTACTCAAAGTTCATTGTTTACTTCAGGTAAAAATGAGATGTTAATTCGTAAAAATATTATTGAAAACAACCTGTTAGAGGCTGTTATTACATTACCTGGAGGGGTATTAAATTATAGTGGTGCGAACACTTGTATTTGGGTTTTAAATAAAGCAAAAGACACAGAAAATATATTGCTACTAGAGGCTGATTCTTTCTCAAAAAGAGAAAACAAAAAAATTATTTTTTCAGAGAGTGCATTAAAAGAAATTACAGGGATTTATAATAAATTTTTAGAGGTTGAAAATATATCTAGAATAGTTAATAAAATAGAGCTGGAGAGAAATGATTATAACCTTCACCCTTCTCAATATATTGAAGTTTTTCAAGATGAAGAAATAACAAATCCAGTATATTTAAGTGATTTATTGATACCAACAAAGGTTGGAACAAATTTTCCTTCTTCAAATACAAAATATCTAAGTATTAAAGATTTATCTGATGACGTAGATAATTTTGAAATTAATACCTCCAAATTAAATAAAAGAATTGATTTAAAAAATCATTTTATTTTTAGAGGAAGAGCTTTATTACTCGCAACTTTAGGAAGGAATTTAAAACCTTCATTTATAGATACTTTAAATGAAGATATTGCAATTCAAAAGAATGTTGCTATATATAATATCGATGAAGAGATTGTCTTAATTGACTTTTTGATTCAAGAACTTAATAAAGAATATGTTACCAGACAATTTTTGAGTTTTTTAAGAGGTTTTGGAGTTAAACATATTAGAAAAACAGATATTCAAAAATTTATTATAGATGTACCCCCAACTATTAAACAACAGAGTGAAATTGTAAAACGTGAAAAGAAAATTCGTTTTGAAAAATTAGTTCTAGAATCTGGATTTCAAAAACAATTAGAAAACTTTAAGAAAGAACAAGAAGCTGATTTAAGTTCTAAAAGGCATATGTTAAATCAGGATGTATCTAGTCTAAATTCTATTGTAGAATATATTAGGGGTGAATTTATTTCACATAAAAATGGAATTCAATTAGAAACAGTTTTAGATGATAGAGATGATACAACAATGAAAACTTTATTAGATTCCTTGTCAGAAACAGTAAAAGTAATTTCTAAACAGGTTAATTTGTTGTCGAATGAAGAGGAAAAATTAGATACAGAAGTTTTTGATGTAAAATTATTTTTAAAAAAATTAGTCAAAAGAGAAACTAGTAAGGCTTATACTATAGTTGAGTTTTATGATGATAATCAATTTAACACTAAAACTTTGGCCGACAAAAAACAGCTCAGAAATGTTTTTAAATCTGTTTTAGATAATGCGATTAGACATAGTTTTATAAATAACTCTAAAGATTATGTTTTCAAAATTACTTTAAAGAATAATGATAATTATATTGAATTACTTATGGAGAATAATGGAAAAAATCTACCCAAAGGAGTAACTAAAGAAAGTTATAGTACTAAGTCAATGAAAGCAGGCAAAACTGGTAATACAGGTCTGGGGGGTTATCATGTAGGTGTTTTTGCAAAATCTCATGGTTTAGATTGGGATTTGATTAACTGTCCAGAAGAAGAATTTAAAGTAGGTGTTAAAATAAATCTTAAAAAATATGAAGAGATATAAAGTACTCTGGATTGATGACCTATTTAATAAAGATTTTGATAGGTTAGCTCATCAAAATGGTATTGAGCTCTTTCACTTCACAACATCTTTAGATGGGATGTCTAATTTAAAATTAGGACAAAAAACTAATTCTTATGATGCTGTAATTTTGGATGGTTTAGCTTATGATAAATCCGAGGATGAAGAACATAGTATTGATGGTTTAATAAATTCTTTAGATATAATTCAAAAGTTAAGACAAACAAAATGGTTCCCTGTTTATATTTTTACCGGTGAGCTTAATAAAATGGAATATAAAGGGGATGTAAAATGGATTGAAAAATATAATGTGCCTATTGTAATTAAGGGTGTTGATAATAAAGGATTTATAGATGATTTAATTATTGCAATTGATAAACAAGAAATCACAAATTTAAAAAAGAAATATCCAAATGCTTTTTCATTATGTGATGAAAAATATTTAGGCAACAAGGAGTATTCAAGAGTTCTTCAAATAATTAAAGATATTGAACATCCAGAAAATATAATAAATCAGCAAGATGCTTTATCTCCTATCCGTAAAATTTTAGAAGCTATATTCAAGAAATTAAATAACATTGGTTTAATACCTGATGAAATACAAAATGGTCAGGGTGCAATTAACGGTGCTAGTATTTTTTTAGCTGGAATTAACAATGAGTACAGTTATGAAGAAGAATTAATTCACCCAGTAATTTCTGAATCTATCAGGCATTTAATTGGTTTAACTCAAGATGCTTCTCATAATGAAGGAAATAAATTAGGTGCTGATACGTATTTAAGCAACACTTCAAATACCTTTTTATATCAATCACTTTGCTATTCAATGATAGAAGTTTTAGAGTATTTAAAACCTTTTATAGATAACAATGGTGATGTGGATAAAAACAAAACAAAATGGGAGGCTATAGTAAATAAATCATATAATAGTAATGATTGGATTTTAGGTAAGGTAATTAGAATTACAGATGGTTGGGGCACATTTAAATCTGAATCAGGTTTAATTACAAGTATAATACCAAAAATGGTTGAGAATCATAAATTGCAAGAAGGTGATAAAATAAATGTAGTTACCAAACCTAGTGGTGAAAAGACTCACATTATTGAAATTAAAAAAAATTAATGCAATTACCTTGCACACATCTAACTTAAATTTGTAGCGTAATTATTAAACTAAATGTTATGAAAGACAATACCGTAAAGTGCCCAAGTTGTAAAGAAGTTTTTAAAGTAGATGATGCTGTATACAACAATATTGCAAGTCAAGTGCGTGACCAGCAATTTGATGATGAATTGAAAACTAGAATAGATGCTGAAAAAAGAGATAAGGAATCGGCCTTAAAAACAACAGAACTAGAGCTCAATAATAAATTTCAAATAGTTTTGGGAGACAAGCAGCGCGAGATTGACGTTTTAAGAGCCGAAAGTAAATCTGATTTATTAGAAGAGGTGACAAAAAAAGACAAGGAAATTTCTGATTTACAATCAAAACTTGAAAATGCAGAAACTGTCAAAAAACTTGCTCTTTCTGAAGCCCTAAAGGAAGTTGAAAAGAAAAATGATCAACTTGAAAATGACCTTAAATCTAAGGATACTGAAAAAGAATTATTAGAAAAATCCTTAAAAGAAAAATTCAATGATAAGCTAAATCATAAAGAAGAAAGTCTGAGGTTAAAAGACCAAGAAATTGAACGCTTAAAAGATTTTAAACAGAAGTTATCTACCAAAATGATTGGTGAAACACTGGAGCAACACTGTGAAACAGAATTTAATAAGTTAAGAGCTACCGGTTTTCAAAATGCCTATTTTGAAAAGGACAATGATGCCTCGGGAGGCACCAAAGGAGATTATGTATTTAGAGATAATGATGAAAATGATCATGAAATTATTTCTATTATGTTTGAAATGAAAAATGAAGGAGATGAAACGGCTACCAAGAAGAAAAACGAGGATTTCTTTGCCAAACTAGACAAAGATAGAAAAGCAAAAGGTTGTGAATATGCCGTATTGGTTTCTTTACTGGAATCTGATAATGAATTTTACAATACCGGTATTGTAGATGTTTCTTATAAATACCCAAAAATGTATGTGATTAGACCTCAATTTTTCATACCAATTATTACCTTGCTACGTAATGCAGGAATGAAGTCTTTAAGGTATAGAACAGAATTAACCATGATGAGAAACCAGAATATAGATATTACCAATTTTGAAGAAAATATGGAAAATTTTAAAACTGGCTTTGCTAGAAACTATGGCTTAGCTAAAAAACAATTTGGAGACGCTATTAAAGAAATTGATAAAAGCATTACGCATCTTAATAAGATTAAGGAAGCGTTAACTTCATCAGAAAGAAACTTACGCTTAGCAAATGATAAAGCAGAAGATTTAACGATTAAAAAGTTGACCTATAACAATCCAACAATGAAAGAGAAATTTAAAAATATTGTTAAGTCATAAATAACACTCAAATACTTATTTGTTAATGTTTTAGAGGATGTTAAAATTAAATGTATTAACCATATAAAAATTAATTTTTAAAATATTATTATTAAATGTTTTTGATTAGCTTTAGCTTTGAAAAAAATTGTCCAAATAATTAATATGTTTACATCAAATTTTACATTTTTAGAAAAAGAATACCCTCTTCTATATCGTTTGGGTAAACTTGCAGAGAAAAATACATTTGAAGATCCAAGCACTACCCTAACTAAGCTAAGAATTTTATCTGAAAAAATTACTTTAATGTTAGGTGAGTTTGAAGGGTTTCATGATTTTGCTTCATTAAAACAATATGACAGACTAAAAGCTCTTGAACATACCAGCATGGTGCCAAGTGAAATAAGAGATATTTTACATAATTTACGAAAAAGTGGTAATAAAGGTTCGCATGCAGGTGAAGCTACCGGTGCAGAAGCCAGATTTATGCTACGAAAAGCCTTTTACCTCAGTGTATGGTTTTATGAATTTTATGAGGAAAAAAATATTGACCTAGAGTTTACAATGCCTTCTAAAGACAGCAACTACTCATATATTCTTGAGAAAGTAAAAGAAGAGCTTGAGAGCACCAAAGAGGAATTAGAGTCTTTTAAGTTAAAAGCGATTTCTTATCAAGTAGTATCAGAAAAACAAAAAGAAGAAAGAAAAGAAAGAGCCATAAGATTGGTTCGTAAAACTGAAGAGACTGAAGCAGAAACAAGAGACAGAATAGACAAGCAATTGCGAGATGCTGAATGGATCTGTGATACACAAACATTTAACTACAAAAAAAATAAAACACTTCCGCAAAAAGGAAAACAGATGGCTATTGCTGAATGGAAATGTGGCAATAAATGGGCAGATTATGCTTTGTTTAATGGATTGGAATTATTAGGAATCATAGAAGCAAAAAAACACAACAAAAATGTCATGAGCGATTTAGGGCAAGCTGAGCAATACAGCGAGCTCGTTACTAATGATCATAATATTACATTTCCAAAGCATAACAATAGTGCAACCTACAAAGTTCCATTTATGTTTTCCACAAACGGCAAGTCCTATTTAGAGCAATTTAAAACGGCCTCTGGTATTTGGTTCTGGGATGGTAGAAACCAAAAAAATATTGCGAGACCTTTGAAAAGTTGGTTTAACCCAAAAGATTTAATAGAAAAGTTAAATTTTGATGAAAATAAAGGGAAAGAAAAACTTCAAAAAACAGGTTTTAAGTTATTATCAGACCCAAATGGCTTGAGCCTTAGAGAGTATCAAATAGAGGCTATTAAGGCTGTAGAAGATAAGATTTTAAACAACAACCAAGATAGACGTGCGTTACTTGCAATGGCAACAGGGACTGGAAAAACACGAACCATGGTTGGTATGTGTTATCGTTTGATAAAGTCTGGAAGCTTTAAACGTATTTTATTTTTGGTAGACAGACGTATGTTAGGTAAGCAAGCTTCAAATACTTTTAAAGAAGTTCATGTAGAAGGATTGCAAACTTTTGCTCAAATTTATGATTTACAAGATTTAGAGGATAAAGTAGCCGAATTAGATACTAAAATACATTTTGCAACTGTACAGGGTATGGTTCAACGTATCGCTTATTCAGACAATCCGCCCAGTATTGGAGATTATGATTGTATCGTTGTTGACGAAGCACATAGGGGCTATACGTTAGACAAGGAGATGGATACCGAAGAATTTATCCTTAGAGATCAAATAGATTTTCAAAGTAAATACCGTATGGTATTAGATCATTTTGATGCCTATCGAATCGGACTTACAGCTACGCCAGCACTGCATACCAAAGATATTTTTGGAGACCCTGTATACCTTTACTCCTTCAGAAGAGCCGTAATTGAAGGCTATTTGATTGATTTTGAACCACCGTATGTTTTTCAAACCAAATTATCTAAAGAGGGTATTGTTTGGGAGCAGGGAGATGAGGTGAGAATTTATGATCCTGAAGAAAATGAAATAAAAGATTTAGGGGTTACAGACGATGAAATTAAAGTTGAAATCACTGGTTTTAATCGTAAAGTAATTACAGAAAATTTTAATCGAGTAGTTTTAAATGAATTAATTTCAACATACGGTATTTTGCCAGAAAATAGAGATAAAACTTTAATTTTTGCATCCACAAATGCACACGCAGATACCATTGTTCGATTGTTATACGAAGAATACGAGGCCCTGGGAGAAGAGGTTGATAAAGATGCTATTGTAAAAATTACAGGCGATGTATACAACCGAGAAGATTTATTACGAAAGTTTAAAAATGATCAATATCCAAGTATTGTGGTTACTGTAGATTTATTAACTACAGGTATAGATGTACCCAGTATTTCTAATTTAGTATTTCTGAGAAGAGTAAACTCTCGTATTTTATATGACCAAATGATAGGGCGAGCCACAAGGCGATGTGATGAAATTGGTAAAGAAGTTTTTAAAATTTACGACTGCGTAGGGGTTACCGAAATTATGGCGAAAGAACAGGTCATGAAACCAGTAGCACCTTTGGTATCTAAAACCTTTGCTAATTTAGTTGAAGAGATCACTATTATTGAAGATGACTATGCGAAAGAATCTAAATTAGACCGTATCATTGCAAAAATGCAACGTAAAATTTCTGGGTTTAATGAGGAGCAAAAAGAACAGTTTAAAACATTGTCTGGTGAACCTACTGTGCGCGATTTTGCTAATAAATTAAAAGCTACAGACCTAGAGAATGTAGACCAGGTAATTCAAGATTATGATCATTTATGGGATTACTTGGATAGAGAAAAAGGAAAAGCTCTCAATTACCAAACCCTTTACAGCGACCATGAAGATAGAGTTGAAGAAGTTTCACGTGCCTATGAAAACAATCTAAAGCCTAAAGATTATTTAGAGTCGTTTGCAGAATTTATAAAAACCAATAGAAATAAAATTGCTGCTTTAAATATTATCTGCACCAAACCAAGTACACTTACCAGAAAAGATTTAAAAGAAATTCGCTTATTATTAGACACCCAAGGCTTTAATAAAAACAACCTAAATACAGCTTACAAAGAAGTTACTAATACAGAAATTGTTGCAGATATTATAGCCCACATACGCACCTCTGCTTTAGGAGAAAACTTAGTGAGCCATCAAAAACGCATATCAAATGCAGTAGCGAGATTAAAAAACACCAATAATTGGAATCAAATACAGTTAAAATGGATAGATAGAATAGAGGCGCAACTTCAAAAAGAAACCATTATTACTTTGGAAGATTTAAACAAACCGCCTTTTAGTTTAGATGGAGGAATAAAGCGTTTAGATAAAGTTTTCAAAAATCAAACAACACAAATCATCAATCAATTAAACACTTACCTGTATATGCAGGCTTAATAAATTTATGGCATTATCTACACAAGAAATAGTAAACAAACTCTGGAACCTTTGTAACGTATTGCGTGACGATGGTATTACCTATCACCAATACTTAAACGAGCTTACCTTTATTCTGTTTTTAAAAATGGCAGAAGAAACCGATTATAACGATCGTTTACCAGAAGGTTTTCGTTGGGAAAACTTAAAGCAAAAAGAAGGGATTGAATTGGCTACTTTTTACCGTCAATCACTACTGCATTTAGGTACAGAGAGTACAGGTAAAATACAAAAGATATACAACAATGCACAAACTAGTATTAGTGAGCCTGCCAATCTGCGTAAAATTATAAAGCACATTGATGAGCTAGATTGGTTTGAAGCCAAAGACGAAGGTCTGGGTGAAATGTATGAAGGACTGTTAGAAAAAAATGCCTCCGAAAAAAAGAGTGGAGCAGGGCAATACTTTACGCCAAGACCGCTAATTAATGTAATGGTGCGTTTAATGGATCCTAAAGTAGGAGAGCGATTAAACGACCCTTCTTGTGGTACCTATGGGTTTATGATTGCAGCACACCATCATATTTTAGAGCATAATGATATTTATAACCTAACAGAAGCACAAAACCAACACTTACAAAACGAGCAGTATTCAGGTTGTGAGTTGGTGGGCGATACTCACCGTTTGGCAATGATGAATGCCTTTTTACACGGTATGGGAGGGAATATTGCTTTGGGCGATTCTTTAAGTAGTTTTGGTGAAACTGTTAAAAATAAAGACTTGGTATTGGCCAATCCTCCTTTTGGAACTAAAAAAGGAGGCGATAGACCTACGCGAACTGATTTGGTGTACCCAAGTAGTAACAAACAGCTCAACTTTTTACAAGGTATTTACCGAAGTTTACACCAACGAGGTGGCGCAAGAGCAGCTGTAATATTGCCAGATAATGTGTTGTTTGAAGACGGTGATGGGCAACGTGTACGACAAGATTTATTAGACAAATGCAACCTGCATACCATTTTACGTTTGCCTACAGGTATTTTTTATGCAGCAGGCGTAAAAACGAATGTACTCTTCTTTGAACGCGGCAAGAGTGACAAACATAACACACGAAGTGTGTGGTTTTATGATTTGCGTACCAACATGCCAAAATTCGGAAAACGCACACCGTTTACTGAAACCCATTTTGCTGATTTTGAAAAAGCCTATATGGCAGCAGACAGAACCAAGATTAAAGACGAACGTTGGAGCTGTGTGAGCAGAGAAGACATTGCTAAAAAGAACGATTCTTTAGATTTAGGTTTGATTGCAGACGATAGCATTACCAAAGCAGAAGATATCGGTGAACCTATAGATATTGCTAATAAAGCCTTAGTAGATTTAGCTGAAATTACCAAGGAGTTGAATGCGATTATAAAAGAATTAGCCTAATGGAAAACTTACCGAAGAATTGGGTTGAGACAGATTTAATGAATCTTTGTGAGGTTTATACGGGGAAAAAAGATGCAAATTTTGCAACTGAAAATGGGAAATATAATTTTTTCACTTGTGCTTATAAGCCTTTAAGAAGCGATAGTTATTCTTTTGAAGGAAACGTGTTAATTCTTCCAGGGAATGGCGTTAATGTTGGAGAAGTGTTTTATTTTTCTGGAAAATTTGAAGCTTATCAAAGAACTTATATTGTTAATGAAATTAAAATTGATCCGAAATATTTGTTTTATCATTTTCGTAGTTTTTGGAGAGAGATAGGTTCTTTAAAACAATTCGGTTCTGCTACCAATTATATTAAGATAGGGAACTTTAAAGATTATAAAGTTCAATTCCCACCCCTTGCAGAACAACAACGTATTGTAGCAAAGTTAGATAGATTATTTGGACATTTAGACAACCTTAAACAACGTTTGGAGCACATACCCACCTTGTTAAAACAATTTCGACAAAGTGTGTTAACCCAAGCGGTCACTGGGAAACTTACGGAGGAATGGCGTGAAGGGAAGGAATTAGGGGAGTGGCGAGAAACTGAGTTAATTAATCTAGTACTACAAAAACCTAGAAATGGATATTCACCAGCTGGTGTAGATTATACAACAGAAGTAAAAAGCTTATCGTTATCAGCTACTACTTCAGGTAAATTTAACGATTCAAAAGTAAAGTATCTGGATATTGAAAAGCCTAATATTGATTCACATTTGTGGTTAAAAAAAGGAGATATTTTAATTCAGAGGTCTAATTCTTTAGATTACGTTGGCACTTCTGCAATATATGATGGAGAAGATTACGACTTCATCTATCCTGATATAATGATGAAAATACAGGTAAATGAAAAAATAATTAATTCTTATATGAATTACGTATTAAGTTCTTCAAAAGTTAGAAAATATTATAAAGATAATGCGACTGGGACAGCAGGAAATATGCCTAAAATTAATCAAGTTGTTGTTAGTAATACTCCAATTTATTATCCTCCAGAAGAAGAACAAACCGAAATTGTCCACAGAGTAGAAAACTTATTTTCTAAAGCAGACATCATAGAAGCTGCCTACGATAAATTGAAACAACAAATAGACAGCTTACCACAAGCTATTTTAGCCAAAGCGTTTAAAGGAGAACTAGTAGCCCAACTCCCAACAGATGGAGATGCGAAAGACCTATTGAAAGAAATAGCAGCACTACGCGCATCTCTACAAAAAGACAAAAAAAGTAAAAAGAAGAAGAAAGTTAATGCCTAAAAAAATACCATGTCTAATATAAAAACCACCTCCACTTTTAATTTAAACAACCTACTCAGTGATTTAAAACTAGGAAAATTTGTTATCCCAGATTTTCAAAGAGAATTTGAATGGGAAGCCTGGGATGTAAGAGACCTAGTTAAATCCATTTTTCAAGATTATTATATTGGCACCTTATTGCTATGGGAAGTAAAAGATGACAATACCAGAACCCTTGCCTGCGAGCCTATTAGAGGGAACAAACCACAAGGCAATGAAAATCACATAGTTTTAGATGGACAACAGCGTTTAACAGCCATGTACTCTGCGTTTTTTAGTCCAGATGTATCACTCTCGCATAAAAAAGCAATGAAGGCAACATTTTATGTAAACATTCAAAAATTAGAATCTGAGTTTGAAGATGAAGCGTTCTTTTATCATTTTGGTACTAAAAAAGAAAAATACTATGCAGAGGAGCAAGTTCAGTTTAATGAACATGTATTTCCACTAAAAGTATTTGGTAAAGGGGGCTTTGAAATTATTACTTGGATTCATAGATACAAAGCGTTTTGGCAAGAGCAATTAAACAACTCAGAAATAGAAGAGCAGACCTTAAAAATAGATGAAATTTTAAAAAATGCAGCTAGTTTTGAGCATAGAATGAATGAGGTCTTTAACCGTTACACAGTGGCTTACATTTTGTTAGATGGTAATATAGACATTAAAAAAGTCTGTGAAATCTTTACACAAATTAATTCAAAAGGGGTCAAACTAGATATTTTTGATTTATTAAATGCCATTTTAAAACCACACAATGATCTTAGGTTAAAAGAACTTTGGAGAGACAACGCACATTCAATTACCTATTCTAACGATCCAAAACTAAAAGTATACGTACTACAAATTATGTCTATTTGGTTGCAAAATTATTGTGCACCAAAGTACCTGTATTATCTTGTTCCAAATGCAAAAAAGGTGATCCGACAAAAAGATGGTACGAAAGAAGAAACCAGACTGATATCCACTAGTGAAGAGTTTCTAGAACATTGGCATCGCGCATTTAAAGCCCTAAAAAAAGGCTTTAGTATTTTAAGCAATTCTAAAGATTATGGCGCTATACAATCAAAGTTTTTACCTTATTTAACATTTAGCCCCTTATTTTCAGCCATTAATCATCTCATCGATGAGCAGCCAAATATTAACAAGCAAGATGCAAAACAGAAGCTAAAACTCTTCTATTGGGCCAATATCTATACGCAAAACTATTCTGGATCTACAGAAAGTAAATCGGCTAGAGATTATGTATTACTTCAAAATTGGTTTGCAGATTCAGATAAAGAGCCAGAAATTATTAAAGACTTTAAACGAAGATATAAAGACATTAATTTTATCAATGAAAAGTCGCAAGGATCGTCTATATATAAAGCAGTTTTGAACTTAATTGTATTAAATAACGCACGAGACTTTGTTAGTTATGACCTTACAGATTATTCAGAGTTAGATGACCATCATATTGTACCCAATAGTTGGGGTCGTAAAAACGGTGTCGAGGCCATTAATTCTATATTAAATAGAACCTTAATAACGTCCAATAGCAATCGGAACATCATGAGAAACAGATTGCCTAATGCGTATATAAAGGACATGATTGATACTCAAGGAAAAAGTGAGACAATAGCCTTGTTGAAAGGTCATTTTATCAATGAAAAAGCTTTACAAGTATTGCTAAGAGATCCTTTTACACCAGAAGATTATTTGGAGTTTATCAACGCACGTAAAGAAGCGATTATTCAAGGAATTGAAAGCAATATCATTAAAAACGAAGTAATTATTGAAACACCCAAAGCAGATGTTATTCGTGAAGAGTTGGGATTGCTTGAAAGAAAGTTAAGGGAGGTTGTAAATACTAATTTATCAACTATTTCAGACGATCCTTATCGTGATTTTATCAAAGATAGAATAAAGGAGGAAATTGATAGAAAGATATTTTCTGATATGAAAAAGTCACCTCATTTAACCTTTGCAGATTTTGAATCTTTTGATAAGAAATTAGAAAAGTTAACTTTTGGCGAGCTTGCGAATATCATATACGGTGGCAGGGCATGGCCTGCATTTGAAAAAGTCTTTAAAAACAAACAGCAACTCATAAAAAGAATAGATCAACTCATACCTTTTAGAAATAAATTTGCACACAACAATGACGCTACCAATGTGGAACTGCATGATGCAAAGGCCTCTTTAGATTGGTTTAAGTTAATTTTAGGATAAACAGCATTGATTTTTAAGTAGAGAATGCAAATTAGTGCAATTACATTGCACACTTTGGTCGTAATATTGTAGTATAATTTTAAATCTATAATTTATGACTACTTATCAGAAACATTGGAATGCCGAAATTGAAACGTTATTAAAGGAGTTAAATGCTCCTCAATCCCTAGAACAAAATATCATTGATACGCTAAAAAATGCAAGGCGTACTGGTATTTTTTCAAATCAAATTATAAACGCTTTGCGTCTTGGTTTGTCTATCCAAGAAGGGAACCAGAATATGGCCTTTGTAGCTTCAATGCAAAGTGGAAAATCTGGTACTATATATTTTCTATGTAATTATGTCTTGCCAGCAATTGGTTTAATTCGTGAATACGAATCAATTTTATTTGTAACCAGTATGCGTGATACAGATTTGTATGACCAAAACTGTAGAGTCTTACAAAGAGAGTATTATGATGCCGCTTCGCATCAAATGATGCCATCAAAGGTAAAGGTCATGAAAATGAGTGATTTTTTCAATCACCCAAATCCTCATAAAGTAGTTAATGAATTTGATGTACAATTAATTGTGCGTGATGAAGACCAGTATGGTTGTGGAGATGAATCAAGTTTTCAAGTTGCCTTTTTTAATGAATTAAGACGCCGTATCGCAGATATTAAACTTTTGGCTGTAAGCGCAACACCTTATGACATATTAGATGCTCAATTTAATGGTGATGCAGATGTAGATGTTATTGTTGGGGTTCGTCCTCCAGAATACTATGGTATTACAGAGATGTTAAGCGATGGATTAATAGAAGATATCCCGGTTGATTTTAGACCGCTACAATCACAAAAAATTAATGGTGAAACACTATATAGTGTTCATCCAAAAGTGAATGAGTATGTAAACCATTTAAATGCTTTTGAGGATGGATTAGGTATCATTAGAGAGTCTAATACAACCAGAGCCTCAGAGTTAAGAGCGCTATTAAGTGAGCAATATAGACAAGATTGCGAAGTATTATTGATTGGCTCTAATTCTATTTGTGATTTCAGTATCAATGAGGGTATCAAAGAAATATCTGATTTAATCCTGAGACGCGGAAAAAGAGTTGTTCTAATTATAGTACAGGCATTAACAGCCGGTAAGGATTTAGGGATGTTAAAAGAAAAAGTTCGTTTTGGAATAGAACCAAGAGACAAGCAATTGGCTAATGGTGCCCAAGGAATAACAGGTCGTTTTTGTGGTTACCATGAAAATCGTGATATGAAAGTAATGGCAAGTTTCGAGTTATTAAACCATTATTCAAAGTTTGAACAAGATTGGGAAGTATTTGCTGATCCAGAATGGAGAAATGACTTGTTAAACGCCAAAGTAAGAGGTTTAACAACCCATACTAAGTTCATGAAAACCCAATCTGAAGGTGTTTTTACACCTATTGAAAATATAGAGTTTATAACTTATGATGAATTAATTACAGACCAAGGGCGTAATAAATTACAGTTCATAGATGACCAGGCCTATGACCGTTTGCTGAGTTTTTTCCAACCTACTTTTTTTAATGGAGAAACTAAAGGTACCAGATTTAACCAGAAAGGAGTGACGGTTCGTATCGCTTCTGGTTACAATCAAAATAGTAACCGTGTTTACAAAAATTGGGATTGTAACTTAAATTCAGATTTTGGGAATGTTTTTTTCAAA
>ENA-OQVM01002096-OQVM01002096.1-marine-metagenome-genome-assembly--contig:-NODE-2096-length-24333-cov-7.421009_pt1 | contig 24333 bp, 9 predicted proteins | sample MGYA00237776_ERZ505498 | MGnify/ENA primary metagenome ERZ505498 (study PRJEB26159, sample SAMN06265151) | marine metagenome | isolation source: Helgoland LTER site | place: Germany:Helgoland, sampling... | reverse complement strand
GTTTAAATCATAGAGTTCCTCGATCGTATCTTCATCGAAATGACGGATGTATTTGTATGGTCCATCTCGCATCATCAGCCAGGCGGTAAGGCCTCTTCTTTGGAAGATATCGTAATTCTTGCTTTTTAGGCGTTCGGTGACGGTATTTCCATACTCATAGGTTGTGTTGATGAGAAGCATGGGCGCAGTCAAAGAAGAGGAGGGGTCATCGAGTAAACCTGAAAGGTCTCTTCCATGCATTTGCCATGCTGGAAGTGTTCGGCTCAATGAATGAATGGTTCGGGTAATATCGACTCCGTTAACAGGTTCCTTACAGATTGTATTTGCCTGTATTTTCCCTGGTGAAGAAAAAATTAATGGGGCTAAAAGGTTGGCGTCATAAGCTGCCCATTTTTCTTGCAGACCGTGCTGTCCCCACGCGAATCCTTGATCTGAGGTAAAGATGATAACCGTATTTTCTAATTGGCCTGTTTTTTTCAAGGCAGCGAGCATAGTGCCCACACCATCGTCCAAAGACCTGACCGCCCGATGATATTTCTTTACAAGATTGTCATACTTAAGAGGGTCTCCGTTGCTGTCTTTTTTCCAACGCGTCAAGTCTTTGAGGTGTTCGGGCTTGGTCGGGCGGGGGCCAAATATATCAACGGGAACTTTGGCGTCAGGTACTCCAGAGTAGTCCTTCATATGTCGATCGGCGGGGGTGTAGGGGCCGTGGACTCCAGGGTAGCAAAGCCAAAGGAACCACGGCTTTGAGATAGCGGCTTGTTTTAGGATATACATTTCGGCGATTTCGGTGAATCGGTCATTACTGTATCCTCCCAGAGCTTCTCTTGGGCCACCATTTGTTCGTACCTGGGTGCCATGGTAGTAAGCCATGGCATTCCTTCTTCCCCCTCCACGGTCCCAGATAACCGAATAATCCCAGTCCCTGCCATGCCCCACATCTTCACCGAGGTGCCACTTTCCAATACAGGCGGTTTCATAACCGTTCTTTCTAAGTACAGACGGAAAGAATGGCAGTTTCTTTGGGTCGTACGATGCCATTGGGTATTTGGTGACCTTGATCGAGTCCAGTCGATGCTGTAAAAGTCCTGTCAGTGCGGAGGCACGGGAAGGTTGGCACCATGTGCCGGTGTAGCACTGGGTGAAGCGAACGCCTGATTTTGCCAATCGGTCGATGTTAGGAGTGCTTACCCAGGAGCGTGCCTTCTCATAGGCGGATACGGAACGAACCGATTGATCATCGGTGAAAATGTAGAGAATGTTAGGCTGCTCGTCTCTGGCCCAGATAAATGAACACAGGGAGAAGAAAGAAAAAACAGTGAGGCGCATTAAGGCTACTGGGAAACAGAGTCGGTTTCTCGACTGCGCCCCGCATCAAGGATAGTCTGAAGTTCGGCATTTAACTTTTCGACTAGGTCGGAGTTGGATTTAGCCAGATTCTTGGTTTCGCCAGGATCTTCTTCTAAATTAATTAAAGTGAGTCTTTCCACATTTGTATTGGCCAAAGTTTCTTCGACTTTTACATTCCTGGCCATTTTTTTGGCGTGCCGAAGAAGTTTCCATTTCCCCTTTCGGAACCCAAAGTTACCTCTTCCTCCATTGTCCTGCTGGATTAGGTGTTCGCGACCCTTAGCTCCTTCCTCTCCCAGTAGAGCCCCTATAATATTTTGGCTATCCACTAGGGCTTGTTCAGGAATAGAAACGCCAGCCTGAGAGACAAGGCTGGTGGCTAGGTCGATGGTGCATACAATTTCATCTGATACTCCAGGCCTAATTTTTCCTGGCCACCAAGTAATAAAAGGTGTGCGGGTACCACCCTCAAAAATACTGTACTTTCCACCTTTGTAGGGCCCAGCTGGTTTGTGGTCTCCCATATATTCCAAGGCACCATCTTTGTATCCATCATCGCCAACGGGTCCATTGTCCGAGCAGAAGATAACCATGGTGTTATCATCCAGGTTTTGCTCTTTTAGGATACGAACGATTTCCCCAACGCACCAATCCAGTTGCACGATTACATCTCCGCGGTAGCTAAGAGCAGATGTTCCGCGAAATCGTTCGTGGGGGATGCGTGGAACATGTAGGTCATGAGAAGCAAAGAAGAGAAAGAAAGGATCCTTCTTGTTCTGCTTGATCCATTCTTCAGATTTTTCCACCCATTTATCTGCCAGATCCTCATCTCGAAACCGGGCAGCATTTCCGCCAGTATAAAAACCAATCCGACTTATGCCATTATGGATAGTGGAGTTGTGGCCGTGCGACCAGTCCATCTTTAGTGTATCCCGATGAGTAATGCCTGTTGGATGGTCCGGGCTGGGTTTTCGAGATCCCACCCAAAGTGGGTCTTTCGGATCTAAATTGAGTACACGATCGTTCTCTACATAGACTTGTGGAACTCGGTCATTGGTTGTGGGTAAAAGAAAATTGTAGTCAAACCCGATCTCCCTCGGGCCAGGTTTGAGTTGTCCATTCCAGTCTGGTCCTTTTCCTGGAGCCCCAAGTCCAAGGTGCCACTTTCCAATGACCGCGGTTTTATACCCTGCTTGCTTAAGCAGATCTCCAATCGTGGTTTCGCCAGGCTGAATAATCGATGGCCCGTTGGGTGGAGCGATCCCAGTACCTTTTCTACGAAAGGCATAGTTTCCAGTAAGAAAGGAATAACGGGTGGGGGTACATGTGGATGCAGAGCAGTAACCACTGGTAAAACGCAATCCTTCTTTAGCCAGACGATCAATGTTTGGCGTTTTGAGGTTTTTGGTGCTGGCTCCGTAACAACCGACATCCCCGTATCCCATATCGTCAGCCATAATAACAATAACATTGGGCTTGCTGGCAAAGAGATAAGTCGAGCCAAGAAAGACGGTGCAAAAAATGGGAAGGAAATGTTTAAGGTTCATGTTGTAACTATGTGGAAGGAGAGGAAAAAATTCAAGGGTTCATCCGTTCTTCAATCTCATTTGGTTCGAGAGGAGCTTCGGTCATTAGGTTGATGGGTTGATCACCCGAAATAACAATATTGTCCTCCAGTCGAATGCCGAGCCCCTCCTCTGGAATGTAAATCCCGGGTTCTACTGTAAAAACAGCACCTTCGTTTAAGTGAGTTTGACCGATGGATACATCGTGGACATCGAGACCCAACGAGTGCCCGAGTCCGTGCATAAAATACTTCCGGCAAGCCGGTTGATTTGGTTTTTGTTTCTTTAAGTCTTTGAGGGAAACGAGTTTCAAATCCACTAATTCCTCATTCATCATTTCATGTGCTTCAGTGTTCCACTGTTTGATTTCCTTGCCCGCTGTAGCACCACTTATGGACTTACGTAATACCCGGAGGACTGCCTGGTAAACCTGTTTTTGTCTGGGTGAGAATTTTCCATTTACTGGTATTGACCGGGTAAGGTCTGCGTTGTAATTGGCATAACATGCACCCACATCCATCAATAAAAGGTCCCCCTTTTTGCAGGGCTGATCATTTTGGAGGTAGTGAAGAATACAGGCATTCTTTCCTGAGGCGATAATTGGGCCGTAAGCAAATTTACACCTTTTCCGGATGAAGGCACGAGCCCATTCTGCCTCGATCTCATACTCCATTACACCGGGTTTTATCGTAGTTAATATATCCTTAAAAGTGTTTGCGGTGATATTAACTGCCTGCTTGATCAGGGTGATTTCCCTATTATCTTTGTTAAACCGCAAAGTATGCAGGTGGGGGGCAAGCCGAAGAAACCTTCTTTTGGTGTAGCGATTACGGAGGGAGTTTCGAAAGCGTTGATCCCGTGTTTCCACAGGATTTTCTTCCCTTTGGTGCTCGTTGTCATTTAGAAAGAAAGCCCCTTTCTGTATGCGTGCTAGTTTGGCAAAAACTTGGGCAAAATCATCAATCCAATGTACATAATAAATACTAGAAACGGTTCGGGCATCTGCTTTACTAAGCTTGTAGCCCTCCCAAAGAGTGAGTTTTGGATTGGGTTTACGGAGAAAAAGGTGAGCTCGGTCTCTTGGCTTTTCAGCACCAGGTTGAATGACAAGAATGGACTCTTCCTGCTCAATGCCTGAAAGATAAAAGAGGTCAGAATTGGGGTGGTAGGGCAGGGTACCATCGGCATTACTTGGCATCAGGTCGTTAGCATTGAGAATAGCCAGGCAATTTATTGGTAGGGAATTGATTAACCTCTCTCTGTTTTTGGAAAATAACTGGGGGTCAATCGGTTGGTGTCTCATGCTGCTAGGTCTAAAAAACAGATAGTAAATTGGCTATCCTGAAAATAGTTAAGGTACTGAAAAAAAGATCATCATTGGCCTCCCCCCTAATGATCAATCGATAGAAATCATCTCAATATACTTGAGGTGGCGTGGCGGTCCCATATCGGCAAGATTGATGGGGCGTTTTGCTTTAAGGTCGATTATCGCAATGGAAAAATTTCCAATTTTTGACCATGCAATTTGCCCTTCTTTCTTATCGGTAAAATCCTTTCGCTTGAAGATGACCTTTCTTTCGCCCTTTCCATCGACCTTCCTATTTGCTTGAAATTTCCCCATACCTTCTCCCTTGGATACAAAACTGCTACTTGTTTTTAGGCTAACCATCAGTTCTTTACCTTGAGGGTCAATGCCCAGGGTAAGGTCTAACTCATTCGAAAGGTCAAGCGAGGGGTCCTGAAATTTATAAGTCTCCAAACGTTTACCGTTTTCTCTGATGGCCCAATCCTTTACTCCGGAGGAAAAATTATCAACCTGTCGTGTTTTGGGTATTAAAGAATAAGAAGATAGGTCAATTTCCGGTGGTTCGTAGATTTGTTCAACCGAGTTAAGAGTAAAAGTTTTAGATTCCCCTCTTTGAAGGGGGATGTTCTGTATCATGTTATACCTGCATAGAGCAAAGGCATACAATGGGAGTTTGGGATAAATAGGAAATTGTGCGGACCATTTTTCGTTTTCCTTGATTGAATTTGCGCTCTTCCAAAAACGAGTGCGTGCGTTTGGGTCGTAACTGTAATAAATTTCGACATCTATTAAATGATCAGTTTGTTTAGGGTAGGCGGAAAAGTGTGCTGTATCCTTCTTAATTTCCAATAAAGATGAGGGAGTTGGAGGGATGTTAACTTGTTTGCCCTTGAGGTATCGATCAAACCACAGATTAAGCAGTACCCATTGTTCTGGATCAGGACCGTGGTTTCTGTGCATGTTTGCAGAGATTCGATAGTTTTTATGGGACAGTAAATTCATACACTTTTGGATACGTTCATAAGGTGAGTGGAAATCGTTGGAAGAAGTGAGAAAAGCAACCGGGCATTGAACTCGGGGCCAATAACTACTCACATCAACGGTTGTCCGGTAAAGTTCGATATTTTTATAATGAGCACGCTGGCTACTCCCCTCGATTTCGGGGAGGTCTTGATGATTGAAGCCAGAGCCCCCCACAAAGGGCACAACTGCTTTTAACCTAGGATCGATTGCATTCATTGCGGTAATCACTCCACCCATGGAAAAACCAGCAAAGCCGATGCGGTTTGCGTCGACTTCTGGCTGTTGCTCCAAAAAAGTAATCCCTCTTTTCCCTGCAACAGCTAAGAGAAACCAATTGGAATTTCTCGGGCTTGGAACTGGATCAATTGAATATTCGTCTGGTATCAAGGTTCTTTTCCACTGCTGTCTTAATGCCTTAGGGTAAAACCTTGGACCCAAGGTCGGATCGACTTTTCCCCAGTCGGTATTTTCTTTGACCCCTTTCTCCATCGATCGGCCGAGCCAATTGATATCGATCACGGCGTATCCCTGCTTAGCGAAATAGATCCCCCGATCTTTTTCAGCTCTCTGCCCACCACCATGTGTCCATACGAATGATGGATGTTTGCCAGGTTTGTCAGGAAAGGTGTAGTAGGCGGCTACGCGGGCTTCTACCCCCTTAAAGGTTCCAACTTTATAAGTAACATAGCGACTGATCACTCCATCCTCCTTGGTTTCATTAATCACCTTGGTATCAAGTCCTTCTGAGGATGGATTATAGGAATCCCATAATTCAACAACACTTACGGGCACATCTTTGCTACTGGAATATGGCGTGAAGGTCTCGGAAGCTTGAAGAAAAAACGGGAGGATCAAGCCAAGGATAAAGATCTTTAGGAAATGAATGGTTTGAATCATAAGAAGTATGCTTTTGCGCATACACCGTGAATTGTCACCCGCAAAGGTTCCCGGAACGCGGGAATTTATTCTTAATGGAGCGACCGAATTTCTTCGGCGATAATGGACAGTCCCCGAGAAACAACTTCTTCATTCTGGGCAAAGGTCACCCGTATGCATTCCTCCTTATGTTTCCATGGTTCATTCAGTCCTGGAAAGAAATAATGCCCGGGAACAACTAATACTCCCTTGGTTTTCAATCTATGGTAGAGCTCTTCGGTGGTGATCGGTAAATTCTTTAACCAAAGCCAAAGGAATAAGGCTCCCTCCGGCTTATGAATGGCGTAGGGTAAGCCATCGAGTTCTGCCTGGAGTTGGTTAACAGCCTGTTGAGACTTTTTTCCGTAGTGGGGTTTTATAACTTCACGGCTTACCTGCATAATATCTCCGCTTCGCACAAGTTCGAGAGCAAGTGCGGGACCCAAGCTACCCGGAGCTAAACTGAAGACTGATGTCATTCGTGAGACCAAACGGATGATTTCCTTACGGGCGATGACGATTCCGGTGCGCAAAGTGGGTAGTCCAAATTTCGATAGGCTCAGGCACAGGACGATATTTTCATCCCAGACCGGAGTGATCTCGGCCTGAATGATATTGGGGAAAGGGGCTCCGTATGCATTATCGAGGATGAGCGGGACTCCTGCACTACGAGTGAGTGTCCTAAGCCTTTCCACCTCTTCGTCGGTAACTACATTTCCTGTGGGGTTGGTGGGCCGGGATAGGCAAAGAGCTCCCACTTCCTTTCCAATGGATAAAGTATCAAAGTCGATCCTGTATTTGAAAAAGGAATTATCAAAGTGTTCGATGTGGGGCTTGCGGGATTGAAAGAAGTCCGTCTCCATCCCGACTTCGGTGTATCCAATATATTCTGGAGTAAGGGGGAGCATAATTTGTTTTCTTTGTGAACCTTCAAATCGGCCGGCAAACAAATTAAACAAAGAAAGAAAAGCGTTCTGGCTGCCATTGGTCAGAGCAATGTTTTCCGGACTAATTCCCCAACCATACTCCCGGTTAAACAAATTGGTTAAGGCATCAAGAAAAGGTGCGGATCCCTGAGGAGTATCATAGTTTCCGATCAATCTTTCAAATTCGCCCGGTTGATCAAGAATTCCCACCATGCGTTGGCGGACAATTTCCTGTATCTCGGGAACATGGGCGGGGTTTCCTCCCCCAAGCATAAGGGGGGCGGGATCTGCGGAAAGTGCGGACCCTAAGTCGTCCATTAACTCCGCAATTCCTATCTTGCCAGCAAAGCGTTTACCAAAATCGGACAGTTCATATTCCACATCTCATACTCCACAGGAGATTACTGATTCGAGCGAGTAATATTTTAATAATAACAAACAAGCCCCCAAATGAAACTATGGGGGCTTGTTGATTTTATTACATTATCTTACCTGTTCTTTAGGCTCCTCATGATACAAATTATTGATAAATTCCTCTACCTCTTGCTCGATTTTAATGGTTATGTTGTGATCAAGTACGATGTGGTGACGAGATTGAATCAAACTACATGAAACATACCCAAAGCATAGGGATAGAAACATAATTCGGATCAAAATAGTCATTCGGGTAATAAGTGCAATTAAGGTTGTTTTTTCTTTTTAGTAAGCAACCATATCAGTGCTGTTGAAGTAAGAGTTTATAAGATTATAGATTTTCTCTTGGGGCAAAGTGGTGCATTTATTCTTTCGAATATAACATTCAATGAATATGTAATTTGAATTCATTCTTTTTATATTTGGTTATTTCAAGAGTGTTCCTTAGTCATTCCATTTGTACCAAGATTGATTCTCATATCCGTAGATAAATGTACTTTCTGCCAAGGTTTCATTGGGGAAATAAAACCAGCCATTTACAGACTCACTAGAGAGATAAAGCATGTTGGGGAGCTCTTGGCTCATCCAAAACCAGCCGATAGACTCATGAAATACCCAGAACGAATTATTATCGGTGCAAATCTTAAGGAAGCACCAACCCATTTCTGGATGATAAATCCAGCCGTTTCCGGCATCATAAAATATACCAATTCCTTGTGCCTTAAACCAATCTGATCCGAGAATTTCTATTAAGGGTAGTTGTTCAACCGAGGGTTCATCGGCTACTTCTTCTGAGTTTTTACCCCCATTTTCTTCATTGGGTTCGGTATTTTCCTGGTCCTCACTTAATTCTTCTTCCTGGGAACTGTCAGATTCATCCCCTTGGGTAACTTCATTACCTGAATCATTGCCATTAGTATTGTCATCTGTATCTACACTAGATACTGGGTCCAAAAAGGAGGAAACTTTCCAGTGCAAACGATTTTCAATTTCTTCCGCGTGGAAAGCAAAGGACGAGCCTTGAAGGTCTTCCACATTGAGAAGCCAATCATACAAGTCTTGAGCATTAACATCATCTTCTACTGCCAAGTTGGCTGAGATAGTTTGATCATTGACGGCTTTTTCCAACTGGAAGACGGGTTTCTTGTTTTGTAAAAGAATCTCGTTTGCTTGGTAGAGCATATTGATAAGGGATGGATCCGTTTGGTCATCGAAGGATATTTTGTAAGGATTCTCGTGGGAATTTATTGTGACCGACAATTGTTCTTCAACCGATACCTTACCATCGTTTAACTCTAGTTTTATATTTTCAATACCTGTAAAACCTGGAGTTGGTAAAAAGACTAATTCATCTTCCTCAAGGTAGCAGTCTCCGTTTTCTGGGCTACTACTTAAGGATATGGCAACTGTATCTTCGTCCGCATCCTTGGTTATGAGTTTTATCCTAAACGGTGTTTCACGAACTCCACCGCTTAGTGCTGCTAGGTTGTATTCAAAGGAAGGAGAGTCGTTTTGAGATTCCACAACCAAGCTTATTAAAGCAGTTTCACTATTTAAGGATCCATCACTTGCTCTGACTTGAAAGGAGTCCTGGCCATTAAAGTTTGTTGTGGGAGTGTAGGTGTATCTTGGTCCTTCTCCGACTAAGGTTCCGTTGGTTGGTTGGGATACGATATTAAAAACCAATTGGTCACCCTCGGGGTCAGAGGCAATTAACTTGATGGCTATATTGCCATCTTCCTTCAGACTAAAGCTTGATGGTTGAACGACAGGTGCATCATTTACCTCGGTAACAGATATACTGACCAAGCCGATATTGCCATGGACTGTTCCGTCAAATGGACGATAGCTGAAAGAATCATCTCCAGCGTATTGTTCAAAGGGTACATAGGTCCATTGGTTATTACCATTTTCAGTAAGGCGACCGTGAAGTGGCTCCTTCACAACTTGATAGCTTAGCTTGTCTTGATCAACATCAGTACCGAGCATGGCAAAGGAGACGGAGGTATCTTCCTTTGTTTCTAAAGTAAAATGAGTAGCTACCGGAGCATCGTTGCTAGCCTGTAAACGAATTTGAACAGTTGCTTCAGAACTTTCGAGTTCTCCGTCGCTGACTATGTAGCGAAGGCTGTCTTCCCCATTAAAATGATTATTGGGGAAGTAGAGCCACTTGCCAGATTCTTCCCACATGAAACCATTTTTGGGGAGTTGGCTAAGCTGGAGGTTTAAGTTATCCCCGTCAATGTCCCCGTATTTGAAATCCACGAAGAAGAATTGATCCTCCGTTGCATTTACCTCGAACGACTGAGCCCAGGGTGCATCGTTAACCGCCTCTACTTTGAATGAAATGGTGGTCAGGGCACTTTCCTTTCTTCCGTCGGAAACTTTAAAGGTAAGCGTGTCGGTGCCGTTGAAGTTTTTAGCGGGTACATACGAACGATTTTGATTCTCACCACCTAAGGATCCAAAAGTAGGAAATTGAGTCACCACAAAGGACAACTCATCTCCATCGGGATCATAGGCTTCTAAGTTGAACTGAATTTGTCCGTCTTCTTTGAGGGTGAAAGTTTTAGCATTGGCAATGGGTGCTTGGTTTTCCAATACTTCGAGGAACACCTCGACTGCAAAGAATGAATTCTCTGGGTCATTGGTGGAGAAATGAACCTCTGCACTGTAGTTACCCTCAGCCAACCCGGTCGCGTCAAGATTGACCTCCATGGTTCCTTCTGTGCCTCCGTCAATCAAACCAAGCATAGGGGAACCTGTTATCCAAGAAGGTGAAAATGAGCGGGTAGTCCATTTGAGTGCATTTCCAATTAAGGCCCAACCATCTGTTTCTTGATCCCAGGTATCAATTGCAGGGAAGAAGTTTAGGTCGACGACCAAGTTTGGCTCCGAACGGAAGGTTACCAGTGGTGAACCATCCTCCCAAGTTGCAGCAATGGTCCCACCTGCGTTTGGCTCTTGATGTAGAATTCTTACATTACCAGAGAAAGAGTTAACACCTTCCACGAGTGGGTGATTGGGTAAAGAAATTTCTCCAAGCATTCCCTGGGTTACAGAATATTCAGTTTGCATTTTAAAAAGGGCCAATTCTTGAGCCCTCCAATCTCCGGTCAGGGACCAATCTTGGGATTCAGCAAAAAATAAATTTTCTCCGGGCATGGTAATTACACCACCACCAGTAGCCGCATATTCAGAAATGAGGTCTCCAAGGGCTTGGTTGTCCCAATAGGAATAGTTGCTGTAAACGATAATAGCGTCAAAAGCACTGACTTCATCTAAGGTTGGAGTCAGTCCTGACACATTTATTGTGGTCACCCCAGATACATGCTCGAGTGCAGAAAGGCCCAAGCCAAACGCCTCCAATGTGGTAGCAGTATCTGCTCCGAGTACACCAACCTCTAAACCCGTTTCGTTGTTGGACCCTTCATAACGAATGGCGTCTGGTACATCTTCCAAGTTTGCCGAGGGTTTTGTATCAAGAAACAAAGCGTGTCCTGGATTGAAGAAATCTGGTGATCTTCCTTCAGCATTAAGTCCAGATAATAGGTTGGAGAAATCCAAGTCCCGTAACCGCTTGACATTAGTTTCAACTACCCTGGCTTCCCATTCTCCCCGGGATTCCCCAGAGTTTGTCAGGGTAATGGTTTTAGATGTCTCATCTCCAGGTTCTAAGTTTAACTGAATCGAATCAGGAAGGAAAGTTATCGCAGGAGGGGTAACTGCCTGCATCGTCAATATGACTTTAACCTCCGGATAGTTCGGGTCGTTTGACTTTATCGTTAAGCTAGCGGATATATTTTCACTTACTCTTGGTTGTCCCAACACCTCGACAACTTCCTCCATTCCTGGATCTAAACTGAACTCTGCAGTATTGGAAGAAAAGGCTGGGTGACCAAAGGTCAGTTCTTGAATCAAGAGCGAATCTGTGCCGTCGTTTTTAACTTTTATGGACATGGTACGATTCTTACCAATCCATACTTCTCCGAAATCTAATGAAGATGGATTGACCAGAATTTCAGGACTTCCGGTAACCGTAAGGTTAACAGGAATTTCGATATGAGAGGCCAAAGGATCGTTAGTACCGAGAGTCACAATCGCACTCTTGGTACCCGCGACAAAACCGGATGCATCAATTGAGAAATCGAGATCTGTTTTGGTACCCGCACCAACAACGCCCGAAGCTGGACTAACGGTTAACCAATGGGGCGATGTTGCTTGCAAAGCGTTAAACAAATTCAATCGTCCGGCCGCAACCATTTTGCCTTCAAAATCTTCGATCGGATCGATCGAGTTCATCAGTGTATTTTTTAATTCTTGATGTTTTGAGGAAGGATTTTGTGAAAGGAGTACCGCGGCGGCACCAGCGACATGGGGCGTGGCCATCGAAGTTCCGCTCATGTAGGCTGTACCTCCGTTGGGAATCAGGTTAAGAATGCTGGTTCCGGGTGCTGCCAAATCGACAGTGTTTTTTCCAAAGCAAGAAAAGTACGCGAGTTTATCCTCAGGGTTCGATGCAGCTACGGAGATAATGTTGGCTGAGTCGTAGTTTGCGGGGTAGTGAGGGATCTCATCATTGTCTGAACCGCTGTTTCCTGCTGCGGCACAGAATAAATGACCAGCATCTCCGGCTTGAGTAATAACATCTTTCAATGCTTGGCTGTATCCGCCTCCTCCCCAGCTGTTATTACTGATTGGTATTTCCATAGCTACACAGTAGGCGATTGCATCAATTGCATCTGAAGTGTAACCCCAACCACCGTCTGCTAGAAATTTTAGAGCTGCTAATTTAGTATGCCAGGCAACTCCAGAAACTTGTTTGTTGTTGTTAGTTGCAGCAGCAATGGTTCCAGCAACATGGGTACCATGATTATGGCCATCCATTGGGTCATTATCAGAATTAACAAAGTCCCAACCATAAATGTCATCTACATAACCGTTTCCGTCGTCATCAATTCCGTTATTAGCTACCTCTCCAGGATTATTCCAAATATTTCCTTCTAAGTCTGAGTGAGTATAGTCAATCCCTGTATCGATTACTGCAACGACTACAGATTCAGACCCCTTCGCCAGGTCCCATGCCTGCTCTGCTTGAATTTTTTCTAATGCCCATTGGTCGGATAAGTCTGGATCATTTGGTAATGCGGAACGGCGGACAAGGTAGTTCGGCTCAGCAAATTCTACGGCCGGATCTTGGCTTAATTGCTCGGCTAAATCGGCCAGTTCTAAGCCTTCTTCTGCCTTAACTAAGACCATATTCATTGCCGAAAGAGCTTTGGCAGTAGTGCCTGGTGTTCTTGCTGAAGCCAAAGTCTTTTGGATAGAGAATCTTTCTCCCAGCCCACTAGCGTTTTCGAAGTTTGTTTTGCCTGTTTTGAAGGCAACAATTAACTCGTTAGGAGCATGCTCATTGGCAAAAGGATCATCTGGGATGATTTCTCCGGATTCTGCATTTTGTTCGTCAAATTTAGTAGCTGCTGAATTTTGAGTGCTACTGCGAATTTCTTTTACCGAGTATGAGCCTGCGGCTAGACCTTGGTAGTTTTCAAGGGCAACTTGTTTGACCGTTGTATTGCCTGCTTCCACCGAAACATTCAAGACCTCAGGAACTACTTTCAATTTTGGAGTGGCCAAGCCTTTCCCGATTAATTCGATGGTGTTCGGAGAATTTTGTGCATTAGACTTTAATATTCCGGATGCTATGTAATTGTCCCCACTGCCAGGTTGGAAGGTTACCTTAAACTTTTCTGACTCTCCGGGTTGTAAGGCAAAGTTTTGAAAGTTTGATTGGAAAGCTTGATTGTCGATGGTTAAGCTTTCCAAAACAATTCCCGCGTTACCTAAGTTCGTAATTTCCAGTTCTTTACCTTTACTTAAGCCCACCTCAACAGTGCCAAAATCCATCACTGCTGGAGCAATCGCAATAGTTCGATCCTCCTCGATCGTCAATGAGACTGGTATAGTGACTATTTTCTTACCTGGATCGTTACTGCTAAGCTCTAGTTGGGCTTCATAGGATCCGGCACGAATTGAACCCGCTTTTAAAGTCAAATTAACGGACTCAGATTGTCCGGATTCAATGGTTCCTTGAGATTTGGAAGTGTGGAGCCATTTCGGAGAAGTCGAGATGCGGACGGTTGAGTCGGATTTAATTTGTTGGTTGTTGTAAGCAACGAGCAATCCAATATCCGCAGAGGCATTTTGAATACCGGTTGTTGCCCGATCGATTGGACCGTCCATATTCTCGTACTTTAAACGAATAACCCCCCCAGCATTTAAATTAATTTGAAAAGTATATTCTCCTTGTCCTGAAAAATCTTGTACTTTGTCGTATTGAACGGTTAATCCATTTTCATCGGATGAGTAATAAATATTTCCACCTCGAGACGGATCTAAATCGCTTGCAAATGCTGCGATCAAATTACCCGCCATCATATTTGTGGGCAAAGGGAAGTGATTGTGATCTGAGAATCCTTGACCAAGAGTTAAATATCCGTTCGAGCTAACGAACACCTGGTCAAAAGAATTCTCGTAAAAATCGATAGAGAAGGGGAGTGTGAGGCGAGTAAATCCGTCATCAGTTGAAGACAATTCCTCAAGTAATATACCGGTGGTGGAAATATCAGTCCAAATATGATCGGGTCCAGCGTTTTCGCTAGAGTCGCTCCAAGTGTAACCATGGTAATCTGGGCCCCCGCCTAAAGTTGAAACTGGGGAACCGTTCCTTTTGTCAACTGTTCCCTTTAACAAAGGGGCAAAGTGATCGGATGAAAAAACTGTTCCTAAGGAAAATGAACTGCCCATAAGCCCGTTAGCTCCCTTCAAGGACCAATTCAGGCTACTGCCTCCGGTATTTTGTAAATTTAGGGCAAATTGACTTTGCTCATTCATATTGATGGTTGCCGAAATACTTTGGGGATTATGAACGATTTTTGGAGCCTTTGCGGAACTCCCAGTCAATGGTAGGTTTCGCACGGTGAATCCGTTTTCATCTGTAAATACCATGCCGTTTGTTTCAAAAGCTCCTTCATTCACAGGGGTGAAGTAGATTTTAGCAGAGGTTTTTTCTCCGGAAGCCAGGGTTATTGGAAAATCGAGGTGATGAGAAAAAGAGGAACCGGCAAACGCCATCCGGGTAATCGTAATTGGATTTGTACCGGCATTGAAGACTTCCACTAATTTTTCACTAGAATGACCGACAAAAACACTTCCAAATTCAAGATTTGCAGGACGAAATACAAGCCCTCCATCTTCACTTAATCGTTCGGCAGACACCTTGATGGCAACCTCTGGTTGGTCGGGGTCATTGGAAACAACGTCAATCAATGTTTCTTCATAGTTTGAAGGCATTTGACTGGCATTTACTTGAACGAGGACTTCCATCGTTTGTCCTGCTGCTAAGAATCCTTCACTAATTTCATCGAAAATAAGCCAGGGTGATGAATTTCTTTGCTGTATCGAGTAAATGAGATTTCCGTCACCCGAATTGTTCAAGACCATTATTTGTTCTTGAATCTCTTGATCTTGGAGCCCGAAATGTAAACTGTTCGGTTGAACAGAAAGGTTTGGAGTGGTCACCACTTGGGCATTCAAAGGTATACTTAGGTTGGATTCATTACTTGCATCACTCGTTACTTTGAGATTTGCAGTAAATAAACCTTCAGCAGGACCGGAGAAACTTACGGTTCCTGCTTTTGCGGTGTTAGGTTCAAGTACAAATGGAGTAGGGAAGGAAAGCGCAAAAGGAAGAGATTCATCATTTTGATTAAAGATAGAAATATCATTTACGGTTGTGTTTGCATTTCCTCGGTTGCTCAGAACCACTTCCAGTTTTTGGCTTTCTTCTTTCCCTAGAACTCCAAAGTCCAATGAGCTTGGCGTAGCAGAAATTAGGTTTTCCTCAGGAGGTTCGTTGGAGAGAGCTTGAAAGACATTGAGGCGACCTCCGGTTAGGCATTTCTCCAAGAGGGAATCCTCATTATCTACATTCTCCAATAAAGCATCTTTTACTTGGGCTGATTGCCATTCGGGATTAGCCGCAAGGATCAAGGCATAGGCTCCTGCAACATGGGGTGTGGCCATGGATGTTCCAGAATAACTGGCGTATCCGTTCCCGGGAATTGTGCTTAGAATGTTTACTCCTGGAGCAAACAAATCAACACTGGTTTTACCGTAGCAAGAAAAGTAGGCACTCTTGGCAAAATGATCGTGAGCACCCACGGAGATCACATTTTCGGATTCATAGGAAGCGGGATAGCTGGGGTAAGCATCGTTGTCACCTGCATGATTTCCAGCAGCGGCCACAAATCCAATGCCAGCAGCAGCAGCTTCATCAATGGCGGTTTTCATAGAGGATGAATATCCTCCTCCTCCCCATGAGTTGGAGGTCAGATCTACACCAATCTTCGTTGCATATGCGATGGACTTGATACCATCGGAAAGGTATCCCCCGCCGGATCCTCCCAGAAACTTAAGCCCGACCATAGAAACTTTCCAACTAACTCCGACTACTCCTTTACCATTATTTCCTACCGCCCCTATTGTTCCAGCACAGTGAGTCCCGTGTGAATTATCATCGTGTGGGTTGTTGTCATTATTGTAAAAGTCCCATCCGTGGATGTCATCGATATAACCGTTTTGATCATCATCAACCCCGTTACCCGCAATTTCGTTCGGGTTTGTCCACATATTTTCATTTAAATCTTCATGATTACGATCAATTCCAGTATCGATAATTCCAACGAGTACATCCTTACTGCCAGTTAAAAGATCCCAAGCTTCGGGACCGTCTATATCCTTATCAGAACCCCCACCAGTTTGACCGGTGTTATGAAGGCCCCACAATTCAAGCAACCTTGGATCGTTGGTGTTTTTGATGGCGTAGACGAAGTAATCCGGTTCTACAACTTCGACAAATTCGTCCAATTGTTCGATCGCATTTTGTTTAGTAATTACTTCGTCTAAGCTTGAGGGGTTATTAAGAGAAACGATGAAGTTTCCTTCACTTAGTTTTTCTTTTATCGATAAATTCAAAGAAGCCAGACGGTTTTCAAATTCAAATAGATCAACATCTGGACGGACTTGAAGAATTAAGTGAGTCGCAACTTGTGCTTGGACTGATTCAACACTCTCCGTTGCCTGGTTAAATGACTGACCCTTTTCCTCGACCATCATGAAAGGGTATTTTAGGTTTGTCTCAATTAAGGTTAGTCTGGTTTCAAGCCCACCGGGCAGATTGGATGGAATAATTTTTGTATCCATCGTATCGATGGTAACCCCTTCAAGTATTTCTAATGCTCGGTTTGCCGTCTTTGTTTTCGTTAAAACCTTTTCTTCTTTGGCCTTTAAAGGATTTAAAACCGCTAATTCTTCGTTGTCTAAAGGTTCCTTGTACTTGTCTGGTGTCTGCGGGTATTGCCTGTCGGGTGATGTTTTTTTCAATGCTACCCTTGGTTGGGTGCTATTTGCTGAGAATTGATCTTCGTCTTCTTTTGTCTCAATAAAGAGAATGATTGAAGCGACGATTAGGAACGAGAGGGGGAATAAGAATTTCTTCATAATAGGCGAGTGTTATTGATACAAATACACTAAATATGTAAATATGGAAATATGCAAGAAATAAAATTACTTTCTTACGGATCCACTAAAATATTTTCGGCAAAACCTTTAATCTAGTATCGATTTGTGTTCTAGGCACAGCAGGCCCAGGGGAAGGCTCTTTTTTTGTATCAGTTGCGTAGGATTAGCCTGCTTTGAAGGATCAGCCCATCTTGCTGGTTTTCAAAACAAGTACATTAGATGGGGGGAACTCAATTTCGACTTCCTCAGCTAATGCCTTAATCAAGACAGAGAGACCTAACTACTAGTCGTCCTTAGCAAAAGTGAATAAACAGAAGAAGTGTTACGACCCAGTAAGTGAATCTGTAAACTGACCAAACTTTATGTTCAGTGAAGAAAACCTTAGATGAATTCGTTTATCAAATTCTCAAGCATTTCCTGGCGCCCGCTAGCCAGGCTAGGTTCGCCATGAGCCATTGCATGGGCTTCCAATTCCTCAAAGGTACAGGATCCAGATTCAACTGTGGCTCCTACATTGGAATCAAAGCTTGAGTAGCGCTCTTGCACAAAATTAGCCAGGCGACCATCTTCGCGAATGGCCTGGGCGATCTTTAGTCCACGGGCGAAGGTGTCCATTCCACCGACATGGGCATGAATCAAGTCGATGGGTTCATGGGATTCCCGACGACGTTTGGCATCGAAGTTAAGACCCCCGGTAGTGAAGCCTCCTGTATTTAATACAACAAGCATGACTTGGGTGGTGAGATACAAATCAGTGGGGAATTGATCGGTGTCCCAACCAATCAAGGTATCTCCGCGATTGGCATCAATACTTCCAAGTTTTCCAGCATTGGCTGCCACGGTAAGTTCATGCTCCATGGTATGACCAGCGAGAGTGGCATGGTTGGTCTCGATATTCAGGGTGAAGCGGTCCATCAATCCATATTCGCGAAGGAAGTTTAGGCAGGCCGCAGAATCACTATCGTATTGATGAGTCGATGGTTCACGCGGCTTGGGCTCGATGTAGAAGGGCCCGTCAAAACCGATTTTGTCCGCATGGGCGACCGCCATGTGCAGAAAGGCAGCAAGATGATCGAGTTCCCTTTTCATATTGGTATTAAGCAGCGTGGAATATCCTTCTCTGCCTCCCCAAAAAGTATAGCCCAGTCCGTCGAGTTCTTTGGTTGATTCCAGGGCCTTTTTCACCTGAGCACCTGCATAAGCATAGATATTGGCGTCTGGCGATGTCGCTGCTCCCTGAGAATAACGGGGATGAGCAAACAGACAGGCCGTTCCCCATAACAATTTTACTCCGGTTTCAGACTGCTTTTGTTTGAGCTTGGCCACCACCTGATCAAGGGCGGCATTGGAGGCGGATAAGTCATTGAGTTCTGGGGCAATGTCCCGATCGTGCCAGCAATAATATTCAATTCCCATTTTATCAAGGAACTCAAAAAAGACATCCACTCGAGCGAGTGCGTTTTCCACTGAATCGCTTCCATCATCCCAGGGCATCTGGGCGGTTCCTCCACCAAACGGGTCGGCGAGGACATTGCGCATCACATGCCAGTATGGTGCCGCAAATCTCAGATGTTCTTTCATGGACTTTCCGGCAACCATTTCTTCCGGGTTGTAGTGTTTGAAAGCAAAAGGGTTTTTTGAGGATGGTCCCTCGTACTGAATTTTTTCGCAGGGGAAATGAGCCATGATATCTATCGGTTTCTGGGTTTTGTTAATGTATGGAAAATGGTTACAATAATTCTTTCCTTTGTCGGGTAAATCCGCAAATTGCGTATAATTTCTGTTGAATTTCGTCATTTATCGGTTTGTGATCTTTTTCATGAGTCAACCGATTGCTATTATTATGACAGAGGTCTTTCTTCGTCGACTAACCCCTTCGCTCGCATCATTTGCTGGACGGGTACAGGATTATCGTATTCTCAGCATTCATCGAAAGGTAGAGGAACTTGAGGCACTAATCGATCAGATAAAACCTCGCGGGATTATTCTCGAACGGCTGCCCGACCGTGCAGATGAACTGATCAAGTTATGCGGAAAAACCCCAACGGTTCTACTTGCAACCGATGATTCAATTCCGGGGTGTGTCTCTCTCGATGTAGACGACTGGGCAGTCGGACGTGAAGCTGCTGAGGCATTTTCCTATGCCGGTTTGCAAAGCTTGGCTTGCCTCGGTAATGGCACACCGTATTCCGAGCAAAGAATTGAAGGTTTTCAAAAAGCTATGCTAGCTCAAGGGATGCCATTTTCGGTTTTTACAGAATCTGGATTTGATGATGCCAGGTATAGTGAATCATTTCGTCCACCGAGTAAAAAGCTTCAAAGCTGGCTCCAGAAATTACCTAAGCCAGCCGGTGTGTTTGCAGTTCATGATCCGCTTGGGCGTTACCTCTGCGGTGCTTGTTCGCAGTTGGGCATTGAAGTGCCTCACGAGGTAGCAGTGATTGGTGCAAATGATGACCCTTTGGTCTGCAATCTCACCTATCCCACACTTTCCAGTGTGACCATTCCTTGGGATGCTTTAGGGGAAAGGGTTGCACGGTCCATGGACGAGTTACTCAGAAGTCCGAAAAGAAAATATGTACCCATTTGTATCCCACCAACAGGAGTATCCTTGAGGCATTCCGCCAATCATCTTGCGGTAGAAGACCCTATCCTTCGCCGGGCAATGTCATACCTTACTGAACGAATTCAAGAGCCTGTATCTATAGGAGTAATGTGCCATGACTTACGAATTGCCAGGCGTACACTGGAAAGACGTTTTAAGGGTTATTTCAAAATTACTCCGTGGGAAATGCTCTGTCGTCTTCGAGTAAACCACGCCAAGCAATTACTTGCCGAAACCAATCACTCTATCGCTGGTGTATCGGAACTGTGCGGTTTTAATGATGCTGAGCGCATGACTGTTGTCTTTAATCGAGTGCTTGGAAAACCTCCTTCATCCTTTCGTAAGTCCATCCGAGCAGGGGTTAGCTTTTAATTTTTTCGTTTAATTTTCCTAGTTGCGGGAGCGACTTAATATGAGCCTGATTTTAACTTTTCACTTTACTGTCATAATCTGTCTGGGAACTACTCTTTTGGCAGGGTCTCCCTCGGTGGCAAAATTTGGAGCAGTGGATGGGGTAGAGCAAATGCTCGAGATTTCCGGAACCCGTAAAATCAGTGGGGTGTATCCTCATCTTACCACTTATTCCCAAAGCCGAAAAGATGGGCGCTTTTTCAAACAGAGTCATCAGGAATGCGGAATAGGTGCGGTTGTGCCATGGGCAAACAAGTTGTGGATGATCACTTATGCTCCTCATATGCCTAGAGGCTCAGATCATAAGTTGTACTCCATTGATGAAAACTTAACCATGACTCTTCACCGGGAAAGTGTGGGAGGTACCCCAGCTGCCCGGATGATTCATCACGAGTCCGAGCAACTGTTTCTGGGTCACTATGTGATTGATCGGAACGGAAAGGTTCGAGTGATCAATCCGAAAAAAATGCCCGCCCGGGTCACCGCAATTATGCGACACCTCAAGGATCCAGAAAACTTTGTTTATCTCTACGATATGGAAAATATGTTTTACGAAATCAATGTACATACACTTGCTTTCACAAAACTTTTCCAAGACCCAATTCCAGGATATCATGGCAAAGGAGGATATACTTCCCAGGGTATGGTGGTCGTATCCAACAATGGTGAGACCAGTGCTGAACACCTTGACCAGTCGGATCATTGGCAGGTTTCCAAAGATTTCAAAAAGCGCGGAATCGAGGATCGTGGATGCCTTGCCACTTACGATGGTCATAAGTGGGAGGTGATCGAACGCCGGCAATACACGGAAGTCACCGGCCCCGAGGGAATCCGACCAACGCTCGAAGGAACTCAAGACCCCGTTTGGTCCATCGGTTGGGACAAGAGGTCCTTACGGTTGCAGGTGCTCGAGGATGGAGAGTTTGCGACTTTCCTTCTCCCCAAAGGCTGCCTCAATAATGATGCCAGTCATGGATGGTTTACTGAATGGCCAAGGATACGGGATGTAGGTCAAAAGGATTTACTCATGGATATGCATGGCATGTTCTTTCGCTTTCCACAAAATTTTGGACCGAAAAATTCAGCAGGCATAGAACCCATTGGTTCCCATCTACGTTATATTCCCGACTTTTGTGAATGGAACGGCCAACTAGTGCTCGCGACTGATGAAGCGAGTATTCAGGGTAACCCACTTACCGGCCAACCACAGTCAAATTTGTGGTTTGGTAGTTTTGAAGACCTAAGCGAGTGGGGGCCACGCAATGCAGCAGGGTCGATTTATATGGATGATGAAGTAAAAGCGGGAGTGCCTTCTTCTCCTTTTTTAATTAATGGATTCCCTCATCGCATGGTTCATTTTGCGACCGATCGGCCAGTCACTATGACAATGCAGGTCGATCGTAAGGGTACAGGAGAGTTTAAAACATATGAACAAATATCGGTAGATCGGTATGCTTCACATATTTTTGACCCTGGGTTCGAGGCTCAGTGGATTCGGGTGATGGTTGATGAGGATTGTCGTGCCACGGTATCCTTTCAGTTTTCTGAGAGAGAATATCGATCTACTAAAGAGGGGGTTGAATTGTTTAAGGGGCTTGCTGAAGTGGGAGAAACTAAGGTTCAGTCCTCGCTTTTATTTCCTAATGCTTCGAATCGTGAACTTTCCGTCTGCTCATCTAATGGGTCGACTTATGAGTTCGATCATCTGAAATTTTCTTTTCATAAATTGGAAAAGGAACGCTTGGCGGTGGATCGTATGACTTCTGCTAACCTAGAAGGTCACGGGGCCAAAGTAACCAAAAAGAGTTTGGGGGAGAAAACCCTGCGGCAATTCCTCACTCCGAAAGCTGAGTTCTCGGTGGATGATGCATCTGTCATTTTGGTAAGCAGGGAAAACCGGTCGATCGTCGGCAAGAAAGGAAACTACACCATTCTGCGTTTGCCTAAAGGACATCAAGCGTTCGACCAACCCTTTGCATTTGGGCAACCGCGTATGCACCGCGAGTTGGAGTCAGAACGAATGATGGCGAATATACATGGCACTTTTTACGAGGTACCCTTCTGGATAGTTGGACAAGCTCCGCTCTACACCAAGATGCGACCTGTTAGCAGTCATAAGAAACAAATCTCCGACTTCACCACATGGAATGGACTCTTGGTGATGGGCGGTCTAAAGCCAGGAGCACAATCCTCGGAGCATGTATATTTATCAAAGGATGGAGGAGCCTCTCTTTGGCTTGGTGGGATTGATGATCTTTGGAAACTCGGTAAGCCAGTCGGAATTGGAGGACCATGGAAAAATTCCAAGGTGAAGGCAGGGGAACCCTCCGACCCTTATCTGATGACTGGGTATGATCAAAAGACCTTAGTGCTTCAAGCCGATAAGGATTGTAAGATCACCGCGGAGATCGACATCGATCATTGGACTGGTTTTCATCCTTATAAAACCTTTGATTTGGAAGCGGGTGAGAAAACGAGCTTTCTATTTCCGAAAGGTTTTGCTGCTCATTGGATACGCTTCCGTTCAAGTCAGGATACCCGGGCAACCGCTCAGTTGGTTTATCGATAGTTAGTCAACCCTTTCCTTACGGGAGGCTAGATCAGGGAGGCTGGAGCTATCTCTTTTCGAGTCGATGGTTCCTCTTGTGTTGGATGAGTGCGATCCGCTAGTTTAGATGTCATGATACAATCTATCCGATGAGACCCTATCTTATTCTAGTCCTCTTTTGCAGGTTGCTTACTTTCGCAGAGGCCAATCTCAATGTAGTCTTCATTCTTGGGGATGATATGAACCGGGACAGTTGGGGAACTTATGGGAATAAAGACTGCAAGACCCCGCATATCGACCGGTTAGCCAATGGAGGCGTCCGTTTCGAACGGGCCTACTGCTCAGTGGCTATGTGCGCCCCTTTTCGCCAAGAGCTTTACAGTGGGCGTTCTCCGTGGCGTACGGGTACATTACCCAATCATTCCAAATCTGTGCCGGGTACAAAAAGCATTGCCCATTATCTCAAGCCCTTGGGTTATGAGGTTGCCTTGCTGGGTAAGTCTCACATCGGGCCGAAAGAATGTTACCCGTTTAAAGGATTGGGGGATGTTAGCAAAGCAGTCGACGCCAATCCTGAACTTTTGAAACGCTCGAAAAAATTCTTTGATAACTGCGAGAAAAAGGGGCAACCGTTCTGTCTCTTCATTGCTTCCCATGATTCCCATGCACCGTTCACCACCGGAGATCCGACTGCATACGATGCTCAAAAAATATCCGTTCCTCCCTACTGGGTAGACACTCCTGAACTTCGGCAGGAAATGGTGAAGTACTACGCAGAGGTTACCAATTTTGACCGGCTCGTAGGAATGATCCGTACCGAACTGGAAAAACGAAAACTCTGGGAGAACACCATTTTCATCGTCTGCAGTGAACAGGGCACCCAACTTCCCTTTGCCAAGTGGACTTGCTACGATAATGGACTCCGTACTGGATTGGTGATGCATTGGCCTGGACTTTCCCGGGCTGGATCGATTGTGGAGCCACTCGTTTCCATTCAGGATATCGTACCCAGTTTGATCTTGTTTCTAGGGGGTGAGTTGTTCCCTGGCGACTGCGATGGGAAAAGCTTTTTATCTTTGTTGAAGGAAGGTTCTGAACCCATTCATTCTTATCTTTATGGTGCTTTTACAAACTGCCGAATTAACGACAATAGGGAACGAATTTTTCCAATCCGCTCCATTCGAGACGAGCGATACTCTTTGATTTACAATCCAAATTTTAAGAGTGGCATTACTTCAAACATAACTCTATCAAAAGCTCTTCGTATGGTGGAGGATGATAACTTTCGTCCTTCGAATCAAGGCCTTGCCGGGTCTTGGGTCGATCGACGAGACCGAGATGACCGGTTTAGTGCCCTGGTCCACAAATTGCACCACCGAACTGAATATGAATTGTACGATTTAGAGGAAGATCCTCATGAATTGTTTAACTTAGCCGAAAAGAATGCGTATCAATCAATGTTCAAAAAACTTAAGCGTACTCTTGAAAAAAAACTCCATTCCCTTGGAGATTCTGATCCAATAGTAACGGAAAGAAGTTATCTTTCACAAAGCAGATAAGTAAAGTATGAACAGCCAACTTAAGGCAGTCGTTTTTGATATGGACGGCGTGGTTATCGATAGTGAGTTTACTCATTACTCTGCAATTTGTGAAGCCATGGGCGAAGAGGCGACTGCTACCTTTGA
>ENA-OQVM01002095-OQVM01002095.1-marine-metagenome-genome-assembly--contig:-NODE-2095-length-24336-cov-7.075024_pt1 | contig 24336 bp, 16 predicted proteins | sample MGYA00237776_ERZ505498 | MGnify/ENA primary metagenome ERZ505498 (study PRJEB26159, sample SAMN06265151) | marine metagenome | isolation source: Helgoland LTER site | place: Germany:Helgoland, sampling... | reverse complement strand
GGCGAGAATTATAGGTGAATCTTGATTTGGTGGGATTTTCTTTGTATCAATAACAAATGAAACTCCACCTCCATTAGAGCCATACCCTCTCCACATAGAAAGAGAGCCATCGTAGTCATCTTCATCATGCCGAGAAAAGCACGATATATAAGTATCTAAAACATGGTTTTTATCGAAATGATTAAAGTGATAATCGAGAATTCTCAATAAACAAACAAATACCTCTTCAGTTCCACACGCTTTTATTAACGCTGCATTCCTTCTAAATTCGACAGTTCCCTGGTTCATCCCAAAAATTAATTCATCTGAATCATTCATATTTAGTGGGTTTGAAAACCAGAGTTCCTGGCCATCGATTATGCAATCAAAGTTCTGAAGAGACGTATAGTGAGATAGCAGCGGAGTTTGACTCGGAAACTCTAGCTCGTCATCGTAGTCTCTCCATAGAGATTTTTGAATTATTTCGTGGATTGTATCCATTGGCTACTTGTACCTTAGGAGTCTATTAGTGAGTCTTGTGCCCCATAATGATTTTTATGGAGTCGTTTATTTGGTTCGGCGTTTTTGCGTTAAACGCTCCGCAAACCTGTTATGCCGAGCTAAAGTAAAACAAGAAGACGCTCCTGTCCTGAGGCAAATTTTTATTGCCTATTCGTTATCATTCTTGCTTCACTTTAGGCTCGCCCACATGTACTCGATCCGTTTAGCTAATAACTATAGATTTCTATCTGACTGGGATCAATACCGTTGGTCGCTTCCTAATAGATCTGGGTCATCCTCGAATTTGAATAGGTAAATGCTTGGACCGTCGCGTTTATTTAAGAACTATCATAATTACACCGACACTCCACCGTCACACCATTGACGCACCATTGACGCACTAATGTCGTAACCCTCTAGCTGGATTTAAGTAGACGATAAGCTACCTTTAACTAATAGAGATAAGATTATGGAAATGGATGTCATGGTAGATAAAAATCGCGTCAGGAAACTACGCAACCAGCGTGCTTGGTCGCAAGATCACCTCGCTTCAGTGTCAGGCCTTAGCCTGCGAACGATTCAACGAATTGAGAACGATGGCGGTTGCTCCTTAGAGTCCAAGAAAGCATTAGCCGCAGTCTTCAATATCGAGCCCAGTGATTTGGATGTTCAGGTTGATGCAATACAAAATTTGGCCGCCAGCAAGCGAGGGCGTCTCTTTGGTTTTGCTGGTGCGACTGGAGGGCTTGTCTGCGCCTATATTGGAATAACGCTATCTCTTATGTCGGGACAGATTACTTCCGCTGACGCAGGAGTTTATTACGGGACAGTGGGTGCGTTTTGTGGAGTCTGCTGTTGCGTTATCGGTTTGCTTTCAAATAAGCGCAAAGCCAATATCGCCTGACTCTAAGCCTAAGTCTAAGCCTAATCCAGGCCTTCAGCTTCACTTGAAACCCTCTTCCCCAGTAGCTGAAACCCCTTCAAAACATTCAACGCTTCATAAAGCTGATTATCGTCGGTGATATCTTCATCGCGATCTTTAGCTTTTTTCATTTTACTGTCAGCCTGCTCCAAATGCCCTTCTAGATCCGCTTCCCGTACTTGCTTGCGCTTCTTGTACAGGCGGATCTCCGCAGGCTCAACAATAATATCCGGCACAATCCCCTCAGCCTGAATAGATCGGCCATTGGGCGTGAAGTACCTTGCAGTAGTCAGTTTCACTGCACGGCCATCGCCCAGTGGAATAACCGTTTGCACTGAGCCTTTACCAAAGCTCTGGGTGCCAATAATCGCTGCTCGCTGATGATCTTGCAGTGCTCCGGCGACGATCTCTGACGCGGAGGCGCTGCCGCCATTAATCAGCACCACTATGGGCGTGCCTTGCAGCAGATCGCCGCTTTCGGCGTCGAAACTGATATTGGCGCTGGGGAGGCGGCCTTCGGTGTAGACCACTGTGCCGCCATCGAGGACGGCGTCGGCGATTTCAACTGAGGCTGGCACTAGTCCGCCGGGGTTGTTGCGCAGGTCGATGATAAGGCCTTTTAGGGCGGGTTCTTTTGCCTTCAGTGAGATCAGTGCATCTTTAAAGTCGTCGCCGGAGCTGACTTGAAATTGGGAGACGCGGACGTAGCCGTAGCCGGGTTCAATAATACGGCTGCGCACTGAGCTGACTTGGATGATGTCGCGGATTACGGTGATATCCAGGGGGCCTTCTTCGCCTTCACGGAAGACCGTTAGTTCGATGCTGGTGCCTTTTTCGCCGCGCAGTTTGTCGATGGCTTTTTGCACTGCCATGCCACGCACTGGGGTGCCGTCAACTTCGACAATAAAGTCGCCAGCTTCGATGCCGGCTTTGGCGGCGGGGCTGTCGTCGATGGGTGAGATAACTTTGATCATGCCGCGCTCCGAACCGACCTGGAGGCCCAGGCCGCCGTATTCGCCGGTGGCGCTTTCTTGCAGTTGCTCATAATCGGTTTGGTTTAAATAGACGGAGTGAGGGTCAAGTTCCAGGAGTAGTCCGGCGATGGCGTTTTCCAGGAGTTCGGTGTCGGCGACTTCTTCTACATAGCCGCGACGGATCTGTTCAAATACTTGGGTAAAGAGGCGCAGCTCGCGAAGTGGCAGGCGCTCTTCTTGAGTGGCTTGCGGGTCGGTTGTCTTGGCTTCGGTTTCTGCACTGGCGGTGGCTAGGGGCAGTATGCCAATCAGGGCTGTTGCCAATGTGGTGATGAAATACTTTGTATACATAGGTTATCTGTCCTAATGGCTGCTTGGGCTGCGGCTTTGTAGTATTTTTTTAGTCTGATCTAGCAGTTGGAGCCCTTTGGCGCGGCACAGTTGCAAGTGAGTTGCAAGTGGTGAGCCGCGATTTAGTTAAGAGCTGGCTGTATTTAGCGTTTGCCCAGCCATTTTTTCGGATCGGAGGGCTGGCCTTTTTTGCGTATTTCAAAATACAGGGCGGGCTTATCTAAGCCTCCGGTGTCGCCGGCTCGGGCGATACTTTCGTTGCTTAGTACCCAGTCTCCTGTGTCTTTAAGCAGCTCTTCATTGTGGGCGTAGAGGCTCATATAGCCATCGCCGTGATTGAGAATAATTAATAGCCCAAATCCACGCATATAGTTGGAAAAGATCACTTGGCCGTCGTGTACTGCGGCTACGGGTTCGCCGATTTTGGCGCCGATCAACCAGCCATCCCAGCGCAGGGATCCGCTGCGTTTGCTGCCGAAACTGTGTGCCACTTTGCCTTTGAGAGGCCAGCGTAATAGGCCTTTTTGTGAGGCGAAGCTCTGGCCACCGGGAGGTGTTGTCAGGGCCATTTTTTTCACGACGCTGCGAACGTTCTTTAATAGCTCTTCGAGTTCGCTGCGCTGTTTGAGCAATTTATCTAGCTTGGATTTGTCACTTTGCAGGGCGGCGTTGAGCTGTTTTAGGGTAGCTTGTCGGCGACTGTTGTTGGCCAGCAGTTGCTGTTGATCTTTTTGTAGTTCGATTTTGGCGCTATCCAATAGGTTGGTCTCTTCGATGACTTCGGTTTGCACCGTTGAGAGCTGTTGGATATCGGCCATATATTGGTCGATCTTCTCATTGCGCGCATCGAGCACATAGTTATAGTACTTAAATAGACGCGCTAACTGCTGGGGGTCTTCTTGATTGAGCAGCAGTTTGACGGGTTCCTGGGCGCCCATTTTATAGGCGGCGGCGAGCTGTTCGCTGACGGCGGCATTTTGTTTGTTAATATCGATTTTGAGCTGGCGCTGCTGTTTGCCGAGTTCGGCTAGCTTGGCGCGACGGGTATTTATTTTGCTGTTTAGCTGGCGAATTTTTTTACTGCTGGCGGAGGCGGCGACTTCATTCTTTTTTAGTTCGGCAGCTAATTTGTTCTTATCTTTGTCGCGCTTGTTGAGCTGTTTTTCAAGGCTGGTGATGGCGGTTTTTAGATTGGCCAGTTTGGCTTTGTCGTCCTCGGCAGCGATTGCCTGAAAGGGCAATAGCAACAGAGCACAGCTAAGGGCTGCGCTGATGATTGCCGAGGCGATTTTCATTGATAGCTCTTCATAAAGTGCTCGTCATTAAGTGCTTTTCATTTAGGTGTTCTTTATTTAAGTATTGCGGATCAACGAACGACCCGTCATCTCAACCGGCTGTGGCAAATCCATCAGTGCCAGCATGGTCGGCGCTATATCAGCCAGAGAACCACCGGGGTCAAGGTTAAGTGTGCGTTCACCAACATAGACCAGCGGCACCGGTAATGTAGTGTGCTGAGTATGGGGCTGCTGGTTGGCATCGTCGTACATTTCTTCAACATTGCCGTGGTCTGCGGTGATCAAAATTTCACCGCCGACTTTTTCTGCTGCGGCTATAACTTGCGCGAGGCTGTGGTCGATGGCTTCTACGGCTTTAATTGAGGCTTCAAAGTTGCCGGTGTGGCCGACCTGATCGCAGTTGGCGTAGTTGCAAATAATGGTGTCGAACTTGCCAGAGTCTATGGCTTCAACCAGTTTGGCGGTGACTTCTGGGGCGCTCATTTCCGGCTGGTCGTCGTAGGTGGCGATATTCGGCGAGGGCACCAGTATGCGTTCTTCAAGATCATAGAGTGACTCGCGGCCGCCGCTGAAGAAGAAGGTTACGTGGGCGTATTTTTCTGTCTCGGCGATTCGCAGCTGGCGCTTGCCTTGCTGTGCCAGATAGTCGCCCATGGAATTAACCAGTGGGATCGGCGGATAGGCGCAGGGGGCGTCGATATTGTCTTGGTATTCGGTGGTCTGGACGAAGGTCGAGAGCTGCGGTGTGGCAGCACGTTCGAAACCGTCGAAGTCTTTATTGGTCAGGGCGTGGGCGATTTCTCGGGCGCGATCGGGACGGAAGTTCATAAAGATCACGGCGTCGCCATCTTCTATGGCAACCGGCGCTTCGCCCTCTCCACAGATAGTCGTGGCACGGACAAATTCGTCGTTCTCGTCACGGGCATAGGCGTCGCTGAGGGCGGTGACGGCATCGCTGGCGCTGTAGTCTGCGACGCCCGCAGTGACAAGGTTGTAGGCTTCGGCGACTCGGTCCCAGCGGTTGTCGCGGTCGAGGGCAAAGAAACGGCCACAGACTGAGGCGATTTTGCCAACACCGAGTTTTTCGATCAGTGCTTGGGTTTTCTCAAGTGAGGGTTTGGCACTGCGCGGTGGGCAGTCGCGGCCGTCGAGAAAGGCGTGGAGGTAGATTTTTTCTGCTCCGCGCTGGGCGGCCATTTCGATCATGGCATTGATATGGTCTTCGTGGCTGTGAACACCGCCGGGGGAGAGCAGACCCATAATATGCACGGCCTTGCCGCTGCTCTGGGCTTTGTCGATGGCGCCGCAGTAAATCGGGTTAGTGAAAAAGTCACCGTCGCTAATGGCTTTGTTGATGCGGGTGAAGTTTTGGTAGACCACCCGTCCCGCACCCAATGTCATATGCCCTACTTCTGAATTGCCCATCTGGCCCTCTGGTAGACCCACTTCCATGCCGGAGGTGTGGATCAAGGTCTTGGGGCGCTCCTGCCACAGTGCCTGCCAGACTGGTGCGTCGGCGTTGCTGATGGCGTTGTGGGCGGTGATATCGCTATAACCAAAGCCGTCGAGAATCAGGAGTATTAAGGGTTTGTGCTGTTTAGTCATGGGCATTGTCTTCTAAGTGTGTTCTCTAGAGTGTCTTTTTGTTTTGATATAGAGCTTCGGTTGATTTTAAAGCTCCGCGCGGCTTTTGACTATGCTCGCGCGGGAATATCCACAGGTTATTCTGCCTGCTACTCGGTTTCTAGTTCTTCCCATCGCTGGTAGCACTGATTGAGCTGCTCCTGCGCTGTGGCCAGGTTCTTTTCAACGGCTGCCGTGACCGAGCGCTCAGCTTGGTAGAAGTCGGGCTGATTCATCTGCTCTGAGATGGCGCCAATGTCAGTTTCCAGACGCTCTATCTCCGCGGGCAGCTTGTCCAATTCACGCTGTACTTTATAAGAGCGCTTTTTTACCGGCCCATCAGTTTTACTTGATGCCTTGGTTGCTGTTGAGGAGGTTTTCCCCGTGGTGGGCGTCTGCTCAGCTTTACGCTGGCGCAGCCAATCATCGTAGCCGCCGATATATTGGTTGATCACCGCATTGCCTTCAAAGACCAGGGTGCTGGTGACTACATTGTTAAGGAAGGAGCGATCGTGACTGACTAGCAGTACCGTGCCCTTGTAGTCGATCAGCAGTTCTTCCAGCAGATCCAGAGTGTCTATATCCAGATCGTTGGTCGGCTCATCGAGCACCAGAATATTGGAGGGTCGGGTGAACAGCTTGGCCAGTAACAGTCGGTTGCGCTCTCCACCGGAAAGGGCGCTTACCGGTTGGCGACAGCGATCGGGGCTAAAGAGAAAATCCTGCAAATAGCTGATAACGTGACGCGATTTGCCGCCAACTTCGAGCATATCCCGTCCGCCGGAGACATTGTCTTGAACTGTTTTGGACTCGTCTAGGGCTGCACGATACTGATCAAAGTAGGCGATATTGAGATTGGTGCCGGTTTTGATCTTGCCCTGCTGGGGCTCTAGTTGACCCAGTAACAGCTTCAATAAGGTGGTTTTACCGACGCCGTTGCGACCGATCAGGCCGACTTTGTCGCCGCGCTGAATCAGTGTGGAGAAGGATTTCACCACGGCATTGCCGTCATCAAAGGCGAAGCTGATGTCATTGGCTTCGGCAACGATCTTGCCGGATTTGTCCGCCTGCTGAATATCCATCTTGGCGGTACCCACCTGCTTGCGACGGGCGGCGTGCTCGACGCGCAAGGCTTCCAGGGCACGGACGCGGCCTTCGTTACGGGTGCGGCGGGCTTTAATACCCTGCCGAATCCACACTTCTTCTTGAGAGAGGCGTTTGTCGAATAGTGCATTGTGGCGATCTTCGGTTTCCAGCATGTCTTTTTTACGCTGAATATAGGTCGCGTAGTTGCAGTTGAATTCTGCCAGCTGGCCGCGGTCAATTTCCACAAAGCGGGTGGCTAGATTGTTCATAAAGCGACGGTCGTGACTGATAAATAATAGTGCGCCCTCCCACTTCAGCAAGAACGCTTCGACCCATTGAATGGCGTCGATATCCAGGTGGTTGGTGGGCTCATCAAGCAGCAGCAGGTCGGGCTTGCAGACCAGTGCTCGGGCCAATAGTACGCGGCGCTTGTAACCCCCGGAGAGGCTGGAGATATCCACATCGGGATTGAGCTCCATGGTGGTGACTATGGCTTCGACGCGCTGATTGATATCCCAGCCGTCGACGCGCTCTAGCTCACCCTGAACCTCTTCTAGTTCGTTCATCACCTTGTCACTGGGATCTGAACCCAGTTGCAGAATCAGATGGTGATAGCGGGCGGCCAGCTTGCCTTCTTCTCCGAGACCTTCGGCGATCACGTCAAAGACGGAGCCGGTGGCGTCGTGGGGAACTGACTGTTCTAACTGGGCAATTTTGACCCCGGCGGCGCGTTTCAGCACACCTTCGTCGGCCGTTACCTGGCCGGTAAGAATTTTGAGCAGGGTCGATTTGCCGGCGCCATTTCGGCCGATCAGGCAGATGCGTTCGCCGGGTTCGATAACCAGATTGATACGGTCAATCAGTGGCGGCTGACCATAGCTGAGATAGATGTCTTGCAGTGTGACAAGTGGCATAGGGTTTTTTAATAATCCATTTTTAAGAAGTGCGTCCGGCACCCAGCGGTTTGGCAATCAGTATCAGTTTCGGCAGCAGAGTCATAGAGCCCAGCAGCGCCGCGGTCATTGCCAGACCGGTTAGCAGACCAAAGTAGATCGAGGGAATAAAGTTCGAAAGTGCGAGAATCGAGAACCCAACAATAATGGTAATCGCGGTATAAAACAGCGCCAGACCAATACTGGCATGGGCTCTGTGCATGGCGGCAACGTAGTCGCCGTCGACACTGAATTCACGTTGAAATCGAGTGATGTAGTGAATCGCATGGTCGACGCCAATGCCCACGGTAATGGCGGCGATGGTAATGGTCATCATATCCAGTGGTATGCCAGCCCAGCCCATGCCGCCGAGAACAATGCCCGCGGCTAGAAAGTTCGGCACTATGGCAATCATGGAGATTTTTGCCGAGCGGAACAGCACTAAAAACATTAGCATAATGCCGACAAAGACCGCGCCCAAAGTGAGGATCTGGGATTTGTAGAGGCTCTGGAGCATATTGTTATAGAGCACCAGCAGCCCGGTAAAGCGAATATCTTCGGGGGCAATACCCACTTCATTGACAGCGTAGTCGCGGATTTTTTGCAGCAGGTCGGCGCGGCGCAGCAGACCTTCGGTTTCCATGGCGCGCAACTGAATACGTGTCTCGTCTATATCTTCGATCAGGTAGGGGGCAACCATCTGGTTATAGATTTCGGGGCCAAAGCTTTTGCGCATAAAGGCAATTTCAAAATCATTTAACTTGTGGCCGCTAAGATCACTGGCCACATCATAGATCTGCACCAGTGAGCTGACTTTTCCCACTTCCGGGAGGGATTCTATATAGGCCTGCAACTTGGCCAGATCTGCTAGGCCGGTTGAGGTAAACCAGTAGGTCTCTTTGAGTTCAGTGCTGCTGTCGCCGTTGTCAGATTCGGTGCCGAATGCATCGTCACCAAATGCATCGCCACTGAAAGCATCGTCGCCGTAATCGTCAGTTTCTGCTTCTACGTTGGCGAAGGCATCTTCGCCAAAGGCGTCGTCACTGTATTCGTCATCGCCGTACTCATTATCACTGTACTCACTAAACTCAGCATCAAAAGCATCGTTCTGCTCCGGCTCGGCAAAGGTCGGTGCCTGCAAAATAATATCCATAGGCGTGGTACCGCCCAGAGAGGCGTCGATAATTTCCATGCCCTGATAGATTTCGGTGTTGCTGCGGAAATAGTCGATAAAGCGATTTTCCACTTCGAGGCGGCTGATACCCACCACAGAGAGCACGCCGAGGCCGAGAGCAATCAGTAGGACTGCGCTGCCGTGACGTTCGGTAAAGTTGGAAAACACGGCAGTGACCGCGGCGGAGTTGTCGTTGCCACCACTGTTTTTACCCTTGCCCAGCAACATCATGCCGGCGGGGATAATAATAAAGGCGATCATCAGGGCCAGTGAAATACCCATGGTCATCATCCAGCCAAAGTCGATTACCGGTCGAATATTACTTACCACCAAGGACAGGAAAGCGACCATGGTTGTCAGCACAGTGTAGAGGCAGGGTTTGGCCATGGAGGTGACTGTGGCAGTGACCAGCTGTTCCTGAGAGGCATCCGGCTGTCCGCGATGCAGCTCGCGATAGCGCACGATCAGATGCATGGTCAGGGCCAGGGTAATAATCAATAACAGGGCGACAAAGTTGGATGAGATAACCGTGAGACGCCAGTCGATCCAGCTTAAAAAACCGAGAATAATAATCAGACAGATGGCACAGGTGCTGAGGGGCAGAACCACCCAGCGCAGCTGACGGAAAATCACTGCCAGGGTGACAATCACAAAGATCAAAATACCAATGCCAAAGGTCGCCAGATCACTTTTGATAAAGTCCACCATATCCGCGGTGATCATGTCGGGGCCGCCGAGGAAGATGGTGGCGCGGTCACGATAGCCATTCATTAGATTGCGCACATCGGCGACTAGCTGGTGAGACTGGGTGGCTTTGGCGGTGCGGTAGTCGAGAAATTCTTGGCTGACACGATCCAGTTCGATCTGCTGTTCGGCGCTCAGCTCTTGGGTGGATTTAATAAAACGCAGGGCGTCGCGGGCGCTAACCAGGTCGAGATATTTCTGATCCAGCTCTAAGGTTGCAAGCATACCGGTGGTCTGGCCATCGGCACTTAAAATTAGGTTTTTGTAGATCGGACTATTGAGAAATTCCTCGCGGGCCAGCTGGCGATCGACACCGGGGGAGAGCAGAGTGTTGAGTTCGTTTTTGAGATCAGCAACGCCAATTTTGGGGCTGTATAACAGGGGCACATCAAGCAGTGACAGCATACTCTCGACGCCGTCAATAGCTGCCAGTTCGCCGCGCAGGGACGACAGCAGCTGTAGATTATCGTCGTCAAACAGATCACCTTGTTTTGGCGAAAACGTCACGATCAGAAAATTGTCACTGCCATAGCGCTGCACCACTTCACGGAAATAATTTAGGTCGTCGTCATGTTCCAGGGTCAGAGAATCTGCCGAGGCGTCGAGCTTAAAATTGGGCAGGCCAAAAGCCATGCCCACAGTCAGTGCCAGCACGGCGAAAATAGCGCCCAGCGGATGGCGCAGAACGGTTTTTTGATAGAGATTAAGCAGGGTTGCAGACATGGTTGTTATTGTCCCAGAGCAGTGGTCTTCAGATGCCGCGTATTATGCGATGTTGGCGGCTAATATCATAGCGTAGCAGGGGATTAACTCGCCGGGATGAAGGCCCTATTGCCTGAGATGCGGTGGTTTTGGCATAGGTTTAGGCATAAATTCGGTTCGAGTCTGCGCTAGGACTAAACTAGGCTAAAAAGACGTGTGGAAACTATTCGCACCATTTAGCAGTAGGGATGAAATCAGATGATCACAATTGTAGTAGTTGTCAGCACTGTCGTCGCCATTGCCGTGGTCATTCACTATGAGATTTTGTTTCAGCTGACCAGCCTGATGCCGAAGCTGACCATACGTCATCGCTTTCGCATTGTGCTCGGTGTTCTCGGCGCGCTGGTGGCCCATGTTATTGAGATTTGGCTGTTTGCGGTAGCCTATTATCTGATGCACCAGGCTGAGGGCTGGGGTGAGCTGACGGGTGCTTTTTCTGGTAGTTTGATGGACTGCGTTTACTTTTCGTTTACCACCTTCACCACTCTTGGCTTTGGCGATATTGCGCCGATGGGGGATATTCGTTATCTGACAGGCACTGAATCATTGACCGGACTGGTGCTGATTACTTGGACTGCCTCGTTTCTCTATGTGGAAATGCGCAAGTTTTGGGGGACTTAGTATTGAAGGATTACTTGATGATCTTCAGGGATAGCAGCGCTAGAATACACGCTCTCCAATACATGCTCCCGACCGCCCTTTCACACCACTCTTAAAATAGCGAAAAGAATATGAAGGCAGTGCTTCTCGATTGCGATACTCTCGCCCCCCAAGATCTGGATCTCAGCGCCCTCCTCGCCCTGCCCCTTGATTGGACAATTTACTCTGATACCTCTACCCGTCAGGTGTCTGAGCGTATTGCCGATGCGGAGATTGTGTTGACCAACAAAGCGCCTATCAATGCTCTGAGTCTGTCTCAGGCAACCCGGTTAAAAATGATTTCGATTATGGCCACCGGCACCAATGCGGTGGACCTGCCGGCTGCCGCCAAACATCAGGTAGCGGTGTGCAATGCAGTGAAATATGGCACTGGCTCGGTGGTGCAACATGTCTGGGCGCTGATTCTGGCCCTGACTACCAAGCTCGCTGACTATCAGCGTGTAGCTGTGGACGGCACCTGGCAGGACAGTTCGCTGTTTTGTCTGTTGGATTTTCCCGTGGAGGAGTTGCAGGGCAAGGTGCTGGGTATAGTCGGAGCTGGTGAGTTGGGGCGCGGTGTGGCGAAAGTGGCAGAGGCTTTTGGGCTTGAGGTGATTTATGCAGCACTGCCGGGACGTCAGTACCCAGATCAGACACGCGTCGACTTTGATGAGTTTTTAAGTCGTGCGGATATTGTCAGTGTGCATTGTCCGCTGACTGCCGAGACCACTAACCTGATCGGCAGAGACGAGTTGGCGCTGATGAAATCCTCGGCGATTTTGATCAATACGGCGCGTGGCGGCATAGTCAATGAGGCGGCACTGAAGCAGGCGTTGTTGAATGGCAGCATCTCGGGAGCGGGCATTGACGTGCTGACCAATGAACCGCCGCGAGAGGGAAATCTGTTGCTAGACGAAGCTATTCCCAACCTAATAGTGACTCCTCACTGCGCCTGGGTGGCACGTCAGTCAAGGCAGAGGTTGGTTGATCAGACGGTTGAGAATCTGCGCGCGTTTGTGCAAGGCGAACCCTTGCCACGCGCAGTTTAGGTATAAGCTCTAGCCTTTAAACCCCTCTTTGAGTTTCTTCTGAACCAGAATATTTTTCAGCTTGGCATACTGAGGCACGCCGTTTTTATAGGGCGGATAATCCTCGCCAATAATCAGCGGCTGGAAATACTCCCGGGCTTTTTCGGTGATACCAAAGCCATCTTTGGTAATAAATGAGCGGGGCATCTTCTTCTCTACATTGGCGATCTTGCTGAGGGGCGCGTCGCCCAGTGACCAGCTGTACTTTTTGCCGGTTCCACGCTCGATAGTCACCATGATTCCACCCTTGCCTTCGAGGGCTTTTTCAACAGCTCCCTTACCCACGGCGTAGGCCTGTTCGACATCAGTTTTCGATGCGATGTGCCGTGCCGCGCGCTGTAAATAATCCGCTAGGGCATAGTGATATTTATGGCCTAGGCTATTTTTCACCATACTGGCGAGGGTTTGGGCGACACCGCCAAGCTGCTGGTGCCCAAAGGCGTCTTTGTGCAATGAGCCGGAAATCAGTGCGCCGTCGGCATACTTAGCCCCCTCTGAGGCGACCACTACACAGTAGCCTTTGTCTTTTACCGTGGCATCCACCTTGGCAATAAACTCGTCTCGGGAAAAAGGGATTTCTGGGAAGATAATAATATGCGGTGGTTCACCGGCTTTTTCTGCGGCCAATCCGCCAGACGCGGCAATCCAACCAGCGTGACGGCCCATCACTTCGAGAATAAATATCTTGGTCGATGAGGCACACATGGAGGCGATGTCGAGACTCGCCTCTTTGGTGGAGACGGCAACATATTTGGCCACTGAACCAAACCCGGGGGAGCAGTCGGTGAAGGGCAAATCATTGTCGATGGTTTTGGGGATATGGATAGCTTGCAGCGGGTAGTTCATGCGCGTCGCGATCTGGGACACTTTGAGACAGGTATCCGCTGAGTCGCCGCCACCGTTGTAAAAGAAGTAGCCAATATTGTGCGCTTTAAACACTTCAACCAGACGCTCATATTCCGAGCTGTCTTCATTGTGGTCGCGCATCTTGTAACGACAGGAGCCGAACGCGCCACCGGGGGTGTGCTTCAGTGAAGCCACGGCGGTGGGAGTTTCTTTGCTGGTATCTATCAGATTTTCGTGAAGGGCGCCGAGGATGCCATTTTGACCGGCGTAAAGGGTGCCGATAATGTCTTTATTGGCGCGGCAGGCTTCAATAACCCCAGCGGCAGAGGCGTTAATCACTGATGTGACGCCTCCAGATTGTGCATAAAACGCATTTCTTTTGGCCATGTAACTCTCTCTTCCCTGTAGTCCTTTGTGGAGGCGCTATGGTAAAGGTTTAGCTCTCCGTCAGGAAGCGGCAACTAGTGGCTGAAGGCTTTAAATAGTGAAAATTCGATCATGCCATAACTTCGGTTAAGCGGGTTGTGGTTGGGGTGCCTACGATATTCGATCCTTGTGGCAGTGTTGATCTTGCCCCATTTAAACTGATAGAGCAGTTCAAGCTGTTGTTCGCGACCCTGGGGTTGCAGGTCGAAGCTGACTGTTTCGTAGGTGACTTGGCGATCGACGGTGCGGCCGGTGGCCAGTTTCAGGCTGCCATGACCACTCTGAATCCGCAGTGGCTGGTGCAAGCTAATGCTCAAGCGATCATCTGTCTGCCAGTTTGGCGAGCTGTTTAGGCCCAGTGTCCAGGCATTACTGTTGAGTGATTTGTCGAGATTCAGTAGACCGCTCTCTTCGAGGCCGCTTTCGGTAGTACCCAAATAGACGGCAAAGACGCCCTGCCAATTGTGGTTTAGCTGCACATGACCATTGAGGCCATAAAAGTCGGTGGCGCTGTTTTTTAGCTGTCCCAGATTCTGTCCCAAGGTGGCACCGAGCAAGCTCTCGTCTTCGTTGATATAGCCCCGTTGAAAGTTGAGGCTTATGCCTGGAGACCAGAGGCTGTATTCGAGCAGGCTGCCGTGGCTGTTGAGTTCCGGATCGGGTGACAGCTGGCCGCTGACTCCAGGGCCGTCTAACCCTGAGTTATCAAACATTGAGCCTTCAAACATACCGATGCGCAATTTACCCCGCCGCAGATCCACAGCGCCGCCACTGCTCAAACCATTGCGGGCAAAGCTTAGCCAGGGCGCGGCAAAACTGCTGTCATCGCTATTGTGGTCTGGCGCGACAAGGCCATCGGCATAGACACCAAAGAACCAGCCGGGGTTGGCATTGATGCCGACAAAGCGATTGAGGCTCTGTTTACTGTTGCTGTACTGTTCAGATGCAGAGCCAAATTGCAGGGCCAGATAGTCGGGCCGCAACTGCTGACCCTGACTGTTGAGTGAGTTAATACTTTTGCCTAGCTGCAAGCGTGCCCCATTGCCGAGCTGCTGCTCCCGATGCTGCATACGGTTGACCGCTGATGGCGATTGAACCTGATTAACTAACAGGCTGGCGTCGCGATAAAAGGGAAAGCCCTGTTGGTCAAAGAGCGCCATATTATGACCCCTGAGTGCGGCCACTAAACTATTGCCAAGACCGGCGCCGGAGGTGGTAACACTGCTTGCGCTAATATCGCTTAGGCCACTGTTTAAACTGCTTTCGCTGGCCACGGCCAGTGCGCCCACCGGTCGCGTGGCCGCATCCAGATCCAAGAGACCCTGACCATAAATACTGCTGTCGCTATAGATACCGGTTTTGTCTGCGGTGGTTAGTAGTCGCGCGGCTAATTCGTGATTGCCGACAGTGGGGAACATCTGTTTTAACAGCGCCAGAGAGCCACTGACCACTGGCGCGGCAAAGGAGGTGCCTATAGCGCCACCGTAATAGTGTGCGCCCACTTCAGCGTCAGGTTCTGGTGGCGTTGGCCCCCAGATACGTTCATGGATTTCGACACTGCCATTGTTGTTGCCATCACCGCCGCCGGGTGCGACCAGACAGTAGTCGGCGGCCACACCACAGCGGTTGGAGTAAAAGGCGATTTCACCGCTGTCGTCGACGGCGGCCACTGCCAGCATATGGTCTTTTAATTCGGGAAACAGATAGGGCAGCCCGGGCATAAGTTCGGGGGAATCGGCGTCCACAGTATTGCCTTCATCATCTATATCGTTCCAGGCATTGCCTGCGGAAAAGACAAAAATCGAGCGCTGGCTGCGGGATTTATTTTGCTGTGCCAGAGCCTCAATGGTGAGGCCAAATGCCGACTCCACCTGAGTTGCGGTGTAAGAGGTGACCACTCCTGAAAAGCCAAAGCTCAGATTGATGATATCCACCTGATCGGCCATGGTGGTGAAGCGATTGGCGAAGTAATTGTCGTCGGAAAAATTGATCTGCTCAACGTCTAAAGGGTCATAGGGGCCGCTTCCGGAACCCAGGGGTATTTCATAGGCTAAGATGCTGGCGTCAAAAGCTACGCCGTGCATATTGAGCTCATTGCTGAGATCAGAACCGTCTTTGTTGGCGCCGATAACGCCGGCGACCAGGGTGCCGTGGCCAATGGCATCGTCGCTTCTTGGATTGCCGCTGCTGTAGTCGCTGCCGGCATACTCGACTTTATCGCCGCTGCCCTGAGAAAATTCAATATGCTCTTCATAGACACCTGAATCGATTACGCCAACCGCTATTCCGGCACCTGTGGCACCGCGAGCATAGGCGCTGGATGCGTTGATCATTGCCAGGGCACCCATGGCGTCGTACTCATCGGTTTCAAATTCAGTGGCGAGTTCGGCTAGATTACTGGGGTCTTGAATCTGATCTGCAAAGCTATTCCAGGGCGGCTTGCTGTTGTCCTGATTGCTTGTTGCAGGGGGAATAGTGATACCTGTATTTGCGGGTTTTTGTCCGCCACCGCCGCCACCGCACCCGCAAAGCGAGACAACAAGTCCGAGAGCCAGGGTTGCATGAAGATTAGTCAGCACGCGTTTACTCCACAAATAGAAGTTATTTTCAGTGGTCAATACGTTTATTTTTAGACTAAAGCGCGTAATTTTAGGAGTTTTTTTAGCCTGATGCCATAATCGCCCCAGTGAAAAAATATTCGGCGAGTGAAAAAAGGAAACTCATGCATATTCATATTCTCGGTATCTGCGGCACCTTTATGGGCAGTCTGGCGCAGCTGGCTAAGCAGCTTGGCCATCGGGTATCCGGTAGTGACGCCAATGTCTATCCGCCTATGAGCACCCAGTTAGAGCTGGCGGGAATTGACTTGATTGAGGGCTTTGATCCCCAGCAGCTGCAGCCAACGCCGGATCTAATTATTGTTGGCAACGCCATGTCTCGCGGTAATCCCTGTGTGGAATATATGCTCGATAAGGGGCTTGTCTACACTTCTGGCCCTCAATGGCTGGGGGAGAATATTCTCCGAGATCAGTATGTGCTGTCGGTTTCCGGTACTCACGGCAAGACCACGACCAGCAGTATGTTGGCGGCAATTCTTGAGCATGGCGGATTAAACCCCGGGTTTTTGATTGGCGGTGTGCCACTGGATTTTGGTCTTTCGGCGCGTTTGAGTTCCGGCAGTGGCGGCTATTTTGTCGTGGAAGCGGATGAGTACGACAGTGCCTTTTTCGATAAGCGCTCGAAGTTTGTCCACTACCACAGCAATACATTGGTGATGAATAATCTGGAGTTTGACCACGGGGATATCTTTGATGATCTGACGGCGATTCAGCGTCAGTTCCATCATCTGGTGCGGATCTTGCCGAGCAATGGACAGCTTATTTACCCGGTGGATAACGCTAATTTACAGCAGGTGGTTGATCAGGGTTGTTGGAGTCACATACAGACTTTTCGTGACGAGAAGAGTGACGTTAAGGACTCCGGCTGGCGCTATAAGTTATTGGCCGCCGATGGTTCGAGGTTTGAAATTACCGATGCCAATAATCAGTCGGCACAGATCAGCTGGCAGCACAGTGGCCAGCACAATGTGCTGAATGCCATTGCAGCAGTCATGGCAGCCTCCACAGTGGGCGTTAGCCTGGAAACGGCATGTGCAGCTCTGTGTCAGTTTGTCGGCGTTAAACGGCGTATGGAGATCATCTACGAGGATGACCAGGTTAGGGTCTACGATGATTTTGCTCATCACCCAACTGCCATTGTTAGCACCGTCGAAGGGCTGCGGGCAAAAGTGGGTACTGAGCAGGTCATTGCGATTGTTGAACCGCGCTCGGCAACCATGAAACTGGGTATGCACAAAGCCGCGCTAAGTGATGCGGTGGCGGCAGCGGATTGCGCACTTTGGTACAGAGGCCCGGCGGTTAACTGGGATCTGCAAGCGGTGGCTACTGCCTGCACTGTGCCTGCAATGGTGTGCGAGAAAATTGATCAGCTATTGTCCAGCACTCTAGAGCAGATTCACGGAAGCTCTGAGAAGTCCCATGTGGTGGTGATGAGCAATGGCGGTTTTGAGGGGTTTCATCTGCGTCTGGTGGCGGCGCTAAAAGCAGGCCAGTAGGGGCGCAAATGTTACTGGCTAAACCTGTAGTGAAAAGGTCACTGGCCCGTCATTACAGAGAGTTACCTGCATATCGGCGGCAAAAATACCGCTCTGAGTATTGATGTGAATGGCTTTGGCGCGAGTGGCAAAGTGATTGTACAGCGCCTCGGCTTGGGCCGGCGCGGCCGCCGAGGTGAAGCTTGGGCGCAGACCTTTTTGGGTATTCGCTGCCAGTGTAAATTGCGAGACCACCAGCAAACCGCCCTGAATATCCCGTAACGATAAGTTCATCTTGCCGTCTGCATCTGAAAACACCCGATAATTCAGCACTCTTTCTAGTAGCCGCTCGGCGCTGCTCTCGAGATCCTGGGGCTCTACCGCCAGCAGCAATAAAATACCCTGATCGATTTCGCCACAGACTTTGTTGTCGACGCGGACACTGGCGTGACTGACCCGCTGAATTAATCCAATCATGGGGGAACCCTAAATGTTGCTCTCTAGGTGATAGGCGAGCCGGTTGGTGGCGCGGACTAAAGCGTCGGTAATTCCGCGCTCGGATGAGGAGTGGCCAGCATCGCCGATAATATCCAGTTTTGCGCTGGGCCAGGCTTCACTGAGGGCAATGGCTTGATTCACCGGGCAGATCATATCGTAGCGACCGTGAACGATGGTGCCGGGAATATCTTTGAGGATATGGGCATTGTCGATAATTTGATTGGGCTGGATAAACGCTTTGTTGATAAAAAAGTGCGCTTCAATACGTGCCATGGCGACGGCCAAATGGGGGTGAGTGAAGCGCTCTACCAGATCAGGGTTGCTCTGTAGTGTGGCGCAGCGCCCTTCCCATATGGACCAGGCTTTGGCGGCTGCCATGCGCTCAAAGTCATTGTCTCCAGTGAGGCGACGATAGAAGGCTGCAACCATATCACCGCGCTCTTCCTCTGGTATCACTTTGCTGTACTGCTGCCAGTACTCAGGGAAAATCCGACCAGCACCGTCCTGATAGAACCAGTTGATATCTTCATCGCGACATAAAAAGATGCCGCGCAGGATCAGCCCCATGATCAGTTGCGGGTACTGCTGGGCATAGAGCAGTCCCAGTGTGGAGCCCCAGGAGCCGCCAAACACTACCCAGCGCTCTACGTCCAGGGTGGCGCGAATAGTTTCAATGTCTTCGATCAGTGCTGAGGTGTGGTTGTCATCGAGCAATGCGTGGGGCATGGAGCGCCCAGCGCCGCGCTGATCAAATAGAATAATGCGGTATTTTTCCGGATCAAAAAAACAGCGATCGGTCATCGCGGTGCCGCCTCCGGGGCCGCCATGGACGAACAGCACCGGAATACCATCGGGATTGCCGGACTCTTCCACATAGAGTTGATGGGGTGCGGTAACTGCTATAAATTGGGTTTTATAGGGTCGAATATCCGGAAAGCGCTTGATCATTGAACTAGTATCACCTCGGCAGAAGTTTTATTTAATCTGGTGCTTAGCATAGTCGAATACGTGCTGGATAAATATCTGATTGCAGCTAGGTGATTTCTTATTACTGATGGCTTTCTATAGCTAAGGGCTTTTTGTGCGCTCAGGGCTGTTTATGCGCTAAGGGCTCTATAGGTCTAAGGGCTTTACAAGACGAATAGACGAGGGGCAATAAAATGACTGAACGCAAGCGCTGTGCATGGTGCGGTAACGATCCACTCTATCAGCAGTACCATGACCGCGAGTGGGGCGTGCCCTGCCGTGATGATCAAACCCTATTTGAGTATGTGACTCTCGAGGGCGCTCAGGCGGGCCTTTCCTGGATCACGGTGTTGCGCAAGCGTGAAACCTACCGCAAGGCCTTTGCTCAGTTTGATGTACACAAAGTTGCGGCCTTTGATCAGACGGATATTGAGCGGCTGCTGGAGGATCAAGGGGTCGTTCGCAATCGACTCAAGGTGGCTAGCACCATTTCCAATGCGCGCCTTTTTATTGAGATACAAAAGGAATATGGGAGTTTTAGTGATTACATCTGGGATTTTGTCGATAACATGCCAATCGTCAATCACTGGTCATCCCTGGCGGAGATTCCGGTCTCGACTGAATTGTCTGACCGGATCAGTAAAGAGCTGAAGAAGCGCGGATTTAAGTTCTTCGGCACTACTATCTGTTATGCCTTTTTGCAGGCGGTGGGGGTGGTGAACGATCACACCACTGACTGTTTTCGCTATGGCCAAACAGCTCCCGAGGTTTAGGGTCTAGGGTTTAGGCCGTCGACAGCTATCTAGGCAACTATCTAGCCGACAACTATCTAGCCGACAATCACCATATCGCGACCCATATGCTTGGCCTGATAGAGCCCGTTTTCGGCGGTGGATATGAGGTCGTCGATGCCGGTGCACTTGTCAATTGAGGCCACCCCGATACTGAGGGAAATTCGCAGCTGATCGCCCTGTGCATCCATGGCCAGTTTGCTGGCCTGAACCCGCAGTCGTTCGGCAATATTCACCGCCGCTTCGGAGTTGGCGGTGGGCAGCAATACCATAAATTCATTACCACCCCAGCGTGCCACCACATCTTCTCCCCGCAGCGGTTCGCTGAGCAGAGCTCCAATGGCATGCAGCACTTCATCGCCAACATCGTGGCCATAGCGATCGTTGATAAACTTAAAGTTGTCGAGGTCCGCAAGCAGTACCGAAAAGGGCTGGTTTACCAGGCGGTACTGTTGGTATTTCTTTTCCAGTCGCTGCTCCATATCGTGGCGGTTGGGCAGCTTGGTGAGCTGATCCTGATGGGCAATTTGATCGACGCGACGGGACAGGTCTTTGTAGCGGTTGAGGCTCCGGGAGTGAGAGTTATCCATGGCAATGGCAAACAGGGATAGCACGGCAAAAGAGGAGAGAAAGCGGACTACGGTGACGTCTGTGTATGAGGGGATTGAGGCGAATGTTGGTGACGCATAAAAAAGCCAGGCTGAAGCGGCGAGTACGGCGCCCAGTATAAAAACACTGCTGCGATAACCAAAGCAGCCGACCAACACTGGAACAATAGTCAGACACCAAAACAATCCAGAGCCGTCGGAGGCACCCGAGAGCAGGTAAAAGTAGCTTCCGATAATCACTGCGGCCATCACTAGGCGTGCGCTGCGAGGTCGATCAAAGATGGAGTGAATACCGAGACCGACCAGCAGTAGTGCGGCCATGGCCAGATAAAAGGTGGCTAGATCCATGTCTCCTTGGTAATAGGAGTAAAAGGCAAAGAGTACTGAGATAATTTCCTGACTGATCAGGGAGAAGGAGAGAAATCCCCTAGGTATAGAGTCTGCGCTGTCGAGTTCCGTCGTCATAGGCTTCCCACCATCCATTGGTAGTAAATGTAGCACTAAATATAACCGTAAACAGGCGGGCCTCTGTATCTATCTGTACCCAGAAGCCTGCCGTTTTCAAGCAAATTACTTTTTAACGATTATCTGTCGCTTATTATTGTCTACTTCGGTCCACGTTTGCGTTCATTCTCAGTCAGTCGCTTCTTGCGCAGACGAATGCTGATTGGTGTGACTTCTACCAGCTCATCATCTTCAATAAACTCCAGTGCCTGCTCCAGCGTGTGCTTGATTGGTGGCACTAGAGTCAGTGCTTCGTCTGTTCCCGAGGCGCGAACGTTAGTCAGCTGCTTGCCTTTAATCGGGTTGACGACCAAATCATTGCCGCGAGAGTGAATGCCGACTATCTGGCCTTCGTAAACATCAATCGCATGACCTAAGAATAGACGACCGCGAGCCTGAATATTAAATAATGCATAGGCAGCAGTTTTACCCTTGACCATACTGATCAATGCGCCGTTCTTGCGCGAGTGGGCTTCGCCCTCTTTCGCTGGTGCGTACTTGTCAAAAATGCTGGTCATAATGCCTGAGCCTGAAGTCAGGGTCAGGAAGGCACCACGGAAACCAATCAGTCCGCGAGACGGCATGGAAAACTCCAGTCGTACACGGCCTTTGCCATCAGGTTCCATATTGGTCAACTCGGCTTTACGCATGCCGAGTTCTTCCATTACTGAACCCTGGTGCTGTTCTTCAACGTCGATTACAACCTGCTCAAAGGGCTCGTGAACCTTGCCGTCGACAATTCTTTGAACCACTTCCGGACGCGATACGCCCATCTCGAAGCCTTCGCGACGCATGGTTTCAATCAGTACCGACAGGTGCAGCTCACCGCGACCGGAGACAATAAATTTGTCTGGGGTGTCGCCAGGAGAAACGCGCAGTGCCACGTTGTGAATCAGCTCTTGTGCGAGACGGTCTTTAATATTTCGCGTGGTCACATACTTGCCTTCGAGTCCGGCAAAAGGTGAATCGTTAACAATAAACGTCATGCTCACTGTAGGCTCATCAACACTCAGTGCTGGCAATGCTTCAACATTCTCTGGATCGCAGAGTGTGTCAGAAATGCTCAGGCCATCAATGCCGTTGATGCAGACGATATCGCCAGCGCCGGCCAATTCGGTCTCAATCTGCTCGAGTCCGAGGTAACCTTTAACATTGAGAACCTTACCTTTACGCTCTTTGCCGTCGGCAGACTTAACAATAACTTGCTGTCCTGACTTCAACCCCGACAGAATTTCAACACCACCGGGCACACGATTTCCCATTGTTACTGGGGCGGAAATTGCTTTGAGCTGCCCGTCGAGCAGTTCGGCTACATAGATGATACTGCGTTTGCCAGTCTGGACAATGGCCTGCTCGGGAACAACCATAGCGGAGCGTTCGGCCATGAAGAGCGTGACATTCATCAACATGCCCGGACGTAAATAAGACGATGTGTTATCAATTAATGCGCGCCCCACAAAAGTCCGCGTAGCAACGTCAACACGGCTACCAATACTGACCAACGCTCCGGAAAAACTATCGCCTCGCCATGCTGGGCTGGTGCTTTCTACTCTTGCCCCGACTGCAATCTTCCCTAGATAGATTTCAGGAATAGAAAAGTCCAACTTCAATTGGCGTATATCGTCAAGTTCGGTGATGACCGTTCCCGGAGTTACCAGAGCACCTTCACTGACTTGTCGGAATCCCAGCAGACCATCAAATGGTGCGACGATTAGCCGATCGTTAATTCTTACCGAAATAACCTCTAGTCTAGCCTTGCTAGCCTTGACTTTAGCGGAGGCTACATCGCGCTCTTGAGCGGTCACAATTTTATTGCCGAGCTTATTTAGCCGCGCTAATTGCAATTCTGCCTCGAGTAAATTCGCCTGCGTTTCCCCCAGGCCCGCTTGCTGCTCCGCATTAGTTAGCTCAACTAATACATCCCCCGCTTTGACATACTGGCCGTCTTCAAAATGTACGGCGGTAACCTGATCGGTGACCTTCGCAGTAATAGTGACCGACTCGTTACCTACCAAGGTGCCAACTGACTCAACCTGACTGGTAAGTATGGTCGGTTCTGCTGTCCAGACAATCACGTCAATCGGCGGTCGAATTTTGGCGCCTTCAGTTTTATTGACTTTAGAGTCGTTGTCGCAGCCGGCTAGTGAAAACACCAAAGAAAGAATGACCCATGGAAAAGAAAGTTTGCGCAAACTAGAAGATCTCCAACAATTGCGAGGATTTTACAACAGAGCACCTAACGGGTGCCTGCACTGATAGCAGTAGTATAAATCTGTTACATCGAAAAATCCGCTTTTGAAAGACACTATTGCCGAGCTTTCTCGGTGACTGATATCAGAAAGTCGATGGCAGGCTGAGAAAACATTAATTAAACCTCAACCGTTAGCCGTAGCCTACACCATACGGCTACCCACGGCGTATTATGTTTTTGTAATTCGCCTCCGCTTTGCTGAGGGGATTTGCGTAGTTAGGACCCATCACGCAGTTATTGGCCCCAGTTACTGCGCTAGAACCTAGCCTCTGCCCTCACTATCGGGACGATGGTGTTGTGGATTAATTGACGGTGGTTAGTGCTAGAATGGTGGATTGTCTAAGGCCACTGTTATGTTAGCAGCAGTTCCGTCGCAGTATACCCGCAGGAATAATAATTATGAATCATACGTTTTCTGGCAATCCTCTAGATCGCGGCGACGCAATCCGTCGTGACCAGCAACTGGTCGAGGCCGCAGTCAATCATCCGGATAGCTTGTTTCTGGGTTTTTATAATCTTGATATCTTGGTCGAGGACTTTAAAGGCTTACGCCTGGGATGGATGAGTCAGAATGATATCGCCAACCTATTACTTACACTACCGCCTATTTTGCTGGGAATACGCGACGGCATCGCCTGTTTTGCAATTGACTTGTCGAAGGTGGATGACAGCTTGGCTAAACTGGGCCTTGGTAGTCATTGGGCTTACCGCGATTGTCGCGCAGTGGCAATGGAATTAGAGAACCACGATACTGGAATAATCGCACAGGCTAGGGCTCAAATCAGTTGGCATAGTAATCATCAATTTTGTAGTAAATGCGGCGATACCACCCAACAGCGCAAGGGTGGTCATGTTCGCCGCTGCGATAGCTGCAACGCTGATCACTTTCCAAGAACAGACCCGGTGGTTATTATGTTAATTGCGCATGATGATCACTGTTTGTTGGGCCAGGGCTTTGGTCCTATGGTCAAAATGAACATGTATTCAACCTTGGCAGGCTTTATTGATCAGGGTGAGTCGATCGAAGAAGCCGTTAGACGAGAAGTTAAAGAGGAGTCAGGTGTTGATGTCGGTGACGTGACGTATCATTCTTCGCAGCCTTGGCCCTTCCCGTCTTCGTTAATGATAGGCTGTCACGGCGAGGCAATTAGTACTGACATAACCATAGACCCAGTAGAAATGGCCGATGTTCGATGGTTTTCAAAAGCAGAAGTTGCGGATTCTCTGTACAGAAGAACTAAAGACTTATACCTTCCCGGCTCTATGGCTATCGCTCATCACTT
>ENA-OQVM01002092-OQVM01002092.1-marine-metagenome-genome-assembly--contig:-NODE-2092-length-24363-cov-15.329120_pt1 | contig 24363 bp, 22 predicted proteins | sample MGYA00237776_ERZ505498 | MGnify/ENA primary metagenome ERZ505498 (study PRJEB26159, sample SAMN06265151) | marine metagenome | isolation source: Helgoland LTER site | place: Germany:Helgoland, sampling... | reverse complement strand
AATTCCTACCTTTCATATAATTGTTAATTTTTAATCTACAAGCTCTGACAAATACTATTAATTGCCTGAATTCTCTTTATTTTCCTCATTTTTTTCATCTTTTTCTGTTTTTGTTTTTTTTGAAACCCCAACTAAAGCTGGTCTTAAAAGTCTGTCTTTCATCATAAATCCTTTTTGAATTTCTTGAACTATGGTGCCAGGTTCTTTTTGATCATCATCAATTTCCATCATTGCTTGATGTTGATTTGGATCTAATTTTTTACCAATAGAACTTATAGGAGTAATTCCATTTTTTGAAAAAATCGATACCATATCTTTACTAATAATTTCAAAATGTTCTAAAGTTTTTTTAAGTGCTTCTGTACCTTTTAATGCCTCATCACTTTCTAGAATTAGTTTTGATCTTTCTAAGTTATCAATTAGATTTAGAGCTTCTTTAGCAAAAGAAAATCCACCATAGTCAAATGCATCATCTTTTTCTTTTTCAAACCTTCTTCTTTGATTTTCCATTTCCGCAAATGTTCTTGCAACTTTATCCTCTAGTTCTACAATTCTTTCTTCTGGTGTTAGCTCTTTTATCTCTTTTTTATCATCCTTAGAATCTGTACTATTATTTGTTTGAGCATCATTATTTTGTTCCTCGTTTATCTTTTCCTCAGCTTCTTTATTTTGCTTGTCCGAGTTAGTGTTTTGCTCTTTTTCCATAGGGACTTATATGGTATGAAATTTAAAAATTGCTAGATGCCAAAGAAAAAAATTACCGAACTTATTGTTGGAACAAATAATAGGGGAAAATTAAAGGAAATTAAGGATTTATTACCCAATTATCTCAAAATATATTCACCTTTAGATTTCAAAATTAAAAGTCCAGCCGAGAATGGTAAAACATTTGCAGAAAACTCATCAATAAAAGCAAGATATTTTTCAAAAAAATCTAAATTAATATGTTTATCTGATGACTCTGGTTTAGAGGTTGATCTTTTAAAGGGACAACCAGGAATTTATTCAGCTAGGTGGGGTGGAAAAAAAGGTGATTTTAAAAAAGCAATGAATAGAGTTTTTAGAGAATTAAATAAAAAAGATAAAAACTGGAAACAAAAAAAAATTAGAGCAAGGTTTGTTTGTGCATTAACTATATTTGACCCAAATAGAAGATTAATAAGGTCTATTGGTAAAATTGAAGGTTCAATTTCACCTGCCATGAAAGGTAAAAATGGATTTGGATATGATCCAATTTTTATTCCAAAAGGAAAAAAAATTACTTTTGGAGAAATGAAAGCATCTGAAAAATATAAAATAGATCATAGATTTAAAGCTTTCAAAAAAATTAAAAAATTTTTTTAAATTTTTCATCCTCAACTTTATAGAAATTTAAAATATGATTTATTTTATTGTCCTGGATTTCAAAAATTCCAACTTTCCCCTTGAATAAAGTTTTTTTGGCAAACATAGTTTGATCAATAATATTATCATTTTGCAGTATCAGGTAATAAACAAGACCAACCAAATCATAACTTAAAAAAGACAATTGATTTGGGTATAGATTATATTTTTCATAATACTCAGATGAAAATTCTTCATAATTATTTTTATTTACAGATGGAAAATAAAGCGGCTGTGAACTTGTTTCTTTAAGAAGTGACTCGTCAAACCATTGATTAAGAGTGATAAAATATTTTTCTTTTGGTGAGACATCGGTATACAATAAAGAAGTAGTTACACTTTTTAAGCTTTCATCAAAGTCTGAAATTACAACTGAATCAAAATTTACATTTCCAAGCGTGTCTCTTTTTTTTAATCTCTCAATTAACAATTCTTTATTACTTTCATCAGATTTTTCTAATCTTGTTATTTCATCTTGTAAATTTTGTTTTCTAATTTGATAACGAGTGATTTTTTCTATTTGTTCAGTGAGCTTAGTTGGATCAGTATTATAAACATAATTTTTTTTTACTTTAATTTTAGATCTAGAAATAGCCACTTCAATTTCATTTTTGAAGTCCATATCAGGAGTTAAAAAAATAGTTTTTTTAATTTTTTCTAATTTTATAAATCTATCAATTGCTCTAAATTGGGATGTTGCATTTATTCCTGCATTAATAATATTTTTTGAAAAATTATTATTCTTATTTGTTAAAGCTAAAAAAGTTATTTCATTTACTTTATTAAGATAAGCTAAGCTTTCATTAAATACAGGGCCTATAATAATTTTGACACCTAAGTTTGACAATTCTATTGCAGCATCTAAGGCCATATCAGGATTTGATCCTGTATCTTTTGGAATAATTTCAATTGAAGAGTTGTTAATTTTGTTAATAGCAAGTCCTACAGAGTTAATTATAGATTCACCAATTTCTGAATTTTCACCTGTTAAAGGGATGAGCAAACCTATCTTTATTTTTTCATTTGCTTTAATGCTCGTTAAACTCATTAAGAGTGTTAAGGTCAAAAACAATATAATTTTAATAATTTTTTTCATTTTAATGTTATTATTATAACGTTTATAATTTAATGATTCTACATACTGACATTACAAATAATAAAGTTAAAAGTGGCCTTTATATAGTCTCCACACCAATTGGAAATTTAAGTGATATTACTTTGCGGGCATTAGAGGTGTTAAAAAAATCAGATTATATCTTGTGCGAGGACACCCGAACTTCAAAAAACCTATTAGATCGTTATGAAATCAAGTCCAAACTTATTTCAAATCACAAATTTAATGAAAAAAAAAACCTATCCAAAATTATTCAAATTTTGAAGTCGGATTGTGTTGTTTCTCTAATTTCTGACGCAGGAACACCCTCTGTATCAGATCCTGGGGCAATATTAGTTAATGAATGCCTAATTAATAAAATTAAAGTTTATCCTATTCCAGGAGCATCAGCAGTTTCATCTGCTGTATCAATTAGTGGTTTTAATGAGCAATATTTTTTCTATGGTTTTTTTCCAGAAAAAAATAATAAACTCAAAGAAGATTTTGAAAAACTTAAAAAACAAGATGGCTGCATTGTTTTTTTTATTTCACCAAGGAAATTCAACAAATCAGTAAAATACATCAAAGAATATTTTATAAATAGAAAGATCTTAATATGTAGAGAAATGACCAAGTATTATGAGGAATATATTAGAACCGACATTGATAAACTTGAACCTTTTAAATCTGACCCAAAAGGAGAATTAACAATTGTTATTTCTGAAAAATTAAAAGAAAAAAATTCTTCGATAAATTTAAAAGAATCAGATAAAATTAATATTCAAAAAATGATTAAGAAACTAAGTATAAAAGATATTACAGATTTAATTAGCCAAAACTCTAATGTGCCAAAAAAAGAAATTTATAATTATTGTCTAAAATTGAAAAATGAAAAATAGAACTATTTTAATAAGCTTAATTTGTTTGTTTTTAACTGGATGTGTAGGATTAAGTTCAAAGGGTGTTTTTGGAACAGGTGTAAGTGTTGCATTTGATCCAAGATCTTTAGGTACTCAAATAGATGATTCTGTGATGCAAAAAAATCTGGCTGGTAGATTATTATTAAAAGATAAAAGTTACTTGATATCTGTAAACACTAAAGTTTTAGATGGAAGAATTTTTCTAACTGGTAAAGTAGATGATCCTGAAGAAAAACTTCAAATTACTAAATTAGCATGGGAAACAAAAGGTGTCAGATCTGTAAGAAATGATATCAAGATAAAAGAAGATTTTAATTTTAAACAATCTGCAAAAGATTTATTGATAACTTCTCAATTACGTTCTGCGTTAATTTTCAATAAAAAAATAAATTCAACTAATTATCAAATAGATACTTATAAGAAAAAAATATTCATTTATGGAATTGCTTTAACAAATGAAGAAAAAAAAGAAGTAATAAATGAAGCAAAAGAAATACTTGATGTTGAGAATGTTATAGCAAGTATTGTTTTAGTTGAAGATTTAAGAATTCAAAAAGATTAATTTTTTTTATAATCTATAACGTCAGCAGAGTAAGCAGCCACTGATGCTAGATTTATAATCTCAGATGTAGAAGATCTCAAAGGTGCTATTTCAATGGGTTGACCTAATCCGATTAATAAAGGTCCAATTACTCTTGTGTCACCTAAACTTTTCATTAATTTATAAGAGATTGCTGCACTATGTTGTCCAGGCATTATTAAAATATTTGCATTTCCAACAATACTTGAAAAAGGATAAAGTTCTTTGTATTCTGAGTTAAGAGCAACATCCGGCTGCATATCTCCGTCAAAATCAAAGTCGACATTTTTCTTCTCTAAAATTTCAACAGCTTTTTTAATATGTTTGGTTCTACTCGTGAGAGGTTGGCCAAAAGTAGAGTGAGAAACAAAAGCAACTTTTGGAACAAAGCCAAACATTTTAACTACACGAGCAGACGAAATTGCAATTTCTGCAAGTTCTTCTGAGCTTGGGTATTCATTTACACTAGTATCCCCAACAAAAATTGTCTTTCCTTTAGCAACGACCATGTTTAAACCAAACATTATTTCACCAGGTCTAGCATCTACTACTTGTGTAACTTTATCAAAAGATGATCCAAATCTCCGTGTGTTGCCAGTAACAGCACCATCAGCATCACCACAAGCAACCATACAAGCTGCCCAAATTACTCTATCATTCCTAACCATCCTGTCACAATCTCTCTCTAGTAGACCTTGTTCTCTTTGAAGTTTGGCAAATAAAAATTTTACGTATTTTTCTCTTTTTTCATTATCTTGAGAATTTATTATTTCGATATCAAAGTTTTCATTGTATCCAATTTCTTTTATTCTTTCTTTAACTTTTGTTTTTTTACCAATTAAGATTGGTATCCCTAGCTTAGAGTTTTTAAAAGCTATAGCAGCCTTCAATGTATTTTCATCTTCTCCATCTGCAAAAACAATTCTCTTTGGATTTTTTTTAATATGAGAATTAATACCTTGCATAATGGTTACAGAGGGATCAAGTCTTTGTTTAAGTTGATCTTTATAAAGCTCAAAATCTTTTATCGGTTTTTTTGCAACTCCACTGTCCATAGCAGCTTTGGCAACAGCTGCGGGGATAACACTAATTAACCTTGGATCAAAGGTAGATGGAATAATATAGTCTTTTCCATATCTAGGACGATCGCCACCCATTGCAGCAACTACTTCATCTGGAACATCTTCTCTTGCTAATTTAGCAATTGCGTTTGCAGCTGCAACCTTCATTTCCTCATTAATTGTTGTTGCCCTAACATCCAAAGCTCCTCTAAAAATATAAGGAAAACCAATTAAATTATTAACTTGATTAGGATAATCTGATCTGCCAGTTGCAATAATAGCATCATCTCTTACTTCCATAATTTCTTCAGGAGTTATTTCGGGATCAGGGTTGGCACAAGCAAAAATTATTGGATTCTTTGCCATTTTTTTTACAAGCTCTTTTTTTAAAGCCCCTTTAGCAGATAGTCCCAAAAACACGTCTGCCCCGCTTATTGCATCTTCAAGTGTTCTATTTTTAGTTTCAATTGCATGAGCTGATTTCCACTGGTCCATACCCTCTGTTCTTCCTTTATAGATAACACCTTTTCGATCTAACATGGTTATGTTCTCATTTAAGACACCACTATTTTTAAATAAATTAGTACAAGCTATTGCAGAAGCACCGGCACCATTAACCACAACCTTAATATCTTTAATTGACTTGCCACTTATATCTAGAGCATTAATTAAAGCTGCCGTAGTTATTATTGCAGTTCCATGTTGATCATCATGAAATACAGGAATATCTAAAATTTCTTTTAATTTTTCCTCAATAATAAAACAGTCAGGTGCAGCTATGTCTTCTAAGTTAATCCCACCAAAACTACATGCAAAATTTTTAATGCTATTTATTATTTCATCAGAATCTTTACAGTCTATTTCTAAATCTATCGAGTCGATGTCTGCAAATCTTTTAAATAAAACTGCCTTACCTTCCATTACAGGCTTTGAAGCTAATGCTCCCAGATTTCCCATTCCTAAAATTGCAGATCCATTACTTATTACAGCCACCAAGTTACCTTTAGAGGTGTAATCATAGGCTGCTTCAGGATTGTCAGCAATTGCTTTTACTGGAACCGCTACACCTGGAGAGTAAGCAAGTGCTAAGTCTCTCTTTGTCGTCATTGGTTTTGAGGAATTAATCTCAATTTTTCCAGGTTTATTTAAACTATGAAATTCTAGAGCTTCTTTATCAGTGTAATGGTCTATTTTAGTTTTTTTCATTTTTGGTAATTAGGTATACAATTGAAGCGAATTTAAGACTAATATGATTTATGAATCTTCTCAAGTCAACAGGTACGTTTAGTTTTTTTACGATAATTAGTAGATTATTAGGTTATTTAAGAGATATTTTAATAGCAATTTTTCTTGGAACAGGATTGCTAGCTGATGCATTTTTTGTTGCATTTAGAATTCCAAATACTTTTAGAAGATTATTCTCTGAAGGAACATTTAATGCTGCGTTTGTCCCAAGCTATTCCTCTTTATTAAATAATAAAAAAAAATCACAAGCTTTTGCTAATAGTATTTTTAACTTATTAATTTTAGGATTGTTTTTTTTAGTACTTCTTATTGAAATTTTAATGCCAGTATTCGTCTTTCTAATAGCACCTGGTTTTGAGGGCGATCTTAAGAAAATGGAAATAGCCGTAACTCTAACAAGAATTACATTTCCTTTTCTTTTATTTATTAGTTTAGCATCTTTTTTTTCTGCTATTTTAAACTCACATAATAAATTTGCTGTAGCATCAGCTGCACCAATTATTTTAAACATACTTTTAATTAGTGTTTTATTTTTGGGTAAAATTTTAGATGATCAATTGGTGTATTATTTATCTTATGCTGTGACAATCTCAGGTATTTTACAGCTTATTTTTTTATATTTTTATGTAAAAAAACATTTTTCACCTATAGTAAATTTTTCAATCAAGATTGATAAAAAAGTAAAAAATTTCTTTAAAAAATTATTACCAAGTATTTTTTCATCTGGTGTTACCCAAATAAATATTTTAGTTGGAACAATTATTGCCTCATTTCAAACTAGTGCAGTTTCTTATCTTTATTATGCAGATAGAGTTTATCAAATAAATTTAGCAATTGCTGGAATTGCAATTGGTACAGTTATTTTGCCCCAATTATCTAAGTATGTTCAAAATCAAAATAAAGATAAAATGAATTTAATTCAAAATAAAGCTTTAGAATTAAGTTTGTTTTTAAGTATCCCTGCTGCAATTGCATTGTTAATTGCTTCAGAAGAAATTATATCGTCATTATTTGGTTATGGATCTTTTGATGAATTAAGTGTTAAAAATTCAGCAAAGGCTCTATTTTATTTTGCTATTGGCTTACCCGCATTTTCATTGATAAAAGTTTTTTCTGCTTTTTTTTTCGCAAGACACAATACAAGATTACCTTTTTATATTTCTCTAATCTCAGTTTTATTAAATATATTTATAAGTGTTATTTTTTTTAAGGAAATAGGATTTATTATTTTACCTATAGCAACTACAATATCATCTTGGTTTAATGCAATTTGTTTATTTGTTTTTTTAAAAAAAGATAATTTGTTTAAATTTAATTTAGTTTTCATTGATAGATTTATCAAAATTATAGTAGCCTCTATTCTAATGGGTATTTTTTTTAATTTTTTGATTAATTTTTTTAATGAACAATTAATGTATTCCGAAAATTTTAAAGCAATATATTTAATCTCAACAGTAATTGTTGGATTTACATTCTATATTTTTATAGCACTCTTAATCAAAGCTTTTAAAAAAAGTGATATTAATCTAAACTATTAACATGAGTAAAAAAATTTTTTCAGGTGTTCAGCCTACAGGCAATCTTCATTTGGGAAACTATCTTGGCGCTATAAAAAATTTTGTAGAGCTTCAAAATGACAAGGGAAATCATTGCATTTTTTGTGTTGTAGATCTTCATGCAATCACAGTTAAGCAAGATCCTAAGGAATTAAAAAATAATATAAGAGAGACAGCTGCTACATTTATTGCAAGCGGTATCAATCCAGATAACAACATTATCTTTAACCAATCAATGGTGTCAGCACATTCAGAAGCTGCTTGGATTTTAAGTTGTGTTTCAAGGATTGGCTGGCTTAATAGAATGACTCAATTTAAAGAAAAAGCTGGAAAAGATAAAGAAAAAGCTAGTATTGGTCTTTATTCATATCCTGTTTTGATGGCTGCTGATATTTTGCTTTATGATGCAACACATGTGCCAGTAGGAGACGACCAAAAACAGCACCTAGAACTTTGCAGAGATATTGCGCAAAAATTTAATAATGATTTTAATGCACCTGAGTTTTTAAAAGTGCCAGAGCCATTGATACAAAAACAATTTTCTAGAATAATGAGTTTAAAAGATGGATTAAAAAAAATGAGCAAATCAGATCCTTCAGATCTTAGTAGAATTAATCTTACTGACAGTAAAGATGAAATAGTTAATAAGATTAAAAAAGCAAAAACTGACCCATTGCCATTACCAAAAAATATTGATGAGTTGGTTGAGCGACCTGAAGCAGAAAATTTATTAGGTATTTACTCTAGCTTGAAAAATCAAAGTTTACAAAATTCAATAGATGAATTTTCAGGAAAAAATTTTTCTGAATTTAAGATAGAACTATCAGATGTTTTAGTTGAAAAAATTGAACCTATTTCAAAAAAAATAAAAGAATTACTAAATGATGAAAAATATTTAGATACAATTCTGTTAGAGGGGTCTAAAAAAGCAGATATAGTTGCATCTAAAAAAATTAAGGAAATAAAAGAATTAGTTGGTTTTTAAACAAATATATTAATTAGTTTAAATTTCATAATTTATCACTATATATATAATAATGTTTATCCAAACCGAAGCTACACCAAATCCAAATTCTTTAAAGTTTCTTCCTGGTAAAAGGGTATCCAATAATGGATCTTTTGAAGTTACTAAAAAAGAAGAGACTGATAACGAGTTAGTTCGAAACTTGCTATCTGTTAACGGCGTGACAGCTATTTTTTTAGGTGCAGATTTTTTGTCAATTAATAAGAAAGAAGAAATAAGTTGGGATGATATTAAACATATAGCAATTTCTTTGATTAATGATTTCTACTCTACGGGCAAAGAGTTTGTAGTTGCGAATGAATTATTCGGAGGGGAAAAAGAAAAACATAGTGAAATAGAAAAACAAATTATAAGTATTTTAGAGTCTAAAATTAGACCAGCTGTTGCTAAAGATGGTGGAGATATTAAATTTAAAGAATTTAAAGATGGTGTTGTCAAAGTAGAACTACAAGGTAGTTGCTCTGGATGCCCAAGCTCAACAATGACACTTAAGCAAGGAGTGCAAAATCTTTTGTGCCATTATCTCCCTGAGGTAAAAGAGGTGGTAGCTATATAGTTATGAGAAATAAAGAATTTTCACTGTTAGAGATAAAAAGATTTTTAAAAAAAAAGGGACTTATAATAAGAAAGAATATCTACAAAAAAAAATCTATTACCTTAAATACCCTATCAAAAACTTTTTTATCTAGTTTAATTATAATCTCTTTTTTCTTTGTTTTGCCACTTGCCATTGATCTTACAAATAAAAAAATATTATTTTCTAAAAACTATGAGAACAGTTCCAAAAATAATTTGAATAAACTACTAGAAAACCAAGATCCAAAACTAGATGATGGCTTAGATAAAAAATCTTTATTTGAAGACATTTTCACATTTGATCAACAGCCAAGAGATAAAGATAGTGTGAGATTAAGTGCATCTACAATTGAAGAGTTATTTAAATCAACAAATTATAATTTAGAAGATGTAAGAAAAAATAAATTAGTAAAACCGATTTCTTTAACATTATTACCGGCAGAGATTACTAAAATAGAAAATGCTAAAAAAAGAAAAGAGTTATTTATCCAAATTATTTTACCATTAGTCATTGAAGAAAATAATAATATTAAATCTGACCGTAATAAACTTTTTACTATTCTAAATAAAAGTAAAAATACTAAAGCAGAACAAAATTGGCTGAACTCAAAATTTAAACAATATGGAGTTGTTAATAAAGATTTATCAACACTTAAAATAAGAATGGACGAAGTACCAGTTTCAATGGCAATCGCTCAAGCCGCAAAAGAAACTGGGTGGGGAACATCTAGATTTGCACAAGAAGGAAATGCATTATTTGGTCAGTGGACGTGGTCTGGTGATGGAATAAAACCCTCTGATGCTGATAATGATAGCACACACAAAGTTATGAGATTTAACGTGTTACAGGCATCAGTTAAAGCTTATCAAAGAAATTTAAATACCCATTCATCTTATAGAGATTTTAGAAGTGCTAGAGCAGAACTAAGAGATAATGGTAAGGAGCTAGATAGTATTATTCTTTCAGAACATCTTGATGAATATGCAGAGACTGGAAAAGAGTATGTAAAAATTTTACAACAAATTATTAGACAAAATAAATTAACAGATTTTGATGATGCAAAGTTAATGCCATCAAGTATTGAACTTAATAGTTTAATTTAATTTTGTTCAACTGAAAATTGAACTCCAAACCATCGCCATAATCCATCATCATTAAGAGAACAATTAATTCTTCCCCTTCTAAACAAAAATTTTTCCCTAAAATTTATTCGTAATTTATTTTCATTAAAATCTATATTGGACTGCTTCCATTCATTACCTTCATCAGAAAAACAATTAATATTATTTATATTTTTTTGTTCATCGAAAAATTCTACATAAAATTCAGGAGGATTATTATCTGTTACGTATTTATCTTCAGGATATAAATTTTTATATTGAAGTGGATAAAGATTTACTAAAAATTTAAATCGATCTAAATCACCATATTTTTCATTAATAGGAAATCGTGGAAGTTCAAAGGGGTCTTTATTGTGATCAATCACCCCTGAATGCTGTCCAAAAGCATATTTAAAATTTTTAGAAATATATTCTTTAATTTCTAGACTATATTCACCGAAGGGATAAGAAAAGAAAATAGGATTATATCCTAAATTTTTATTAAATATGGAAGTAGAAGAATTAATATCTTTCATAAAATCTTCTTTGTTAAAATCTACTAAGTAATCATGAGAATGGGCATGATTTCCAATATAGGCAAAAGGCTCTTGTTCTAATTCTTTTATTTGTTCCCAAGTCATATAACCATATTTTCCAATCGATTGGGTTGATACAAATAATATGAATGGGATTTTTTCTTGCTTTAAATAAGGCCAAGCAACCTTGTAAAAAGAAGTGAAAGCATCATCAATGGTTAAAAGAATTTTTTTCTCTTTTTTAATTGTTGAAAAGTTATTTTCTAAATTTTTGGGATCATAGAATTTAAGGTTTGATTGCCTAATTATTGAAATATGTTCCTTAAATATATCCATTTGAATATTTGTAGATGGATATTTATTTTCATCAAATCGGTGATACATAAGAGAAAGTATACCCATGTCAGGAGAATAATATTTGATATTATTTTCATCTGCTTTACAACTAAACATTAATAACATTGTTATAATGAATAATTTAATTGTAGATGCTGCTAGAGATAAAATTTTTTTAACACTCATGGTTAGTAAAAATATTTATACTTGCAGTCATGAAAATAGTAAAATTAATTTTGAAAAATTAATGATTTTAATTAATGAATTTTTGAATAATAACAAAATCTCTCTAGATAAAGTAAGCACAATATACGTAAATAGAGGTCCAGGAAGTTTTGCAGGTATTAGAAACTCATTAGCAACAATTAAAGCTTTGCATTTAACTAAAAAAATTAACTATTATTGTTTTAGTTTTGAGGATTTTAAGGTTAAAGATGAAATTAGATATGAAGATGTCCCCAGTTTATGCGAACAATTTCAAATTAAAAAGAATTTGATTAATCCTATTTATTTAAGTTAAAATTAATAATGTCACAAAATATTGAGCAAAAATGCTTAGCAAAAGGTGTTAAGTTAACAGATCAAAGAAAGATAATTGCAAAAGTGATGTCAGAGGCAAAAGACCACCCTGATGTAGATGAGTTATATAATAGGGTTACGAAAATTGATGCAAAAATTAGTATTGCCACAGTTTATAGAACTGTAAAACTTTTTGAAGAGTCAGGAATATTAGCCAAACATGAGTTTAAGGGAGGAAAGGCAAGATACGAGGAATTAAATGAGGGACATCATGATCACTTAATTGATGTTAAATCTGGAGAGATTATAGAATTTGTGGACGAAGAAATTGAAAAACTACAAGAAAAAATTGCAGCTAAATATGGATATAAACTTGTGGATCATAAATTAGAATTATATGGGGTTAAAAAAAAATCCTAGTTGAATGTTGAAAAAAATTTTTATCAAAACTTTTGGCTGTCAAATGAATGAATACGATTCTAATCGTATTTTTGATACAGTCAAAGAAATTGGATTTGAAAAAACTGACAAGTATGAAGATGCAAATTGTTATTTATTAAATACTTGCCATATTAGAGATAAGGCTAAAGAAAAAGTTTATCATGAAATAGGTAGAGTTAAAAAAATTTTTAGATCAAAGCCAAAACCAATTGTTATTGTAGCAGGATGTGTTGCTCAGGCTGAAAATCAAGAAATGTTAAAAAGAGAGCCCTATATAGATATTGTTATAGGACCTCAATCATATCATAAAATTAATGAGGCTATATTAAAACATTCGAAGAATAAAAAGAAAGAGGAAGAAACCGAATTTGATACAATTTCAAAATTTAATTATTTAAGTAAAATTAAAAATAAAGATAGTAAAGTATCTTCATTTTTAACCATTCAAGAAGGCTGTGATAAATTCTGTCATTTTTGTGTAGTTCCTTATACGCGTGGCCCTGAATACTCTAGACCATTCAAACAAATTATCGATGAAGCAAAAGAATTAATTGAGTCAGGTGCAAAAGAAATTATTTTATTAGGTCAAAATGTTAATGCTTATAAATTTCAAGATAATAATAGAGAATATAAATTATCAGACTTATTGTTAGAGCTTAATGGTTTTGATCAAATTGAAAGGGTTAGATATACAACCTCTCATCCTAAAGATATGACAGAGGATTTAATTAATGTGTATAAAAAAAGCTCTAAATTAATGCCACTAGTTCACCTACCTGTACAAAGTGGATCTAATAAAATTTTAAAATCAATGAATAGAAAACATACTATTGAAGAGTATTTAAAAGTTTATGAAAGTTTAAAAGAGATAAATCCTAATGTGGAATTCTCAAGTGATTTCATCATTGGATATCCAGGGGAAGATGAAGATGATTTTAATAAAACTATGGAATTAATTGAAAAAATTGGCTTCATAAATTCATATTCTTTTATTTTTAGTGCCAGACCTGGAACAGTAGCTGCAGATCTTACCCAAGTTAATGCGGTAAAATCCAAAGAAAGATTAGAAATTATTCAAAAGAGGTTATTTGAAAATCAAATTAAAAAAAATAAATCTCTTGAAAATAAAATTTTAAATGTTCTAGTGGAAAATATAATGAAAGATGGAATTAAGCTATTTGGCAGAACAGAATATATGACATCAGTAATTTTTGATGGTGATATAGATAATATTGGAAAAATTGTACAAGTTGAAATAACAAGCAGTAATCAAAATAGTCTTTTTGGAAAATTAGTAGAAAGTTCTAAAAAAAAGGTAGCTTAAAATTGAATAATACAAATTCTAAAAAAATTAACTCAACATTAAAATTTGTATATTCAGACAACAATTCCTTAAGCGTTATATTTCATGATAATGATTTATTGATGGGTATAGTGGGAGAATTCAATGCAAATTTAAAGGAATTAGAAAAAATTACTAATACAAGTTTATACTCAAGAGGGAATTCAATTATTATTAAGTCTACTCCAGAACAAAATGAGATAACCAAAAACGCTATCCAATTTTTAGCAAATCAATTTATTAGCAATGGAAGTATTGAAAAAAAAGATATAATTTCATCCATAGATAAATTTATGATTGAAGAAAAAGTAAAAAACCAGAATGTTTCAGATATAATTAAGACACCTAAAAAATCAGTCATTCCAAGATCAGAAAGACAGAAAGAATATGTTAGAGCTTTAAGACAGAGTGACATTACCATTTCAGCAGGACCAGCTGGAACAGGAAAAACATTTCTGGCAGTGGCGGTGGGTTTAACAATGTTGCTTGATAAAAAAATTGAGAGAATTATTTTATCAAGACCTGCAGTAGAGGCTGGAGAGCGCCTAGGATTTTTACCAGGTGACATGAAAGAAAAAGTAGATCCTTATTTACGACCTTTATATGACTCACTATATGACCTCTTTGATTTTGAAAAAATTCAAAGAATGATTGAAATTGGAGATATTGAAATTGCACCACTCGCATTCATGAGAGGAAGAACCTTAAAAAATTCTTTTGCAATTTTAGATGAAGCACAAAACGCAACAGATACTCAAATTAAAATGTTTTTAACTCGTATTGGAGAAAACTCTAAAATTGTTATTAATGGTGACCCTTCTCAGATTGATTTACCACATAAAAACATGTCTGGATTGAATAGGTCAAAAAAATTATTGGGACATATTAAGGAAATATCTGTTGTAGATTTTGATCATTCTGATGTAGTTAGGCATCCCCTTGTATCTAAGATTGTTAAGGCTTACTCAGACCAAGAAAATGATTAGTGTTGGTGTTGTTTCTGAGAACAATCTTTGGAATAAAAAGATAAAAAAAAAAGATATTTTTTTTAATACATTAGTTAAATTTTTTCCAAAAAAATATAGGTTTATTGGAAAAAAGATAAGTTTGAGTATTCTTTTGTCAGACAATAAAAGAATTAAAAAGCTTAACAAAAGTTTCAGAAATAAAGATAAACCAACAGATGTTTTATCCTTTCCCTTTGAAAAAAAACTCAATTTAAAAAAGAATACTTATCTTGGAGACATAGTGATCAGTTATGAATTTATGAATAAACCAAAAAATTTAACTAGTCTGGATTTTAAAAATAAAGTTATAAAAATATTCATTCATGGGTTTCTTCATCTTTTGGGTCATGATCATGTAAAATTAAAAGATTTTAAAAAGATGAGCAAAGAAGAAGAAAAAATTTATAAATTAGTTAAAAGCAAAAATGAAAAATTTGCTTAAAAAAAATTTTTTAAATGCAATCTACATTGTCTTTTTAGGAGTTATCAGTTCTTATAGTTTACCACCTTATAATTATTTTCTAATTAACTTTTTTACTTTTTCTTTATTTTTTATTTTTCTTTACAATAAAAGAGAAAAAAATTTAGAGAATAAGTCTTTCTTTAAATATGGATGGTTTTTTGGATTTGGATATTTTTTATCAAGTTTGTATTGGATATCAATTTCATTAACTTTTGATGAAAGTTTTAAATTTCTAATTCCTCTAGCCATAATTTTATTACCAACTTTTTTAGCTATATTTTATGGAATAATTACTTATTTATTTTCAATTTTTTACTCAAAGAATTTAATTAGCTCTTTTCTTATTTTTTCAATTTTATTTGGCATTATAGAATTTATAAGGGGCTTGATATTTACTGGATTTCCCTGGAATTTAGTTTCGTATAGTTTTTCTGAAAATATTTATTTTATTCAAATAGTCTCTTTAATTGGCACTTATTCTTTTAATCTATTTTGCATCTCTCTCTTTTCTTTACCGGCTGTTTTTATATTAAGAAAAAATAGAAAACAGATTATATTTTGTTTTTTCTTTATCTTAATTTCATCTACTTTTTTAATTTTTGGTAATTTTAAAATTAATCAATTTAATTCACTTAAAAATATAAAAAATTCCTACGTGATTAGAGCTGTATCACCCAACATTAGTTTAGGAAGATTTTATTCTAATCAAGATGAGATAAAAATAATTAATGAATTAATAACCCTTAGTGCTTCCGAAAAAAAAATACCTACAATTTTTTTATGGCCAGAGGGAATTATTCCAGACAGCTATGTAAGCGAAATGGATATCTATCAGGACTTGTTTATAAATAATTTTTCATCAGATGATTTAATTATTATGGGATTGAATAGTATTGAGGACTCTAATGGTGAAAATTTATTTTTTAATTCAATGGCAGTATTTGATCATAAAATGCAATTACAGGAGAGCTATAACAAAGTTAATTTAGTTCCATTTGGTGAGTTTATTCCGTTTAAGAATATTTTAGGATTAATAGGCCTTAAAACGGTTACAAACAATTATCAATCTTTCTCAAGTGGTAAAAATAGAGCCCCTTTTAATATTGATAAAGATAAAATTAAAGTGAGTTTACTGCCACTCATTTGCTATGAAATAATTTATTCAGGTAAAATATCTAAAGAAAATAATTATAATTATATAATTAATATTTCAGAAGATGGGTGGTTTGGAAGATCCATAGGTCCTAAACAACATTTCTCACATAGTATCTTTAGATCAATTGAGAGCGGAAAATATATAATTAGATCTGCAAACAATGGTATCACTGCAATAGTTAATCCTATAGGAATTATTGAGCAAAAAGTAGAATTTGGGTCTACTGGATATGTTGATTTTACTGAAAGTAAAATTACCAAATCAACTCTATTTATGAAATATGGTAATAAAATATTTTTTATCATTATTTTAATATATATTTTTTTAATTTTTTCATTTAATAAACTTGAACATGAGTAATTTAAAAAACTTTTTATTTACCAGTGAATCTGTGTCAGAGGGTCATCCGGATAAAGTTTCAGATCGTATTTCAGATATGGTGGTGGACAGCTATCTTGCTGGTGATCCATTTTCTAGAGTAGCCTGTGAAACATTAACAACTACAAACAAAGTTGTGCTTGCAGGAGAAGTCCGAGGACCAGAGATAAAAAAAGAAGATCTTTATCAAAAAGTAAGAGATTGTATTAAAGATATTGGATACGACCAAGATGGTTTTACTTGGAGAGAAGCTACAAAAATTGAAAGCCATCTTCATTCTCAATCAGCTGATATTGCTATGGGTGTAGACTCTTCAGGAAATAAAGATGAGGGAGCTGGAGATCAAGGAATAATGTTTGGTTATGCTTGTAATGAAACTGAAGAATTAATGCCGGCACCAATTCATTATTCTCATAAAATCTTAAGACTTATGGCTGAAGATAGAAAATCTGGAAAATTAAAAAATATAGAGCCAGATTCAAAAAGCCAAGTTACTTTTGAATATGTTGATGGAAGACCAACAAAAGTAAAATCGGTTGTAATTTCTACACAGCATTCTGCAGACGTAGATCAAGCTAAAGTTAGAGAATTATTAAGACCTTATTTATTAAAATCAATTCCAGAAAATTTTTTAAAAGATTTTAATGAAGAAGAGTTTTATGTAAATCCTACAGGAAATTTTGTAATTGGAGGACCAGATGGAGACTGTGGTTTAACAGGTAGAAAAATTATTGTGGACACTTATGGTGGGGCAGCGCCTCATGGGGGAGGAGCTTTTTCGGGAAAAGATCCAACTAAAGTAGATAGATCTGCTGCTTATGCTGCAAGATATATTGCTAAAAATATTGTTGCTTCAAAAATTTCAGAGAAATGTTTAATTCAATTAGCTTATGCAATTGGGGTTTCAAAACCGTTATCTATTTATGTCGATTTATTTGATAATGATTTAGAAAAAAATAAATTTGTAACAGAAGAGATTTCAAAGAATTTTGATTTGAGCCCGAGAGGAATAAGAGAGATGTTAAATTTGAATAAACCAATTTATGAAAAAACAGCAGCTTATGGTCATTTTGGCAGAGTGCCAGAGACAGACGGTTCATTTTCATGGGAAAAAACAGATAAAAAGAGTGTTTTTTCTAAATAGTTACTATTGAATTAAAAAAAATTCTTTATATATTGCCCTTACATTATTGAAATTACAGAATGGGCTTTAGCCCATTTTTTTTTGGAACTATTAAAATATGTTAAATAGAAGATCAGATAAATTAGAATTATTAAGAATAGCTGAAGCTGTGGCTTTAGAAAAATCTATCGATAAAGAGTTGATTATAGATTCTATGGAAACTGGAATTGCTAAAGCAGCCAAATCTAAATTTGGACAAGACAATGAAATCAAAGTTTTAATTGACAGAGAAAGTGGTGACATTGGTATATTTAGAAAATTAGTTATTGTTGAAAAACCAGAAAACACAAATACAGAAATTAATCTTCAAGACGCAATCATTTTAAATGAAGAAAACAAAGATAAAAAAGTTGGTGATGAAATTTTACAACCATTGCCCTCTTTTGACTTTGGAAGAATTGCAGCTCAGACAGCAAAACAAGTTATTAGCTTTAATGTAAGAGAAGCGGAGCGTGAAAGACAATACAATGACTTTATAGATAAAAAAGATACAATTTTGAGTGGAATTGTTAAACGTTTAGAATTTGGAAATGTAATAGTTGATTTGGGAAGAACTGAAGCAATTATTCAAAAAAATGAAATGATCCCAAGAGAAAACATTAAAGCAGGTGATAGAATTAAGGCTTACTGCTATGATGTAAAAAGAGAAACAAGAGGACAGCAAATATTTTTATCAAGAGCTCATCCTAAATTTATGGAAAAACTTTTTGTTCAAGAGGTTCCAGAAATCTATGACGGTTTAATTGAGATTAAGTCATCAGCAAGAGATCCAGGAAGTAGAGCAAAAATTTGTGTCAAAGCAGTTGATACTTCATTAGACCCAGTAGGAGCTTGTGTTGGAATGAGAGGATCAAGAGTTCAAGCAGTTGTTAATGAATTGCAAGGAGAAAAAATTGATATTGTGAATTGGTCTGAAGATCCAGCAATTATAGTTTCTAATGCTCTATCTCCTGCAGAAGTTCAAAGAGTTAACGTTGACAGTGTCGCAAAAAAATTAGATGTGATTTTAACTGAAGAAAATTTAAGTAAAGCAATTGGTCGTAGAGGTCAAAACGTGAGACTTGCTACTAAATTATTAAATTATGAAATTAACATAATGACTGATGCTGAAGATTCAGAAAGACGACAGTTAGAATTCAAAGAGAAAACTGAAAACTTTGTTAAAAACTTAGAACTAGATGAAACCCTAGGACAATTACTTGTCGCTGAAGGTTTTTCTTCAATTTCAGATATTAAAGATAGCACACCAGAAAGTTTAATAAAAATTGAAGGTATTGAAGAAGATACAGCTAAAGCTTTAATCGAAAGAGCTAAAGAGTTTTATCAAAAAGATCAGGAAGATATTACTAAAAGAATTAAAGATTTAGGATTGCAAGATGATCTTATAAATCACAAAGGTTTAACTCCTGGAATGTTAGTTACTTTAGGTGAGCAGAAAATTTTAAAATTAGAAGATTTTGCAGATCTAGCATCTGATGAATTAACAGGCGGTTATGATGTTGTTAAAGGTGAAAGAATAAAAATTCAAGGGTATCTTGAAGACTTTGCTTTATCAAAAGTAGAAGCTGATGAATTGATCATGTCTGCAAGAAATATAGTTTATAAAGATTGAGTAATGAAATATGGACAACAAAAAAACAAAATTAACACTTTCTGGCATAGCCAAGAAATCAATAAAAAATATAGAGTTAGCAAAAACTCAGAGTAAGAACTCTGTTGTAATTGAAAAAAAGCCAAGCAAATTTGCTCCAAAAGGTAGTTTCAGTAGACCAGCAAGTGTTAGATCAACGCCTGCTGCAAGTCCTAAAGGATCTTTTGTGCCAAGAAATACTTCGTCACCTAAACCATCTTCACCCATAACTAATGATTATGAAAAACGTAAATTAGCTGAACAAAGAGCAACTAGAAGACTCAAGGGAGAATCTGGAGAAAAAGGAAAGTCAGAGGGGAAAAAAAGAGAATTAAAATTAACTGTTTCAAGAGCACTAAGTGATCAGATTGAAGCAAGAACAAGAAGTTTAGCTTCTCTTAAAAGAGCAAAATTAAAAGAAAACAGAGAGCTTACTAAAGAAGAGATCCAAGAAAATTTAAAACCAGTTAAGAGAGATGTAAATATTCCGGAGGCAATTACAGTTAGAGAGCTTGCAAATAGAATGGCAGAGCAATCAAGCAATGTAATTAAATTTTTATTTGGAATGGGAGTAACTGTTACGATCAACCAAACACTAGCAGCTGATACGGCAGAGTACTTGGTAAAAGAGTTTGGCCATAACCCTATAAGAGAAACTAAAGCAGAAGAAATTATTCAAAAAATAAAAGAGTCTAGATCTGAAAATTTAAAAAATAGACCTCCAATTGTAACTGTGATGGGACATGTTGATCATGGTAAAACTTCTGTATTAGATGTTCTAAGAAGTGCAAACGTTGTATCAGGAGAATTTGGAGGGATAACGCAACATATTGGGGCTTATCAAATAGAGCATGAATCAAATAAAATAACTTTTATTGACACCCCAGGCCATGCTGCTTTTACAGAGATGAGAGCCAGAGGATCAAAATTAACAGATGTTGTGGTATTGGTAGTTGCAGCAGATGATGGAGTTAAACCACAAACAATTGAATCAATTAAACACGCAAAAGCCGCTAAAGTTCCAATTGTTGTTGCAATAAATAAATGTGATTTACCAGATGCTGACCCACAAAAAATTAAAAATCAACTTTTAGAGTATGAGTTAATTGCAGAAGATTTATCTGGTGACACACTAATGGTTGAGATTTCTGCTAAAACTAAAAAGAACTTAGATAAGTTAGTAGAGTCTATAGTTCTTCAAGCTGAGATTTTAGATTTAAAAACAGATTATGAATCTAAAGCAACTGGTATTGTTTTAGAGTCAAAAATTGATACAGGGCGAGGAGCTGTAGCAACAGTAATCGTTACATCAGGTACAATTAAAAAAGGTGATTTTTTTGTTAGTGGATTAAAGTGGGGTAAAGTTAGAGCATTAATTAACGACAAAGGACAAAATATTGATGAAGCACCACCATCATCTCCAGTGGAGATTTTAGGAATTAATGGTGCAGCAAAATCAGGTGATGATTTTATTGTTCTTGATACAGAAAAAGAAGCAAAAACTTTAAGCGCCAATAGAGCAGAAGAAAATAAAACAGGAGGCAACCCTTTAACTTTTGCAACACAGGATTCTGCATTTGTAGATAAATCTGCAGCTGAATTAAATATTATTATCAAATCTGATGTTCATGGATCTTCTGAGGCAATAAAAAATGCAATCAGTCAAATTACTCATGAAGAAGTTAAGCCTAAAATAATTTTATCAGATATTGGAATGGTAACAGAAACTGATGTGACTTTAGCGAAAGCATCAAACGCAGTTTTAATTGCATTTAATGTTAAGCCAAGTAAGGAAGCAAAAAAATTAGCAGAGAATGAAAAAATAAAAATTTCTTCATACAATATTATTTATGAAGTTTTGGATTATATTAAATCAAGAATGTCGGGCTTACTTGCTCCAGATATTCAAGAAACAATTAGTGGTACAGCTCAAATTTTAGAAATCTTTAAAGTATCAGGAACAGGAAAAGTTGCTGGATCTAAAGTGACAGAGGGTGAGATCGCAAGTGGTGCTAATGCTAGAGTAATTAGAGATGGAGCAATTATCTATACTGGTAAAATAAGCACTATTTTTAGAGAAAAAGATCAGGCGAAACAGGTGAGCAATGGTCAGGAATGTGGAATTACTCTTAAAGACTTTATAGACTTTCAAAAAAACGATATAATTGAGGCTTATAGCACGACTTCAACGGAGAGAACGGTATAATGGCTGACAGAATAGGAAAACCGGTATCACAGAGACAATTACGTGTTGGAGAGATGATTAAGCAATCTTTAGGTATGATTTTTGCAAGAAATGAAGCTAAGGTGCCGAATTTAGAAACTAATACTGTAACCGTTACAGAAGTAAAAATGAGTCAAGATCTAAAAATTGCAAAAGCTTATGTTTTGCCTCTAGGGGGAAAAGATACAGAAAAAGTTATTAAAAAATTAAGAGAATATTCTTTTTTAATTAGAAAAGTTTTATCTCAAAAAGTTATTATGAAATACATACCAAAAATACTTTTTGCAAAGGATGACTCTTTTGAATACGCAGAAAAAATAGAAAACTTAATAAAACAAACAAACAAATAGGAAAATAAATAGTATGACGAAAAAAGCAGTAGAATTAAAAATGCATGAGAAGGACACCGGTTCTTCAGAGGTACAAATTGCATTATTAACAGGGAAAATTGAAACTCTTTCAGCCCACATAAAACAATTTAAGAAGGATAAGCATTCTTCAGTTGGATTGTTAAGAGCAGTAAATAGAAGAAAAAAATTGTTAGAATACTTAAAGAAAAATAAATTTGATTCTTACAAAAATGTATTAACGAAGCTGAATTTAAGAAAATAAAAAAGAAACGGAAATTGAATGTTCAAAGTATATAAGAAGGAAATTGAAGTAGCAGGTAAGAAAATAAGTTTAGAAACAGGTAAAGTAGCAAGACAAGCAGACGGAGCAATCATTGCTTCATGTGGTGAAACAGTTATTTTAGCAACAGTAGTAGGAGCAAAAAAAGTAAATCCAGATATGGATTATTTTCCTCTATCTGTAAACTATCAAGAAAAATATTATGCTGGTGGTAAAATTCCAGGTGGATTTTTTAAGAGAGAAGCAAGACCAACTGAAAGCGAACAATTAATATCAAGATTAATTGATAGACCGATCAGGCCTTTATTCCCCAGCGAATTTAAAAATGAAGTTCAGTTGTTACCAACGGTAATTTCATATGATAAAGAAAACCAACCAGACATCCTTGCAATCACTGCTTCATCAGCAGCATTAGCTATTTCAGGAATGCCATTTATGGGACCTGTAGGAGCTTCAAGAGTTGGTTATGTGGATGGTAAGTACATTCTTAACCCATCAAAAGCTGAATTAGAAAACTCTACTTTAGATTTAGTAGTAGCTGGTACTAAAGATGCAGTACTTATGGTTGAGTCAGAAACATCAGGCTTATCAGAAGAAATAATGTTAGCTGCAGTCAAATTTGGTCATGAAGGCTTTGTTCCAGTAATCAAAATGATTGAGGAACTTGCAAAAGAATGCAGAAAACCAGAGTGGACTGTTGAGAAAAAAGATTTATCTGAAGTTAAACAAAAACTTGAGGAAACTTTTACAGCAGATTTAACGAAAGCTTTTGCTACTAGAGATAAGCAAGATAGATCAAATCAAATTTCAGAAATTTCTGAAAAAGCCAAGCAGCTTTTTGCAGACAATGAAAATTATTCTGATTTTAATGTTAACGATGAATTAAAAAATCTTGAAAAGAAAATTGTTAGAACTGATATTCTTAAGAACAAAAAAAGAATTGATGGTAGAGGTTTAGCTGATGTAAGAGCTATTGAGTGTGAAGTTGGTGTTTTACCAAGAACTCATGGTTCAGCATTATTTACTAGAGGTGAAACGCAAGCAATTGTAGTTACTACTTTAGGTACTTCTGATGATGAACAAAGAATAGAAAGTCTAGATGGTCAATCTAGAGAAAGATTTATGCTTCATTATAACTTCCCTCCTTTTTCAGTTGGTGAAACTGGAAGAATTGGAACAGGAAGACGTGAAGTTGGTCACGGAAAGTTAGCATGGAGAGCAATCAACTCTTCACTTCCTCCAAAAGAAGCATTTCCTTACACTTTTAGAGTAGTGTCAGAGATAACTGAATCTAATGGTTCTTCTTCAATGGCAACTGTTTGTGGTACCTCTCTTGCATTAATGGATGCAGGTGTTCCAATTAAAGAACCAGTTGCAGGAATTGCAATGGGATTAATTAAAGAAGGTGATGATTTTAGTGTCCTATCAGATATTTTAGGTGATGAAGATCATTTGGGAGATATGGACTTTAAAGTTGCTGGAACTAAAGATGGAATTACTTCACTTCAAATGGATATCAAAATTACTGGTATTACTTTTGAAATCATGGAGCAGGCTTTAAAGCAGGCTAAAGATGGAAGAATTCATATCTTAGGTGAAATGAATAAGGCTTTAAGTGAGTCAAGAGCTGACGTTGGACAACATACTCCAAAGATGGAACAAGTAACTGTTGATAAAAAAGATATCGCAGCTGTTATTGGAAAAGGTGGTGCAACAATCAGAGAGATCGTTGAAAAATCAGGTGCAAAAGTTGATGTGAATGACGAAGGAGTTGTAACTGTTGCTGCTCCAGATGAAGAGTCTAGAAACATTGCTATGCAAATGATTAAAGACATCACTGCAAAAGCTGAACTTAATAAAATTTACTCAGGTAAAGTAATGAAGATTATGGAGTTTGGGGCATTTGTTAACTTTTTAGGTAAACAAGATGGCCTTGTTCATATCTCAGAACTTGCTCCTAAAAGAGTAGAAAAAGTTAC
>ENA-OQVM01002086-OQVM01002086.1-marine-metagenome-genome-assembly--contig:-NODE-2086-length-24379-cov-8.877994_pt1 | contig 24379 bp, 24 predicted proteins | sample MGYA00237776_ERZ505498 | MGnify/ENA primary metagenome ERZ505498 (study PRJEB26159, sample SAMN06265151) | marine metagenome | isolation source: Helgoland LTER site | place: Germany:Helgoland, sampling... | reverse complement strand
TCCATTACTGGACTACCAACCATATACTCCTTAATTATTCACATATCAGACCGCCCAAAGGGCGCTTTATCTTAAACTACTGCATACCTCATTTAAAAAAGATGTTACTCTTTCAATGAAGAACCCTCCATCAACATCAAGGCAGAAAACCACATCACACGGTGTCTATTACTACTGACACGGGAAAAACTGCTGCGCTTACCCACTCACGCACTCTATGCGAGTTTATAACGTTGAACCCTATTGGGAAACTTAAGGTTCTTTGTAGAAAATATCTTGGTTCTCTAACGTCTTAATGAATTCTATGTACCAAGTTTAGATTCATATACTTATATAACGTAGAAATTGTTTGATTTTGTGTTTTCAGTATTAAAATTTAATTGAGAAGTTGTAGTTGCCAAATAGTTGCCAAGATTTTATATCTTTAAGTAAGTTCTTTGCTATATATCTAAACAAAAAAACCCCCGATATCTCGAGGGCTTACTTTTGGGTGGAAGACCGGATTCGAACCGGCGACCTCCTGAACCACAATCAGGCGTTCTAACCAACTGAACTACAACCACCATTTAATCAGGCGCAAATTTATATTATTTTATCTAATATTTCTAATAAAAAACTATTGATATTAAAAGTTAGAATAATATTTAATAGAAATTAAGTATTTAATATTTATTATATTAAAGATCAATTAATTATCTATGGATTTAAATTTTATTTCTCTTATTGTAATGATTCTATTCTATTTATTCGCTGGAATTAGTCATTTTAAGAATCCTAAATTTTTTCTATTAATTACTCCAAAATGGGTTTATAAACCTGAAATAGTAAATATTATAATTGGTTTTGCAGAAATAATTCTAGCGCTTGGACTTATTTTAGAAACTACAAGATCCATATCTGCAATAGGTATTATAATATTATTAATTTTAGTATTTCCAGCAAATGTTTATCATTTACAAATTTCTATTGAAAAGAAAAAAAACATAATTGGAACAATAATTAGATTACCAATTCAGGCACTACTAATATATTGGGCCTATGTATTTATATAAGACCTTGAAGACTATTAACTCCTAATGATTTTTTTGATGTAAAACCTTCGGCATGTTCTACATTTATTAACCTACCTAGATCGGCAGATCTGTTTATTACGTTACTTATAAAGTTCTTATTACTTATTAGTGTTTCAGGCTCACTACTATTGGGATCAAAAAATTGACTTGAGTAAGCATTTATTGCAGCTGTTTTGGTTTTTATATGACCAGAAATATCTACTAAAAAGTCGGGATTTGAATTTTTCCATTGAATGTAATGGTATACATTTTTTGGACGCCATTCTCCCTGTGTTAAATCGTCTATTTTAGTTATGACCTTTCTTAACCCACTCAAAAAACATGCGTCACTAACTAACTTTGCACCTTTTGGATGATCAATATGCCTATCATCTTCAGCATTACACAAAACTATTTCAGGTCTATATTTTCTTAAGATTTTAATTATTTCTAATTGATGCTTCTCATCATTTATGAAAAAACCATCTCTAAAATTTAAATTTTCTCTAATTTCAACACCTAATATTTTAGATGCATTTTCAGCTTCAACATCTCTTTTTTTAGCATCACCACGAGTTCCTAATTCTCCTCTAGTTAAGTCTATGATTCCAACTTTTTTTCCATTATATATTTCTTTGGCTATTGTACCACCACATCCAAGTTCTATATCATCGGGATGAGCACCAAAAGCTAGAATATCTAATTTAATTTCTTTCATAATTTTTCAAAAGCTTGATTAAGGTCATCAATAATGTCTTCTGAATCTTCAATTCCAATTGAAAACCTTAAAAGTCCATCAAAAATACCTAAATTTTCTCTTTCAGCTTTTGAAATTTTTGAATGAGAAGTTAATGATGGTGAACATAATGTAGATTCTACACCGCCTAAACTCATTGCAGACTTTACTAAGTTCAATTTTCTAGTAAATAATATTGCTGTATCTAAATCAGATAATTCAAAAGAAAGCATCCCTCCAAATCCTTTCATTTGTTTTTTTGACAATTCATGATCTGAATGAGACTTTAACCCTGGATAATAAACTGATTTAACCTTGTCTAATGTCGTTAAATATTTGGCAATCTTTATTGCATTTTCATTTTGCTTTTTTACTCTTAGAGATAAAGTTTTAATACTTCGCTCCAAAAGCCAAACAGTGTATTCACTTAGATTTCCACCATAATTAATTGAAGATTCAATTATCTTATCAATGTTAGAATTACTAGAAGCTAAAGTACCAGCTAGTATATCACTATGTCCTCCAAGATACTTGGTAGCACTATGAAGAACTATATCAATACCAAAATCGGCTGGATTTTGATTAATCGGACTAGAAAACGTATTGTCAATAATAGAAATTAAATTATATTTTTTAGAAAGATTAGCAATTGCATTAAGATCAATAATTTTTAAAAGTGGATTACTTGGAGATTCAACAAAAATTATTTTTGTGTTGTTTTTAATTTCCTTCTCATAATCATTAACTATAAAACTATCTACAAGACTATATTCAATATTAAATTTTTTAAATTCTTTGATAACTAAATTCAGAGTCCCTCCGTATATAGATGATTGAAATATTACATGATCACCAGACTTTATAAAACTAAATAAGGAAGTGTAAATTGCTGCTATTCCAGAACTAAACAATAATGCAGATTCACAATTCTCAAGATCAGCTATTTTTTTTGATAAAGCTTTTTGATTTGGAGTATTAAAATACCTAGGATATCTATCCACTTCAACATCAACAAAATCATAAGCTGTAGAGGGAAAAATTGGAGAGGTTGCACCTTTAAATTTATCATCAATTAAATCACCTGAGTGAACACATTTAGTACTTACTCCACTTTTTTTCATTTAACTAAGTTTTAATCCACTGAATGACAGATGGATCATCTGGTTTTGTTCTTGGTGAAATTATTTTCTCGAGGTGACCATTTTCGTTAATTAAATATTTTTGAAAATTCCATTTAACAGAGGAATCTTTATAACCATTTTTATTTTTATTAGTTAAAAACTTATAAAGAGGATGCATGTCAGAACCTTTTACAGAAACTTTTTCCATCATAGGAAAACTTACTCCATAATTTTTTTTACAAAATGCAGCTATTTCATCATTTGAACCTGGTTCTTGCCATAAAAAATTATTGGCTGGAAAACCTACAATAATGAAATTGTCAGATTCATAATCCTTATACATTTTTTCAAGTATTTCATATTGATAGGTTAATCCACACTTTGAAGCGGTATTAACTACCATAACCTTTTTACCTTTTAAACTAGACATATTAAAAGTTTCTCCGTTTAAATCAGTAAGTTTAAATTGATGAATACTTTCTTTAGAAACATTGGTGTTTGTAGGTTCTTGAGCATTACAAGAAAACGAAAATAATCCCATAAATAAAAAAATTAATTTTTTCATAATTATAAATCTACAAAACCCATGCCACAATACCCACTACTCTATTTCAGCGGAAAGTCCTGCTTGCAACAATTTAGTACACATCGGCTTTAGTTCGGAGTAAGATCCAGACTTAACACCACATTTCCCTTTGTAATGCACAATTAAAGAACACTGTTCAGCTTGTTCTAAAGAATGATCACAAACACTTATTAAAGTATTAATAACATGATCAAATGTGTTCACATCATCATTATAAAGAATGATTTCATTTTCATGCATTAAATCAGTCTCAGAAAGTTGTTGTTCAGATATTTTTTCTTTTGTTCCCAAACTCTTTCTAATTTACAAAATATAAAATTTAGTTATTGGCTTTAATAATTTCAACAAAATCATTAGCTTTTAATGCAGCTCCACCAATAAGACCGCCATCAACATCTTTCTTATTAAAAATTTCAACCGCATTAGAAGGCTTGACACTTCCTCCATATATTATTGATACATTATCTGCAATTTCCAAATTAAAGTTTTCAGAAATACAATTTCTTACAAACTCATGTATTTCCTGAGCTTGTTCTGCTGAAGCTGTTTCCCCAGTTCCTATAGCCCAAACTGGTTCATAAGCTAGAACAATATTTTTCCAGGCATTGGATTCTAATTTCATTACTGTATTTTCCAATTGAGCCTTAACAATATCAAAATAAGAATTAGATTTCCTGTCTTTTAACTCCTCACCAAAACAAAAAATAATATCCATATTACTTTCCAAGGCCAAATTAATTTTTTTTAATAATAAAGCATCATCCTCATTATAATATGCTCTTCTTTCAGAATGACCAATCAAAGTAGTGTTTACACCAATACTATTCAACATATATATCGAAACTTCTCCAGTGTAAGCACCTGATTTATTATCATTAATGTTTTGAGATACAACTTCAATACTACCGTCCCCCACTTGATCAACTGCTATTTTAAGAAAAGGATATGATGGAGCAATCATTACTTTAACATCACTATTACTTAAATTTTGTTTTAAATCATTTATAAGTTCAATTGTCTCACTCAATCCATTATTCATTTTCCAATTACCAGCTACTATTTTTTTTCTCATTTTAAATTTTTAAAAATTATTTTTTGTTCTTGGGTCTAACCAAGTATAAATTATATCAACAAATATATTGATCATTATGAATATTACAGAAATTGTGAGCACTGAACCAATTAAAACTGGAACATCTAATTTATTTAAAGCATCTACTATTTCTTTTCCTAAACCATTCCATCCAAATATATATTCAACGAAAACAGAGCCAGCTAACATACTTGCAAACCATCCGGATAAGGCAGTAACAACAGGGTTTAATGAATTTTTTAATGCATGATTTTTAATAACATTAAATTTTGATAAGCCTTTTGCATAAGCTGTGGTAATATAATTTTTTGAAAGTATTTTTAATAAAGAATTTCTCATCATTTGAGAAATTACCGCTATTGGTCTTATTCCTAGAACAATTGACGGAAGAATAAGGTTTTTTAACTGCAATCTCATTCGTTCACCATAATCATCTAGTTCATACAAACTTCCTGTCATATTAAGTCCAGTAAATTCACTTAAAACAAATCCAAATAACCAAGCAAATATTATTGCACTAAAAAAAGAAGGAATACTCATTCCTAATGTACTTATAACTTGAATCGAGTAATCTATCCAAGTATTTTTATTTAAAGCTGCGATAATACCTAAAAAAAGTCCTAAAAACACAGCAATTAAAATTGATGCAAATGCTAAAACAAAAGTATTTGGCAAAGTGTTTTTAATAATATCTATAACTGAAACTCCATTTTTTTGATAAGAATCTCTTAGATATGGTGTCTTTAAGACTAAAAAGTAATTTTTGGTATCTAAAACATTTAAGTAGTTGTATTTTTTGTCTCTTAAAAAAGATATATTTTCTGAATTTTTTGAATGAAATGAAATTATTGACAAATCGTTTAAATAATACAAATATTGAGTTGTAATAGGCTTATCAAAACCATATTTTTTTTTCAAAACAACTAATTGTTCAGAATTTTCGTTTTGACCAAGCATCATCTGTGCTGGATCACCTGGAAGAATATTAAATAAAAAGAAAATTATAGTAACTACTCCAAAAAGGGTAATTAATATGTTACCTATTTTTTTCCAAAACCAAAACATAATTATTTATTTGTCTTGTAAATGAATTAATGCAAACACAGAATAGTTTATCATATCTTGATAATTTGCATCAATTCCTTCACTAACTAAAGTTTTACCTTGATTATCTTCAATTTGCTTAATTCTCAATATTTTTTGAATAATTAAGTCTGTTAGTGAACTGACTCTCATTTCTCTCCAAGCCTCTCCATAATCGTGATTCTTATTTTCCATTAAACTTTTAGTTTCTGAAAAATTAAAATCATAAAGCTCAATAGCTTGTTCTAAGGACAAATCAGGTGATTCAACAACTCCTTTTTCTATTTGAATTAATGACATTATCGAGTAATTTATAATACCTATAAATTCAGAAAACTCACCTTCATCAACTTTTCTTTCTTTATTAGTTTGCAAACCTCTAATGCGTTGAGCTTTAATAAAAATTTGATCTGTTAAAGAAGTTAATCTTAATATTCTCCAAGCACTTCCATAATCCACCATTTTCTTCTTGAAAAGATCTCTACAGATTGAGGTTATTTGATCGTACTGAGTTGAAGTATTTACTGCCAATTATTTTTTTGTATAAATTTCGTTGAAAAAATTGAATTAGGTAGATTACTTTTGTAAAAAGTTATTAAAAATAATGGTTTTAAATATAAAGGGTTCAGTTTTAGACTTGTCAATTCCAAAAATTATGGGTGTTTTAAATGTTACACCTGACTCATTTTATGATGGAGGAATCTATTCAAGTGAAAAAAAAATATTAAAGCAAGTTGAAAAAATGGTTTTAGATGGAGCTGATATTATTGATGTTGGTGGATACAGCTCTAAACCCGGAGCAACACCAATTACTGTAGAAGAGGAAGAAAAAAGAGTAATTCCTATTATTAAACTTATTTATAAAACATTTAAAGAAAGGATTATTTCAGTGGATACATTTAGAAGTGAAATTTCAGAAAAGTCAATTAATGCAGGAGCTTCAATAATAAATGATATTTCCGGTGGAGATTTAGATAACAATATTTATAAAATTGCAGGTAAATATAAAACCCCCTATATAATTATGCACATGAGGGGAAATCCTTCAAATATGCAAAACAACCCTGTTTATAAAAATATCAATTACGAAATCATAAAAGATTTATCAAAAAAAATAGAATTAGCACAAAGCAATGGAGTTGGTGATATAATAATTGATCCTGGTTTTGGATTCGGTAAAACAATTGAACATAATTATCAAATATTAAATAATCTAAAACTTTATAAAATTTTAGATAAGCCTATATTAATCGGAATATCAAGAAAATCCATGATTTATAAACTTTTAAAAACAGAACCTTCGAAAGCGTTAAATGGAACAACTGTCTTAAACACGATAGCACTAATTAATGGGGCTAACATTTTAAGAGTTCATGATGTCAAAGAGGCAAAAGAAGTAATTAAACTTTGTAGTTTTTTAAAAGAAAACGTTTAAAACAATTTTAACTAATTTAGTAGTGATTTGGAAGATATATTAAACATAACTCAAAACTTCATAATACCATTTGTAGATATTGTTCTAGTTGCAATAATGCTGTACTATGTTTACAAATTAGTTAAAGGGACTGCAGCCATCAATATTTTTTTAGGTTTTGTTATTATTTATATTATTTGGTGGTTAACAGAACTTGTAAACATGCCTATTCTAAGTAATATTCTAGGTGGATTTATTAGTGTTGGGGTGATTGCAATAATTGTAGTTTTTCAACAAGAAATAAGAAAATTTCTTTTATTACTTGGCTCTTCAAACATTACCAATAATAAAAATATATTAAGAAAATTTAATTTATTTTTTAAAATTTCCAATGAACAAACCAGTATGGATTTGGATGAGTTTATTATTGCTTGTGAAAATCTAAAAAAAAACAAAACAGGAGCACTTTTTGTAATTGAGCGAAATAATAGTTTAGATTTTGTAAGAACTAGTGGGGATGAACTTTATGCTTCCATATCAAGCCCTATTATTGAAAGTATTTTTTATAAAAACAGTCCTCTTCATGATGGTGCAGTTTTAATAGAAGGAAATTACATAACAGGATCCAGGGTTATTCTACCTGTCACTGAAAATCAAAATATTAATTCTAGACTTGGTCTAAGACACAGAGCAGCTATTGGAATAACCGAAAAAACAGATGCTTTAGCGGTAGTTATTTCTGAAGAAAATGGCAAACTATCTTTAATCAAAAATGGAGAGCTTATCTCAATCAAAAATAGCGAAATTTTAAAGTCTAATCTTGAGACTGAATTACAGTAGACTCTTCTTTTTTAAATTGAATTTCATATAAACCTTTATAATATCCATCTTTCTTTAGTATCAATTCTTTATGAGTTCCATTTTCAACTAAAACTCCTTTATTCATGACAAAAATTCTATCTGAATTTAAAATTGTTGATAACCTATGAGCAATTATAATTGAAGTTTTATTTTCAGTAATTTTTTCAGTTGCATTTTGAATTAATTCTTCAGAATTTGAATCAATACTGGATGTAGCTTCATCTAAAATTAGAATTGATGGATTTTTAATATATGCTCTTAAAAAGGAAATTAATTGCCTTTGACCTTGAGATAACATTACTCCCCTTTCTTTTACATTGTAATTATAACCCTCTGGAAGTGATAAAATAAAATCATGTATTCCAATTTTTTTTGCAGCTATCACAACACTATCAAAAGAAATAGAAGAGTCCCAAAGAGTTATATTATTTAAAATTGTATCTGCAAATAGAAAAACATCTTGCAAGACTAAAGCAATACGTCCTCTAAGAGATTCTAACTTATAATCTTTAATATTTTCACGTCCAATAAAAATTGAACCATCTTGAGTATCATAAAATCTAGATATTAAATTAACAATAGTAGTCTTACCAGATCCAGTGGAACCAACTATTGCAATTTTTTCTCCATTATTTATTTTAAAAGAAAGGTTTTTTATTACTTTTTCATTATTCACATATGAAAAGCTAATATTATCAAAAACTATATTACCATCAATTAATTCTTTGTTTTTGGTGCCTAAGTCAGTTATATTACTTTTAGTGTCAATTATTTTAAAAATTCTACTTGCAGCAACCATACCCATTTGTAATGTATTGAACTTATCCGCTATTTGACGTAATGGTCTAAAAAGCATTTGTGACAGTTGAATGAATAAAAAGATAGTTCCTAGTGTAATTGATGAATTTTCTAAAACGGCATTTAACCCACCAAACCAAACAATCAAACCTATAGTTACAGATGTAGAAAGCTCTGCAATTGGAAAAAATATTGAATTATACCAAACTGTTTTTAACCAAGCTTTTTTGTGTTTTTCATTAATTTGAACAAAATTATCGTATTCAATTTTTTCTCTATTAAACAATTGAACGATTTTCATTCCAGTAATCCTTTCTTGAACAAAAGAATTTAAATTAGCAACCTCAGACCTAACTTCATTAAAAGCTATTTTCATTGATTTTTGAAACTTTCTTGTAGCAAAAAGGATAAAAGGTAAAATGAAAAAAATTGTTAGAGATAATTTCCAGCTTAAGAAAAGCATTACAATAATTACTAAAAACATTTGCATCAAATCAGCAGCTATCATAAAAAGACCCTGGCTAAAAATACTTGCAATTGTTTCCATATCATTTACAGCTCTAGTTACTAGTCGTCCAACAGAAGATTTGTCAAAATATGACATTCTAAAATTTAGAATATGTTTGAACAACTGAACTCTTAAATCATAAATAACTTTTTGCCCAAGCAAATTGGCGTAATAGCTAAATAAAAACATAAAAAGAACCGTGAGCATCAAATTAAAAAACATTAAGATTGTTAAATAAATAAAATCCTGATACTTACCTAAAGCTAAATAATCATCTACAGCTACCTTAATTAAATAAGGTGTTAATGTTGAAAAAACAGAAATTAGTAACGCAGAAATTGCTACAAAAATAAACACACCCCTGTATGTTAAAACATAATCCAAGAGTCTTTTAAAAAGTTTTAAATCTAGAAGATTGGAATTTTTATTCATCAAATAATGAATTTTTAGGATAAACAATGTTAGTTAAACATAAGCCTTGTGCAGGAACTGAATAGCCTGCAACTTCTCTATCTTTACTTTTAATTACAGTGTCCAAATGAGAAACCTCATGTTTACCTTCTCCAATTTCAATAAGAGTTCCAACAATAGCTCTTACCATATTTCTTAAAAAACGATTAGCAGAAATTTCAAAAATCCAATGATCTTCTCTAAAGCTCCATTTAGCATCAGTTATGTTACAGTCAAAAGTGTAAACGTCAGTATTGGATTTTGAAAAAGACTTAAAGTCTTTGTAGTTATAAAGTTTTAGAGCAGCTAAATTCATTTTATAGAAATTAATATCTTTTCTTAGATAGTAAGAATTATTAGATAAAAAAGGGTTTTTAAATGTATTAAGTCTGTACTGATATGTTCTACTTACAGCGTCAAATCTCGCATGAAAATCGCTCTTGACAACATAAATTTTATTGATACTAATATCTTTGGGCAAAAAAGAATTTGATTTATAAATAAAATTTGACTTGTCTTTAATTATTTGATCATAATCAAAGTGTGCACAGAAATAAGATGCATGAACTCCTGAATCTGTTCTGCCAGCACCCACAATATTAATTTTTTCATTTAAAATAGTAGACAGACATCTCTCGATTGTTTCTTGAACTGAAACAGAATTTGGTTGAATTTGCCAACCATGATAGTTAGCGCCATTAAATGATAATTCTAATAAATATCGCAAGAGAAATACTACTTTTGTTTAAATCAAATATACCTTATTAAAAAAATCAAAAAAATATTTAATTGAAAAAAATTCTATTATTGTCCGACACTCACAGTTACATTGATGATGGTATAATCAAATATGCAAAAAAATCAGATGAAATATGGCATGCAGGAGATATAGGAAACATAAAGGTTTATGATACATTAAAAAAAATTACAAAAACAAGAGCTGTTTTTGGAAATATTGATGATAGTGTTGTTAGATCAACTGTAAAAGAAGAAAATACTTTTATGTGTGAAAAAGTTAAGGTTTCAATGATTCACATAGCAGGAAAGCCACTCTATTACAATAAAAAAAGTAAGTCGATAATTAAACAAGAAAAACCTAAAATTTTCATTTGTGGACATTCTCATATTCTTAGAATAGAATTTGATAAAGTTAATAATGTTTTATTTATTAATCCCGGTGCCGCAGGAAGACATGGGTTTCATAAAAAAAGAACTATGATTAGATTTGAAATTAATGAAGAGAAAATTGAAAATATGGAAATAATTGAGTTAGGAGATAGATCGAAATTATCTTAATCTGTTTGATGATCTTATTATGGCCTGATCATTTTTAATAGATCTTACAGACATTAATATTAATAGAAAAGAAGTTATAAAATATAAAAGCCCAGGATCTTTGAACGAAGCTGCTAAAGATCTTTCGTCAAATAAATTAAGTAATCCAAAAATTAAGGTTAAAAATAAAATTCTTAATACAATTATTTGAACATTAGGTTTTTTATATAAAAAAATATTAATAATTACTGTAAGTGCTAAAATTTCAGAGTAAAAATAATCATTAAGATAAGGCCTAAAGAAACCGAAGTAAGATTCTGCTAAAGAAAAAGACGGATCACTATCAATGCTTATTACAACAATAATATTTAATACAAACAGCAAAAGCATATATAATGATTGAATTCTTTGTATCATATTTTATTTATTTTTGAAGTATAAATTTAAGAATTTAAAGTGATTTAATAAATAATTGTATATTTACATTGATTATTATAATCATTCCCACAATTTCATAAAACGAATTACAACTTTCAACATATCATACTAAACTTAAACAATAAAAATGTTTGAAATATCCGCATTAAAAGAAAAAAAAATTGCTGAATTACAAGATATCGCTTCTAAACTTGGCATTGAAAAAACTACTGGATTAAAAAAAATGGATTTAGCCTATAAGATCATTGATCATTACGCTTCTAATCCAAGTTCTGTTAAAGAAGATAAAAAACCAGAAGAAAAAATTTCAATTGAAAAGAAAGATTCAAAAAACGAAATCAAAAAAGAGGTTGTAAAACCAAAAGAAAACTCTAAAGAATCTTTGCCAAAAAAAGACAATAAACTTCCTCATAAACCTAATAAATTTGTTAGAAAGGAAAGAAATCATAACCAGGATAATCGAAATAGATATAAAGAACCTGACTTTGAATTTGATGGAATAATTGAAAGTGAAGGAGTTTTAGATATTATGCAAGAAGGATATGGTTTTTTAAGATCCTCTGATTATAACTACTTAACTTCTCCAGATGATATTTATGTATCTCAATCTCAAGTAAGGTTATTTGGTTTAAAAACCGGTGATACCGTGTTGGGGCATGTAAGACCACCAAAAGAGGGAGAAAAATATTTTCCATTAATTAAAGTGTCTTTAATTAATGGCCTAAGTCCTAATATTGTTAGAGATAGGGTATCATTTGAACATTTAACTCCATTATTTCCAAATGAGAAATTTAATATTGCTGAAAAAAGTAGTACTGTTTCAACTCGAATAATGGATTTATTTTCGCCAATTGGAAAAGGACAAAGAGGAATGATAGTTTCTCAACCTAAGACTGGTAAAACAATGTTATTAAAAGACGTTGCAAATGCAATTGCAGCTAATCATCCTGAAGTTTATCAAATAATACTTTTGATTGATGAAAGACCTGAAGAAGTTACTGATATGCAAAGAAATGTTAAAGGTGAGGTGGTTGCCTCTACTTTTGACGAGCCAGCGGATAGGCATGTAAAAGTGGCCAATATTGTTTTAGAAAAAGCTAAAAGATTAGTTGAATGTGGCCATGATGTTGTTATTCTTTTAGACTCTATAACTAGACTTGCTAGAGCTTACAACACAGTTCAACCGGCTTCTGGAAAAATATTAAGTGGAGGAGTAGACGCTAATGCTCTTCACAAACCAAAAAGATTTTTTGGAGCCGCTAGAAATATTGAAGGAGGAGGATCTCTTTCAATTATAGCTACTGCATTAACTGAAACAGGCTCTAAAATGGATGAGGTAATTTTTGAAGAATTTAAAGGAACAGGTAATATGGAACTTCAATTAGATAGAAGAATTTCAAATAGAAGAATATTTCCTGCAATTGACTTAGTCTCATCAGGAACAAGACGTGACGATTTATTATTAGATAAAAACACAATCCAAAGAATGTGGGTGATGAGAAAATACCTAGCCGATATGAATCCAGTTGAAGCGATGGAATTTATCAATGACAGAATTAAGAGATCACTCAATAATGAGGAATTTCTTATTTCAATGAATTCTTAATTATTAAAAATTATAAAGAAGAAACTTGCTTAGTTAGCTTAGACTTAAGGTTAGCTGCTTTATTAGCATGAATAATGTTATTCTTAACTAATTTATCAAGCATAGAAACTACAGACGGTAAAAGTTTTGTAGCTTCCTTTTTTGCACTTAAATCTTTAAGCTTTTTAATAGCGTTTCTAGTAGCTTTGTGCTGAACCTTATTTCTAAGTTTAACAGCTTCATTTCTTCTAATTCTTTTTAACGCTGATTTATGATTAGCCATATTATTTATTTAGTAGCCCGTAGGGGAATCGAACCCCTCTTACCAGGATGAAAACCTGGCGTCCTAGCCGATAGACGAACGGGCCTATTAAAAACGAATGCAAATGTAATTGAAAGGATACAAACTTGCAACATAATTTTTTTATTTATAAAAACTTATAAATCAATAAGCCTTTGCAAATAGAACTCTCTGTAATGATGGCTTATTTGAATAGATACATTTTCCAGATTCTTTTTCCGAATTTAATGGAATACATCTTATAGTTGCTTTAGTTTCTTTTTTAATTTTATCTTCAGTTTCTTTCGTCCCATCCCAGTGAGCTGAAATAAATCCGCCTTCATTATTTAAAATTGATTTAAACTCATCATAGTTATTTACAATCCTAGTATTATTTTCAGTAAATATTTTTGCCTTAGAAAATAAATTAGTTTGAATGTCTTTTAATAAAAAATCGATTTTATCAAAAACTTCATCAAAAGCAATTGTTTCTTTAACCATTTCATCTCTTCTAAATATTTCAAGAGTTGAATTATCTAAATCTTTTGGACCTACAGCTATTCTAATTGGAACGCCCTTAATTTCATGTTCATTAAACTTAAATCCTGGCTTATAAGTATCTCTTTTATCAAATAAAACAGAAATATTTTTGGCTTTAAGCTTATCAATTATTGGATTTACTTTAGAGCAAATCAATTCAAATTGCTCGTCAGATCTGTATATTGGAATGATAACCACCTGAATAGGAGCTAAATTTGGGGGAAGAACTAAACCGTTATCGTCAGAATGCGTCATAATTAAAGCACCTATCAATCTAGTTGAAACACCCCAGGATGTAGCCCAAACATAATCAAGAGTTCCACTTTTATTTGCGAATTTAACATCAAATGCTTTTGCAAAGTTTTGACCTAAAAAATGAGAGGTACCAGCCTGCAAAGCTTTACCATCTTGCATAAGGGCTTCAATACAATAGGTCTCCTCTGCACCAGCAAACCTTTCGCTTTCTGATTTCAAACCTTTAATAACTGGGATACCCATAAAGTTTTGAGCAAATTCAGCATAAATATCGTTCATTTGTTCTGCCTCAATTAAGGCCTCATCTTTCGTTGAATGAGCGGTATGACCTTCTTGCCACAAAAATTCAGCTGTTCGTAAAAAAAGTCTTGTTCTCATTTCCCACCTTACCACATTAGCCCATTGATTTATTAAAATAGGTAAATCTCTATAAGATTGTATCCAATTCTTATATGTATTCCAAATAATTGCTTCGCTTGTAGGTCTAACAATTAACTCTTCTTCTAATTTAGCATTTTCATCAACGATTAATTTTCCAGGATTCTTATCATCATTTTTAAGTCTGTAGTGCGTAACTACAGCGCACTCTTTTGCAAATCCTTCAGCATTTTTTTCTTCGGCTTCAAATAAACTTTTAGGAACAAACAAAGGAAAATACGCATTTTGATGTCCAGTCTCCTTAAACATTTTGTCTAGCTGTGCTTGCATTTTTTCCCATATAGCATAACCATATGGTTTTACGACCATACAACCTCTAACTGATGAGTTTTCAGCTAAGTCAGCTTTAACAACTAATTCGTTGTACCACTTAGAATAATCGTCCTCTCTTTTAGTTAACTTTTTAGACATGAATTGGTATTGGCATAATTATTGATTAATTTTAGGTAATGCTAAATTAATTAAATTATAAACAAAATGAGACACTTAATATTATTACTTTTTACATTATCGTTAATAAGTTGTGGACCACTAAACACAATCAATTCAAACAATAGCGATGGTATATATGGAAATAATGTTAATGTTGAAAGTTCCAGTAATAATGGTACGTTTTATAAAAATTATTTTGATCAAAAATCAAATGAATTAGGTTTAAATCCTTCTCTTAATGATTCAATCATCACTGATGTAAACTCTTATTCTTCAAATACAAATGTCTCTTACAATAATAGTAATGGTTCATGGGGAGATAGCCCCACATCAATTAATATAATTTTTAGAGACCGTACAATATACACTCCTTACATGAATTATAATCCATACGGATATAATAGGTATGGTAATTATTTTTCCTCTTATTGGAATTGGTATTCTCCTTGGGGATTAAATTATCATCGTTATGGATATGGATATGGATATGGATATGGATATGGTTCTAGATACGGTAATGGTTACATGTGGAATAATTGGTGGCACCCATATTATAATGGACCATATTATAATGATCCGTATTATTCTAGAAATGGATATTCTGGAGTTGCATATATGAATGGACAAAGAAGTTCTTTATATTCTACTGACAAAGGTATTCTCAAAAATTCATCTAACTCTAGCTCAACTACAAATTATAATGTTGGAAGAAATGAGAATAAAATAGAAAAGTCTGGTAATGGTGAGAAATCTGAAAAATTAGATCAAATCAAAAATAGAAATATTAACAGAGTTTATTATGCTTTAAAAAATGCACAAGGAAGAAATGATCCTGCCAGAGGTTATAAAAACAGAGGAGAAATAGGAAATTATGGTAATTCTAGCAGCGACAACAAAAGATCGTCTAAACCTAATTTTCAAACTACTAAGTATGGATCAACAAGATCCTATGATATTTCAAGGTCTAGCAAGGGATCATTGAACAAAAACAGAGGATATTCAAGAAGCGAATTGAATAATACAAATTCATCTAGTAACACTAGAAGCTATTCAAGACCTGAACCAAGCTCTTCAAGCTCAAATAAATCTAGACCTTCTTATACACCTTCATCATCTTCAAACTCTTCAAGATCAAGTGTTGGAAGTGTGAGTAGGAGTTCTTCCTCAAGTTCGGGAAGCGTTTCCAGAAGTAAAAGATAGTTTTAAAATGCATTTGAAAAGAATTTCGTTTTTTCTGTTTCTTTGTTCAATCTCTTTAAGTTCACAAACATTAAATGATGTTCTAGGATTTACATCGAATAATCCTAACGGAACTGCAAGATTTGAATCGATGGGAGGTGCTTTTGGAGCATTGGGAGGAGATCTTTCGGCAATAAACATAAATCCAGCCGGTAGTGCTGTTTTTAATGATAACGAATATGGATTCACTCTTTCAATAGAAAAAAAAACTAATAAGACTTTATTTTTTAATAATTCTGAAAGTGAAGATGATAATAACTTTTCATTTAATCAGGGAGGTGCTATTTGGATATTAAAAAATTATGGAGGTGGTAATATCAATAAAATTTCTTTTGGAATTAATGTACAGACAAACAATTCTTACAAAAATAATTTTTTAATAAAAGGTCGAAATGATAATAATTCAATAGATAGTTTTTTTCTTAACAATTCATATGGAATTTCCCCCGAAATTTTAAATACAGGGAACCAAGATATTTCTGGAGTGTACAGAAATTTAGGAGAACTTTACGGATTTTCTGCTCAGCAAGCTTTTCTTGCTTATCAAGCCTATCTCATTAATTATGATGACAATTTAAATCAATTTTTTTCGATTGCTAAATATAATAATGGTGTAGATCAAGAATATTCTAGTGAATCTAAAGGATATAACAATAAGTATAATTTAAATATTGGAATTCAATTTAAAGAAGATTATTACTTTGGATTTAATGTAAATACACATGATATATACATGGAAAAGTATTTAATGCATTATGAAAATAATTTTGATAATAACTCTGCCATTAAGTCAATTTTATTTCAAAACAATTTAGTTACTCAGGGAGAAGGTATTTCGTTTCAAATTGGAGCTATAAGAAAATTTAAAAGTTTCAGACTGGGAATTTCTTATCACTCACCAACTTGGTATAGTTTATGGGATCAAACCTCTCAATATTTAGAAACTCAGTCTATCGATATAGATAATACTAATTATACTGATATTGTTAATCCAAGAATTACAAATATTTACCCTAAATACAGAATCGCCACACCTTCAACTCTTACCTTTAGCTCAGCTATAATTGTAGGAAAATTAGGGCTAGTAAGTATAGACATAGAAACAAAAGATTTTTCTAATACAAAAATAAACCCTAGAAGAGATTTTGATATTATCAATAATGAAATTAATACATCATTACAGAAAACATTAAATCTAAGACTAGGAACAGAGTTTAGATTAAATAAAATAAGCTTAAGAGCAGGATATAATAAAAATCAAAGTCCCTACAAAAAATCTTTTAAGGTAAAAGATGTTAATTCATATTCTTTTGGGATAGGTTTAGATTTAGGTAGTACGATTTTAAATCTCTCACACAAAACTATTGAATCTGAGAAAAATTATCAATTATTTGATACAGGCTTAACTGATTCTGCACTTATTAATACGACTAATTCAATATCTTCACTATCAGTAATTTTTAAATTTTAGAAATAATTTATTAACTATACTATTAATTAATCTTTAATTATCTTTGCAAACAGATTTATATGAATATGAAATACGAAAAATTTTTTGAAGAACAATTAGATGTTGTTGGTGATGACCACCTAAGTTCTTCAGCCGATACTCCACTAAGAGAAGATGCTTTTGAAATGACTGACGAAGAGAAAATTTCAGTCATTGAGAAAAATGTGTACAATATTTTAGAAACTTTAGGAATGGACCTTACTGATGATAGTTTAAAAGGAACTCCTAAAAGGGTGGCTAAGGCTTATGTAAATGAGCTGTTTGGAGGACTTAACCCTAAGAATATGCCAAAAGCTTCAACTTTTGATAATAAGTATTTGTACAAAGAAATGTTGGTTGAAAAAAACATAACGGTATATTCTACATGCGAACACCATTTATTACCAATATTTGGAAAAGCTCACGTAGCTTACTTTTCAAATGGTAACGTAATTGGTTTATCTAAAATGAACAGAATTGTTGATTATTTTGCTAGACGCCCTCAGGTACAAGAAAGATTAACTATACAAGTAGTTAAAGCTTTACAAGAGGCTCTTGGGACCGAAGATGTAGCATGTGTTATAGATGCTAAACATTTGTGTGTTAATTCAAGAGGAATAAAAGATAAAGATTGTAGTACAGTTACAGCTGAGTTTGGAGGCAAGTTTAAAGATAATAATGTCAAAAGAGAATTTTTAGATTATATTCGTAACGAAAGCTGAAATAATTTGAAATGATTTCAAACTACGCCAAAGATTTAAAAATACATAATTCCTTAACTGGCAAAAAAGAAAAATTTATTCCAATTGAAAAATCCAACGTTGGAATGTATGTTTGTGGCCCCACTGTTTACAGCAATGCACATTTAGGAAATTGCAGAACTTTCATTTCATTTGATTTGATTTATAGATACTTAAATCACTTAGGATATAAAGTTAGATACGTTAGGAATTTAACCGATGTAGGTCATTTAGAAAATGAAGATGACACAGGTGAGGATAAAGTTTCCAAAAAAGCAAGACTTGAGAACATAGAACCAATGGAAGTTGTCCAAAAATACACTTTAGATTTCCATAATATATTAAACAAATTAAACACAGTTCCTCCAAGTATTGAACCAAGTGCAACCGGTCACATTATTGAACAAATTGAAAGTATAAAACAAATTTTAAAATCTGGTTTTGCCTACGAAAAAAATGGTTCAGTTTATTTTGATATTCTAAAGTTTAATAAATCTAAAACTTACGGAAAATTAAGTGGAAGGAAGATTGAAGAAATGCTTAATCAATCTAGAACTTTAGATGGTTCTTCAGACAAAAAAAATCCACAGGATTTTGCTCTTTGGAAAAAAGCTGAAAAAAGTCATATTATGTTTTGGGATTCTCCCTGGGGAAAAGGATTTCCAGGCTGGCATCTTGAATGCACATCAATGAGTAAAAAATATCTCGGTGATTACTTTGATATACACGGAGGAGGAATTGATTTGAAATTTCCTCATCACGATTGTGAAATTGCTCAATCAGAGGCTATAGATGGAAAAAATCCTGCAAAATTCTGGATGCACACCAACATGCTGACATTGAATGGAAAAAAAATGTCAAAATCAATAGAAAATTTTATTTTACCAAATGAAGTTTTTGATGGAAATAATAAAATTTTAAGTAAAGCTTTTAGTCCAAATGTTGTTAAGTTTTTTATTTATCAAGCTCATTACCGAAGTGTATTGGACTTGAGCAATGATGCTTTGCTAGCTTCGGAAAAGGGATTTAAAAAATTAATGAGTGGATTTTCATTAATTTCTCAATTAGATCATAATAATCAGGCGTCAGATTTTAATGTTGATCAGTGGATTAGTAAATGTTATTCAAAAATGAATGACGATTTTAATACTCCAATGCTAATAGCTGAAATATTTGACTGTGTAAAGTTTATTAATAATGTGAATATTAATACTAAAAATTTAAATACAAATGATAAAGAAAAATTAACAACAACTTTCAATGATTTATTATTCAATATTTTAGGTTTTAATAATGAAAATGAAGAATCTAAAAACAATAATTCCTCTGACGAATTAATAAGTTTACTTATTAAAATCAGAAATGAAGCTAGATTAAATAAAAATTTTAAATTATCAGATCAGATTAGAGATGACTTATTAAAGTTAGGAGTTCAACTAAATGATGAACAAAACAGCTCTTCATATAAATTGGTATGATTAAAAAAATAGTTCTATATCCAATTCTTCTATTGATTAAAATTTACCAAACTATATTATCTCCAATTTTACCTTCTACATGCAGATATTCACCTACATGTTCAGAATACACTAAACAATCGTTAATTAAATTTGGTTTAATAAAAGGGGGATTGATAAGTATTAAAAGAATTATAAAATGTAATCCTTGGGGAGGAAATGGATATGATCCTATCCCTTAAAAAATATATAAAAACACGATTATGATGATATTTAAAATAAATTGGGCACCAAATGAAGTTTTTTTAAACTTAGGACCTTTGACAATTTACTGGTATAGTGTAATGTTTATCATTGCATTTTCATTAGGTTATTATATAGTTCAAAAAATATATGTTAATGATAGTAAACCTATAGAACTAGTTGAACCTCTTTTTATATATGTAGTTTTTGGGACTTTGCTAGGAGCTAGATTGGGAGAAGTATTCTTTTATAACTGGGAATATTTTCAAAACAATTTAATTGAAATATTATTGCCAATAAAAAAAGATATAGACAGTTCAATGTTGTTTGGAATAATTGACGGTTATAAATTCGTTGGATATAGAGGATTAGCAAGTCATGGTGCAGCGGTAGGTATAATTACAGCGATGTTTATATACAAATACAAATTTAAATACGATTCTGTTTTATGGATTTTTGACAGGATAGCTATTCCAATCGCAATTGGAGGAATGTTTGTTAGAATTGGTAATTTCTTTAACTCTGAAATAGTAGGGAATTATACTAATTCAAACTTTGGTGTTGTATTTCAAAATAATGGCGAAATTTTTCCAAGACATCCGGCTCAATTATACGAAGCTTTTGGATATTTATTATTATTTATTCTTCTTTGGAACATTTACTGGAAAACAGATTTAAAAAAACACAAGGGATTCATTTTTGGATTGTTTTTAACTTGTCTTTTTTCAATACGAATATTAGTTGAAAATGTTAAGGAAAGTCAAGGAGGAGATCTTGAAAATACTTTAGGACTTTTATCAACTGGCCAGTGGCTTAGTATACCTTTTGTGATTATAGGAATAGGCCTAATGCTATATTCAAAAAGAAAGTATGCTTAAATTATTTCTTTAAACTTTTTCTTAATGTATCAAACATAACAGGTGTAGCGATAAAAACCGAAGAGTAAGTACCAACTAAAACACCAACAATTAAAGCGAACATAAATCCTCTAATTGATTCTCCACCAAAAAGGAAAATTGCCAATAATACAACTAGGGTTGTAAAAGAAGTATTCAAGGTTCTACTTAAAGTACTATTTAAAGCACTATTAACTGTCTTTTTAAACTCCCATGATTTGTTTATCAATCTGAACTCTCTAATTCTATCAAAAACAACAACAGTGTCATTTAAAGAATAACCAATCACAGTTAATACGGCTGCAATAAATGCTTGATTAATTTCCATACTAAACGGCATAAATGAATACGTTAAAGAAAATATTCCCAGTACTATTAGAACATCGTGAAAAACTGCAGTAACAGCTCCTAAAGAATATTGCCAATCTCTAAATCTAAACAAGATATATAAAAACACGACTGCTAATGAACCAAAAATTGCCAAAAATGAATTCTTTTTAATATCGTCGGCTATAGTAGGTCCAACCTTAGATGATCCCATTATTCCTACAGATTTATTATCAGCTCCATTGACAAAATCATCGTACGATAAATTATCAGGAAATTTATTTTTTAATGCATCAAACATTTTTTGTTGAATTTCGTCATCTACTTCAATACCTTCTACATCAACTTTGTAGTTAGTAGTGATTTTTAATTGATTGTCTGAACCAAATGTTTTTGCTTCAGCATTTCCTAAAACCTCAACTAATGAAGCTTGTATTTCAGTTTGATTTACATCATTATCAAATCTTACGGTATATGTTCTTCCTCCAACAAAATCAACACCTTGATTAAGTCCATTTGTACTTAGTGAGAAGATACTAATCAATAGTAAAGAGCCAGACACAAAATAAGCAACTTTTCTCTTTTGTAAAAAAGTAATAGAAAGTTTGCTAAATAAATTTTTAGTGATTGCAGTAGAAAAATCAAGAATTTTACCTTTTGATAATCTTGAATCTACTAACATTCTTGTAATGAAAATTGCTGTAAATAATGATGTAGCAATACCAATTAATAAAGTTGTTGCGAACCCTTTAATTGGACCAGATCCGAAAACAAAAAGAATTAATGCAGTCAGTCCTGTAGTTATGTTAGCATCTAAAATGGAAGACAAAGCATTACTAAAACCATCTCCAACAGATTTCTTAATTCCTTTTCCTTTTCTTAATTCTTCTCTAATTCTTTCGAAAATAAGTACGTTAGCATCAACTGACATACCAATTGTTAAAACTATACCGGCAATTCCAGGAAGAGTAAGCACTGCTCCTAAGCCGGCTAGAATTCCAAATATTAAAACTAAGTTTAAAACCAGAGCAACATCAGCGTAAATACCTGCTCTTCCATAGTAGAAAATCATCCAAATAAGAACAAGAATTAAAGCAATAATAAAAGAATTTATACCTTTTTCAATGTTTTCTTTTCCTAGCGATGGACCTACTACCTCCGATTCAATAATTTCAGCAGAAGCAGGAAGTTTACCAGCTCTTAATACATTAGCTAAATCAATTGCTTCATTTAAAGTGAATTGACCTGATATTTCGGATCTTCCTCCAGAAATAGCGCCTCTTGAAACTCCAGGTGCCGAGTAAACTATATCATCTAAAACAATTGCAATATTGCTTTTATCTTTATAAGCATTACCTGTCATCTCTTCCCATTTTCTTGCACCCTTACCATTCATCTGCATTGAAACTGCTGCAGCACCAACTTGATCATATGACTGACTTGCATCTACAACTACACTACCACTAAGTGGTGGTTTATTATCTCTGTTAGATTGAATTGCATAAAGATCAACTACATTATTAGATATATCAGGTTTTCCAAATAAAAAACGAGTAAATCTTTTTTCAGATGGAAGCAATTTTCTAATTTCTGGCATTGACAAGTAACCTTCAATTTTCTTTTGATCTTTAGCTAAGAACTGAGCAATTACAGGACCTCCTTGGTAACCTGTACCTACTAAATAATCAAAAAGAGGATTTTTACCACTTGAAGTAATAGAATCATTAGCTTCTACATCAGCTAATAAATCATCTATTTCAGAAGATTCTTCTTCGGTTATTGTCTTATCATCATCAATTAAAATATCTTTTAAAGCTTCATTAGCTTTGGATAAAAAGGGTAAAAAATCATCATTTTTTTCAGTATACCAAAACTCTAGTTGAGCTGTACTTTGAAGCAAATTCTTAACTCTCTTTACATCCTTAGCTCCAGGCAATTCTACTCTAATTCTTCCAGAGTTTCCTAAACGTTGAATATTGGGCTGAGTTACTCCAAATTTGTCTATTCTTTTTCTTAAAACTTCAAAAGCTGAAACAATTGATTCATCTATCTTTCTTCTAATAATTGGCTTAACTTCAGCATTAGTCATCTCAAAATTAATTTCATCACTCAGTGATCTATTTGCAAAAATGTCAGGAGACGCAAGAGGAGTATCAGAACTAACTTCATCAAAAGCATCGAAGAAAGATTCTACATAATTTTGATCAGATTCTTTTTGTAAGATATCAGCATCATTTAAAGCTTTATTAAATACTGGATCCTTAGAGTTTTCAGACAGACCTTTTAAAATATCTTTTACTGAAACTTGAAGGGTTACATCTATACCTCCCTTTAAATCTAAACCTTTATTTAATTCTTTATTTTTTGCACTTTTATAAGTAGTGAACCCTAAAATAGATTCATCAGAAATAGAATCTAAATAATTATTATACTTTTCTTCCCTAAGGTCTGCAAAATTTTGTTGTTGACTTGATATTGAGTTTATAGAATATTCAGACGCATTGTCTTCAATACCTGATGTTATAAAAGTGAATGAAATTTGGTATACACTTACAAGAGTGAAACAAAAAGCAAAAAACTTTATTAGACCATTATTATGCATAATATTTTTATTTATGAGTTCTTTTTAAAACGTGCAAATATATGATTTACTTGATGATAAAGCAATTCTAAGAATAAACATCAAAGTATTTGAATATATTATTCGATTCTACAGGGCTAGGTTCATTTTCCTGACAGCTGAAGCACTGTCAGCAAATTTTACCATTTCCTGATCATTTAATTTTAAATTTATAATTTTTTCACAACCATTTTTACCAATTATACAGGGAACACCGATACAAATATCATCTTGATTATATTCTCCGTCTAAGAAAACTGAACATGGAATAATTCTCTTTTCATCATTTAAAATTGACTTTACTAAAAAAGCAACTGAAGCACCAGGAGCGTACCAAGCTGATGTGCCTAAGAGTTTAGTAAGTGTTGCTCCTCCAACCATCGTACTGGCTGAAACCTTTTCTAATTCTTCTTCAGTAATTAA
>ENA-OQVM01002085-OQVM01002085.1-marine-metagenome-genome-assembly--contig:-NODE-2085-length-24380-cov-5.046784_pt1 | contig 24380 bp, 17 predicted proteins | sample MGYA00237776_ERZ505498 | MGnify/ENA primary metagenome ERZ505498 (study PRJEB26159, sample SAMN06265151) | marine metagenome | isolation source: Helgoland LTER site | place: Germany:Helgoland, sampling... | reverse complement strand
ATCTAATTCAACAGCTTCGATCATCAAATCTCCAAATTTATCCATTCTTTCAAGCTTGATATACATTTGAGCTTGATTTAATACCAAGTTGATATCTTTAGGATTTGATTTTCTTGCCTCCTCTAAAGCTGCAATTGCCAATTCTGGCTTTCCTTGGTTTACATATATATAACCAATATTTTTTATAATCTCTGCTTGTTTAGATTCAGACACATCATCTCTAGGAGCTGAATATTGACCAGCTTTGACCATCAAATCTCTTTGAGTTTTACTCCCAAAACTTTCTTCTTTACTAGTTTCTTTATTCAGTGCAAAATAAGTTGTAGCAATTCCTGTATAATTGATATTTTGTAGTTCCTTATAATATGCTATAGATAGATCATACTCCTTAGACAAGGAAGCACTTAAAGCTGCATTGTACAAAAAGGAAGTATCTTTAGGACTTAACTTATAAGTTAAATAAAAATCCTCTGTAGCTTTTTTAAAATCCTTGCCGTTGTAATTGTCTATTGCTTTTTTTGAGACAAATTGAATCAACTCATTTAACTTCGGCTTGGCTAATTTTGTATATTTAAATTTTCTTGTTTGTTTTTCGTATTCAAATAAACTGTTGTAAGCAGCTGCAGCTTTCTTAACATTTGAGGTACCGTAAACAGATCCTTTCAAATAGTAGTACTTCGCTTTGTATTTTGGTTGGATGGAAGCTTCTGAAACCTCTAGAGATGCAACAGTCGCTTTTGCTTCATTAAGTTGACCTTTTTTGATCGCCTTTTCTATTGCTTTTAATTCATTTTTCTGAGCAAAAGAAGCGACAGATAATAGTCCTATAGCTAATATTAATACTTGTTTTTTCATTGTATTATTGTATTATTTTGTAATTGTTATTCGTTTTGGTTTGATTCATTTTCAATTTCGATTCCATCTTCTAATGCTTCGTCAGCATCCTCTTCATGCATGACTTTAGCAACTGCAGCAATACTGTCTGTATCTTTAATATTTATTAGACGAACCCCTTGAGTTGCGCGTCCCATAACTCTTAAATCTTCTACAGCCATTCTAATTGTTAATCCAGATTTATTAATGATCATTAAATCATTAGAATCATCTACGTTTTTAATCGCTACTAAATCCCCTGTTTTTTCAGAGATATTCAACGTTTTAACCCCTTTACCTCCTCTATTGGTAATTCTGTAGTCTTCTAATTTAGAACGTTTTCCATATCCTTTTTCTGAGACAACTAGGATATTGCTTTCCATATCGTTTACAGCGACCATCCCAATTACCTCGTCATTTTCATGTTGTAAGGTAATTCCTCGAACACCTGAGGCAGTTCTTCCCATTGGTCGAGTTTTAGCTTCTTCGAAACGGATTGATTTCCCCGATTTTAAAGCCAACATTACTTGACTGTCACCTGTTGTTAATTTTGCTTCTAACAACTCATCACCTTCTTTAATGGTAATTGCATTGATTCCGTTTGTTCTCGGTCTAGAATATTGCTCTAATGAAGTCTTTTTTACTTGACCTTTTTTAGTTGCCATGATTACAAAATGACTGTTGATATACTCTTCGTCTTTTAAATCTTGTGTTACTAAAAATGCCTTTACTTTATCATCTTGTTCAATATTAATCAAGTTCTGCATCGCTCTACCTTTGGTGTTTTTACCACCTTCAGGAATTTCATAAACGCGCATCCAAAAAACCTTTCCTTTTTGAGTGAAAAACATCATATATTGATGGTTCGTCCCTACAAATAAATGCTCTAAGAAATCTTCGTTTCTAGTGGTAGCTCCTTTCTGACCTCTACCGCCTCTATTTTGAACTTTGTATTCTTCGAGGTTTGTACGTTTTAGGTATCCTGCATTCGAAATGGTAACGACCACTTTGGTATCGGGGATCATGTCTTCTATACGCATGTCTCCACCCGCATATTCTATGATAGATCTTCGCTCATCACCGTACTTATCTTTGATGTGAAGTAACTCATCTTTTATAATTTGGTAACGTCTAGGTTCATTGGCTAAAATATCTTTTAGATCAGAAATCGTTACCATGATTGCATCAAATTCTGCACGTAATTTATCCTGTTCTAAGCCTGTTAATTGACGCAAACGCATTTCTACAATTGCTTTTGCTTGAATGTCTGTTAATTCAAAACGCTCAATTAAACTTTCTCTTGCTTGATCTGCATTAGAAGAAGCTCTGATTATTTTTATTACTTCATCAATATTGTCAGATGCGATAATTAACCCCTCTAATATATGAGCTCTCGCTTCTGCTTTCTTTAATTCGAATTCTGTTCTGCGAACAATTACTTCATGTCTGTGCTCAACAAAATAATGAATTAATTGTTTTAAATTTAGTTGCTCTGGTCTTCCATTTACAAGTGCAATATTGTTCACACTAAAAGAAGTCTGCAGTTGCGTGTATTTAAATAATTTATTTAAAACGATGTTAGGAATCGCATCCCGTTTTAAGATATAAACAATACGCATTCCATTTCTATCAGATTCATCTCTAATATTGGAAATCCCTTCAATTTTTTTATCATTTACTAATTCAGCAGTTTTTTTAATCATTTCTGCTTTATTTACCTGGTAAGGGATTTCTGTAACAATGATGCACTCTCTACCCTTAACTTCTTCAATAACGGCTTTAGCACGCATTACAATTCGCCCACGCCCTGTATGAAAAGCATCTCTTACACCATCATAACCATATATAATACCTCCTGTTGGAAAATCTGGAGCAGTAACGTGCTGCATTAATCCATCAATATCAATATCTTTATCCTCAATATAAGCTATGGTACCATTAATAACTTCCGTTAGATTGTGAGGCGCCATATTTGTTGCCATACCCACTGCGATTCCAGAAGCTCCGTTCACTAATAAATTAGGAATACGAGTAGGAAGAACTGTAGGTTCTTGTAAAGTATCATCAAAATTTAAACGATGATCTACCGTGTCTTTTTCGATATCAGCCAACATATCTTCAGATATTTTCTGCATTCTTACCTCAGTATAACGCATGGCTGCTGGTGAATCTCCATCTACAGAACCAAAGTTACCTTGACCATCCACCATCATATAACGTACACTCCAGTTTTGAGCCATACGCACCATAGAATCATACACTGAAGTATCTCCGTGTGGATGATACTTTCCTAAAACCTCCCCAACAATTCTTGCGGATTTTTTATAAGAACCCGTTGCTTTGATCCCAAGTTCATGCATTCCAAATAAAACCCTTCTATGAACTGGCTTTAAACCATCTCTTACATCTGGTAAGGCTCTTGAAACAATCACCGACATTGAATAATCAATGTAAGCAGCTTTCATCTGTTCTTCTATGTTAATAGGAATTAACTTTTCTCCATCTGCCATATATATAATTTGATTAAATTTTATTCATTATTTTAAAACAAGGCAAGATACTATTTCTATGAGTATTTTCAAAGATTTTAAAGAAGTGAATTGAGTAGAGTTATCAACATTTTTTCATAATTTTTAACACTTTTTTATTTGTTATATATGCAATAGTTTTTTACCTTAGTGTTATAGTAAATTGTAAGTTAAACTTTGGATTTTCGTATTTTGTGAGAATCCCCCAAAAAAGAACTAAATTTACATCATATCAATTATAGAAAGAAAAAAGAAAGACAGAAATATGGACGATAATTTTTCACCAAAAGTTAGAGATGTAATTACCTTCAGTAAAGAAGAAGCCCTGCGTTTAGGGCATGAATTTATTGGGACAGAACATCTTTTACTAGGCTTGATAAAAAAAGGAGAAGGAAAAGCAATAGAAATACTCACCGCTTTTGATGTAGACCTAAGTTTGTTGCATAAGAAATTAGAACAACTCAACCCCGCAAATGCTCCTTTTACAGAAAATACTGACAAACCAATCTTACGTTTAACGAGACAGGCTGAAAAAGCATTAAAAACAACTTTTCTGGAGGCTAAATTATATCAAAGTGATTCCATTGACACAGCTCATTTATTGCTTTGTATTTTAAGAAACGAAAACGACCCAACGACCAAGTTAATTCATAAGTACAATGTAAATTATGACGAGGCAAAAGCATTGTACAAAGAACTTCACGTTGATGATACAACTATTTCCATAGATCCGATAGCAGAAACTCCAGCTGATGACGAATATGCTTCAGGAAAAACAAATCCTTTTAACCAACCTCAGAAAGAGAAAACTACTCAAAAATCTAAAACCCCTGTTTTAGATAATTTTGGAAGGGATTTAACAGCGTTAGCAAACAGAGGAATGCTAGACCCAGTTGTTGGAAGAAAAAAAGAAATTGAGCGTGTCTCTCAAATTCTAAGCCGAAGAAAAAAAAATAACCCAATGCTAATCGGTGAACCTGGTGTTGGTAAATCGGCTATTGCAGAAGGACTGGCTTTAAGAATTGTCGATAGAAAAGTATCGAGGATTTTATTTGACAAGCGAATTGTTTCTCTCGACTTAGCAAGTTTGGTTGCTGGTACAAAATACCGTGGTCAATTTGAAGAGCGGATGAAAGCATTAATGAACGAGCTTGAAAAAAATGAAGACATTATTTTATTTATAGATGAAATTCACACGATCGTTGGTGCAGGAGGTGCTACCGGCTCATTAGATGCTTCTAATATGTTAAAGCCTGCCTTAGCAAGAGGAGAAATACAATGTATTGGTGCAACTACGTTGGATGAATTTAGAACAAATATAGAGAAAGATGGCGCCTTAGAACGTCGCTTTCAAAAGGTAATTGTGGAACCGACTTCAGTAGAAGAAACTGTGAAAATTTTACAAAACATAAAAAGTAAATACGAACAACATCACCATGTAAATTACACCGATGATGCTATTGAAGCTTGTGTAAAACTAACGAACAGATACATGACGGATCGATATCTTCCAGACAAAGCTATTGATGCTTTGGACGAAGCAGGATCTCGGATTCACATTACTAATATTGTCGTTCCTGGTCAGGTCTTAGAATTGGAAACTCAATTAGAAATCATCAGGGATAAAAAAACAAAAGCAGTAAACGGACAAAAGTACGAAGAAGCCGCAAAGCTTCGCGATGATGAAAAGAATATGGAAGCTGCTTTGAACTCTGCTCAAAAACAATGGGAAGACGATTCTAAGTTAAATAGAGAAATCGTTACCGAAGACAACGTTGCCGAGGTCGTTTCTATGATGACAGGAATTCCTGTAAATAGAGTTGCAGAGGCAGAAAACCATCGATTACAAGAATTACCTATCGCTATTAAGGGCAAGGTAATTGGTCAAGATGAAGCTGTAACTAAAGTTGTAAAAGCAATTCAAAGAAATAGAGTGGGTTTAAAAGATCCAAACAAACCAATTGGCTCCTTTATTTTCTTAGGACAAACAGGTGTTGGTAAAACCCAATTAGCTAAAGTCTTAGCGCGTGAATTGTTTGATTCTGATGATTCGTTAATTAGAATTGACATGAGTGAATACATGGAAAAATTTGCCATCTCTCGCTTAGTTGGTGCTCCTCCAGGATATGTTGGTTATGAAGAAGGAGGACAACTTACAGAAAAAGTAAGAAGAAAACCTTATGCTGTAATCTTGTTAGATGAAATAGAAAAAGCACATCCAGATGTGTTTAACATGTTATTGCAAGTTTTAGATGATGGATATATTACGGATAGTCTTGGACGAAGTATCGATTTTAGAAATACCATCATTATCATGACTTCTAATATAGGCGCTCGTCAATTAAAAGACTTTGGAGGTGGTGTTGGTTTTGGTACTAGTTCAAAAAAAGAGCAAGCAGACGCACATGCAAAATCTGTAATTGAAGATGCTCTAAAGAAATCTTTTGCCCCTGAATTTTTAAATAGAATTGACGATGTAATTGTGTTTAATGCACTCGAAAGAGAAGACATTCACAGCATTATCGATATTGAATTAGAAAAATTATTGAGTAGAATTGCTGATTTAGGCTATACACTTCAATTAAGCGAAAAAGCAAAAGATTACATAGCAGACAAAGGGTTTGATAAAAAATATGGTGCCAGACCGCTTAAAAGAGCCATACAGAAATACATCGAAGATGCTCTGTCAGAGGAGATTGTAAATTCTAAGCTATCAGAAGGAGATACCATTACAATGGACCTTAACAAAGCAGAAAGCAAGCTGACGATTAAGATCAAAAAAGGAAAGAAAAATCTCGAAAAAAGAACTGAAGTAGAAACGAAAAATGAGTCAAAAGCAAAAGCTTAATTATAAAAACCCAAACAAATGTTTGGTTTTTTTTTATAGACTCATACTTCAAAACATTAAAGGGTTTCTCTTACTAATCATCCTAGTAAACCTTGGGTATTCGAGTCATGCACAAACAATATTATAAAAGTTAATCCCTTAGGGTTCGCCTTTGGTGTTTCAAACCTAGGCATAGAATTTGCCCGCAAAAAAAATCAATCTACCACTGTTGCTGCATTGTATTATTCGAAATCAAATATCAAGGGATTTGGAATTGGTTTAGAACAACGGTTTTACTTTAGGTCTGCTGATCAATCTTTAAAAGGCTTTCATGCTGGACCAAGCGTTGGTTACTTAAAATTAAAAGAGAACTATTATGATGAAGCATATGATGTGTTTTCTATTGGAGGAGAATTTGGACATCAATGGTTCATAAGCAAACACTTTACTGCAGATCTTTTTAGTGGCCTTGGATTTTTAGTTGGTAGTGAAACAAATACAGAAAAACTCTCTTTTGGGATCGGTCTTTCTATAGGCTATGCTTGGTAGTAGACTAAAATAATTCTTTAACATCAATCTCTAGAGAAGTAATGAATTCGGAAGCCTTTACAATGTCATAATGCATCACACGGTCCTCTTTTACAATCGGTATTTTTTGACGAAACAATCCAACTATAGATTCTAAAAAAGGAGCCGTTTTTCCGTTTCCAAAACTCAAAGCTTGCGATGCTGTATACAATTCTATCGCTAAAATATTTTGTAAATTATCTACTACTTTTTTGCATTTTGTGGCTGCATTTGCACCCATAGAGACATGGTCTTCTTGCCCATTACTGGACTCAATAGAATCTACACTTGCGGGAGTTGCATATTGCTTATTTTGACTCACAATACTTGCTGCAGTATATTGTGGGATCATAAAACCAGAATTCAAACCAGGATTTGCAACTAAAAAAGGAGGTAAATGTCGATGTCCAGAAACTAATTGATAGGTTCTTCTTTCTGATATATTTCCTAATTCTGAAATTGCAATGGCTAAAAAATCCAACCCTAAAGCAAGGGGTTGACCGTGAAAATTACCTCCAGAGATAATTTCATCTTCTTCCACGAAAATATTTGGATTATCGGTAACAGAATTCACTTCTGTTAAAAAAGTCTTTGTCACAAAACGAATAGTGTCTTTGGTTGCTCCATGAACTTGGGGCATACACCTAAACGAATAAGGGTCCTGTACGTGTTTTTTTTCTTGTGAAATTAACGTACTATCCTTTAGTAAATTTTTAATTCTACGGGCGGTTTTCAGTTGACCATCATGGGGTCTAACAGCATGAATTAATTCGTTAAAAGGTTCTATTCTACCATCAAAACCTTCCAATGAAACCGTTCCGATTACATCTGCTAAATAGGATAGCTTGTGCGCTTTTAAAAGCGTATAAATACCATATGCAGTCATAAACTGTGTGCCATTTAGCAATGCTAGGCCTTCTTTTGACTGAAGATTAATTTTTTCCCAAGAAAAAATTTGTGCTAACGCTTCAGTGGTTATTTTTTCATTTTTATAATACACCTCTCCCAACCCTATTAAAGGCAAAGCTAGATGAGCTAAAGGAGACAGGTCACCAGAGGCACCTAGAGAGCCTTGCTCATAGATAACTGGTATAATATCGTTATTATAGAACTCAATCAATCTTTCTACGATTACCAATTGAACTCCAGAATGACCATGACTTAATGCTTGAATCTTAAATAAAATCATGAGTTTTACAATCTCACTCGGAACTTCGTCACCAGTACCACAGGCATGGCTCATTACTAAGTTCTCCTGGAGTTTTTGTAGGTTATCATCATTAATTTTCACATTATACAAAGCTCCAAAACCTGTATTAATCCCATAAATAGGATGCGAAATCGATTTCGTTTTTGTATCTAAATAAGATCTACATGTTTGAATTCTTTGAATTGCGGTATCAGATAAAGCTAACTTTTTATCCAAGGAAATAATTTCTTGAATTTTAGATAAATCTAAAGGAAGTGAATCTATGTAATGAACTATTTCCATATCTTGTGTAATTTGATATCAAAAGTGCAAATTCAGTTCTGTTTATGCAACTAATTTAACTTTTTATATATACTTATGTATGCTTGTATCGTCTATATTTGTAATCAAATTAAATGTTATTAAATGAAACAGATAAGTATTATCGCTTTTATATTACTCAATATGATCTCTTGCTCGAGAGAACATCCAAAAGAATACCTCTCCATTGCTGGAAAATTAGAAAATAACAAGCAGCGTACAATTTCTATTTTAAACAGATCAGGAAGCGTCATTAAAAATATTTCTATCAAAGAAAATGGCGTTTTTAAAGATACGTTAAAAGTATCTGAACCAGCTATTTTCACATTTCAAACTGATAGAACAAACAGAACTCTAATATATTTAAAAAATGGTTTTGATCTTTTTATTAAAGGAGATTCAGAAAAATTCACGACCAGTTTCGAGTTTACTGGAATCGGAGCTTCTAACTCAAACTTTATCAAAGCTCAATTAGAAAAAAACAGAAAAATTGGAGACCCAACTCGCCTTTTATCACTTGAAAAAGAAGCTTTCATTGCAGAAATTAATGGACTAAAAAAAGGATATGATAGTATTTTATCTTCATACAAAGATATAGAAAACTCCCTCGCTGAGATGGTTCGAAGTCAAAACAAGCAGCTTTGCGATTATCTTGAAAATAATTATGCGTCTAGTGCAAAATTTAAAAAAGGAGCACCTTCTCCTGCATTTGAAAATTATATTGCTGTAAATGGTGAAAAAAAATCACTAAGCTCCTACAAAGGAAAATATGTTTACATCGACGTATGGGCAACATGGTGCGGACCTTGTATCAGAGAAATTCGACCATTGCAAAATTTAGAAAAAGAATATCACGAAAAAAACATCGCTTTTGTAAGTATTTCTATAGATGAATCTAGAAGAAACGGTGGCTCTTGGGAAGCGACAGAAACCAAATGGAAAAAGTTTATCAAAGACAAACAAATGAGTGGAATTCAATTATGGGCCGGAAAAGATCAACGTTTTCAACAAGAATACCAAATAACTGGAATACCAAGATTCATTTTAATTGATCCACAAGGAAACATAGTTGATGCGAATGCTAAAAGACCGTCAGACCCTGAGTTAAAAACCCTATTCAATTCTTTAAAAATTTGATACAATAAGAATCAAAAAAAAAGCGAAATCTAAATTTAGATTTCGCTTTTTTTTATGAGTGAAAAATCATTATTCATCATAAACACCCATTTGTGCATATTTATCCATTCTTTTTGAAACTAACGCTTCATCATTCAGGTCTTTTAACTCTTCGAAAGCAGCAATAATTTGCTCTTGAACCGCCTTAAAAGCTCCCTCTCTGTCGGTATGTGCACCTCCAACAGGTTCTTGAATAATTCCGTCTATTAGTTTTAAATTTTTCATATCTGAACCTGTTAATTTTAAGGCTGCAGCAGCTTGTTCTTTAAACTCCCAACTTCTCCATAAAATAGAGGAACAAGATTCTGGAGAAATAACTGTATACCAGGTATTTTCCATCATATAAACTCTATCTCCTACTCCAATCCCTAAAGCTCCACCTGAAGCTCCTTCACCAATAACAATCGTAATAATTTGCGTTTTTAAACGAGTCATTTCTAGAATATTCCTCGCAATTGCTTCTCCTTGTCCGCGTTCTTCAGCTTCTAAACCAGGATAGGCACCGGGAGTGTCTAGTAGGGTAACAACAGGAATTTTAAACTTTTCAGCCATTTTCATGAGACGCAAAGCTTTACGGTATCCCTCAGGATTGGCCATTCCAAAATTTCTGTATTGACGTGTCTTTGTGTTGTACCCTTTTTGTTGCCCAATGAACATAAAAGATTGATCCCCTATTTTACCTAAACCACCAATCATGGCTTTGTCATCTTTTACATTTCTATCTCCATGTAATTCCATAAAGGTATCTCCACACAAGGCCTTAATATAATCTAAGGTATAAGGTCTATTGGGGTGTCTAGATAATTGAACTCTTTGCCAAGGTGTTAGATTCTTATAAATATCTTTTCTAGCAATTGCTAGTTTTTTTTCAATTTTTTTACAGGTAGCTGTTACATCTACCTCACTCTCTTTACCTATATCATGACACTTAACTAGCTGATCTAAAAGCTCTTTAATAGGCATTTCAAAATCTAAATATTCCATATTGTAATTATTTGATTTTAGTTGTTTTGAGACGCAAACATACTATAAAATTAATTGTTTTTTTAAAAAAAAAGTTAGTTTTTACTAACAGATTTTTCTTTGATTTTATTTCTAATACTGTTTTTATTCTTGATCATTCCGTTTAACAAAACGACAAATAAAACGATGAAAGCGCCAAAGTAAAATTCTGGATTCATTTTTTCTTCTTCACCAAAAATAAAAAGTGCCAAAATAATCGCATAAATAGGCTCTAAATTAAGCGTTAAAATGACCGTATAAGGAGACAAATATTTCATCACTTTAACAGAAGTAATAAAAGCATAAGCAGTACAAATGCTCCCTAAGATTATAAGGTACCCCCAATCCGCCTTTGAAATTTCAAAAAAAGAGGCAGAAAAACCATTTGTAAACAACAAATAAACTGTAATAAAAACAACTCCAAAAAATAATTGATATAGAGAAATCTTACTTGCATCGTATTTTTGAATGAAAAGACCATTAAAAACTGAAAAGAAAGCACTTAATAAGGAAGAAATTAATGCGTAAAATATACCCAATCTGTATTGACTCTCAAAATTAAAAATAATATACAAGCCAATACACACACAAAAACCCAATACTAATTCTAATACTTTAATCCTTCTTTTAAAAAAAAGAGGTTCTACTAGAGAAACAAAAAAAGCACCAGTACTCATGGTTACTAATGCTACAGAAACATTGGAAACTTTGATCGCTTTAAAGAAAAATATCCAATGCAAAGCGATAAGAATACCTGTCACAAAAAACTTAGCAATGGCAATGCGATCTACTTTAAAGGATTTCTTATATATCAAAAAATAAATAAAAATAAAAACTACTGCCAAAGACATTCTATACCAAACTAAAGGGATGGCCTCTAGGCTTATTAATGCTCCTAAAATGGCAGTAAAACCCCAAATTAAAACAATTAGATGTAATAGTACATAATTTTTAAGCCTACTTTCTTGCATTTAAGTATAAATAAATAGCCAAACAGCCGAAAATAATATTAGGCATCCAAACATATAGGAGGGCGTTAACACCTGCAACTCCTCCTAAAACTTCTGCTATTTTCATCAAGAAAACATAGAGGAACATTATACCGATACCGATTGCTAAATTAACTCCTGTTCCACCTCTTCTTTTTCTAAAAGCGAGCGCGACAGCAATAATAGTTAATATAAAAGAAGCTATGGGCAGACTGGTTCTTTTATAAAATTCAACTAAATATGCATTTAAATTTTTGACTCCTCGCTTTTTAGAAATATCAATAAACTTTATCAATTCTCCCGAAGGCATTTCTTGAGATAATGCCGATTTGTATATTAAATCTTTAGGGGTAAAGTTAAAAACAGTATCTATTTTTTTTCCAGAAGAAATATCATCTCGAGTATTATAAATTTTACGCATTCTCCAATTGGAAAGATTGAAGGTTGAATCTTCATCGTTGTAGCGAATTCTATTTGAAACTAATTTTGATTTTAATTTGATTCCATCATAGACTTCAGAAGTAAAATCATATCCAGAGTTAGATTCTGTGTTAAAATTCCTTATAAAAATGTAAGTACTATCTGTTAGCTGTAAACTAAACTCTCTTACAAATTTTAATTCGTTTTTTTGTCTTCTATTTTTTATATATTCTTTTTCAAATTTCTTTCTTTCTTTACTGCTATTAGGCACCACAAAATGATTCATTCCGAGAGAAATGATCGTTATTAGAGATGCTCCAATAAAATAAGGATATAAAAACCGTGTAAAAGATATCTTTGCGTTGTTAATAGCAATAATCTCTGTATTATTAGAGAGCTTAGAAGTAAATAAAATTACCGCAATAAATAACGCCAATGGCATAAATGTATTTGCGTAATAGATGATAAAATTCTTATAATATTCATCGAGAACTTGGTAAAATCCTAAATCTGGATGCTCTAAGAAATTATCAATCTTTTCTGAGATGTCTATGGCTATTGCTATAGGAATTAAGATCAATAGCGTAAACAAAAAAGTTACCAAAAATCGTTTTAATATGTACCAATCTATAATTTTCAAAAGCGCAAGGTTGTTTTATTATTCTACTCTAATTATTTTATAAACGTTTGTTCATTTGTTTGACCATCATGTCTTTCCATTCTCTGAAATCTCCAGCTAATATATGCTTTCTTGCTTCCCGAGTTAACCAAACATAAAAACCCAAATTGTGTATCGAAGCAATTTGCTTTCCTAACATTTCTTTTGCTGCAAAAAGATGACGTAAATAAGCTTTTGAATACATGGTATCTACCCAAGTAATCGCCATATCATCTATTGGAGAGAAATCTTCTTCCCATTTTTTATTTTTGATATTAATGGTTCCATGTGCTGTAAATAACATTCCATTTCTAGCATTTCTTGTAGGCATTACACAATCGAACATGTCAATTCCCAAAGCAATATTTTCTAAAATATTAATCGGAGTTCCTACTCCCATTAGATATCTAGGCTTGTCTTCTGGCAAAATTTCGGTAACAACCTCGGTCATTGCATACATTTCATCTGCAGGTTCCCCTACAGAGAGACCTCCAATTGCATTTGCTTGAGCACCTGCATTGGCAATATACTCTGCAGATTGTCTTCGTAAATCTTTGTACGTACTTCCTTGCACTATTGGAAAAAAGGTTTGTTCAAATCCATATTTAAAGGGTAGTTTTTCTAAATGATTGATACATCTATCCAACCACCTATGTGTCATATGCATCGAACGTTTAGCATAATTATATTCACAAGGATAAGGAGTACACTCATCGAAAGCCATGATAATATCTGCCCCTATTGTGCGTTGAATTTCCATGACATTTTCCGGTGTGAAAAAGTGCGTAGAACCGTCTATGTGACTTTTAAATTTAACCCCTTCTTCGTTAATTTTTCTTCTTCCTGAAAGCGAATACACTTGATATCCACCTGAATCTGTTAATATGTTACGATCCCAGTTCATAAACTTGTGCAAACCTCCAGCCTTTTCTAAAATCTTGATCCCAGGACGAAGATATAAGTGATAGGTATTCCCTAAAATGATATCCGGATTTATTTCATTTTTAAGTTCTGTTTGATGAACCCCTTTTACAGTTCCAACAGTTCCTACCGGCATAAATATTGGAGTTTCAATAGATCCATGATCAGTGGTGATCACTCCTGCTCTTGCCTTACTTTTTGGGTCCGTAATTTTTAAGTCGAATTTCAAGCGTTTAAATTTTGATGATTTCTAATCGTTAAAATTAATTACAAAGTGAAGAACACGCACAACCAAGTTGTTCTCTCATTTGTATATTTAAATAAATTCTCAATTCATTGGCTGCAAAGATAAGACTATTTAAGAATTGATGATACAAATTGAATTGTTATAAAAAAGGATCTTACATATTACTCCAATAATAAAAATAGGGTGATTGTAAAAGATTACCACCGTTTCTTTTTAGATGCAAAGCCTGAATTACTCTTTTTAGATTTTGAAGAAGTTTTTCTAAAGGAAGCACTTTTTTTGTTAAAATCATTTTTTGAAGGAGCCGACTTTTTCTTTGAAACAAGCTTTTTGGTTTTCTTTTTAATAGAGGAAGCTTCTGCTGTTTTGGAGGAAGTTGAAATCATTGTATTGATTTCTTTCATTTCCTCTTGTGTCAACTCTCTCCAATCTCCCGTTTGTAAATATCCTAACTCAACATTCATAATTCGAGTACGCTTCAACTTCGTGACTTCATAATCTAAATATTCGCACATTCTTCTAATTTGCCTATTTAAACCTTGAGTTAGAATAATTTTAAATATTTTATCAGCTACTTTTTCTACCAAACAATTATTTGTCACTGTTCCTAAAATAGGAATTCCATTTCCCATTTTTTCTATAAAATTTTCTGAAATAGATCTATTTACAGTAACAAAATATTCTTTCTCATGATTATTTCCTGCTCGTAGAATTTTATTCACAATATCTCCATCATTTGTTAAGAAAATCAAACCCTCTGAAGGTTTATCTAAACGACCTATGGGAAATAACCTCTCTGGATAATTAATGTGCTTTATGATGTTTTTGGGTTCTCTCTCATCTGTTGTAGAAACAATGCCAACAGGCTTATTTAATGCAATATACAAAGTGGTGTTTTGAGGTTTTACGACCCTTCCATCTAATTTTACAAGGTCTTTCTTACCTACTCTATTTCCTAATTGAGTTGGTTTTCCATTAATGGTAACTCTTCCTTCATTGATAAATTTTTCAGCCTCTCTTCTAGAGCATATCCCTGAAGAGCTGATGTATTTATTTAAATTTATAGTGGGTTGTTTATTAGAATCCAATATGAAAAAAATTTTAACAAAAGTAAGTATAAGATTATAATTCTATGGTTCTAAAAGTTAAATTAATCCTTGGCGAGTTTACTTTTTTGGTGGGTGGCAACCTGTGTAACCAATTCGATTGGGTTCCTTTTTTCATGACCAATAAGCTGCCATTTTCTAAAAAAAGATCAATTCTTTCTTTGCTCTTCTTGTGTTTAAAAGAAAATTTACGTTGCGCACCTAATGATACTGAAGCAATTGCTCCTTCTTTCTTTAACATTTTCTCTCCATCGGAATGATATCCCATTCCCTCCTCTCCTGAATGATATAAATTTAAGAGACAGGAATTATAGGTTTCTCCACTTGCTTTTTCTACAATGGCTTTTAACGCTAATAATTCTTTGGTAAAGAGCTTTGCTTGCTTTGTAATTTTAGAATAAGTATAAGCAAATGCTGATTCACCATACCAAGCAACTTTTCTTTTGGTTATTATTTTTTTACCAAATATAATTGCTTCATCAGGCTCAAAATCAATTGTCTCTCTGAAGGTTTTGTAATAAAAGTTACATTGACTTTTATTTAATAGTATTCCATGGTAGTTAGTCTCCCCGTCATAAGGAAGAATATTTTTAGTAGTTTCTGAAGAAAACAAATCCATAGGTAAAAATAAAAAACAATATGATTAGTTTCAACTATTCATCAATTAATTTTAATAGGGATCCTTAAGAGATTAAAATGAAATAATAAATAAAAATGAACAAGGAAGTGCAATTAGATAAAATCTAGCTTACTAAAAGACTTATTTAGAATGGAGACATCATCAACTTGAAGCCATGTATCTAAAACTGTTGCATAAATTGATCTAAAATCTACAGTATGTATTAAATCGCCATTTTTGTCTAGTTTTGAGAGGTTTGGAGCATCATTATAAAACCCTTTCGTTTTTAAATCCTCGCCAATGACAAATACATTATTTGCAGCTCCATGATCTGTTCCACCTGCTCCATTTTGCTGAACTCTTCTTCCGAATTCAGAAAACGTAAGGATCAGAGTATCTTTGAACGTATTGTGTTGTTTTAAATCATTGACAAAAACCTCCATAGCAGTACTAAATGTCTTCAATAAGTTACTTTGTCTGTTCGCTTGATTTGCATGGGTATCAAAACCTCCCATAGAAGCATAATAGACTTTACTCTCTAAATTTGAATTGATAAATTCAGCAGTTGTTTTTAGTTGTTTTCCAAAAGGATTTTTAGGATATGTGAACTCACTTTTATATATTTTTGAGGTCTCATAAATATATTTTGCAGAAGATTTTGCTTCAATCATTGTTTTGTAGAGATATCCTAAATTGTGTTCGCTAAGGTGGCTATCACTTTGATGATTTATAATCTTCTTAAAATAAGGGGTCTGAGTATTTTGAAATAATGTACGTGGATTTTTTGTGGCTATACCGTTGCTGTTTTTTCCTTTCATAATTAAAGACAAACTGTCATCTAATTCAATTCCCATATAAGGGATTTTCCCATATTGCTCAATATATCTTCCCAACCAACCTGTATCTATATATTGATTTGCATCACTTGCAGTTTGCCAAATATCTGTAGCTCTAAAATGCGATCTATTCGGATTCGGATATCCAACATTGTTAATAATTGATAAATACCCTTGATCATATAGGTTTTTTAATGGCGCTAAACTTCTATGAAAACCTAATTCATCTGTAACTTTAATCAATTTGTTTTTCTTGATGGAAAGACCAGGTCTGTTGCTATAATAAAGATCGTTCGTGTAAGGTATAACGGTATTTAAGCCATCATTCCCTCCAGACAATTGTATGATCACAAGTTTTTTATATCCTAGAGATTTTTTAGCAACTTGTTCAAAGGCCTTTACGAAATTGGGCACAAAAAACAAACTACTTGCTAGGGTGCTTTGCTTTAAAAAGTTTCGTCTTTTCATTTATATACGTTAACAAAGTTGGTATTCTGGAATTGACATTAGTTGAATACAAAAATCTTTATTTGATTTAATTTCTAATCCATCTAATAAGGTTTCTGTATCGAAATCTAGCTTCGGCATGACAATGAAATCTCTCAATTGTGTGGGATGTAAGTTTCCATATTTTTTTAAAAAAACATCCCATCTTTTAGATGTTTTTAAATATCTATTTCTTTTTTTTACATTTTTGTAGTATGCTTCAAAAGAATCTTCAAAGGCTCCTTTTTCCTCCAAGTTGATGACCGCGTTATTTAAAATTAAAGACGCTAGTTTCATTCTAAACATTAGTGTATTAGAATCTATCCAGCTTTTATCGCCTTTCCACCCTGATACATTTACAGGATATAACAATACTTGTCCCATCATTTTCTGCAAATAATTAAATTGTTTTTTTTCTTTAAAACGAACAGGAACGATCGTGCGAATACCCACTAATAATTCAATAGGTGATTTTATTTTAACTCCAATATTTTGCTCATCATAAAACCATGGAGCACTAAAGATATAAATCATTAAACTTTTAATATCGTAATCTTTATAAAAAATAGAAGTAATTTCTTCTAACCTGTTTTTGTCGACAATTGGGTTAACAAAATACTTGTAAATTTTTTCGCATATAAATCGAGCACATTGTTTTTGTTCTAAAATAATATCTATAATATCATCTCCGTTAAAATTTCCTTTCTTTCCAAAGAAGGTTTTTTCACCGAAATCATGTTGATGTTTTTTTAGAATAAAACCTCCTTTATTGTTGAAAGACCAACCTGTAAAGGCCCTTGCAGATTCTTTGACATCCTCTTCTGAATAGTTCCCAATTCCTAAGGTGAAAAGTTCCATTAGCTCTCTTGCAAAATTTTCATTGGGACTTATTTTTCTATTTTGTCTATTGTTTAAATACTTGCTCATGGATGCTTCTCTTGCAACTAATTTTACAAAATCTCTAAAGTTCCCTAAAGCATTTTCTCTCAGGGTATTATGATATTGTTGAATGTGAAAAATATGATTGTCTCTACATACAAATACATTTGCCCAAAATAAGGTCATTTTTTCTCCTAAGATACCGTCCGACTCAGACAATCTTTCTATCCAGGCATGATTTAAATCTCTTACTTTTCTTCTACTCCTTTGTCGAAATTTTTGAAAGGCCTGCTCCCCCATATCATTTTTTAGTACTCTAGCACTCTTATTTTTTATGGATATAAATTCTGTAAGATTCAATTGCAAAGGAGTTATTTTTTCTGAATCAGAAAATAACTCTTCAATAATTTGAGGTCTTGACTTAGACTGTATTTTTTTTAAAACGTTGATGTCTATTCCAAAACCTGCTCTCCAATATAAATGTTGAATGTGCCTTTGATTCATTTTTCATATGTGTTTTAGTTAGACCTTGATTTTTTAAAATAGTCTAATTAATCTACAGAAATCATCTCTAATGTAGCTACTGTTCTAAAGCCCATATGATCGGAACCAGAATCCATAGTAACTCCCATTTTAGCTGAAATTCTAAAGCTTGCGCAATAGGAAGCATGACATAAAAAAGACCCCCCTTTCATAACACGTTCTACTTGGTAGGGGTTCGAAGGACTATAAGATGTTTTGGCTCCTGTTGGATTAATTAGTTCTATAGAAGAATCTAATTCTTTGTAATATTTCACATGAAATAAATCGCTTGTCATTTCCCATACATTCCCTAACATGTCATACAAACCAATACTGTTTGGTGGATATGATTTTACAGAAGCAATCAATTCAAACCCATCAATACTTTCATTTTTAACAGGAAAAGTTCCTTGCCAAGTATTTGCGTTTGCATTTAATATTTCAGGATTATTTCCCCAAGTATAGATAGTAGATTGATTGTTTCCCTGAGCCGCAGACTCCCATTCTGCTTCAGTGGGGAGTCTTCTATTTGACCATTTACAGTAAGCTAGTGCATCTTCATAAGCAATATGAACAACAGGGTGATTGCTTTTTCCTTCAAGGGAAGATTCGGGACCTTCTGGGTGTTTCCAGTTTGCTCCAATTTTCCATGTCCACCACTGTTGGTAATTATTCATATTTACAATCGCATTTACATTTTTATTAAAGATTAAACTGCCTGGTTGTAAGATAGAATCATGCGGTTTAAGAGCGTCTTTTGGTAGTTGTTTTTTTATTTCTTCCCATACAATTTCTCTTTCGGCAATAGTTACATAGTCTGTAGCATCAACAAAAGATTTAAATTGTGTATTCGTGACTTCAGTAATATCAATAAAAAAACCATCAACAGTAACTTTATGAGCTGGTTTTTCTCGAGGCATGGCATATGCATCTGAAATTTTTGCACCTTGAATAAATGTTTTTCCTTCGACCCAAATCATTCCTTTTGGAGGGTTGATTTGATTCTGAATATTAGAATTTGATTGTTTTTTACAAGCTGTAAAAAATAAAAAAACAAAGAGAAAAAGTTGAAGAAAAATTCGCATTATTGGTTGTTTAGTTGTTGTCCAATTACAAATATATGTTTTTTATAAATTAAACTATTCTAAAATGTTTTTAATACTCAATATGTATACTTTTTGATTTAAAAATGATAAAACAGGAGCTTTATTACATCGGATTTTTTATTGGAAATCTCCGCTTTTAAAACATCTTTTAAAATCTGTATTGAACTATTTATGAAGACTTCATTAATACTTTATAAACTTTAACAACGTATTTTTTGAACCTTCACTTATTTTAAGAAAATACATACCTCTTTTTAATTTACGGACATTTAACTTGAAGGTATTTGTATCATTACGGACTTCTTGACCAGTAAGCGCATATATCTGAACTTTAAACTGACCCGATACCCCAGATATATAAAGTTCATTTTGAACAGGGTTTGGATATACTTTCACTTCAGTTTTAACAAATTCATTAAAAGAAAGTCCTGAGGTATTTTTAGCATTAGGACTTCCGTTAGGGGTATTACAACTCCAACTTTCTGGCAAAGCATTGTCTAAATCTGGTGTCGTTAATTCTAAGGTATTACCTGTCTGATCTGCACAATCTGACCAAGGTAATTCATTGGTATAGCTAACTTCATCTTGCAGAACATTATTCGCATTAAACAACCTCACAGCATCAGAAGTTCCAAAACCAAAACCAATTTCACCGATGTAGTTTGTTATTTCTGGATAAACTGAAGTAAAGTCTGAAGCATCCTTAACAAATACTAAATATCCATCACCCGGAATAACAGTACCTTCCGGTATGATAAAAATGTTTTCATCTTTATTATCTTTTATTTGCCAATTAGATAGATCCTTAGCGTTCACATTTGGATTGTATAATTCTATCCAATCATCGGCATTAAAATCATCACTAGATTTATAATTGATCTCATTGATAACTAACGGTTTTTCACTGGTAGAAACAGTAAAGTTTGGAATTATTTGAAAAGAGGCATTTAAATTAATATTTATTGTTGCATCATTAGAATAAAGATCACCACTCCAATGAGAAAACTCAAAACCAGCCTCTGGAATGGCTTTTAGTTGAATTGGGACTGTTTCAAAATATGCTCCAGTCCATGAAAATTTTTGGATTTTTAGATTCTCATTAACTGCTACAAAACCTTTGGAGATAGCTGCGTTTTTTATAGTTATTGGATGGGAATTTGGTAGATTAAATACAGATTTTATATGATTTTTTGCAATTTCAGGTCTTTGATTTGCAAAATTTTTCATCAAATTAATATAGTACCCCACCCATCCTTCTATGTTGGTAATATTGTTACCAAAATTAACAAGAGAGGGGTCGGATTTCCAACGATTATAATGGGCGTTTATTTCAGGTTGAATCGTAGTATAAATCTGATCGATATGCGAAATCACATTTGCAGATAAAAATCGAGTGTTTAATTCGTCTGCATAGCGGTTAATAAACGTATTTCTGAATCCAATATTTGAAATTAATTTTCTAAACAAGAGAGTTGACCATGGTGGATTAGGCCAGCCTGGGCCGTTAGGATTCAATGCAAAGCTTAAGGTGTCGTCAGTGTGGTTTCCTGTGTTGAAAAAGGGTGCAAATCCAAAATCTGTATCATACAGAATCCAACGCCATTTTCCTGATGGATGTTTCCAAAATTTAATATTATTTCCGGGCCAATCAGTGTTACTGAAAAAAATATTTGAAGCTTGATACAAGGCATACGCCTTTAAATCTATTTGTTGAGCTACATATTCAAAATTTGAGTCAATAGTTAAATCGTTGGTATTTATAAAATTAATTAATTCATTGTATTCATCATTATCACCCTCAATTTCTTCTGCATTATTCGTGAGCAACGTAATATCATCTGCATTTATATTGTGCTTGGAAGCCAATGAATGCTCATTAATTTTCTCTCGTAAATTATACATTCCCCAATACGTTCCATTTATATAGGTTGCTACAGGATTGTGCTCCATAAAATCTTGGCCAGACCCTCGCATTAGACTTGTTAACGTGATATCTTTCATTGAAGAACGCATCCAATCTTGACCAGAATTTCTTAGTATTAATGATTGAAATTTACGGTAATTGAGTGCATCAAAGAAAGGGTGCTTGAATTCAGAATCCCCATATTGACCTCTTGCAAAAAGAGAGAGAGAACGCTGGCCGTTTTGACCTCTACTCCAGCCCCCAAAAATTTTCACACCAGCATTGAACTCTGCAAAACGATCTGTTCCGTTTTCATGATAAGAAAAATGAATTGGTCGCTCCCAATCTTCCCAAAAATTTGCCCCGAAATAAGGAATGTTTGTATCGTAAGTTCCCTCAGGTCCAAAAACATAAATACCGGTATCTTGATCAAAAAAATGTCTTGAATCCGTAGTTAATAGCACGACATCTATATCATGATTAGCCCCTATGATGAACGATTTAGTGTAAGTTGCTGAGGGTAAATAATTTTGTGAAAATATTTTTGCTCGAACACTCATATTCTCTTGAATTTGAATGGGATTCGAATATATTGGAGACGTTTCTAAAGGAGTACTTCCATCTCTAGTATAGCGGATAACTTCATTTGAATTATTCCCAGAAAGTGATAAACTTATGGGGCTGACTAGGAGTCCTCCCTCTTGCGAAAAGACGACTTCATTTTCTACGACTCCTAAAAATTCATTGCTAGAATTCTCACTTCCTGGAGTCGTCTCAAGAAAATTCACCACTGCTTGAGAGTTTTTAGAAATACCTACAGAGGTATTTGGTGGAAGTTTTTCTACAATAATTTGATCAATGATTGTTCCTGAAATATCTGATAAAAAAAGAGTTTCTGACGTTGAAGATATTTTAAAATTTGTATGAAAATTATTATTTGAAAACCCCAAAATAGCGGGAGGTTCAATACCTATATCATTCGGTGTCAAAAACACTGCTGACAAAAAAGGAATGATTGTAAAATCGGAAGAACCAGCACTTACATTATGTGCTTGAATCGTTAGTATGTTTTCTCCATCGTTTAAAACTGTACTGAAATCAGAAATCAGAAACCTATCGGGAGTCCCTCCTGTATAAAGTTTTGCCTCATGATCAGTAATTGTTCCAGCATCATAAGCGGGTGGAACACCATTGATATTTGCTCGTGCTACTTCAGTACCATTTATATAAGCAACAAAAGCATCGTCATAATCCATGTCCAATATTAATGAAGAAATAGCTGCAACCTCCGATATCGTAAAAGTCTTTCTAAGATATACAGATCTAGAGCCATTCGGTATTATTGTTGCGTCATCTCCATCTGCATAACCAAAACCAGAGGCTCCTTCAGACCAACTAGAATCATCAAAACTGAGTGCTTTCCAATTAAAACTGGGTTCAGAAGTTGGCAGTAGATATTTAAAAGTGTCTCCCCGATTGATGAGAGTTTTAGAGTAACTGATATTGGAGCGATCTTTGGAGGAGGCCCACAAAAGCAAATACGCATCTGGAGAAAGTTTTATATTGGGAAATGTCCACTTTTCAAGATCATTTGCATCATCAGACAAAAACCATCCGTTTAAAGATATATTTTGTGATCCGTAATTATGCAACTCTAACCAGTCGGGAGTATCCCCATCTTCGTCTATATAAACAGAATTGGAAGAAACTACTTCATTGATCCTAACTGTTTGAGCTGAAGCACTACTTATATAAAAAAAGAAACAGAATACTAAATACCTCATTATTACTTTATAAAAAATCAAATATAAGAAGGTTTATTGTATTCATAAAACATTAAATTTATTAGTGAGTTCTATTGCTTATGAATAAAAAAAATAAGATCAAGAATTTTAAATTAAACATCTATTAAAAAAGGTTTATTGATGGTGAAATTTCTGATGAGAGGGATGTTGAATAAGATTTTTCAGAATATGAGGGTGAAAGTCTCTTAAATATAACAGAAGAAATATTAATATAAAAGTTGTTAAATTAGTTTCTGTACATGACAAAATAGTATTCAAAATAGCAACTTATTACGTTTTAAAATACACTTTAAAAATCATTTACATATGAATGAAATTTTAAAAGCGAAACAAGTTTAACATTTATAGCGACAGTAGCTGCTCCTATACACAGAAATTATTTACATAGAAAAAACAGATTGAATTTTCGAAATAAAAAATTAATTTTATTACTTTTTCTTATTAAGATACAGTTTATAAAACCTCTACAAATTCTGGTAAAGTCAATCCATCGCATGGGTTTACCACAACAGGATCATCCTCATCCATATTCAATTGGGGATTATCAGTTGAGCATCTGAAAAATAAGAAAGTCAAAGAAAGCATTAAAATAAGAGCTATGGATCGTTTTATTTTTTTCATATATTAATTTTCTAGTTCAATAGTGATTGTTTTTTGGAAACTATCATTAATTTTTAAAACATAGGTACCTATTTCAAGATTTTCAAATTGAGCCTTCTCTTCAGATGTATTAGCGGTAAGTATTTGGTTATCCTTCTCTAAAGTTAAAGACACATTGTTCTGTTCAAACATCACCATAATGGCTCCCTTAGCGGTATCACAAGTCAATACATTTTTCTTAAAATACCTTGGCGTAGGTTTTGAAATCCCAAAATCTGATTCAATACTCCCATAATGTTTGTTAATTTCAAATGGGAACGTTTGATCGGCAATTGTAATTGTGTTGTTATTAGAATCGTAAATTTTAAAGGTCACATTTTCAGAGGTTGAATTCGAAAACACTGTTAAATATGCAAAATAATTGTCTGTAGATGCTGCATAAATCAAGTTTGCAACCCCCCGACATTCATTCCCTACAAAAGCCCCTATCATGTCGTTTGTGTCAGATAATTTGGTTGCATTTACATTTAAAAATGCAACCATTGTCATTGTATATTCAAATTCATTTTCATTCACTTGCCACGATGGTGCCTGCGCACTTAATCTTAGCGAAATAAGACACATTATTATAATGACGATAAGTGTGTTTTTATTTTCCATCTAAAATTAGTTTATTATAATGTATCTCATTGTCTATCGTTGTAGTTAACAAATAGGTTCCGTTTGCGAAATTAACAGGAATCTTTATAAGGTTGCGACCTTTTTTAATTTCAACTGGCATGTCAAGCAACAACTGGTTT
>ENA-OQVM01002084-OQVM01002084.1-marine-metagenome-genome-assembly--contig:-NODE-2084-length-24380-cov-6.559561_pt1 | contig 24380 bp, 27 predicted proteins | sample MGYA00237776_ERZ505498 | MGnify/ENA primary metagenome ERZ505498 (study PRJEB26159, sample SAMN06265151) | marine metagenome | isolation source: Helgoland LTER site | place: Germany:Helgoland, sampling... | reverse complement strand
TGTCGCGCAACGGCAGGACGGGATAGGATGAACTCAACGGTTCTTGCATGCTCTTTTTTCCTTTTTTGGCAAGACGCATCGGTCCCGCTATAGCGGCAACATGGTGCGTCTCCTCTTAGCATCAATATGTGGGGTGAGATCACACCAGTTTCAACCGAACATATTTACCAAGTTGGGCCAGAGTGCCCGTGGCAGGCGAGAGTCGCAAGTCGCGAATATGCAAAAAGCGCATCAGTTTGTTTAGAAACGGATCCCTGCCGCGGCGGACCGCCCAAGTCTTTCTTCGTCCAGTCAAACTTTCGCCGAAGGCAATCCTGCCCAAGTGAATCAGCACTGGACTATCAAACTGGGACGATATCGCCCAAAGCCCGCATGCGGTGAAAATCCGCTTCCCAATCGGCAAAACCACCTGCCGCTATCGCATCACGCATGCCCTGCATAATCTCTTGGAAGTAATGCAGATTATGCCATGTCAGCAACATGCCTGAAATCATCTCTTGCGCGCGAAACACATGGTGCAAGTAGGCGCGAGAGTAATTGCTACAAGCCGGACATGTGCAATGTTCATCCAACGGGCGCGGATCATCAGCATGGCGGGCATTCTTGATGTTGATCACGCCGCGCCGTGTGAACAATTGGCCCGTGCGGCCAGATCGGCTGGGCAGCACACAATCCATCATATCGATGCCGCGCTTTACGGCACCAACGATATCATCCGGTTTGCCGACGCCCATCAGGTAGCGCGGTTTATCCACGGGCAGTTGATCGGGCGCGAAATCCAGCACGCTGAACATCGCCTCTTGCCCCTCACCCACAGCGAGACCACCCACGGCATAACCATCAAATTCTACGGCCTTGAGTGCCTCGGCGCTTTGTGCGCGCAAATCCTCTTCCAGACCGCCTTGCTGAATCCCGAACAGCGCATGTCCAGGCCTGTCGCCAAAAGCATCACGCGATCGCTGCGCCCACCGCATCGACAACTCCATGCTTTCAGCGATGCGTTTGCGATCTGCGGGCAGCGCGGGACATTCGTCAAAGCACATCACGATGTCTGAACCGAGCAGCTTTTGGATCTCCATCGACCGTTCTGGCGTCAGCTCGTGCTTGGACCCATCAATATGGCTTTTGAAGGTCACGCCCTGCTCGGTCATCTTGCGCAAGTCAGCGAGGCTCATCACCTGAAAGCCGCCACTATCGGTCAGGATCGGCTTTTCCCAATTCATGAATTTGTGCAGCCCGCCAAGCCGGTCGATCCGCTCGGCCGTAGGGCGCAGCATCAAGTGATAAGTGTTGCCCAGCAGGATATCGGCCCCTGTTGCCGCCACGCTTTCGGGCATCATTGCTTTCACGGTGGCTGCGGTGCCAACAGGCATAAAGGCCGGCGTGCGAATATCACCACGAGGCGTGGAAATAACACCGGTTCGGGCTTTGCCGTCCGTGGCGTTCAAGGCGAAAGAGAAACGTTTTGTCATGGCCTCTCATCCCTGATCTGGCCGCATTTGCCAAGGGCCCACAACGCCTTGGTCATTATCAAAGTGACCAAGGCGCAAACGAAAATGGGCTGCCCTGTTGGACAGCCCATCAAAATTCTTTGCTTTCTATGGCTTAAGCTGTCTGACGGCGACGCGCTGTCACGCCCATCGCACCAAGTGCAGCAAGCAGCATCAAGACACTGGCTGGAAGTGGTACGGGTGCCACAGTGACAAGGTTTTGCTGGCGATCACCGTCAACCCCGCCGTCGGTGCTTTCCAAGAACAGGACGCTCCACATGTCTGGTCCGCCGTCATCGTCTAAGTAGGTTTTCGCAGCTGTCAAATAACCCTCTGCTGCGGTGTTGACGTCGCTATTGCCAGAAGCCGCCTGAAACGCACCCGTGGCAATATTGAAGTCGGTGTCATAAACGGTTTCCCAAAGCGCCAGTTGGAACGCCGCCGACTTCACAGTTCCCGATGTCACATCTGCGCTAAAGTTCGCGTTGAATACTGCAGAGATACGATCGATCCCGGCTTGCATCAGATCAACACCACCATTCTGGAACGGGGTCGTTGTGATCTCATAGTTTCCTGTCGTGCCCAAATAGGCGCCAAGATCCAGACACCATGCAAAGAAATCGCCAAGACCGCCGCCACCTGTCTGCGTCATGTCGAATGCACCTGCGGCGACCGTGTTACCTCCGATCACCGGCACTGGTGTGGTGGTAACTGTCACGCTTTCGTATGGCCCAATAACCGGTCCATTATACGTAAGATTTACGGGAGCAGCATATGCAGTTGATGCCGACAGCAGCGCCGCAGTGGCGATTGCGAATTTGAGTTTCATTTACTCAGTTCCTTAACAAATAACTGTTTACGCAGGGCTAAATGACAACAGTGCGAGTCGCCCAATTACCGTTTTTTAACGCGTGGCAGAGGCAGAGTCACGCGCAAAAGCCCCCAAATTGCCACAATTCGACTTGCTAAAAGTCAGTGAATACGGAGGAATGGCTAACGTATGGGAAACCGTGCCGTCTTTTCCCCCTTCGCTAGAATGCTGATAATCGACTGCGGAAGGTTCGGACCGAAATTACGCGGCTTTGACAGTCGGGTTAACAGCGCCCTGCCCCTTTACGCCCCTCTTTCCAATCCCTATATGTTTGCTCAGGAATTGCGGGAACGGATGCTATGACCGACAACAATGCTCAGCTAGAAGGCGCACCAATGATTGCGCCATCGACGACGGACCACCCAATGTACGAAGATATCGTGCGGGCCTGTCAGTCTGTCTATGACCCCGAAATTCCTGTGAATATCTATGATCTTGGTCTGATCTACACGATTGATATCAAAGAAGATAACGCGGTTAGCGTGATCATGACACTCACTGCGCCCGGTTGTCCCGTGGCTGGTGAAATGCCCGGTTGGGTCGCCGACGCGATTGAACCTCTGCCCGGTGTGAAACAGGTGGATGTCGAAATGACGTTCGAGCCCCAATGGGGCATGGACATGATGTCGGATGAAGCGCGGCTAGAACTGGGCTTTATGTAGCGCAGAGCGGCACTGCTGGTGCAATTGATCTGGTTCTGCCCTATTCAGCTTTCACCGTATTGAGTGGACTTTAGTCGTTAGAACAAGTGGCGTCGCTGGTTGGTGCAAAGCATTTGGTCGTCTTTATAGAAAAGCAATTAATTTTCCTTGCTTAAGCTAAAAGCAAACGATAATATTTGCTCATGGACCAGCAAGACCTATGCACGGTGTTCACCGGCGACCTGATCAAATCACGACAGGCGAGTGCGGCAGCCGTTGATCAAACATTCGACATCCTCAGCGATGCCGCCACAGTACTTGGCGCCGCGTGGGACCTTGATCTGCGCTTTACCCGCCATCGCGGCGATGGTTGGCAGGTTGTTTTGACACAGCCCGGACGACTGTTGGACGCTGCTATTTACTTTGTGGCGCGACTGCGGGCGGGGCAAACTGGGATTGCTACCCGCATTTCAATCGGCGTCGGCACGGTAGAAACGCTTGGCACCCGCGATCTTGCGGATGCGACGGGCCCTGCTTTCTTTGTCTCAGGCGATCACCTAACCAAAATGGCGCGCAACCGCATGATTGCCCTTGCCGGACAGGGGATCGGGGCTGCGCAGGTCGCCATCATTGATCTGGCCGAATGCATTGCCGCTGGCTGGACGGCCTCGCAGGCCGAAGTGGTTGCACTGCAGCTCGAAGGGCGTTTTCCCCGCCAAGAAGACATCGCGGCAGAGCTGAAAGTGACACGACAAGCGGTCCAAAGCCGGCTTGCGAGTACAGGCCTGTCCTATTTTGACAATGCCCTCTACGCTATGCGCAACCATGACTTTGCAGAGCCTGCCTGCGGTCCATCTTGATGAGCAAAAACGTATCACCATGTTAACCACTGCCCTCGCCCTGCTAGTCGCGCATTTGCTGGCCGATTATCCCCTTCAGAACAGTTGGATCGTTGCCAATAAGAAACAGCCTTTGGCGATGGGCGCGCATATCGGTGTTGTCTTTTTACTGACACTGCTTGCTCTGCGGGGCGAGGTCATCCCGGCCATTGCCATTGCGGCACTACATCTGGGCATTGATCTGATCAAAAAACATTTTGCGCCCGAAACTCTTTGGGCCTATGTCGCCGATCAGGTGGCGCATGTGGCAACCCTCGCAGGTGTGCTGTGGTTATGGCCCGCGCTGGGTGGGCTTTGGCCAGAGACCACGCCAATCGTGCAGTACTTGCTGACCATCATTGCGGGACTGATCCTGTGTGTCTTTGCCGGCGGCCCCGCCATCGGCCTTTTGATGAAAGACTTTGAGGACCGCCAGCCGCCCGGTTTACCACAAGCAGGACGGATGATCGGCCTGTTGGAGCGCGCCTTGATTTTCCTGATGGTGTTGGCGGGTCAACCTGCGGGGATCGGCTTTCTGATTGCTGCAAAATCAGTCCTGCGCTTTGACACGGCATCAAAAGATCAACGCGCAAGCGAGTATGTCATCATCGGGACACTCGCCTCTTTTGGCTGGGCGTTATTGATCAGCTTTGCAACTCTCTCGCTCATCACTTTCTACGGCATGGACCCAACCCCATCTTGAGCCAGAAGGACATGTACCCTACATAGGGTACAAAGGAGCACCTCATGTTCGGCATTCCAGGCAAACAAGCAGTCAGCATCACTGACAAAGCAGCGGCACAAATCGCAAAACTGATGGACAAAGACGGCCATCAGGGCCTGCGCATTGGCGTCAAGAAAGGCGGCTGCGCGGGCATGGAATACACCATGGACTATGTGACCGAGGTCGATCCGCTGGACGAGGTTGTTGAGCAGGACGGCGCGCGCGTGATGATTGCACCAATGGCGCAGATGTTCCTGTTCGGCACAGAAATCGACTATGAAGTCTCGCTTTTGGAAGCCGGGTTCAAATTCCGCAACCCGAATGTCGTTGATGCCTGCGGCTGCGGCGAGTCGATTAAGTTTGACGAAAACATTAGCGCCACCTGATGGCCCTCGCGGATGCGGATATCGCCTTCGCGACCGATCTTTTCTCAGAGCTTGGCAATATCAGCACACGCAAGATGTTTGGCGGCATGTGCCTCTATCTTGATGGCGACGTTTTTGCGCTGATGAGCAGTGACGGGCAGCTTTATCTAAAGGCCAAGGGCGACTTGGTCGCAGAGCTGTCAGACGGTGGTGCGACCCAGTTTCACAACATGCCCTATTGGTCTATTCCAGATGCAGCCCTTGACGATCCCTCGGCGGCCTGCACATTAGCAAGACGTACAATTGCTTCAATGACCTAAGGATCTGCCATGCCCCGTAAAATCGCCGCCGGAAACTGGAAGATGAACGGGCTGCAAAGCACATTATCTGAACTGCGCACACTCGAAGACAAACACGGCGACGCTGACATCGCGATTTTGATTTGCCCACCTTTTACATTGATCAGCGCCTGCGAAGACACGCCCTTTGATATTGGTGGCCAAGATTGCCACACAGCCGAATCTGGCGCACATACCGGTGACATTAGCGCGGAAATGCTCGCAGATGTCGGCGCAAGCTATGTGCTGGTCGGGCATTCCGAGCGCCGCACAGACCACGGCGAAACCGACGCGTTGATCGCCGCCAAGTCACAAGCAGCCTATGATGCAGGTTTGATTGCGGTGATCTGTATTGGTGAAACTCTGGCTGAACGCGAAAGCGGCACCACGCTCGATGTCATCGATGCACAACTCGCAGGATCGCTACCTGTTACCGCCGACGCACAGACCACCGTGATCGCCTATGAACCTGTTTGGGCAATTGGTACAGGCAAGGTTCCCACGACAGAACAGATAGCCGAGGTCCACGCTCATATCCGCGCACGCCTTAACACGCGTTTCGATGACGGGGCTGAGTTTTCGCTTCTTTATGGCGGGTCTGTCAAAGGCAGCAATGCTGCCGAAATATTTGCAGTGCCACACGTAAACGGCGCGCTTGTCGGGGGCGCCAGCCTGACGGCCGAGGCGTTCTCTCCGATCATCTCGGCTTTGGAAAAGGCTTAGGTCTGCGGGTCTTCGATCACCGAGCGCAAGGTCGCGACAGCAGTTTCGATGTCCTTTATAACTGCGTCTGCACCGACGATGTCGATGATGTCTGCGTGATGATCCAGAATGTTGCCTGCCACGATCACATGCGCCAAAGGATGAGAAATGCGCAGTGACAGAACAAGGCGCATCAATGGCTCTAGCATGCTGTCAGAGTTTGCGACCAATACGATGGCGCGATAGCGACGGCGATCCGACTGATCAATCAGCATATCGTGGTCTTGCCCCACCATCATATCCACGTCCCAGCCTTCGCGGCGGAACACATCTGTGGCGATCTCGATCCCCAGCGTATGAGCCTCTCCGGGTACAAGCGCGAACATGGCGGGCCATTCGTCACGATCTGCCAGGATGCCGGGTGCGATTACATGGCGCAGGCCGCGAATGACGCGGTAAAGCTTGCCGCAAGCAAGCGTGACATCGATAAAAGAGATCTCGTCGCGGTCCCACATCTCGCCCAAATGGCGGGCTGCACCGGCAACAAACCCCAGATAAATGACATCCATCTCAACACCATCGCGACGAGCCGCCAGAATGAAATCGTCAGCAGCATCGTCCTTTCGCGACAGCAGGGCTGAACAGAGCAGCTCAATGTCAGATGTTGTTGGTAAATCTTCCTTTTTCACAGCGCGTGGCATTTTGAATGCAAGCCGCCTTACAACTTCGCGCGCCAGACTTGAAACCGCATCTTGCGGCAATTCCTCTTTGGCCAACCTGAATTGCAGATCAGCCTTTTGATATTCAGTCCGATCAAATGCATTTTCGCTCATAGACACTTTGGTCACGAACGCCCCTCCCTTGTTGGCCTGTGATTGATCCACATCGTCCGCGAGCCAAACGATTTTTGTATCCAACTGCATACCTATTAGCATATAAATAAGGCCTTTGGGCGCGTCAGAACGTCGCGGAACCTTCTTCGTCGGTCATTGTCGTTCAGTCTCGTGGCGACTTAAGGGTGCAAAGGCTTTTTCTCTCAGTTGAGTATGACCTCCACTTGCAATCACCTTCGCGCTCCGACACATAATTGATAATGCAAGCTTTCCACCAATCCCCTACCGATCCATCATTTGTGCAGAACCCCTACCCGTTCTATGAGGCCGCTCGCCAGGCTGGCGATGTCGTGTGGTGGGCCGACTACAACATGGCCTGTGCTGTCAGTCATAAAATGGTCCATGCAGTTCTGCGTGACAGGAGAATGGGCCGCGAATGCCCGGCCGAGCTCGCGCCGGATATCCCCGAACACCTGCAACCCTTCTACAATGTCGAAGCGCACTCTATGCTCGAATTGGAACCGCCCCGTCACACACGATTACGTGCGCTTGTTCTGCGTGCCTTTACCAGCCGCACGATCGCTGCCCTCGCGCCAGATATTCGGAAGCTGTGCCACAGCTTGGTCGATCGCTTCCCCAGCACACCATTTGATTTACTACAATATTATGCCCAGCCCGTGCCTGTTGTGATCATATCGCGGCTTCTTGGCGTGCCAGAAGAGCGCGCTGACGACCTTGTACGTTGGTCCAATGCCATGGTCGCCATGTATCAGGCACGCCGCACACCGCAGATTGAGGCCGACGCGATTGCAGCCACGAACGATTTTGTGGCCTTCATGCGCGGCTATATCACCGAGCGGCGCAAAACACCCACTGATGATCTGATTTCAACCTTGATCGCCGCAGAAGACGGCGGCGCACGCCTCAGCGAAGATGAGCTGATCACGACTTGCATTCTTTTGCTGAATGCGGGGCATGAGGCGACGGTACACACCTTGGGAAACGGCACCAAGACACTGCTAGAACATCGCGTCACCGAAATCACCGACGCCGCAGTAGAGGAGATCATCCGTTACGATCCACCGCTGCATATGTTTACCCGTTGGGTGTATGAGGACGTGACGCTGGGGGACCATACATTTCGGCGCGGCGACCAGATTGCTTGTCTATTAGGTGCTGCGAACCGTGATCCCCTCGCCTATGACAATCCAGAGGTTTTCGACCCAATCCGCAAAGGCCCACAAAACACCAGCTTTGGAGGCGGTATCCACTTTTGCGTAGGCGCACCATTGGCGCGGCTGGAATTGAAAATTGCGCTTGAAGTACTGTTTGACCGATGCCCCGACCTAAGCTTGGTCGAGGCACCGCAATATGGCGACGTTTACCACTTTCACGGGCTTGAGCGTCTCATGGTTCAGACAGGCACCTAAGCTCAGAACCGCACGACCTGTGTTGGCGTGATGCGGTAGACTTCGTCGTGTAGATCATTCGTTTCCATAAAGCGCGCGATGGATCCGAACGTCGCTGTCCCTACAGTTGCGCCATGATCAGCCGTGGTTAGCGCCCGTGATGCAGCAGGCGCAAAGAGACGCTGCAAACCGTTCAGCTGCACTGGTTGTGGCTTAAAATAGGCTGCAACATTTGCTTTGATCTGTTGGCGATCGCTTGTGTCGTAAAGTGCGGCCATCAGGACATCGAGGGTGTGTTCGGTGCAATTCTGAAACTGACCCGTGAGCGGATTTGCCAACACTGAATAACTGGCGTTATGCAGGGCGGCATAGGTTGGGCTGGCGATCACATCCAAGATCTTGCGCTGCAAACGTGCATCCGGAATGATGATTCCGGCATCAAGGCTGTGCGCGCCGGCAAAGAAATCACCAGCCGTATCCTGCACAAGATCGCTTTGTGTCAGATCACCCTCACGTTGGTACAGGTTATAGATGCGGTAACCCATGCCGGTACTACCATCGGCCTGGGTGATCCGCGAATAAACCCAAAACGCCACATGGGTATAGTTGATCCCATCAGGCAAGACCGATGGATCGCGGCCCACGCGCGATACAATTGCAACATTGGCCCCACGGGCGGCAAGATCGCGCTGAACCCGATTGGCAAAGCTCGCAACCTCAGCGACCGGCAACACTGGGTTACCTGCAGCACTACTGCCTGCAAAAGATGGAACAGGCGCGAGCGTGACGATGAAAAGTAGAAAGACTGTCAGTAAACGTGTCATTGTATCGCTTCCTTAATTCAAACGCGGTGGGCCGTTTGGCGCCACGCATGTGTTCTTTGATGTTACCTGACAGTCTGGCGCGTTCACCCCAAGACCGGCGTTCAGAACCTCGACGCTGGCGTCAAAAGACGCAGTACCGACGCTTTCAATCGCAGCCCCCGTCACGGAGAGCACCGCCCCTGTCGCCATAATCGGAACCGCCGAAACAGTAGCAGCCCCTGATGCGACCGCGCTGACGCCATGACTGGCCGCCTGCGCACTGTGATCGGCGGATTGCGCTGTGTGTTGAACGCTGGGTGCTGCACAGGCTGCAGTTAGGGCCAGCGTTGCCAGAGTGATTGTTGTCTTCATCAGTCGCATAATTTACTCCATATTTGAACATTGTTCATATCTATATGGAAGCATGTCACTCAGGTCAACAGAATACTTGAACAACGTTCAGTTATTGAGTGAAACTATCAAACGTTGGGCTCTTCAGCCCCCCTACCGATTTACTTGAAAGCCTATAGAGGCAAAGCAACCGTCGACTTGATCTCTTCCATCGACAAAAGCGCTGTGACGTTGTGCACCTTCACCTCGGAAATAAGTGCTTGATAAAAGGTGTCATAGGCCCGCGCATTCTGCACACGGACCTTCAGGATATAATCGATATCTCCCGCCAACCTGTGCGCTTCTTGAACCTCCGGTCGGGATTTCAGCGCTTTCAAGAACCGCCCCTGCCAGTCCGCGTCATGCTCGGACGTGCGGATCAGAACAAAGAAGCAGGCCTCAAATCCCAGCGCTTGAGCGTCCAGCAAGACAGTCTGCTGAGCTATGATCCCCGCCTCCCGCATCTTGCGAATGCGATTCCACACAGGCGTCTTGGATGACCCCACAGATTTGGCAATGTCGTCCAAAGATTGCGCTGCATCCGCCTGTAGGGCCGCCAAAATCTTCCGATCCGTCGCATCTATCCGCACTGACATTCTCAATTTTCCTCTATCGCAGGACACACGGTCCGAATTCACGGTAACGCAGAACATATGTCCTTAACTGGCCTCTAGGGGAGGCAAATATCAGAACACTATTCTATATTGAACCCAAGAAATCAAAGGTTCACTCCATGAAGCACTTTCCTATCTTCCTCGCCGTTGAAGGCCGCCGCATCGTTCTTTCTGGTGGTGGAGATGCGGCAATGGCCAAGCTGCGTTTGCTGATGAAAACCGAAGCGCAACTGACCGTGATCGCAACAGAGATCGCCGATGACATCCGCAAATGGGCAGATCAAGGCAAGCTGCGGATCATCGAACGCAGCATGGAACCCGGTGACGCGATTTGTGCCGCCCTTTTCTATGCGGCCAACGAAGATGACGTCGAGGATGCACGCGTATCCGCCATCGCCCACGCCGAAGGCGCGTTGGTCAACATCGTCGATAACCTCGCTGACAGCCAGTTCATCACCCCTGCTATTGTGGACCGCGACCCGGTGACCGTGGCCATCGGGACCGAAGGGGCCGCCCCCGTCCTCGCCCGCGCAATCAAGGCCGATCTGGAAGAGCGCCTGCCCACATCGCTGGGCGTTCTGGCACGGATCGGGAAAACATTCCGCCACGCGGTCGATGTGCTGCCAATGGGACGCAAGCGCCGTGATTTCTGGTCCTCCTTTTACTTCGGCACAGGACCAAAAGCCCTTGCAGCGAATGGCGAAGGCGGCGTGATCCCCGCGCTTGAAACACTGCTCGACACCCACGTAATGACGACAGCCAAAGAAGGTTCTGTCGATCTCGTTGGTGCCGGCCCGGGCGATCCTGAACTGCTAACGCTCAAAGCACGCAATGCGCTTGATAAGGCCGATGTTGTCATTCACGACCGTTTGGTCACTGGAGAAATCCTCGAACTGGCCCGCCGCGAAGCGATCATCATTGATGCGGGCAAAGAGGGTTTCGGCAAATCCATGGCACAAGCCGACATTGATGCGCTGATCGTCCAGCATGCGCTGGATGGCCATCACGTTGTGCGCCTGAAGGCAGGTGACCCAACCGTCTTTGGCCGTCTCGACGAAGAGATTGCCGCGATTGAAGCCCACGACATCCCCTACCGCATCATTCCAGGTATCACGGCGGCGTCTGCCGCTGTTGCCAATATAGGCCAGAGCCTGACCAAACGCGGCCGAAATTCTGCGGTGCGCCTGATCACAGGCCACGACACAAAAGGCTACGCCGATCACGACTGGAAAGCGCTCGCTGCCCCCGGAGAGGTCGCCGCGATCTATATGGGCAAGAAATCAGCCCGTTTCATCCAAGGCCGCCTCTTGATGCATGGCGCGGACCCGGCAACGCCTGTGACGATCATCGAGAACGTCAGCCGCGCCGATCAGCAGATAATCGCCACGACGCTGGCCGAACTGGAGCCAACCCTCTCACAGGCAAACCTCAAAGGCCCAGCAATTACTTTTTATGGCCTCGCCCCGCGCGAAGCACAGACCCAAATCCGCCAACTCAAGGAGTTTGCATAATGCCCCGCACCTTCATCCCAAAAGTCGTCACCGCCAATGCCTTGCTGGAAGGTGACGCTGTCTGGCTCACCGAAGCAGACACTTGGACGCGCGATATCAGCGAAGCGGAATTGATGACAGATGAGGCCCACGCCGATCTGCGCCTGCTAGAGGCCCAATCGCGCATTGATGAGATCGCAGGCGCGTATCTGGCCGATGCCAACCCCGGCTCCGACGGCCCAGAGCCCATGCATTTCCGCGAAAAATTCCGCACACGCGGCCCATCCAATTATGCCCATGGCAAGCAAGTGGAGCTTTCATAATGTACACCTACACAGATTTCGACGAGGCTTTCGTTCGCTCCCGCGTGGCCCAATTCCGTGGGCAGGTGGAACGGCGCATTGATGGCTCACTGACCGAGGATGAATTCAAGCCGCTGCGTCTGATGAACGGCCTGTACCTACAATTACACGCTTACATGCTACGCGTGGCGGTTCCCTACGGCACACTGAACACCGCCCAAATGCGACAGCTCGCCTATATCGCGGACCGTTGGGACAAGGGATATGGTCATTTCACCACGCGCCAGAACATCCAGTACAACTGGCCAAAGCTGCAAGACGTGCCTGACATGCTCGAGGCGCTTGCCGATGTTGGCATGCATGCGATCCAGACGTCTGGTAACACGATCCGCAACGTAACCGCCGACCATTTCGCCGGTGCCGCAGCCGATGAGATCGAAGATCCACGCGCCATTGCCGAACTGCTGCGCCAATGGTCAACTGATCACCCTGAATTCCAGTTCCTGCCGCGCAAGTTCAAGATTGCCGTAACCGGTGCCGCCCACGATCGCGCGGTCACCAAAGCTCACGATATTGGCCTGAGGATGGTGCGCAATGACGCAGGCGAACCCGGGTTTGAGGTGATCGTCGGCGGTGGCCTTGGCCGCACGCCGATGGTCGGCAAAGTGCTGCGCGCCTTCCTGCCAAAGGCGGACCTTCTGCCCTATTGCGAGGCCATCGTCAGCGTCTACAACCTGCTGGGCCGCCGCGACAACAAGTACAAGGCGCGCATTAAAATCACTTTGCACGAAAACGGTCTGGAACGTATCCAAGAGCTTGTGGAAGAGCGCTTTAACACGATCCGCGCCGGTTTCACTGGTCACGATCAGGCCCTGCTGGCAGAAATCGAAGATGCTTTTGCGCCACCTGCATTCGCGCACAAGCCTACCGATGGATATGAAGCGGCGCGTCTGGCAAACCCTGCTTTCCGGTCGTGGACAGATACAAACCTCGCGGACCACAAAGCAGACGGCTATGCCATCGTGTCGATCAGCATCAAGAAGCATGGTGCGACGCCGGGCGATGCCACATCAGACCAAATGCGCGTGATGGCCGATCTGGCCGAGCAATACGGTCATGGAGAGCTGCGCATAAGCCACGAGCAGAATGTCATCCTGCCCCATGTGCACAAAGCGGACCTTGCGAAAGTTTATGCCGCTTTGCGGGAAGCAGACCTAGCAACGGCCAACATCGGCCTCGCCTCTGACATCATCGCCTGCCCCGGCATGGATTACTGCGCACTGGCAACAGCCCGCTCGATCCCGATTGCGCAAGAGATCGCGACGCGGTTTGACGAACTGAAAATCGAGCATGAAATCGGTCAGCTTAAGATCAAGATATCGGGCTGCATCAATGCCTGCGGGCACCACCACGTCGGTCACATCGGCATCTTGGGTCTCGACCGTGCGGGCGTGGAAAACTACCAGATCACCTTGGGTGGTGACGGAACCGAGACGACCACCATCGGCGAACGCGCGGGCCCCGGATTTAGCGCTGAAGAGATTGTGCCCGCGATTGAGCGTCTGGTCACAGGGTACCTTGGCCTGCGCAACGACCCCGAAGAGACCTTTTTGCAAACGTATCGCCGCCTTGGCCTCGCGCCATTCAAAGCCATCCTGTACCCAGCAGAGGACAAAGCAAATGCCGCTTAAAGAACTGGCCGAGCGCCGCAACATTCTGCACCGCAAATCCGACGCACAAACTGTGCTGCGTCACGCCCTGACCGACGTCCAAATCGGCAATATCGCCATGGTGTCTTCGTTCGGAGCCGAAAGCGTTGTGCTGCTGCATATGATCGCGGAAATCGACAGGGCCACACCGGTGATCTTTCTCGATACCGAAATGCTGTTTCCTGAAACGCTGACCTACCAGCGCGAGGTGGCTGCCTCTCTTGGCCTGAAAGATGTGCGCGTGATCACGCCAAACCGGAACGCCTTGCTGACAGAGGATGTGGATGGGTTGTTGCACCAAGCCGACACCGATGCCTGCTGCGACTTGCGCAAGACCCGCCCCCTCGCAGAAGCCCTAGCTTCATTTGACGGCTGGATCACGGGGCGCAAACAGTTCCAGGGTGGCCAGCGCGCGCAACTACCTCTTTTTGAAAAAGAGGATCGCAAGATCAAGATCAATCCACTGGCGAGATGGTCAGCACAAGATTTGCAGACCTATATCACCAAACACGACCTGCCACGCCATCCACTTGTGTCAAAAGGATATCCGTCTGTCGGCTGCATGCCTTGCACGACGCGCGTCAGTGAACACGAAGATCAACGCGCAGGCCGTTGGCGTAACAGTGAAAAAACAGAATGTGGTATTCACTTTGAAGACGGCAAAGTTACGCGAGAAGGAAAAGCAGCATGAGCGTGATCATCACCGATAAAGGCTTTGTTACCGACGATTTCGCCTGCGGTTTTGTCAATCTGACAGATGTGGCCGCCAATGATTGCGACTATGGCATTGACCTAACCTCTGACACAGCCCCCGAGGCATTGGCGGGGCTAAACAACGCTCCGATGATCCGCATCGATTTCCCTAGTTCTGCAGATGGACGTGGGTTCACGCTGGCGGCAATCTTGCGGCGTGCGGGCTACAAAGGTCGTTTGCGAGCCAAGGGGCATGTGCTGGCAGATCAATACGCAATGGCGCGTCGGTCGGGTTTTGACGAGGTTGAAATTGATGACGCCCTCGCCGCCCGCCAGCCGGAAGACCAGTGGCAATTCCGCGCGGATTGGCAAAATCACCACTATCAGGCGCGCTTGCGCGGCTGACCCCCTTCCCCTGATCCAGATCAATGACTACACCGGAGGGCGGCCCTAGAAGGCTGCCATGACAGATATGACCGAGCAAACACCAGTGACCCTAGATACCGCCAAAGCCGTCCCTACCCTGCCTGATGCGCAAACAGTGACCGAAGTGAAACATTACACCGAAAGGCTGTTTTCGTTCCGCGTTACGCGACCTGCGTCCCTGCGGTTCCGGTCAGGCGAATTTGTGATGATTGGTCTGATGGGCGATCCAGACCCGAAAACTGGCAAGCAAAAACCATTGTTGCGGGCCTATTCCATTGCGTCTCCGTCTTGGGATGAAGAGTTAGAGTTCTATTCCATCAAAGTGCAGGATGGTCCGCTGACATCACGATTGCAGCACATCCAGCCCGGAGACGAGCTGATCTTGCGTCCCAAACCCGTTGGTACACTGGTTCATGACGCCTTGATCCCCGGTAAGCGGATCTGGTTCTTTGCGACAGGCACAGGCTTTGCCCCCTTCGCCTCCCTCCTGCGCGAGCCGCAGACTTACGAAGACTATGACGAGGTCATTATCACCCATACCTGCCGCGAAGTCGGTGAATTGACCTATGGGCGCGATCTGATTGAAGCATTGAAAGACGATGAACTTCTGAATGAAGTGATTGGCGACGGATTCTGGAAGAAGATTAAATACTACCCCACCACGACCCGCGAAGAGAGCCCAAAGATGGGCCGGATAACCGATCTGATGCGTTCCGGCGAGGCATTTGCAGATCTTGACGTACCGCCTCTGTCGCCCGAAACGGACCGTGCGATGATTTGCGGGAACTTGGCGTTCAACCTCGAACTGAAGGAAATGTTCGAGGAGTATGGGCTTGTCGAAGGCGCAAACTCGAAACCGCAGCACTATGTGGTAGAAAAGGCCTTTTTGGACTAACGAAACGAAAACAGGCCGCAGCATTCGCTACGGCCTGTCTAATCGCTTACGAATAAAGCTTTTCAGGGCTTATTCGCTGACTTCCTCTGTTGCGCCTGTCAGGCTGTTAAGCGCGTCGTCAACAGCACCTTCAACCGCATCAGTTACATCATCCATCACCTCTTCGGCGGCGGCGGCAGCCTCTTCAGCGGCTTGTGCGGCTTGTTCAGCAGCAGCGGCAGCAGCCTCTTCCACAGCGGCCGCAGCCTCGGCAGCAGCAGCTTCGGCGGCAGCGGCGGCTTCGGCAGCAGCAGCTTCAGCTTCAGCAGCAGCCTGTTCAGCGGCGGCTTCGGCAGCAGCCGCGGCCTCGGCGACTGCAGCTTCAGCGGCAGCGGCTTCTTCTGCTGCGGCGGCTTCAGCGGCGGCGGCGGCTTCGGCAGCGGCTTGTGCCTCGGCTTCAGCAGCAGCTTCGGCAGCGGCGGCAGCTTCTGCAGCTGCACGCTCGGCTTCTTGCGTCGCTCCAGTTAACACACCAATGGCTTCACCTGGGCCGCGGCCCTCTGCTGCATACTGGTAGCCGAAAAAACCAACGACGGCCAAAACAACAAGAATGATAATTGCACGCATGGGTCATCTCCTTCCAAATTTGATATTTGGGCCCCCATCGGACCTTGTGGTGGGATATGTCAGATGGCGGGTTAAAGGGAAAGTGCTAACACAGGGGAAAAATGAGCAGAAAACCGCATCTTTTGCGGGTTGAAGCTGCCTCTGCGGGTGGTTAGTTTGCTCAATACCAATACGGAACAATACAAAGGATAAAGACCATAGGACGCAGACCCCATAACGCCCCACCACAACGTGACACCGGCCCCCGGATAAACGACCGCATTAGGTCAGACGAGATCCGCTTGATCGGTGCCGAAGGCGAAAACGTCGGAGTTGTTACTCCTGCACGTGCGATGGAAATGGCCGATGAAGCTGGCCTTGATTTGGTAGAGATTTCTCCCAATGCCAATCCACCGGTTTGCAAAATCATGGACTATGGCAAGTTCAAATACGAGACTCAGAAGAAAGAAGCTGAGGCCCGTAAGAAGCAAAAGATCATCGAGATCAAAGAAGTGAAATTCCGTCCAAACACGGATAACCACGACTACGAAGTGAAGATGCGCAACGTGTTCAAGTTCCTCGAGAACGGCGACAAGGTGAAGATCACACTGCGCTTTCGTGGCCGCGAGATGGCCCACCAACAGCTGGGTCGGGAACTGCTGGAACGTGTCGCAGAAGACACCAAAGACGCCGGCAAGGTCGAGAACTTCCCAAAGATGGAAGGCCGCCAAATGGTCATGTTGATCGGGCCGTTACCAAAGTAAACTTCGATTTGTAAGTTATTGAAAAGCCCCCGTATTTACGGGGGCTTTTGTGTTTAGGATGCGGCCTTGACGGCTCTGCCGGTCATAACCTTGACCAGATGAGCACGGTATTCGGATGATCCATGCAGATCTGCAATCATCCCGTCAGCGGGGACAGAAAGACCGTCTAACGCTGATGCCGAGAAATCCGCAGAAAGTGCTGCTTCCGCCTCGCTCCACCGAAAGACGCCGTTCTCTGATGCGCCTGTCACTGCAGCGCGCACTCCATCTGCGTATTTGGCCACGAAGACCCCCACGAGCGCAAAGCGCGACGCTGGCTGCACGAATTTTTCGTAGTGGGACTTTTCTGGCACCGGAAAACGCACTTCTGTGATGATTTCACCGTCATCCAAAGCTGTCTCAAACATTCCTTGGAAGTAATCATCAGCTGCAATCTCGCGCGCGTTCGTGATGATGGTCGCGCCAGAGCCAAGTGCAGCGGCCGGATAACAAGCGGATGGGTCATTGTTGGCCAATGACCCGCCAATCGTGCCACGGTTGCGGACTGCAGGATCACCAATATTGGCAGCAAGCCCGGCGAGTCCCGGATAATGGGCCGCCGCCTCTTTCGCCACGGTCGCATGATTGGTCGATCCACCGACACAAACCGCACCGTCATCTGCGAGGCAAACACCCTGCATTTCGCCGATTCCAGTCAAGCTGACCAAAGCAGTGGGCATCGCCAGCCGCTGTTTCAGCGTCGGGATCAACGTCTGCCCCCCGCCCAGCGCCTGCGCGTCCTCGTCTTTCAGTGCATTGACCGCATCCGCAATCGTGGAAGGCCGTTCGATATCAAAAGCATACATGAGCGTTCTCCCTTATGCGTTGTTCATGGCAGCCCAAACGCGCGCTGGCGTCAAAGGCATGTCGATGTGTGTGACGTTCTTGCCGCCCGACTGCAGGGCATCAATGACTGCATTAACCACGGTCGGTGGCGATCCAATCGCTCCGCCCTCGCCGCAGCCCTTGGCACCCAACGGGTTATGCGTGCATGGCGTCCCGTCAGCGTGATCAACCGCGATAAACGGCAGGTCATCTGCACGTGGCATCACGTAATCCATATAACTGGCTGACAAAAGCTGGCCGTTCTCGTCATAGGTTGTGTTTTCCAGCAGGGCCTGTCCGATCCCCTGTACGACCCCCCCATGAACCTGTCCGCTGACGATCATTGGGTTCATCACGTTGCCAAAGTCGTCACATGCTGTGAACCGTTCGACGGTGACTTTCCCTGTCTCAGGATCAACCTCAACCTCACAGGCATACGCGCCCGAAGGATATGTGAAGTTGGCCGGGTCATAGAAAGCGGTTTCCTCCAGACCCGGTTCAATATCCTCGATCGGGAATTCATGCGGGATATAGGCCTTCAGAGCGACCTCACCGAAGCTGACCGATTTGTCCGTGCCTTTGACGGTGAATTGCCCATCGGTAAAGTCCACATCGTCGGCAGAAGCTTCCAGCATATGTGCTGCAATCTTCTTGGCCTTTGCGATGATCTTCTCTGTCGCCCGTACCATCGCAGAACCACAGACCGCAAGACTGCGGGACCCATAGGTACCCATGCCAAACGGTATCTTGGATGTATCACCGTGCACGATATCGACAGAAGCCGGATCGATACCCAGCATCTCGCCCACGATCTGCGGGAACACGGTTTCGTGCCCTTGTCCGTGGCTATGCGCACCCACCATAACACTCAGGTTACCTGTCGCGTTCACACGGACAGTTGCGGCATCATAAAGGCCGACACGGCTGCCCAACACACCAACTAGGTTGGATGGCGCGATGCCACAAGCCTCGACATAGGCGTTGATGCCAAGGCCGCGCAGCATGCCCTTGGCTTCGCTGGCTTTGCGACGTTCTTCAAATGCCTTGCGATTGACGATTGCCTCCATCTTGTCCATCAGCGCGTCATAGTTACCGCTGTCATATTCCAGCCCAGCCGCACTGGCGAAGGGGAACTGATCTGGTTTGATGAAGTTCTTGCGCCGCAGCTCGACCGGATCCATGCCCAATTCGCGGGCCGCCATATCGATGACACGCTCCAAGGAATAAGTGGCCTCTGGTCGCCCAGCGCCACGGTATGCGTCGACTGGGGCTGTGTTGGTAAAGACAGCCTTAAGGTTCACATAGACATGCGGCACCGTATAGTTGCCGGCCATCAATGTGCCGTGCAGGAACGTTGGTGTCGCCGTCGAGAAATTTGACAAATACGCACCAACATTCGCGAGAGTTTCAGTACGGAACGCAATGAATGTGCCGTCTTTCTCGCAAGCCAATTCAATCTTGGTCACGTGGTCACGCCCGTGGGCATCGCTCAGGAACGACTCTGTCCGGTCCGCAACCCATTTCACAGGGCGGCCCACCTTTTTGGCGGCAGCCAAGACAAGCGCCTCTTCACCATAGTGATAAATCTTGGACCCAAAGCCACCGCCCACGTCAGGTGCGATAACAGTCAGCTTATTCTCTGGAATGCCCATCACGAACGCAGAAATCAGAAGGCGCGTAAGATGCGGGTTCTGCGATGTTGTCTGCAACAGGTAGGAATCGCCAGCTGCATCATATGTCCCGATCGAGGCCCGCGGTTCCATTGCGTTTGGCACCAGACGGTTATTGACCAGCTCAAGTGTCGTGACATGCGGCGCATTCTTGATCGCCTCATCTGTGGCAGCGCGGTTGTCCTCGATCCACCCCCAATCGAAACACTGGTTGGTCCCAATTTCGTCATGCACAAAGTTGTCGCCAGCAAGGGCTGCGGCCATATCAATGATCGCGGGAAGTTCTTCGATGTCGGCGATGATCTCTTCGGCTGCGTCGCGGGCCTGCTGTTCGGTCTCGGCGATCACGGCCGCATAGGCATCACCAACATGGCGAACTTTGCCGTGCGCCAGTACGGGGCGCTTAGGCTCTTTCATCGGCTCACCATCTCGGCTGTTGATCAGCCATCCAGCAGGGTTGCCCCCCACTTCGACAAAGTCTTCACCGGTAAAGACAGCCAAGACACCTGGCATCTCTGCGGCAGCGCTTGTGTCTACTGACTTGATCACACCGTTGGCCACAGTCGAGCGTACAAAGATCGCGGTCGCCGTTCCAAATGCGTTAATGTCAGCAGTGTAGTTTCCCTTACCAGTCAGAAAGCGCACGTCCTCGCGGCGCGTTGTGCTGGCTCCAATTCCACCATCCTTTGGCATATTGTTCTCCTCCCTATCAGCAATGCTACATCCCTCCAGATGCAGCAGCTGAGGTTTCGTTCTAGTGTTTACTCAGCCGCAACAGCGGATACATCCTGACCGGATGCCGCCATGATCGCTTTGATGATATTGTGATACCCCGTGCAGCGACAGATATTGCCTTCAAGGTATTCCCTGATCTCACCCTCGGTGGGTGTAGGGTTCTCTTTTAGCAGCGCCGCTGCTGACATCACCATGCCCGGTGTGCAAAAGCCGCACTGCAAACCGTGGTGATCCTGAAATGCTTGCTGGATTACATTGAGAGAGCCATCAGCATTCGCCTGCCCTTCAATCGTGGCGACATCTGCACCGTCTGCCTCTACTGCAAACATGGTGCAGGATTTCACCGCTTCGCCATTCACATGGATCACGCAGGCGCCGCATTGTGAAGTGTCACAGCCAATGTGTGTCCCCGTCAGTCGCAAGTCACCGCGTAGGAAGTCCGACATCAACGTGCGGCCCTCCACTTCACCTGACACGGATTTCCCGTTCACGGTCATTGTTACCGATGCCATTCTTTCCTCCCGAAAAATAATATGCTTTGGCGAGAGTTAAGCACGGCCAAGCGCAGTTGAGAACACCCTACTTACGCTGCAGTTGCACGGTAACGGTGAATTGCGCTTAGATATCAGCCCGAGGCTTGGGCCGCGTCGGTATTTCTTTGAGCAAACCACCCACGCCCATTTTGGCAAAGTTAGAGGGACTTGGGTGCGCACCGCAGATCACCCGTTCCAGAACCCAATCAGCACCATTCAACGCCGGTGAGCGTGCGCAACCTGGCAACCCGATGACAGGTTTTTTGTTGTAAACGCCTAGAAACAATAGATTTCCAGGATCCACCGGCATTCCGAATTGCGTAATCTCTCCACCCGCCTGCCGCACGGCCTCCGGCCCAACGTCGGCGATGTCTGATGTTGCCGAAGCCGTGAGTATGAAGACAACTTCTCCAGCCGCTTGGCGTACAGCCGTAGCCAAGGCGCAGGCCCTATGCGGCACAACAACGCGGGGTGTCAGGGTTAAGCCGAGCCTATCCAGCCGACCGGCAAGTGATTGCCTGCCCTTTGCAGAAGGCTTCTCGCTAATTTCTGTCTCGATCAGTGTTGCGGTTAAGAATTGCGGAGGCAGAACCGAAAGCGCCTGCTGCGCGGCGTCCATGGCGGCTTTCACATCCTTGCCTGGCACCGCGTAAGAGATGATCTTGATTGTTGCGACCATCCCATCCTCACTGACACGCTGAAACGGGGGTACTGTCGCTGCGGTAATCATCGGGTTGATCGCATTCATTGCGTCGATGCTTGAGGTGCTTATCTGTAATATGCCGGGACCTGTCGCATACAGGTTCACGCGGCCGGTCGCGGCCTGACTAAGGCGCAGTCCCTTCCCGGCGATGGCCTTGGCCAATTGCGCAGCGGCATCATCCTCGTTCAAATCACCCGGTTCATATTGTGCGACAATGACCTGACTGTGGCCTGAGGCAAGCAAGGCCGCTATGTCATCGGGGGCCAAGACCAGTCCTTTGCGCAGCCGCCCCTTTTTCAGCGGGACAGCATGCGCAAGGACTGCGCCCAGCGCTTCCTCTGTCGCAACAGATCCGAATTTCACGACCGTTTCCGCAAGATCTGGGTGACTTCGGCCATGATACTCACCGCGATTTCGGCAGGCTGCCGTCCCCCCAGATCAAGCCCCACCGGCGCGTGGATCCGTGCCAGTTCCGCGTCCGTGAACCCGACTTCTTTCAGCCGTTCCACCCGTTTTGCGTGGGTGCGGGTCGAGCCAAGGCAGCCCAGATAGAAGGCTTCTGATTCCAAAACCGTGACAATCGCCGGATCGTCCAGTTTGGGGTCATGGGTCAACGTCACCACAGCCGTGCGCGCATCTATCTTGAGGTCGCGCAGCGCTTCATCGGGCCATTCATCGCGGATCGTCTCTCCGGGAAAGCGCGCCGCGGATGCAAAGGCCGGACGCGGATCTACAAGGATCGGTTGATAACCACAGGCCCGCGCCATGCTAACCAAATGCTGCGCAATATGCACGGCCCCAACGACGATCATCCGCAGCGGTGGGTTGAATACAGCAACGAACGTGCGGCCGTCTTCCTCTATCCCAGATGTGTCGGTCCTGTGACGGTCGGGAAATGTGGTTGCCGCCTGCAATCGCGGGCGGCTTTTGATGATGTCTGTAACATAGACAACGGGCTTTGCCTCTAAGCGGGCGTCAGTCAGCCGTTCCAGTATCTCGACTGGCATGATTGGCCCGACGGGTTCAACAAGAACCTTGATTTCACCACCACAGGCCAGACCCACGGCAAAGGCTTCGTCGTCGCTGACGCCAAAGGTCAGCAACCGCTGGTCTCCATCGGCAATTGCATCAATCGCTTCAGTGATAACGGCGCCTTCGACGCACCCACCAGATACCGACCCTTCCATCGCGCCATCGGCGTCAATCACCAACTGGCTGCCGACAGGGCGCGGCGCAGACCCCCAAGTTTGGACCACAGTCGCGATAGCAACGCCCCGACCGGCGCGGTGCCAGTCAAGGGCCAATTGGGGAAGATAGGTTATCGTGTCAGTCATCTGCGCCTTACTATTCTGGTTAGAAAGCAATTGTTTCGCGCTGATCGCACATCAACAAATGCAATATCCGGACGATCCAAAAGACTTTCTGCGTAGTTCTGTATTTGCGTAGGGTCTGTGATCTGACCGGTACCGTAAACGATTCTCTCGTGTTCATCATAGGCTTTCACCAGATAATCGGGAGAGGTCGTAAGAATTGGCGGCAAATCCATGCCTGAAAAAGCCGTGCAATGCGCGGCACAAAAGAAGACCGGGCCGGTTTCCGCATACGGCTGCAAAGGCCCAAAGGGGCGCGCCGCGCAAACCAACATCTCGTCGTCTTTTGGCACCTGCTGCAAACAAGACCGGCAGGGGTTTCCCTGCCCATCAGAAACTGCGCGCTCTGCCGGGTTGCCATAGGCATCCGGTCCACCCGCGCGCAACTGCGCGACCTCTTGCGCATTGTAGGGTAAAAACATCAGTTCCATCTCGTGTCTCCATCATTGTAACGGAGCCATGATTTGGTTGAAGTCATTGCATTCTGCGACCCGTTTCATGCGCATCTTTCATTGATCCATCATTGCCAGCAGGCGCGCCTTCTCTCCTCCATCTGCCGGGCGCGAAAGCGCTGTGGCCAGACCCTGAAGGGACGCGATGTTGTGACCTGCGCGAAAACTTGTACAATGCGGCAGCATCTGCATGATCCCGCGTGCTTTCGGCGCGAACCCGTCCCAGCGCAACAGCGGGTTGAGCCAAATAAGCTGGCGTGATGTGAGGTTCAAACGTTCCATTTCGCGGCCCAGATCATCACCCGCATCGCGGTCCAGCCCATCGGTGATCAACAGCACAACAGCACCCTGCCCCATCACCCGACGCGACCAATCGCGGTTGAAGGCATGCAAACTGGCGCCAATCCGCGTCCCACCTTCCCAATCCTGCGCCTCGGCGCCTGCAGCAGCGAGGGCTGCGTCCACGTCCCGCCTGCGCAGATGCCGTGTGATGTTCGTCAACTGAGTGCCAAAGGTAAATGCGTGGACTTGCGCCCATCCCTGCCCTTGCCGGTTGGCAACGGCATGGACAAAATGCAGCACAGCGCGCGAATATTGCGACATCGACCCCGAAATATCACACAGCACGACCAGGTTAGGATATCTGATCCGCCGACGTTTGGTCGCAAAGTCCGTGACTTCACCGCCATGGCGCATGGCGTCGCGCATTGTCGTCTGCCAATCGGGCAGCCTGCCCGACAAACGTTGCGTACGTCGGCTTAGAATAGGTGGCACCGGCAAAGACAGCGTCGCGAGCATGCGTGTCGCAGCCTGCATTTCTTCGGTGCTCATCAATTCAAAATCGAGAGTGCGCAACCGTTCCTCTGCAGATGCGGTTTGGGTCGCATCGATATCGATTTCGATTTCATCTTCATTTGCATGTTCCGGTTGGGGCGGCAAAGGGCGCTCTTCTCCATCCAGCAAAGCTTCGGCCGCGCGTTTTTCGGCCGGTGCAGCGGCCCGTTCTTCTTGCGTGCCATGCACCATTGGGCGCAGGAACGACATCATATGTTCAAGATACTGCGGGTCCCGCCAATACAGCCGGAAGAGTTGTGCAAAGATCAGACGGTCTTCGGGTTTGCTGACAAAGCA
>ENA-OQVM01002082-OQVM01002082.1-marine-metagenome-genome-assembly--contig:-NODE-2082-length-24391-cov-18.590771_pt1 | contig 24391 bp, 17 predicted proteins | sample MGYA00237776_ERZ505498 | MGnify/ENA primary metagenome ERZ505498 (study PRJEB26159, sample SAMN06265151) | marine metagenome | isolation source: Helgoland LTER site | place: Germany:Helgoland, sampling... | reverse complement strand
TGAAGGTGTGTAAAGACTTTAATCGCCTCTTGATCTGGTATTTGAGAAAACGTATGAAGTGAAATGTTGACAAAATACCCTATCCCGTTACAATCTATAATGACGTGCGTTGGTGTTTTTTCAACTAATTTACCCTGAATGTGTGTAATCATATCTTCACTTCCTTTGAACTTCAAATGTACTAAAATAATACAATATTTTAAGAAGAAAAAAGAAAGTGATTTAGAGCGTTAATTTGCCGCTTTTCCTTTTTGCTGTGCATCGACGACCGCAACGGCAGTCATATTCACAATTTCATCAACACTTGCTCCTAATTGTAAAATATGAACAGGCTTGCGTAATCCCATCATGATCGGCCCAATGGACTCCGCTTTATTAAGTTCTTTTAATAATTTATAGGTGATATTCGCCGATTCTAAATTTGGAAAAATAAGTGTATTTACTTTTTTATTTGCAAGTCTAGAAAAAGGAAAGTTTTCTTTTAACATATCACTGTTCAACGCAAAATCTGTTTGTAATTCACCGTCCACTAACAAATCTGGGTGTCTTCGGTGCAAATACGACACCGCTTCTCTGACTTTGGTGGCTGTTTTATCCTTTGACGACCCGAAGTTAGAATAGGATATCATCGCCATGACAGGTTCTATACCAAACATTTTAACCACACCAGAAGTCATCTGTGCAATTTTTATCAAATCGTCTGCGGAAGGATTTATGTTGATCGCTGTATCACTCAAAAACATTGGGCCTCTTTGTGTAATCATCACATTGGTGGTCGCAATGCGAGTGGAGCCAGGTGCCATCCCAATTAAATTTAACATTGGTTTTAAGACAGATCCATAATTACTAGAATACCCCGAAATAAGGGCATCCGCGTCACCTTCATTGACCATCATTGCAGCAAAATAATTACGTTCGCGCATTAGCTTTTGGGCGGCTAAAAGTGTCACTCCTTTCCGCTGTTGTTGTTTCCAATATATTTCAGCGTATTTGTTTTTTTGAATACTACTTTCATCGGCTTTAGGGTCGATAATCTGCACTTCTGCATCAAATTCGAGTTCTTCCATAAGACGCTCTATTTCGTCTCGACGGCCTAATAAAATAGGCATTGCAACGCCTTCTTCAAGAGCAATTTGCGCCGCTTTAAGAACGTTTAACTGATCTGCTTCTGCATAAACAACACGTTTCGGGTTTAGCTTCGCTCGGTTAAATAACAGTCTTACAATTTTATTGTCGGAGCCCATACGCTCCAAAAGAGTGTCTTCGTAGTGTTCCCAATCTGTAATTGGTGCCAAGGCGATGCCGCTTTCGATGGCTGCTTTTGCAACTGCTGGTGGAATCGCTGCAATCAGGCGGGGATCAAATGGTTTTGGGATGATGTAATCTTTTCCAAAGGTCAAACGTGTTTCGCCATAAGCAATGTTTACTTGTTCTGGAACAGGCTCTTTCGCTAAATTCGCTAAGGCAATGACTGCTGCTTTTTTCATTTCTTCATTAATAGAAGTCGCTCTCACATCGAGAGCCCCTCTAAATATAAATGGAAAACCAAGTACATTGTTGACTTGATTAGGAGTGTCACTTCGTCCCGTAGCCATAATAATATCGTCACGAGTTTTAACCGCGAGGTGGTATTTTATTTCAGGATCCGGATTTGCCATTGCAAACACAATTGGATTGTCCGCCATAGACAAAAGCATCTCAGGGTTTACAATGTCAGAGGTTGAGAGTCCGATAAATACATCGGCATCTTTCATTGCTTCGTCTAACGTATCGATTTTTCGATCGGTTGCAAACTCCGCTTTTTGAGAGGTTAAATGATCGCGATCGTTTCTAATAACCCCTTTACTATCCAGCATGACAATATTTTCGCGTTTTGCCCCAAATGATTGGTACAATCGTGTACAGGAAATAGCAGCGGCGCCAGCACCACTCACCACAATTTGCACGTCTTGAATGTTTTTTTCTGCGATTTCTAAGGCATTCAATAAAGCTGCTGCAGAGATGATCGCTGTTCCATGTTGGTCGTCATGCATCACAGGAATATCGAGTTCTTCTTTCAATCGTTTTTCGATTTCAAAGGCTTCTGGCGCTTTGATGTCTTCTAAGTTAATCCCTCCAAAAGTGGGAGCTATATTTTTTACCGTTTGAATAAATTCTTCTACATTTTCAGTATTCACTTCAATGTCAAACACATCAATATCTGCAAATATTTTAAAGAGTAATCCTTTTCCTTCCATCACTGGTTTGGAGGCTTCCGCGCCAATATTACCCAATCCTAAAACGGCGGTTCCGTTGGTAATCACAGCGACTAGATTTCCTTTGGCTGTATATTTATATGCATCGGATGGATTTTTTTCTATGGCCAAGCAAGGTGCTGCAACGCCTGGGGAATAGGCCAATGCCAAGTCTCTTTGGGTGGCGTATTTTTTAGTTGGAACTACTTGGATTTTTCCAGGTGTCGGTTTTTCGTGATAAGCTAAGGCTTCTAAATCGTGTTTACTCAGTTTTGGCATCTTGATGGTTTAATCTGCAAAGTTAGACAGTTCAGTTTAATAATGAAATTTTAGAGCTATTCTTTTAAAAATTTGACGTTGACATTGTGTAAAATTGAGGTGACTATTCTAAAAATTATGGGCTAAAACCCAGCAGCTGCATCGTCGCCTCTCGGGTCAGCACCCCCTTCTAATTTCCCATCAGCTAACACCAAAATAGCATCTACTTTTCCTATGATTGGCGAATTCGTCTGGTCTATGGCGTAGCCTAATTTTTTAAGTGATTGAAAAACAAGCGTGTCAAAGGAGGTTTCAAATTTGATATTATCTGGCAACCATTGGTGGTGAAATCGTGGCGTGGAAACCGATTCTTGCATGCTCATATCGTACTCCAATACATTTAGAATATTTTGCATGACAGATGTGATAATGGTAGAACCTCCTGGCGAACCTACCACCATTTTGAGTTGACCATTTGTTTCAACAATGGATGGCGACATGGAGCTTAACATTCGTTTTTTTGGTGCGATGGCATTGGCTTCAGCTCCGACCAAGCCATACATATTTGGTTCTCCCGGCTTTGCACTAAAGTCATCCATTTCATTATTTAAAAAGAAACCGCCTTCTTCTACATAGACTTTAGAGCCATAAGCCGCATTTAGGGTGGTGGTCACTGCCACACTGTTTCCAAAGGGGTCAACGATCGAATAATGGGTGGTTTCATTACTTTCATATCCAGGAATAGAACCTCGTGAGAGTGCGCTCGATTGTGTGGCTTTTTCCCAATTAAAATCACTCATTCTTCTGGAAAGATAGTTTTCAGATGTCAGACTGTCGGTTGGAATATTGACAAAATCAGGATCTCCTAAAAAATACGAGCGGTCGGCATAAGCTCTGCGTTCTGCTTCCGCAATGAGTTGGATGTATTGAGTTGAATTGTGTGGGTACTGTTCTATGTTAAAAGGTTCAATACTTTTTAATATTTGTGCAAGGCAGATGCCTCCACTAGAAGGGGGCGGCATGGAAATAATTTTATGACCTTTGTACATAAAGGTGATTGGGTCTCTCCATTTGGCTTCATAGCTAGCTAAGTCTTCTTTGGTGATAATACCGCCTAGTTTTTGAACCTGATCTACTATAATATTAGCGGTTTCCCCTTTATAGAATTCGTCCCTCCCATTCACTTTAATGCGTTTTAATGTTTCAGCTAACTTTGGGTATATGATCGTATCGCCCGTTTGCCAGTCCTTGTCTAATAGAATGGTTCTTTTATTCGCTTCCCTGAATTTGGACTTAAAACGGTTTAACTGCTTCGCTTGTTTTTCCGTGACAATCACCCCGTTACTTGCTAATTCTATAGCGGGTTCTATCAATTTTGCAAAGGGGAGTGATCCAAATTTTTGATGCACTTCAAATAAGCCTGCAATCGTTCCGGGAACTCCCACGGCGAGTGCGCCTATTTTACTTGCATCCGAATTTACATTTCCATCTACATCAAGGTACATGTTTTTTGTGGCTGCTAAGGGTGCTTTTTCTCTGAAATCTAAGCTTCCAATCGTGCCGTCATTCATTCTGAAAACCATAAAACCACCACCACCAATATTGCCTGCAACAGGATATGAAACCAACAATGCTAAATCGGTAGCAATCATGGCATCAAAAGCATTCCCTCCTTGTTTCATAATCGAGACCCCAATTTTAGAGGCTTCTTCTCTAGCGGAAACTACCATGGCATTTTCTGCAATCACTCCAAGTGTTTTGTCGGGGATTAATGTCTTCGGTTTTGTGTTGCACTGAATGCATAGAATGGATGTGACGAGGAGTGTGAAGACTTTGTTCATGTGTCTATTTTATTTTTTTATAACGGCTCTATGCATGCCTGTCGCAGACAGGTTCTATCAATCATTAGCTTATAAGGTAACGATTTCAACATGCTTGGTTCATAGCTGTAATATAGGTTTTATAAACTTAAAGAAAATTATTTTAAAAACTCAATATTTCTTTTTAACCCTGAAAACTTTGTGCGCTTTACGGCTGAATGCTGAAATACTTTAGAGAAGGTGTCTTGTGTGATTTCTTCCCAGTCCTGTTTGCTCATGGACAACAGTTCTGGTTTTGGGTTGAATAAGGGTTCCGAGTGCGCTTTTGAAAATCGATTCCACGGACATACATCCTGGCACACATCACAGCCAAACATCCAATTGTCAAATTGCCCTTTCATTTCTGAAGGAATTTGTTCTTTGAGTTCTATGGTGAAATAAGAAATACATTTACTGCCATCCACTCCATGTTCTGGAGAAATGGCTTCTGTTGGACAGGCGTCTATACAGGCGGTACACGTTCCACAATGATCGGTCACAGGCGTGTCGTAGTCCAATTCTAAATCTATAATAAGCTCTGCTATAAAATAAAAGGAGCCCACTTTTTGGGTTAGTAAGTTGCTGTGTTTTCCAATCCATCCCAAGCCTGATTTCTTTGCCCATGCTTTTTCTAAAATTGGCGCGGAATCTACAAACGCACGACCATGCACCTCACCTATTTCTTCTTTAATAAATTCTAAAAGTTGTTTGAGTTTGTCTTTGATGACAAAATGATAGTCCCTGCCATAGGCATATTTACTGATTTTTGGAGCGTCTAGATCTTGTTGGGTTTCTTCGGGGAAATAATTATAAATGAGAGAGACCACACTTTTGGAGTCTTCAACTAATAGTGTTGGATCCAGGCGTTTGTCAAAATGGTTTTCCATGTACTGCATTTTACCATGGCTATTTTTTTTGAGCCACGACTCCAAGCGCGGAGCTTCTTCTTCTAAAAACCCCGCCTTGCTGATACCACAAGACAAAAAACCGAGGCGTTGAGCTTCTGCTTTTATTAAACTTGAATAGTGGTTTTTTAAATTCATTTGAATGTCTAATTGAGCCTACCTATCGGCAGGCAGGCGCTGTCGAAGTGCTAAATCAACTAATTATTATATTTATAATGCGTTGCATTCCTACATTCTGAAAGAATTTGTAACATATCAAAATCTCCGTTTATTAAGGCATGTTTTTTCAATCTTGTCCAACCTTTAATTTTTTTTTCAAAATATATAGCTTGTAAAACATCGTTAAATTCTTGGTGAAACTCTAACGTCAATGGTCGTCTATTGTAGGTATATGAACCTTTGTTAAATCCAAACTGATGCTGGTTAAACCTTTTCTCTAAATTGTTTGTTATTCCTGTATAATACGATTCGTCAGAGCATTTAAGAATGTATACGAAATAAAAATACATGATTAAAATTTTTAAGGGCTTCGACTGCGCTCAGCCTGACATTATTATAAAATTAACCTAAAATAATCCCCCTTGAATATCGCCTTTGATGCGTCCTAAATGTTTGTATGCAAGATCGGTGACTTCACGACCTCTGGGTGTTCGCATGATAAAGCCTTGTTGAATCAAAAAAGGTTCGTAGACTTCTTCAATGGTTTCAGGGCTTTCACTGACCGCGGTTGCGATTGTCGTCACTCCAACGGGGCCGCCTTTGAATTTATCAATAATAGTGGTCAAAATTTTATTGTCCATTTCATCCAATCCATGCGCATCTACATTCAGGGCTTTTAATCCGAATTTGGCGATTTCAATGTCGATTTTTCCGTTGCCTTTGATTTGTGCAAAATCTCTTACACGACGTAACAGGGCATTGGCAATACGAGGAGTACCACGACTTCTTCCTGCAATTTCAACTGCGGACTCAAAACTGATGGGAACTTTTAGTATTTCTGCACTTCTTTCGAGGATGGTAGAAAGCAGTTCTGTTGAGTAATATTGTAAACGGCTACTGATTCCAAATCGGGCACGCATGGGTGCGGTTAACAATCCTGATCTGGTGGTTGCACCGACTAATGTAAATGGGTTTAAATTGATTTGAACCGTGCGCGCGTTGGGCCCAGATTCAATCATTATGTCAATTTTATAGTCTTCCATCGCAGAGTACAGATACTCTTCGACGATGGGACTCAAACGGTGAATTTCGTCAATAAATAACACATCCCGTTCTTCAAGGTTGGTGAGCAATCCTGCCAAGTCTCCCGGCTTGTCCAATACGGGGCCTGAGGTGACTTTGATGCCGACGCCAAGTTCATTGGCGAGTATGTGTGCAAGGGTGGTTTTTCCAAGTCCTGGAGGACCATGAAACAAGGTGTGATCCAAGGCTTCGTCGCGTTCGACGGCGGCTTCCACAAATATCTGAAGGTTTTCAAGGACTTGATCTTGTCCTGCAAAGTCATCGAATGAAAGAGGTCTTAACACCTTTTCTATGTCTTGTTCTTCAGGTGTGAAGTGATCGTCGTTAGGGTTAAGGTTTTCATTCATATACACAAATATAAACAAAAAGCCTTTCCGAATTGTAAAGGCTTTTTGTTTTTTCTCTAACTAATGGTATTCGACCAGAAATTTCTTAAGCTTGTCGAAAATCGATTGATTTCTTTTTCGTTTTAAAATTAGCTATTAAAAATTATTACAGTTGATATGGGCAGGATGGATAAATCTAAGTTGCTCGATGATTTTATATAGTGTTCAATATTTCTCTTAACGTTTCAATGTAAAATGTGCTTTAAATACTTTAGGTGCGTTAGATGATTGTTCGGTGTATGTAATAGTAAACCAATAATCATTAGCTGGCATCGGATTTCCTTTATAAGTTCCATCCCATCCTCTACTAGTTGGGCTTATTTGTTTGATGAACTTTCCATAACGGTCAAAAATATTAATTTTTACAATAGAAAGTTGCCCTGAAGTATCGGTAATATTCCAAGTGTCATTCGTACCATCACCGTTAGGGGTAAAGTATAACAGATAACCGATGACTGTTGTTGTGCTAAAAACATAGCCACAACCCGTTTTATCTCTAGCAAATACGGTATGTTCCCCTTCAGATACATTAATAAATAATCCACTGTCCTGCCATGGACTACCGTCTAAGTTATATTCATAACCGTCCACAGTTTCTCCATCTGCTTTAGCTTCTATGGTATGACCACTTGTAAAGACTGGGGTTAATACTTCTAATGTTAATGTTGGTGGTGTACTTTCTAAGACTTCTATTGCTTGAGTTGTTAGACATCCTGTAATGGTATCTAGGGCTGTGACTGTATAATTTCCTAGACCTTGTGGGCTAAAACTACTTTGAGTACCTAATACTATGGTGGGATTTGCTGTGAGTACCCATGTAAAATCATAGTCGGCGTCTGGTAAGCCTGTATCTATAATTAAAGGAGTGTCTAATACTTCTGTACCATTAGTATTCAAACATAGAATATAACTATCTGCTAAACTAAAACTTGATGGATAGACAGCTATAGAAAAGGTAATTTCACGGTAACACAGGGTGCTGCTGTTGGTGACTCTTGCGGTGATGGTCTCTGGATTGGTAATATTCTTGTAATTTGCTGCTGCTGTAATCAATACTCCTTTACCGTTATAATAGCTTACTGCATATCCTGAACCTTGACTGCCTAAGATCTCTGACTTTTTGGTCGTTAAATCAAAGCCAGTTACAATACCGTCAGTACATAAATTAAGACCAGTGGCTGGAGTGGTCGCTGTGGGTAAGTGATGGACTGTAAAATCAATACTTACAGGGCTGAAGGTAATATCGTCTGGTGTAAAGAGATATGAAGTGGTTCCTAGCGTTGATGTATCAATTGTAGGGGGGGGGTCCAAGACCCAGTAAGAGGAGTTACATCATCAGAGTGTGTGGGTAAAGTAACGGTAACTCCCTCACAAAACGGATCTCTTGGAATAAAAAAAGGATTAATATATGTTGTTGTAACATAAAAAGACACAGATCTTACACATTGGCTTAAATCGTCAGAAGTAAATGTATACTCATTTATTAATGGATTTAGAATATTAAGACTCCAAACTCCTGTGTAACCTTGATCGGAAGTTGTTGGAAAACCTAGGGTTGTAACAGAATTAAAACCAACTTTCGTTGGGACTGCATTTGCTCCTGTAAATGTAGGTGTATTTTGACCTAATTCAATAGTCATTTTTGTGCTACACGTGCCATCAGTAGAAGTAAATGTGTAAGTAGTTGTTTGAGTATCATCTATAACAGCAGGATACCAAGTTCCTGTAATTCCATTACTAGATGTTAGAGGTAAAACTGGAAGTATATCTCCATTACAAATAAAGACAGAATGTCCATCTTTAGTCGGGATTTGATCAAAAATTGGCGTTGGATTTGAAAGAATTGTAACTGAAATAGTAGCCCTAATATTAGGACAGAAAAAAGGATCGTAAGTGGCTTCAGAAGTAAATGTATAGTTACTCGTTCCTGAAGTAGATGTATCTAGAGGAGGTAAGAAAGAACCTGGAATGCGCTCTCTAGATACGGTAGGTAATACAGCTAAGGGATCGTCTAGGCAAAATGTAATAGGGTCAAAGGTTGGTAGTGCTGTTATTATTTCAACAGTTATTGTTATTTGATCCGCATTTTGCCCAGGATCAGGTGTAAATGTATATGATGTTGTTACTGCCGTGTTTAGATTTGCAGGGCTCCAGTTTCCAGTAATGCTATTCAAAGATGTTGTTGGTAATGGGGATGAAGCACTAAATTGGCAAAGAGGTGCTATTGGTCTGAAGACAGGAACAACGGTTTGCGAAAAAGTCTGTAAAGTAGGCAATACGCAAATAAAAAAAACTAGAAAAGATTTCACAGAATTCATAATTTGAGGTTAATAAAAAAATTTAACCCATTGCTTTTTAGCTGGTGCTAAAAACAATATTATTTTGTTTTTTTACTAATAATTCATTCTACTACTAGAACATAAGCATTGAGGTATACAAATATAAACAAAAAGTTCTAAAAACTTAAAAGATTATAAATGAAGTCCTTTTGGCTTTTTTAACAAAAAGACTAAGGTTGTATATATTTGTGTTGAAAAGCATAAAAACTCAACTTTATGTACCAAGTACTAAGCGAAGATATGATAGAATTAGTTTCTTATTTGCCAAAGACGAAATGGGGTTTTAAACCCAAAATACAACTTTAAGAGATAGTTAAGTGCGCTTCTTTATAAATTTAAAACAGAGGTTCAATAAGAATTTCTTCCAGTAAAAAGCCTTTCTTGTATTAAGAAAGGCTTTTAAATATACTATTAAGTTATGAGCATTTAGTGTTGCAGCTCTTCTTCTCCTTCTTTTAAAGGTACGTGTTGTTGTACAAAGTCTTCATCGTGACCCGGTTTGCTGTAGTCATAAGCCCAACGGTGTACATGAGGAATTTCTCCTGGCCAGTTTCCGTGGATGTGTTCTACAGGAGTTGTCCACTCTAATGTGTTAGACCTCCAAGGGTTTTGTTCTGCTTTTTTACCGAAAAATATACTGTGAAAGAAGTTCCATAAGAATACCAATTGAAAGAGTCCTCCGACAAGTGCAAATACGGTAATTAGTATCTGAACGTTTGAAGTGTCGTCAAATAATGGGAAGTTACTGTTGGTGTAATAACGTCTTGGTAATCCTGCCATTCCTATAAAGTGCATTGGGAAAAATACGCCATAAGCACAAATAGCCGTCACCCAAAAGTGAATGTATCCTAAGTTTTTGTTAAGCATACGTCCAAACATTTTTGGGAACCAATGGTAAACTCCTGCAAACAATCCGTAGAGTGCTGATATTCCCATTACTAAATGGAAGTGTGCCACTACAAAATACGTATCATGCACATTGATATCTAAAGCACTGTCTCCAAGAATAATTCCGGTAAGTCCTCCTGTAATGAAGGTTGAAACAAATCCAATAGAAAACAGCATGGCTGGATTCAGTTGTAGATTTCCTTTCCAAAGGGTTGTAATCCAATTAAAGGCTTTTACTGCGGATGGAATGGCTATTAATAGGGTGGTGAATGTAAATACCGATCCTAAAAATGGATTCATTCCTGAAATAAACATGTGGTGTCCCCATACAATGGTTGACAAAAATGCAATCGCCAAAACAGAGGCTATCATGGCACGGTATCCAAAAATTGGTTTACGCGAATTGGTTGCTAGTATTTCTGATACTAAGCCCATAGCCGGTAGAATAACTATATATACTTCGGGATGTCCTAAGAACCAGAATAAGTGTTCAAATAATACAGGAGATCCACCTTGGTAGTGTAATACTTCTCCTTGAATAAATATATCCGATAAGAAGAAAGAGGTTCCAAAACTACGGTCCATAATTAACAACAATGCTGCCGATAATAGGACTGGAAACGATACCACACCAATGACAGCGGTGATGAAAAACGTCCATATAGTTAATGGTAATCTTGTCATTGACATTCCTTTTGTTCTGAGGTTTAAAACAGTTACGATGTAATTTAAAGATCCTAATAAAGAGGAGGCGATAAAGATTGCCATGGATACTAACCACAAAGTCATTCCTGCACCTGATCCACCTTGTGCCATAGGCAATGCGCTTAATGGAGGGTAAATTGTCCAACCTGCTGCTGCGGGCCCTGCTTCTACAAAAAAGGAAGCAACCATAATCACACTAGACAAAAAGAATAACCAGTAAGAAATCATATTAAGAAATCCAGAGGCCATATCTCGTGCTCCAATTTGCAAAGGAATTAATAAGTTACTAAAGGTTCCACTCAAGCCAGCCGTTAATACAAAGAATACCATGATGGTTCCATGAATGGTGACTAAGGCTAGATAGATATCTGCATCCATCACACCTCCTGGTGCCCATTTGCCTAAAAGAGCTTCAAAAATTACATTTGGCTCTGTAGGCCATGCGATTTGCATACGCATTAAAAGAGACATTAATACCCCAATAATACCCATAATAAGCCCCGTAATCAAATACTGTTTAGCGATCATCTTGTGATCTTGACAAAAGATATACTTTGTTATAAAAGTTTCTTTGGGATGATGTCCGTGATCGTCTTGGTGTGCGTGAGTATCTACCTGTGCTGACATAATCTTATGTTGTTATTTCTTTAATTTTTTAATTTTGAACTAGGGAGTTCTTGAATAATTTTTGCTCTTGTAACCATGCCTTGTAGTCTTCTTCCGATTCTACAATGATTTTCATTTGCATGTTATAGTGTGATTTTCCACATATTTTATTACAAAGTAATAGGTAGTCAAACTCATAGCTATCTAAAGGTTCTTCGCCTTTTGCTTGTAGTTTTTTACTTTTATTAACTCTGATTTTATTGATGTTTCTTACTTTTTCATAGATGTCAGGATTCAATCGCATTTCTTCCGTGGTTACGGTTGGAGTGAATGCAAACTGTGTAATCATTCCAGGAACACAATTCATTTGTGCTCTAAAGTGAGGCATATAGGCGGAGTGTAACACATCTTGTGAACGCATTTTGAATAATACTGGTACGCCTACAGGAAGGTGCAATTCAGTGGTAATGACATCGTCTTGCGCATTTGGATCTGCTTCATCTAAACCTAAAATATTGGCGTTGTCAAGATTAATGAGTCGCACATTGGCTTTTCCTAAAACATTGTCTTCACCAGCATAGCGTGCTTTCCAGTTGAATTGTTGAGCGTATAACTCAATGACCAATGGATCCTCGTCTTCGTCAACATACATGATGTCTGTCCATGTGAACAACCCATACATGATAAGTCCTGCTAATACAATGACAGGGATGATAGTCCAGAGAAACTCTAGCTTGTCATTGTCTGCATAAAATAATGCTTTACGTCCTTTTTCACCTTTATATTTAAAAGCGAAGTAGTGTAATAAAAACTGTGTAATCGTTTGCACGACAAAAATCACTGCCATCGAAATGATCATTAATCGGTCAATTTCAGGGCCGTGTTCAGATGCCGAATTAGAGGTTAATGGTAAATCGCCCCAAAGTACAAATGACACAATTGTGATTCCGTATATAAAGCCTAAAAAGCCCAACATAAGGTATCCTTGCGTTTTGTTGTCACCGTCGTTTGCAACTTGAGTTATATCTTTATTTACTTGTGCTAAATCAAAGATTTTGACCATTTGCCAAATTGCAATTGTGATCCCTAATAAAATTAATATTGTTAATAAGCCAGTCATCGTTATATGTTGTCTTTTTAAATTTTAATTAATAATGAAAGTGTTCGCTTTCCTTGATAAAAGGATTTCCTTTTGCTAATAATGGTGCTTTTGAAAGCGCATAAAAAACAATGAATAAGAATAATCCTAAAAACAATAGTATTGCACTAATTTCAGGAACACCTATAAACCATCGGTCTCCTACTGTAGCCGGCATAATCATATTGAAAACATCAATATAATGTCCGAACAAAATCACAATACCCGCCATTACTATGAACCAAGGCACACGTTTATAATCGCTATTCATGAGTACTAAGAATGGGAAAATAAAGTTTAAAATGATCATTCCAAAGAATGGTAGGTTATAGTCTTCTATACGAGTTACAAAATACGTTACTTCTTCAGGGATATTTGCATACCAAATAAGCATAAATTGTGAGAACCATAAATAGGTCCAGAATACACTAATGGCAAACATAAATTTTGCTAAATCATGAAGGTGACTGTCGTTTACAAATTCCATCAATCCTTTAGACTTTAAGTAAATTGTGATTAGTGCTATTACCGTGATTCCACTTACAAACATACTTGCAAATACGTACCACCCAAATAAGGTACTAAACCAGTGTGGATCGACACTCATAATCCAATCCCAAGACATTATAGATTCTGTATAGATATAAAATACTAGGAATGCAGCTGAAATTCTAAAGTTCTTTTTAAAGTTGCTATTGTCATTCACATCGGCTAAATCTTGCGCTAATGAAAATTTACGAGAGAAATAACGGTATAAACTCCATCCTGCAATAAAAATCAAGCCGCGAATAGCAAACCATGTTTTATCTAACCAACCCGATTTTGCTTGAATGAGTTCGTCATGTGCTACCACTTCTGGATCCATCCATATAAAGATGTGATCTCCTGCCCATAAAGCGATTCCTAAAACAATGAGTCCTCCAGGTAAAACATAATATGTAATGGCTTCCATCACTCTAAAAAGTACGGGAGACCATCCTGCTTGAGCGGCATATTGTATGCCATAAAAAGCGAGTACACCTAAAGAGATCATAAAAAAGAAGAACGCTGCTACATATAAAGCTGCATAAGGTCTGTTGTGCATTTGATGCAGAACGTGTTCTGCGTGCGCATCGTCATGATGTGACTCTTCCGAATGCGCATCGGAATCATGTGTGGAATGAATCATCGCTGCATGAGCCTCAGCATCTGTTTGAACATCGTGATGTGTTGCTTCAGTTGTTTCTTCACCATGAGAAGCGTCTGCTCCATGGTGCGAATTTTCTTCTGCTAACAGTACTTTGACATCATCAAGGGTTAACCCGTGAGATTCTACATAGCTTGTACCCCATCCTATTACGCCAATAACGAATAGAGCAAGAGAAACAATTTTAAGTCTTTTTGAAAACGTGTACATATTGATATAAATGTTTTACTTTTCTTATTTTTTTAATTCTGCTCTAAGGGTTTCAACATAGGCAGTAACTTGCCAACGTTCTTCCTCATTTAATAAATTTGCATAAGATCCCATAGTGTTTTTACCGTAATATATTACATGGTAAATACTTCCTTCGGTAATAGCTCTATCTGCATAACTTGGAACTCCAAGAATTTTTTCTCTTTTGACAAGTTTTCCTTGTCCAGCTCCTTTGTTTCCGTGACAGATCCCACAATAGATATCATATAATTCCTTACCTCTTTTAGCATCCAATTCAGTGGATTCTAGAGGAGATTTCAAATCGGAAAGTGCTGCTGCATAGCCTTCGTTTGTGTTTTCATATTCATATAAAGAATGTCCTCTAGAGATTGTTCCTTCAACAGGCAATAAGGCTTGTTGAGAATTCGGAAAAACTTCATATTCACCATAGGCTTCATAGCCAATAGACTTATACATGTTTGGAAAGTATTGATAGTTTGGACTGTTATCATTTTGACATGAAAACACGGTTCCAAAGGTCAATACTAAAACGATTATTTTTGATACACTTTTCATAATACTAATGTGCTTCTTTATCAACAATATGAACCTCTACTGCGCCTGATTTGGTCAGAAGGGCTTTTAATTCCTTTTCGTTGTCATGAACAGGGATTTCCATTAGAAAATGGTCATCGGTAGTTCTTGGATCCGGATTTTCTGCATTTTTAAACGGCCACATTCTACTTCTTAAATAAAATGTAATCACCATTAGGTGCGCCGCAAAAAAGACGGTTAATTCAAACATAATTGGCACAAATGCCGGCATGTTTTCGATGTAGCTAAAACTAGGTTTTCCTCCAATATTTTGAGGCCAGTCTTCTATCATGATATAATTCATCATGACCGTAGCCACAATTAAACCAACACAGCCATACATAAATGCAGCGATGGCAATACGTGTGGGTTCTAATCCCATTGCTTTATCCAATCCATGGACTGGGAAAGGCGTGAATATTTCTTCGATGTGATGCTTTTCATTTTTAACAGCTTTAACTGCTGCCAACAATACGTCATCATCTGTATATAGTGCGTGAATAACTTTAGAAGATCCCATAGGCTACTCTTTTTTCTTTTTAGGTGTTTTTTTCACTGGTTTTGACTTTGGAGCTGTTCGTTCATCTGAACCAGTTCCTACTAAGCTTCCACCTGCTTCTCTAATATTTTTATAACGTTGTCCTGAAGACTTTAATATGGTTTTGACTTCTGCTTGTGCAATTACTGGGAACGTTCTAGAGTATAACAAGAATAACACAAAGAAGAAACCGATAGTTCCAATAAAAATTCCAATATCTACAAACGTTGGTGAAAACATTGTCCATGAGGATGGTAAATAATCTCTGTGGAGAGAGGTTACTATAATCACAAAACGCTCAAACCACATTCCGATATTTACAACAATGGAAATAAAGAAAGAGAACATAATACTTGTTCTTAATTTTTTGAACCACATAAATTGTGGTGAAAACACATTACAAGACATCATTGCCCAATACGCCCAAGCGTAAGGACCTGTTGCTCTGTTTAAGAAAGCATATTGTTCGTATTCAACTCCTGAGTACCAAGCGATAAATAATTCAGTGATATATGCAACTCCAACAATAGATCCCGTAATCATAATTACGATATTCATCAATTCGATGTGCTGAACAGTGATATAATCTTCGAGGTTACACACTTTACGCATGATAATTAATAAGGTGTTTACCATGGCAAACCCAGAGAAAATCGCACCTGCTACAAAATAAGGTGGGAAAATTGTGGTATGCCATCCAGGGATTACTGAGGTAGCAAAATCAAAAGATACAATTGTGTGTACCGATAAAACTAAGGGCGTTGCAAGTCCTGCAAGTACCAAAGATACTTCTTCGAAACGTTGCCAGTCCTTTGCTCGTCCACTCCATCCAAAACTCAATAAGGAATATATTTTCTTTTGGAAAGGTCTTACTGCACGATCACGAATCATGGCAAAATCTGGTAATAAACCTGTCCACCAAAACACAAGTGATACAGATAAATAAGTAGAAATTGCAAATACATCCCACAGTAAAGGCGAGTTAAAATTAACCCATAACGACCCAAATTGATTTGGAATTGGCAATACCCAGTATGCTAACCAAGGTCTTCCCATGTGAATGATTGGAAACAATCCAGCTTGAATAACAGAGAAAATCGTCATGGCTTCCGCAGAACGGTTAATCGCCATACGCCATTTTTGTCTGAATAAGAGGAGTACTGCTGAAATCAGAGTTCCTGCATGTCCAATACCAACCCACCAAACAAAGTTTGTAATATCCCAAGCCCAACCAACAGTTTTGTTCAGACCCCAAGTACCAATCCCCGTAGAGACGGTATAAATCATACACCCTATTCCCCAGCCAAAAGCTGCAAGTGCAATAGAAAATACTATCCACCATAATTTGTTTGCTTTTCCTTCAACAGGTGCAACAACGTCCAAGGTCACATCATGATATGATTTTTCTCCTGTAACTAATGGTCTTCTGATAGGTGCTTCGTAATGAGACGCCATAATCCTTTTGTATTATTTCTTAATTATTTATGCTTCGTTTGTGTTTCTTACTTTCACTTGATAAACCACATTTGGTTTTGTACCAACATGATCTAATAAATGATAAGCACGCTCATCATCTTTAAGTTCAGTAATTGCACTTTTCTTATTATTGATATCTCCAAAAACAATCGCTCCTGAATCACATGCCGAAGAACAAGCGGTCTTGAATTCGTCTGGATTTACTTCTCTTCCGTCACGTTTAGCATCCAAAATTGTTTTTTGTGTCATTTGAATACACATCGAACATTTTTCCATCACACCTCTAGATCGAACGGTAACATCTGGATTAACTACCATACGTCCTAAATCGTTATTCATATGATAATCGAATTCGTCATTCTCGTTGTATAAGAACCAGTTGAATCGACGTACTTTATAAGGACAGTTGTTAGCGCAATAACGCGTTCCAACACATCGGTTATACGCCATATGATTCTGACCCTGACGACCATGAGATGACGCTGCTACTGGACAAACGGTTTCACATGGTGCATGGTTACAGTGCTGACACATGATGGGTTGAAAAGCAACTTGTGGATTTTCAGATGGTAATTCCATCTCTCCAAAAGTACTTAATGAACTTCCTAAACCTTGAATGTTGTCTTTGGTTGTGTTATCGCCTTCAAATGTTTCATCTGAAGAATAATATCTATCGATACGTAGCCAGTGCATGTCGCGACTTCTACGAATTTCTTCTTTTCCTACAACCGGAACGTTGTTTTCTGCATGACATGCTATCACACAGGCACCACACCCTGTACAAGAATTTAAGTCAATGGACAAGTTAAAATGATGTCCAATCGAACGATCAAACTCATCCCATAAATCTACATCTGGTGAATCCACAGGCGTTTCTTCATGGTTCAATGATACCACACTGACGTGGTTCCAATTCGCTGCTGATTCTGTATTGAAAATCTCTAGGGTTGTTTCCTTGATAATATCACCTCTCCCCATTAGCGTATTGTGCAACTGAACACAAGCAAATTCATGCTTACCATCTGTGAGCTCTACAGTAGCGGTTTGAACATTGTTAAAATCAGTATATAATGGGTAGGCGTTGACACCTGTTTGCATTTCTGCTTTGAGACCTTCCGTTCGGCCATATCCAAAGGACATTCCAACGGTGCCTCTTGCTTGCCCTGGTTGAATGATCACTGGAACTTTTACAGTGACACCATTTACAGTCACATTTGCATATTTTCCGTTCAATCCACCATCAGCATCATGACGGTTTTCACTGAAAAAAGTACTGGTTTCTAAAAAGAATCCTAATTCTTTAGCATCAAATTCCGAGACTGTTAAATAGTTATCCCAAGTAGTTCTTGTCAAAGGATCAGGAAATTCTTGCAACCAAGGGTTGTTGGCTTGTTGGCCATCTCCCATCCCCGTTTTTGGATACAATGTAAGCTCCATTCCTGAAGATACTGTTGCGGCAAGTACATTCGCTGCAGCTCCTATTTCTGAGATTGCACTCCCATCAAAAGCATCTGCAGTGTCTAATGTTGCAGATGAAGATGACACATACACACCATCGTGTAAGCTCTCATTCCAAGAAGTACCTTTTAATACATTACTATTCCAATACGACTTTATAAAATCATGATAAGACTCTGAAGTCCCAACTAATTCTAATAAAACATCTTGAAATTGTTTGGTATCAAATAAAGGACGAATTGTTGGTTGCATGAGCCCATAATGTCCTTTTTTAGTTTCTAAATCGCCCCAAGATTCTAAATAATGAGACGTCGCAGCAACATATTGAGATACAGAAGCGGTTTCATCATTTTTCATGGTGAAAGCTAAAGATAATTCTGTTTGTTTTAATCCTTTGACAAAAGCATCTGCATTTGGAAGTGTGTATGCTGGATTGACCCCGGCCATGATCACAGCAGCAACGGTACCTGAATTCATATCTGACACCAATTGAGCAACCGCTTTATCATTCCCTTGACGGGTTAGGATTGGGTTGTTTGGATCAAACGCTTTACTGTTTAGTTTTTCGTTGATGGCCAAAACAATATTTTGTGCATTCACATCTTGAATCCCTGTAAGGACCACCGCATTAGAACCGGCTTTAAGCAGTTCAGAAGCCGCATTATTTACAGCTGTTTCTAAATGTGCAGGAAGTTCCCCTCCAACAGCCGTTCCAACTAATTTTCCATAAAGTTTTGCAAGCGCTACTTTTTGTTGTGATGGTTTCATTGCCACACGTTTATCAGCATTTGCACCTGATAAACTCATATTTGCTTCAAACTGAATGTGACGCGACATTTTTCCATTTTTAGGAACTCGTCCTTGTGCATAAGCAGCGTCAAAACCTCCACCTTGCCAATCGCCTAAAAAGTCAGCACCTATAGAAACAATGGTTTGAGCTTTTGAAAAATCGTAATTGGCCAATGCTCTTGAGCCATATTTGTTTTGGAACGCATCTGCCGCAGCCGATTCTGATATCGCATCATAAACGACATGAGTTACATTTCCATAGTTTTGTTTAAAGTCAGATATCAATTTTGAAGTCGATGGACTTGCAAAGGTTTGTGTTAGTAACACTATTGATTTATCAGACCCTTTTAATGCCTCTAATTTTTGAGCCACTTCTGCTGTAAGTTCTCCCCAGCTGATTTCTTGACCCTCTTTTTGTGGACCTGGAAGTCTTTGATTGTCATATAAGTCTAATACAGAAGCTTGGACTCTGGCGTTGATCCCACCGCTAGCTTTTGCAAGACTGTTAGATTCTACTTTAATAGGACGGCCTTCTCGTGTTTTGATTAAAACACTTGCAAAATCATACCCATTAGCAATCGCTGTTGCATAATAATTTGCTACGCCAGGAATAATTTCTTCTGGCTGAACCACGTAAGGAATCGATTTGATCACTGGTCCTTCACAGGCTGCTAAAGATGCTGCTGCCGTACTGAATCCTACATATTTTAAGAAATCACGACGTGTTGTACTAGAAGAATCTAGGGTTTCTTTGTCGCCTAAAAATTCATCTACAGGGATTTCTTGTGTGAACTCCTTTTGTTTAAGCGTCTCAACAGCGGAACTATGACTTGGATTTAGCTCCTCAACACTTTTCCAGTATTTCTTATTTGATGACATATATCTAATGTTACTTGTTGATCGTTTTATTTAATTCCTAATAATGACATTTTCCACACTCTAACCCTCCCATTTGGGCAGCAGTCAGTTGCTCAACACCATATTTCTTAGTGAGGGCTTCGTGAATTTTATCATAGTAGGCGTTGTCTTGTACTTTTACATTTGTTTCTCTATGACAGTTGATACACCAGCCCATCGTTAATGGAGAGAACTGATACATAATTTCCATTTCTTCTACAGGTCCATGACATGTTTGACATTCCAATCCTGCCACCGTAACGTGTTGCGAGTGATTAAAATACGCAAAATCAGGAAGGTTATGAATACGCACCCATTTCACTGGTTTTGTATTTCCTGTATATTTTTGTTCGGCATCATCCCATCCAACAGCATCGTATAATTTTTGGATTTCTCCATCGTAAAATTCTTTGCTGTATTCTTCGGTTGCTGTTTCTGGAGACACTTCATAAATTGATTTATGACAATTCATACACACATTCAATGATGGAATTCCAGAGTGCTTACTTACACGTGCTGAAGAGTGGCAATATTTACAATCGATTCCGTTGTCGCCTGCGTGAATTTTATGAGAATAATGTATGGGTTGAATTGGCTGGTAGCCTTGATCGACACCCACTTGCATAAAGTAGCCATACACAAAATAGGCACTAGACAATAAAAAGAAAATTGCCACAACCAACATTAAAAATTGGTTTTGGATAAATGCTTTCCAAAGTGATTTTCGTTTCACCGCTTCAGCAATTTCAACGTTGTTTGCAGTTGCGAAGCGACGCAATGTTTTATGAACTAAAAAGAGTCCTAAAGCAAGCAGTCCAAAAAGAATAGCAAGTGCGCCCAAAACAAGTTCTTGGGAAACGCCACCTTCTGTGGATGCGGTTTGCACAGCAGTTGTTGCAGAAGCAACCGGAGCAGCTTTATCTTGAGCGGTGTACGCTAAAATATCGGATAGATCCTGATCTGATAACTGAGGAAAAGCCGTCATAGCAGACCCATTATATTCCGCATAAATTTTGTTCGCATAGGCATCGCCAGACTTGATTAAGGCGGAGCTGTTACGAATCCAGGCGTTGAGCCAAGCTCTGTCCAGACCTTCATCTTCGCTAAGTCGTGTTTCAACATATCGAAGCGCAGGCCCCGTCATTTTTTTATCTAATTGGTGACAGGCTGCACAATTTGCATTAAATAAAGATTTTCCTTTAACAGGATCTCCATCCTGAGCATGGAGTGATGTTAATGTAAATAAGAAAAATAAAAGCCCCGAGAATAGTATTTTCGAAAGCGTGTTAAAGTTAAGTCCCTGTCTCATAGCGTTGATGGAAGTCATTCCAAAACTTTGATTCGATTTTATCATACAAATAGGCAATATTCGTTTACAAAAAATATGATGCAAAAGTACTATTTAATGTCCGTTTTTGAAATGTTAGATATGTGTAAATTTATAATTTATAAACATTCTAAATAAGCAATTATATTAAGTTTTAATTTTATTCGTTTACATTTGTAAAAGCAATCTTATACTATGAATTTATTTAATTGGAAATTAATCGTTATAAGTGCCTTATTTTCAGTCAAAATGATGGCTCAAGAAGGCACTATAAGCATTCAGAAGAGTTTTGAAATTGAGCGTGTATTGGCGCTCAAAAAAGAACTGAATAAAGACCAATCATATATAAAAATTCAAGTTTTCAGTGGCAACCGACTTGGGGCTGAAACAGCTTTGGAAAGTTTCAAGACTGATTTTCCTGAACAAATTGTAGAAATGATATACGAAACCCCAAACTATAAAATTTGGGTTGGAAAATTTAGAACACAACTCGAAGCAGACCGAGGGCTTCGTCTTGTAAGAAAGCGTTTTCCGAATGCCTTTTCTCTTAAACCTAAAAAGTCTTAAAAAAGGGAATGACTAAGGATAGACCTGTGCTATTTAAGTGTTTTCTTAACTTCAACTTCACGGAAGGCTTCAAGGATATCCCCTTCGCGAATATCGTTGTAGTTTTTCACTTGCATTCCACAGTCGTAGCCTTTAGCCACTTCTTTTACATCGTCTTTGAAACGTTTTAAGGAGCTTAGTTCACCTGTAAATATGACCACACCTTCTCGGATTAATCGAACGCCAGCGTTTCTGTAAATTTTTCCGTTTGTAACCATACACCCTGCAATCGTTCCAATTTTGGAGATTTTAAAGGTTTCTCTAATTTCTGCAGTTCCCGTTATTTCTTCTTTAAACTCTGGAGACAACATGCCTTCCATGGCATCCTTAAGGTCGTTAATCGCGTCGTAGATAATAGAGTACATTCGGATGTCAATTTCTTCCTTGTCTGCAATTTGTCTGGCATTGCCCATTGGTCGCACATTAAATCCGATGATAATCGCATCCGATGCTGTTGCAAGCAAAACATCGCTTTCTGTAATGGCACCAACGCCTTTATGAATGATATTCACCTGAATTTCTTCGGTTGATAATTTCTGGAAAGAGTCTGTAAGTGCTTCTACAGATCCATCAACATCTCCTTTAAGAATGATGTTTAATTCTTTAAAGTCACCTAGTGCAATTCGTCTTCCAATTTCGTCAAGCGTAATATGACGTTGTGTTCTCACCGATTGTTCGCGTTGTAGTTGGGTTCGTTTTACAGCAATTTGTTTTGCTTCACGCTCGTCTTTAAACACTGTAAACTTGTCTCCTGCTTGTGGCGCACCATCCAATCCTAAAATAGAAATAGGTGTTGAAGGACCTGCTTCGTGTACGTCATTTCCACGCTCGTCATGCATGGCTCTTACTTTTCCACTGTTTTTTCCTGCCAAGACATAATCGCCAATTTTCAGGGTTCCTGCTTGAACTAATATGGTAGAAACATACCCACGACCTTTATCTAAAAAGGCTTCGACAACCGTTCCTAAGGCGGGTTTATTTGGGTTTGCTTGAAGTTCTAATAGTTCAGCTTCTAGCAATACTTTTTCTAATAATTCTTTGACCCCATCTCCTTTTAATGCGGAGACATCATGGGATTGAATTTTCCCACCCCAGTCTTCTACCAATAAATTCATATTGGCCAAGGCTTCCTTAATTTTTTCAGGATTTGCTGTGGGTCTATCTATTTTGTTGATTGCAAAAACAATTGGAACTCCGGCTGCTTGTGCATGCGCAATGGCTTCTTTTGTTTGAGGCATGATATCATCATCTGCCGCAATGACGATGATAGCAATATCGGTTACTTGAGCACCACGGGCACGCATTGCCGTAAAGGCTTCGTGACCAGGTGTGTCTAAAAAGGCGATTTTTTGTCCAGTTTCAAGTGTAACGCCGTAGGCTCCAATATGCTGGGTGATGCCTCCTGACTCTCCTGCAATTACATTTTCTTTTCGTATATAATCTAATAAAGATGTTTTTCCGTGATCGACATGTCCCATAACCGTTACAATCGGAGCTCTGGTTTCTAAATCATCGGCAGTATCCTCAACGACTTCAATTGCTTCGTCAATATCTGCGGTTACAAATTCTACTGAATATCCAAATTCTTCCGCAACAATGGTTAAGGTTTCAGCATCTAAACGCTGATTCATTGTCACCATCATTCCAAGAGACATACAGGCCGAAATAATTTGAGTTACCGAAACATCCATCATTGTAGCAACTTCACTAGCAGTTACAAACTCTGTAACTTTAAGTACTTTGTTTTCTAATTCTTGTTGTTCCTGATCTTTCTCGGTTTGTTGACGGTGTTGATCTCTTTTGTCTTTTCTGTACTTGGCTCCCTTCTTACCTTTGTTAGATTTTCCTTGTAATTTTTCAAGGGTTTCTCTTACTTGTTTTTGAACTTCTTCTGCAGTTGGCTCTACTTTTGGAGCCTGTGTTCTTGCTTGTGGAGGTCGCTTTCTAAAATTCCCTCTAGGTTGTGAAGGAGTGCTTCCAACTTTACTAATTCTCCGACGTTTTTTTCTTGCATCTGCAGAATTAGCTCCGGCAGCTGGAGTAGCAGGTTTTTCTTTTTTAGGTTTATTAAATTGGGCTAAATCTATTTTTTGACCCGTAGATTTTGGTCCAGAAAGTTTTTGATAATTTGTGGTTTCAACTTTTTTATCTTCTGAGTTAACCGCTTCCGTTTTGGTAGCAACTGGTTCAGTTGGCGCAACTGGTGTTGCTTGAGGAGTTGGTTCTGATTTTGAAACTGGTTTTTCTTTTGTGTCAGGGGTCGGTGAAGGAGCATGGGCTACTTTTGGGGCCGGCTTTATTGTTGTAGCGGGCTCAATTTTAGGAGCAGTTTCTAATTTGGGAGCGGGCTCTTTTGGAGCCACCACAGGTTTTATCTCTTTAGACGGTTGTTGAACTGTTTTTTTAGAACCCTCTAAATCGATCTTACCAACTTTTTTTGGACCTTGAAGTACTTGTTTGGTTTTTATAACTGTTTTAGCGGCTTCGGATTTTTTGAGTTTTAATTCTATTTCCTGTTCGCGTTGAAGACGCAAGGCTTCTTTTTCTTTCAGCTTAGCTTCACCCACTTCTTTAGAGGCGACTTTCTTGCTTGCATCTGTTTGAAACTCTCCTGCAAGAAGATCGTACACTTCCGAAGTGATTTTGGTTGTAGGACGTTTTTCTATTTCTACATTTTTTGTTTCCAAAAAATCGACCGCTCGATCGAGAGAAATATTCAATTCCCTTAACACTTTATTTAATCTAATAAT
>ENA-OQVM01002069-OQVM01002069.1-marine-metagenome-genome-assembly--contig:-NODE-2069-length-24472-cov-11.445009_pt1 | contig 24472 bp, 20 predicted proteins | sample MGYA00237776_ERZ505498 | MGnify/ENA primary metagenome ERZ505498 (study PRJEB26159, sample SAMN06265151) | marine metagenome | isolation source: Helgoland LTER site | place: Germany:Helgoland, sampling... | reverse complement strand
GCAAAAACAGCCCTGAGCGAAAAGACAGCCCTGAGCGCAACAACAACCTTGAGCGAAAAAACAGCCTTGAGCGCAACAACAACCCTGAGCGATCAATCCAAACCGGGCGCGGGCGCCGCAGTCGATGCCCGTGATCCGCTTGCTGTCCTAAACCATCGCGCAACTGAAAAGACTGCCGCGCCGGAGCCGGCGGCAAGCGGGCCTTCGGGCAGCCAGGCCATTGGCGCGCCACTGCAAGGCACTGTGGTTGAAATTAATGTCACGCCAAATCAGGAGGTCTATGCGGGGCAACCCCTGCTGGTTATGGATGCCATGAAAATGGAGCACGTGGTCAGCGCCCCCGAAAGCGGGGTCATAGTTCAAATCGCTGTCGCCGCCGGTGACGCCGTGTTTGAGGACCACGCCCTTTTGTATCTAATACCGGGCGCGGTCACCGTGATGGATGCGACCACCAATACGCACGTTGATCTCGACGACATTCGCCCCGATTTGGCCGAAGCCAACCTCAGACATCAGTACGGCTTCGATGAAAACCGGCCAGCGGCGGTCGCCAAGCGCCGAAAGACGCAGCATCGAACGGCCCGTGAAAATGTCAACGATCTGTGCGACCCGGAGTCGTTCATCGAATATGGCTCGCTGGCCATTGCCGCCCAGCGCCGCCGCCGATCCGTGCAAGACCTTATGGAAAACACACCCGGTGACGGCATGGTCTGCGGCATCGGCAGCGTCAATGGCGATTTGTTCCCGGATGAGAACACCCAAACCGTTGTCATGTCCTACGACTACATGGTGCTCGCCGGGACCCAAGGACTGCAGAATCATCGAAAGAAAGACCGCATGTTTGAAGTCGCCGAACAACTCAAACTCCCCATCATTCTGCTCGCCGAAGGCGGTGGCGGCCGACCCGGTGACACGGACGGCGCCGGTATCGCAGGCCTCGACTGTTTAGCCTTTCAACTCTACGCTGCACTCTCAGGGCTCGTGCCTCGAATCGGCATCACCAGTGGTCGCTGCTTTGCCGGCAATGCCGTTTTACTCGGCTGCAGTGACATTGTGATTGCGACAGAAGACAGCAATATTGGGATTGGCGGCCCCGCTATGATCGAAGGTGGTGGGCTGGGCGTTTTTACGCCGGATGAGGTCGGCCCCATGTCGGTGCAGGTCCCGAATGGGGTCGTGGACATCGCTGTGAAGGACGAAGCCGAAGCCATGTTCATGGCGAAAAAGCTGTTGTCGTATTTCCAAGGGCCCGTGTCCGATTTCACCTGCGACGACCAACGCAAGTTGCGCGCTGCAATCCCTGAAAACCGGCTGCGGGTCTATGACATCCACGAGATCATCAACTGCATTGCTGACACAGACTCAGTGCTCGAACTCAGACCCCACTTTGGGGTGGGCATGATCACCGCGTTCATCCGCGTTGCCGGCAAACCGATGGGCCTCATCGCAAATGACCCGGTTCACCTCTCTGGCGCCATCGACAGTGACGGCGCCGACAAGGCCGCACGCTTCATGCAGCTGTGCGATGCCTTTGACTTGCCAATTGTGTCACTGGTCGATTGCCCCGGCATCATGGTTGGCCCGGAAATCGAAAAAACCGCCTTGGTGCGGCATGCCAGTCGGGTCTTTGTGACCTGCACGAGCCTCACCGTGCCCTTGTTTGCGATTGTGCTGCGCAAAGGCTACGGCCTCGGCGCCCAAGCGATGACCGGCGGCGGCTTTAAGGCATCCGCCTTTACCGTCACCTGGCCCACCGGCGAGTTTGGGGGCATGGGCCTTGAGGGCGCAGTCAAACTCGGCTACCGAAAAGAACTTGAAGCGATCACCGACCCAGAGCAGCGGCGAGTTGAATACGAAAAGCGGGTGGCCCAAATGTACGATCGCGGCAAGGCCGTGAATTTTGCCACCGCGTTTGAAATCGACGAAGTGATCGACCCGAAAGATACCCGGCACTGGATTATTTCCGGGTTAAAGTCGACGCCCAAGCCCATCCCCAGAACCGGCAAGAAGCGCCCCTTCATCGACACCTGGTAGGCGGCTGTCGACGCCCAAAAAAAACGCCCCGTTTGGGGCGTTTTCAGTTGTCACACTAAACCTTTAACGTTTAGCTCGCAGGAACAAAGATCGCTTTGGTTTCAAGGAATTCCTCGAAGCCCAACTCACCCCATTCCCGACCATTACCAGACTGCTTGTAGCCGCCAAATGGCGCGGTAAAGTCAGCCCCGCTGCCATTAATGTGGACGTTGCCACTTCGGATTTGTGCGGCAACCGCCAAAGCATGATCCACATCACCCGACTGAACATACCCGGACAAGCCGTAGGGCGTGTCGTTGGCAATCTCAATGGCTTGCGCTTCGGTTTCATAGGGCAGGATTGACAGGACCGGCCCGAAAATCTCTTCGCGCGCAATGGTCATATCATTGTTGACGTTGCCAAAGATCGTAGGCTTTACGTAATAGCCCGCGTTCAAGCCATCTGGCCGACCGGTACCACCGCAAACGAGCTCAGCGCCTTCATCAATACCTTGCTGAATCAAGCCTTGGATCTTATTCCACTGCACTTCGCTGACCACAGGGCCCATCGTTGTGCCTTCACCAAAGGGATCGCCTGGCTTTGCCGAGGCAGCCGCCTTCTTCGCGATCTCCAACGCTTGCGCGTGGGATGCCTGAGGCACCAACATACGGGTCGGTGCATTACAGCTTTGACCTGAGTTGGTAAAGATCTGGCTCACGCCACCACTGACCGCTTTTTCTAAGTCCGCATCTTCGAGCACGATGTTGGCTGATTTGCCGCCCAGCTCCTGCGCCACGCGCTTAACCGTGTCGGCCGCGGCTTTCGCGACGAGGACACCCGCCCGGGTTGAGCCTGTGAAAGACATCATGTGAATATCTGGATGTGAGGACATGGCTTCACCCACGTTCGGGCCATCGCCATTCACCAAGTTGAATACACCGGCTGGCACGCCTGCCGCATGCAACACTTCCGCTAAAATAATACCGTTGACGGGCGCCACTTCACTAGGCTTCAACACCATCGTGCAGCCCGCGGCCAATGCTGGCGCGACTTTGCAGGAGATCTGATTGATCGGCCAGTTCCAAGGGGTAATCAAACCGCAAACGCCCACGGGTTCGCGACGTAGCAGGTATTTACCTTTGCGCTCTTCCCATTCGAAGGTCTTGAGCATTTCGAGGGTTGTTGCAAAGTGTGCTTGGCCCGTCGCTGCTTGAGCCGCTTTAGACAGCCAAAGCGGCGCGCCCATTTCGGTTGAAATAGCCGCTGCAATCTCGTCATAGCGCTTGGTGTATTCCGCAAGGATTGAACCCAAAAGCTCAACCCGCTCGGCAACGGTCGTTGTCGAGAAGCTATCGAAAGCGCCGCTGGCCGCAGCCACCGCTTTTTCAACATCGGCAGCACTGCCCATACTGATGGTTGCAAAGGGTTGCTCGGTAGCAGGATTAATGACTTCCAGGCTCGAAGGGGTCACGGGGTCGACCCATTCGCCATTGATATAAAATTGCATATATTCTTGCATGATGTTTCCTCTTTCTTACTGAATGAGCCTTAATAAAGAAGGCAGTTTTAAACTTTAACCTATTCGGTGACGTCCAATGGGAGTGTGCCACCGTGACCGCTGTCCAGCACGACGGACCCTCTGTCGGTTGATCCCTCAGAGCCTGGCAACACGCGGATTCCCAACCTACAAAGCGCCCTGTGGGTTGTCAAGGCAAAAGGTGTTTTTGGCGCGGGCTTGTTATTGAACAAACTGAATCAGAACCCCTGCCGCCACCGCCGAGCCGATAACCCCAGCGACATTCGGCCCCATCGCGTGCATCAACAAGAAGTTGTTGGGGTTGGCTTCTAGCCCTAATTTACTGGCAACTCTGGCAGCCATCGGCACCGCCGACACCCCCGCCGCGCCAATGAGCGGATTAATCGGTTGCTTCACGATGAGATTCATAACCTTTGCCATCAAAACACCGGTTGCCGTGCCAATACAAAACGCGACCATACCCAGCAGCAGAATCCCGAGGGTTTCGAAAACCAAAAACTGATCGGCTCTGAGTTTAGAGCCCACCGCCAAACCTAAAAAGATGGTCGTGATATTAATTAAAGCATTCTGAGTGGTATCGCTTAACCGATTCACAACACCGCACTCACGCATCAGATTACCAAAGCAAAACATTCCCAGAAGCGGCGCTGCGCTCGGTACCAGCAGCGCAACCAGTAGTAATAGCATGAGCGGAAAGACGATTTTTTCGCGCTGGGACACTTCCCTCAGCTGAACCATCTCGATCTTTCGCTCGGCCTCGGTTGTCAGCAAGCGCATGATCGGCGGCTGGATGAGCGGCACCAACGCCATATAAGAATAGGCGGCAACCGCGATGGCGCCCAACAGGTGCGGCGCCAACTGCCCGGCGACATAGATGGCGGTCGGGCCATCCGCGCCGCCAATAATGCCAATGGCTGCCGCTTCCGAAACCGAGAAGTTAAAGATCCCCAGTTCGCTCAACCCTAAGGCGCCCAGCAGGGTCGCAAAAATACCAAATTGGGCGGCAGCGCCAAGAAACAATGTTTTTGGATTGGCGAGGAGCGGACCAAAGTCCGTCATGGCGCCCACGCCCATAAAGATGAGCAACGGAAACATCCCGGTTTCAATGCCTAAGGCGTAAAACTGGTGCAGAATGCCATCGCCAACCGCGATATCAACGCCCGGAATATTGGCCAAGAGCCCGCCAAACCCAATGGGTACCAGCAGCAAGGGCTCAAAGCCTTTAACAATCGCAAGGTACAACAGCGTGAGCCCAATGCAGATCATCGCAAACTGATCCAGATGCATCTGATACAGGCCGGTGCTTTGCCAAAGCTGTAGCAATTGATCCATCGACTAACTCAGCATCATTAAGGATTCGCCTACTTTAACCGCATCGCCCTCGCGCACGAGGACCTCGCTGACAAGGCCTGCGCTGGTTGCGCGGATCTCGGTCTCCATTTTCATCGCCTCAAGGATCAGCACAACTTGCCCCGCCGCCACCGATTCCCCCGCTTTTACCAAAACCTTAAACACATTGCCGGCAAGCGGCGCGGGAAAACTCACCAGCATTGACGGCGTCGAGGCCATTGAAGGCATTGAACCCGCGACCGGCGTCATACCAGCAATATCGCCACCCGGGGTTACCGAGACCACAAAGGTTTGCCCAGCGACGGCCACCGTGTAGGTTTCAGGCCCGCCACTCGAGACCGACGGCGCGGCGACGTCCGGCGCTTTCGCCGAACCTTCAACACCAGTTGGCACCGGCTCAAATGCCGCCGGGTTATTTCGATTTTCAAAAAACTTTAAGGCAACTTGCGGGAACAAAGCATAGGTTAGAACATCATCTTCCAAATGGTCACCAAAGAGGATCGGCCGCTCTTTGGCAATCCCTTCAAGTTCTGCCTGCAACCGATCGAACTCTGGGCTGAGTAAATCCGCAGGCCGGCAGGTGATGGCCGTCTCCCCTGCCAAGACTTTAGCTTGCAGGTCTGCATCAACGGGCGCGGGTGTTGCGCCATATTCTCCTTTTAATACCGCTTGGGTTTCTTTGGTGATATTACTGTAGCGCTCGCCGGTTAGAACATTCAGCACCGCTTGGGTACCAACAATTTGTGAGGTTGGCGTAACCAGTGGAATAAAGCCGAGCTCGGCGCGAACTTTGGGAATTTCCTCAAGCACCGCATCCAATTTGTCGGTGGCATTTTGTTCTTTTAACTGCCCTTCAAGGTTGGTCAGCATACCGCCCGGGACTTGCGCCACCAGGATGCGAGAATCAATACCGCGTAAGGCGCCTTCAAAGGCAGCATATTTTTTTCGAACTGCCCGAAAGTAGGCTGCGATTTCCTCGAGCAAGACCATGTTCAAACCGGTATCCCGCTCGGTGCCTTGCAGAATCGCCACCACACTTTCGGTGGGCGAATGCCCATACGTCATGCTCATAGAACTGATGGCGGTATCCACATTGTCGATACCCGCCTCAATGGATTTGAGATAGGTTGCGGTCGACAGACCGGTCGTTGCATGGCACTGCATGTGAATCGGGATCTGAACGGTTTTCTTCAAGCCGCTCACCAATTCAAAGGCCGCATAGGGCGTAAGCAGACCCGCCATGTCTTTGATGGCAATGGAATCAGCGCCCATCGATTCCAAGCGCGCTGCCATTTCGAGCCAGCCCGCTAAATTATGCATTGGGCTCACCGTGTAGGACAGCGTGCCTTGCGCATGTTTTTCCTGCTTTCGCACCGCGGCGATGGCACATTCTAAATTACGCGGGTCGTTCATCGCATCGAAGACCCGAAACACATCGACGCCATTGATCGCCGCGCGCTCAACGAACTTCTCGACCAGATCGTCCGCATAATGCCGGTAGCCCAAAATATTTTGACCCCGAAACAGCATTTGCTGAGGCGTATTGGGCATTGCCGCTTTCAGCGCTCGGATCCGCTCCCAGGGGTCCTCCCCCAAATACCGAATGCAGGCATCAAAGGTTGCACCACCCCAGCTTTCTAAGGACCAAAAGCCAACCTGATCGAGCTTTTCCGCGATCGGCAGCATGTCGTCTAAGCGCAGACGGGTTGCGAACAACGATTGATGCGCGTCTCTTAGCACCACATCTGTGATCCCAAGCGGCGCCGATTTCGACAAAACCTGCTCAGACATAAACCTCGCTCCAAAAAACGTTTATTAATCTTATCCGTCGGGCAATCTGGATTGCTCTTACAGCAACCTAGCCCTTTTCGAAATACTTACTTTAATCACTTACTGCGCTTGACCATCTCGGTATCGCCGGACGGCCGCTGCCACCGCGGCTAAGATGGCAGGCGATGGCCCTGGTTGCCCAGTCGCCGAGAGCGGAACCGGGTTTAGGGTCTCAGCGCTTGAAAAGCGGATGATCAAACGCGACATCAAGCTGGTTACAAAGACCAGTAAGGTCAAAAACGCAAACACTGTCCCCATACCCAGCAGGACAAGCTCGAGACCCATTGCGGTTAAATCTGGCGCCATGACAGTTCCACTCTTGAAGACAACAATATACCAATTTCTTTTTCGATAACCAATGATCGCGGTTGACCTTGACCAGAGCGCCCTAGATAATAGCCCCCGCGTGCGCTGGTAGCTCAGCTGGATAGAGCATCTGGCTACGAACCAGAAGGTCGGGGGTTCGACTCCCTCCCAGCGCACCATTATAGGAGTTTTTGACGCACCCGTTGCGGCAAGGCAGGGCGGCATACGACGCCCAAAATCGTGTCAGTTCGGAGAGATGGCTGAGTGGTCGAAAGCGCTCCCCTGCTAAGGGAGTATACGTTAAGAGCGTATCCAGGGTTCGAATCCCTGTCTCTCCGCCAGTTATCTACATAAATCAATAATTTATGCGTATTATTTGTTATCTGTAAGCTAAATTATAACCTCAGAAAATCCTCCTTCACCTGCTTGAAACGAACACAGCTCAATAAAATTCTGTGACTACCTGATAGGCGCGCTAGCGACATCCCCACGCCAAAAAGCCCCAACAGTCCCTTTTCGTTCAGAGGATGCTTAAGTCACCACTTTCGCTTCTCAAATTTCTCATCTTTCTTTTCAGCCAGACGAACAAAGATGAAGTAGACCAAGCTGGTAATAATAAATAGACCTACCAATGCTTCAATGATCATTCTGTTTCTAGCCCCTCAACTATTACGGCAGTTCCATAAGCAGTCACTTCGGCCACGCCAACACCTACGGTTGCAGACGTGAATCGGAAGGCAATTATTGCATTCGCGCCAAGACTCTTAGCATCTAACTTCATTCGGTAAAGCGCCTCTTCTCTGGCCTCGGCCAAAAGTTCCGTGTAGCCGACAACTTCTCCACCGACTATGTTCTTAAGACCCGCGAAAATATCGCGACCCAAATGCTTAGCCCTAGAAGTTCCTCCCCTTACAGGGCCACACAATTTAACAATATTCATTAACGGAATATGATCGGAGGTCACAACAATGATCTCAGAAAGTGCTTGCGCAGTATCATTCATCTTTTTGTCCTTGCGTTATTTTTAATTCGCCTGAATCGCCCCTAGTTTGCTAGACACCTTCTAGTCACACAAGGTTCTGTACGAGAGGTAAACATGAGCAAGAAGCCGTAAGTTACAGACACTCGTTGGAGGAAAGTTTTTAAGGCATCCTTGGGAGCCATACCAAGACCACCCATCGAACGCGAGGTTTATGGCTACAATGCCTTACTCATGAGTGTATTATGACAACGTCAACATGCATTAATTTTTTTGTAAGGAGAAAATGAATGAGGTATTTAATTGCTGCAATTGTCCTGAGCTTTTCATGTCTTGGTTATGCGGGGCACCACGAAGAGAAAGCGTCTATTAACATAACAGCAACAAAGGCTGCCTACGCCGCTTTTTCCAACGGCGATATGGAAGCTTGGAAAGCCGTACACAGCACCGATGTCGTTTGGACGATTCTTGAAGGTTTGCCCTACGCTGGCACTTATGTCGGTACGGACGCAATCATTGAGAATGTATTTTCTCAAATCGGCGTTCTATGGCCCGACTTCAAAGTGGAACCAATGGCCTATTTTGAGTCCGGAGATAAAGTCTTCGTCCACGTAAAAATCTCAATCGCCGGAAAGCAAACCGAGGCGTTGCATATGGTAACCATGAAAGATGGCAAGCAAGTGGCTTTCACGCCATTTGAAAATTCAGCTTTCATGATGCAGCAGATCCAGTAAGCCTCTAGTTGAAAGCGGCTCTACGGCACGAGTCAGAATTAAAATAGGGCGGCAGCAAAGACCTTTTGGTCGTGGCGCCGCTCGGCAACCAACAAAGTCTTTCGGGTTCGCCCAAGGCGGTCACAGTTGCGGGCGGGTCGCTACGTCAACCAGTCCCTCGCGATACAAGCTAACCATTACACAAGCATTACCCTGTAGTGATACAACCAAAGGAAAATAGTATGCACGATGAAACATCAAAAGAACTTCGGACCACACTCACCAGTGCTGGCAAGTTAGAGCTTTCAATTGTAACGGTGCCCATGCCGGAACCTCGCGAGGGCGAAGTGCTGGTCAAGGTGGAGGCCTCTCCCATCAACCCTTCCGATCTCGGTTTATTGCTCGGGCCAGCGGACGTCGCCTCACTCAGCATCACTGGATCTGGCGACGACACCGTTGCGAGCATGGATGTCCCTGAGGCCATGATGCCGGCCATGCAAGCAAGGTTCGATGCAGCGCTACCCGTCGGTAACGAAGGTGCGGGTGTGGTTATCGCCGCTGGCGCCGGCGCAGAGCACCTGGTTGGTCAAACCATCGGTGTTGCGGGTGGCGCAATGTATTCACAGTATCGATGCGTACCTGCGGCAAGCTGCATTGTGATGAACGAGGGTACAACGCCCGCTCAGGGCGCCTCTTGTTTCGTGAACCCCCTGACCGCGCTTGGCATGGTAGAAACTATGAAGGCGGAAGGCCATACTGCCCTCGTGCACACGGCAGCTGCTTCAAATCTGGGAAAAATGTTAGTCAAAATTTGTCTGGCAGACGATGTCCAACTGGTCAATATCGTCCGCAAGCAAGAACAGGTGGAACAGCTGAAGGCTTTGGGCGCGGTGCATGTCGTCAATTCTAGCGACCCAACCTTTCAAGAAGATCTAGTACAAGCCCTTGTCACAACGGGTGCAACGCTGGCCTTCGACGCAACCGGTGGTGGCAAACTTGCCGGCCAGATCTTAACCGGCATGGAAATCGCCGCGAATAAGAGTGCAGAGGGCCACAGTATTTACGGCTCAACCACCTTTAAACAGGTTTACATCTACGGCGGCCTAGATCGAACGCCCACCGTGTTGAACCGATCGTTCGGCTTGGCTTGGAGTCTCGGCGGATGGTTGCTCACCTATTTTATCCAGAAAATTAGCCCGGAAGCGTTCGCTGCTTTGCGCCAACGCGTCGCAGACGAAATCACCACTACCTTTGATAGCCACTATACTAAAGAGATATCCCTAGTCGACGTGCTCAGCGAAGACGCCATAAAAGCCTATTCAAAACAGGCAACCGGTGAAAAGTTTTTAATCAAACCGCATCAGTAACGACCCTGAGTGCGTTCTAGGCATTAAGGTCTGAGCGCACCCAATCGCCAATGATGACTTAAGGAGTCAGCAAGCTATGTCTAACTTTCTAACATCCGGAGACGATTTTCCTGCGATCTCTCTGAATTTGGCGGGAGGCGGCACCTTTTCTTTCCCGAACAATCTTGAAACACCCCTGACCATCGCTTTGTTCTATCGCGGCCATTGGTGACCCTATTGCCGCCGGCTCTTAGCCGGCTATGAAGAACGCCGTGCCGCGTTCTTAGCAGAGGGCGTCAGTATCATTGCCGGGACAGTTGACACACAGGAGCAAACAGCTGAGGTGTCGCGCGACTTAGGTTTTCCTGTCGCGTATGGCATGACGCGCGCCGACGGTGACGCAATGGGAGCCTGGTGGGAGCAGCGCCGTGATCATATTCAACCCAGCGAGTTTGTGCTCACCCAAACCGGCAAGGTCATGATGTCGACCTACAGTAATTCTCCAATCGGACGCATGGATCCAGCGGAAGCGCTAACCCTCATTCGGTTTTTGAATGCGCAGCGCGCCAAGGCTAAAAAGGATTAATTGCCTTGCAGGGGGATGGACTACCCTTCAGCGGGTGCGCCTCCCCCACTTCTGCCTCTACAGCGTCGGCCCTTACTATCTGGGACTAGACTGGGAAAATAGAGCATCCCGCCCTGATTCAGAGTTTGACTTAACGCCACCTGCCTCAACGACCCTCGCGCGTCCATTCAACGTCCCTCACACCAATAAACTGCCGCATTCTTTCAAGCTCCAAAGCCAGTTTTTTATACCGACTGTCTGACCACGTAATCCCTGGCTCTGGCCAGAAATTGACCACCTGCAAAACCGATTGTTGACGATCACCCTTGACCTCGATCCGCCCAACAAATTGCGCGCCCTCCAGAATGGGGAACACGTAATAACCCCAAACGCGCTTGGCGGCGGGCACGAACATCTCGACCCGATATTCAAAACCAAACAATCGTTGCAGGCGTTTCCTGTCTCGGATTGCCGGGTCGAATGGGTTTACTATGCGCAGCCGGCTGGTTGCTGGCCGCATATTGGCCAGTCTCGCTTCAATGTCAGCCGGCGCAATAGCCTGAAACCACTGCCCGCTTGCGGTTTCGATTGAAACGGTCTGTAACATTGCTTGCGAGCGCGCTATCCAATCCTTCACTTCCGCCGGACTCACAGCATCCCAAAATTGTTGCACCTCACTCGGCAGACTAAAGCCCATCCGGTCCAGTGCGGCCTGGCACAGCCAGTCGATTTGGGCCGCATCAGAAATTTTCAGGGCTCTAAGCGCCGCCGGAAAAACGTGCTCAGCAAGATCATAGTATTTGGTAAAGTTCACGCGGTGCGAGGTTGCCAACTCCCCGGTGTACCAGAGATAGTCGAGGCCGAGCTTGTGCGGCGGCCGCGACCACATTTTCTTTTCGCCCACGATCTGAGTGTCAAAGGCGTGAGTCGACAGCGGACCCTCGCGCCCTATTCGCGCTTTGATCGCCTCACGCGCAGCTTGATCGGGCAGCCTTTTAACCGACCTCGGCCGATCCAAATGCGCCTTCTTCCTTAAAAACTGTCTTTGCCAGTAGGGCAGAAAATCCATCGGAATCACGGACGCGTCATGCGTAAAGTGCTCAAAGATGGCGCGATCCTTTGCCAGCAGCTGATCCAGCATGGGTTCCCGGTAATTCTGATTACGGCTCCACAAAATATGATGATGGGCCCGAGCCACGACTTGAATGGCGTCGAGTTGAACGAACCCAAGCTGCTTGATGAGCGCTAATAAATCGAGCGGACCGGTCGGGGAGATGCCAAGACCTTGAGACGTTAGCCATAGTTGGCGCGCGGGTTTGTTTTTTATTCGGAGAAGGCTCACGACATTGGCTCACTTTTCTGGAACGCGACGCATTGCTTTAGATATCAAGTCACCCCAGCACCAGGCGTTTCGCAACCCCCTTTCGACCCGAACCCGGACTTGAATCCTCAGAGCCATTTAATCAGCGCTACTGCTAATTAAACGGCAAGTTTTCGTTCAAAACTGGCGGGGCTGGCACAATCGCGTTGAGAAAGGTTTCCATGCCGCCTGCCAAAAATAAGGCCAGGGTCAACGTAATCGCGCTCACCATGATCGCCACCGCAACGTTATTATTTGCAATCTCTTCTAACTCATTGGTCTGCCGGTTGAGCGCCATATACAAACGCGTGCCAATGCTGAGGGTTGCAAGAGACAGAATGAGCGCGACGAAAAATTGCGCAAAGATGATCCCAAACGTCGATAGGACTTCCGTTACAGACACACCAAACTGCTCGTACTTGTGGGCAAGGTTGAAGATCGTGAGGGTGATCGGGTCAATCACACTGCGCATCAAGATGCCGAGGGAAAAAATAAACGAGCCGCTCACAAGGGCAACCGCCACATTGTTATTGCGCAGCTCGAATTCCTCGTCGATGCCACGATTGAGCACTTTAAACGCGTTAAAACCAAGATAGATTGCCAGTAGCCCAAGCCCTAAAGCCAGCAGCAAGCTAAAGATTCCGTTCCAAATTAAAAACTGATTCATAGGGTTAAATCCCGGTTGAGACACTATTGGTTAATGGGATCAACGACCAGCTTGCGGTATTGCCATTCCCCGTTTTGAGCTGCCCGATCCGGTGTCCTGGCGTCGTCGTTTCGGCAAAATAATACTGGCGGCCGCGATGCCCCATCGAGGTGCCGACCGCATTGATGTTAACACCGGCCATTGCATGACGATATCGATCGCTAATAAACAGCGAGACGTCAAACCCAAGCTGTTGCATGACCAGGACATAGAGCAATGATTTTGTATCACAATCACCCCAGCGCTTGGACAAGGTCGTTGGCGGCGTCATCAGCCCGAGCTCATTTCTTGGGATTTTATAGGGAATATGCTGGACAAAAGCCAAGGTTAAACTCGCAAGCTCATAGCGATCGTACCCGTACTTGTCCGCAGCCCGTTTCAAGGATCGCGCAACACTGGTCAGCCGATCTTGATTCTTTTCAAGCAATTGATTGTAAATTACGGGCCATCTGCCGCGGCCTGGGGTTTCCTCGGCGGCACTGAGTTCACGATCCGCTGCATCGAGCCACTCATCGGCAAGAAACCATTCGTACGCCCATTTCTTGCGGTCATAAATCCAAACGTGCTCCGACATTTCACCGCCTTTATCGATCATGTCAGCCGTGATCTTGTCGATATCATAAGACGTGTCTTGATAATCCACGACCTCATCAAACGAGCCTTCATAATTGAGATCCGTGTCAATGACAAAACTATAGATCAAGCCAATACCAACCAGTGCCGCGGCACATTGGCGTAAAGACAGGTTGACGGTTGCGCGCGCTTCGCGCGGCTGATCATTGGCCGGTGTTCGCGCATCGACCTGTACACTGGATGGACCCAAACCCTTTTCCTGATCAATTGCTGGCTTAGGACGTCGCTGCTTCAACTGGCCAATCGGTGAAAAAGAAAATCGGTGCCCAAAACAGGCTTCAAAGCTTTTTAAAATTTCAAAGCCAGGGCCACTCATTTGCGCATTTTGACGATCGGCCCAAAACCAGACTTTACAGGTTGCCGCCGGCGAGTAGCTTGCGATGGCAAACGTCGCCCCTGCTGCGGCCTTTGAATCAGGAATCGATTCTGGCTTTAAATACTCTTGCGCATTTTGATCGACCCACAACCGGTCATCTTCAAATTCACTAAAAATATGGATGTCGGCAACATCATGGGCCGCCGGACAAACCAAAAGGGCGTCATGCAACTGCGCGCTGCTCGTCACCTCAATGATTGTGATATTCGTTTGACCCTCAGCGGACAACTGATCATGTAGTCGACGTGCAAACCAGCTGAAATGTTCAAGCTGATCCGAGCGGCAGACTAAAATCAACGCACCCTTATTCGTCATCGACAATGCCTCACACAACCCTCCTTAACACACCGTGCTTGCTCAACATTATGCGCCGTTTGTGCTCAACCAACCGCCTTTGTTGAGACGCTCAAGGGCGGGCATTAGAGACCGCGCTGGCGCAATATTGATTGCGTCTCAAAAAGGCTTCAGGCTGCTCATTACTGCGCTAAAGTGACTTGCAGGATCTCATCACCAAGCTGGATCACATCCCCATCCCTTATCTTTTTTCGCCGCTGCGTTTCGACCTCGCCATTCACCGTTACCTGACCCTCATCGATCAGCAATTTCGCGTCGGAGCCAGAATTAACCAAGCCTTCGAACTTGAGCACTTTATAAAGCGGGACGGCGTCTTGGGTAAGTTCAACGATTCGCATCTTTAGCTTCCAGAGATTTACAGGTTCAAGCACAGCAGGCTAACGCACCAGGATGCGGCGCGCACGAATCTTGGTGAAGTAATAATTCGCCGCGATAAGACCTCGGCCCCAATTGCACGCGCAAACCCTAGTTCACCCGGCGCTATTGCGCAAACGCATGGATGACAGGCTGATTCTAACGGCCTGCGCCTTAGATCATCATCACCGCTCTAGCCACTATCCGCGCGCTGCCATGATTAACCAAAAAGCAGACTCAGGGCTATGACAAAACCCGCCTAAAGATCACCAACCCCCCAACGTATCCCTCGGCGCAACAACTCGTAATAGACCGGATTATTCCAGGACCCGCGTATTACGGGCACAACCTCTACCATCGGTTTCATATCGTGCTTACCCGTGCAGTGCCCTAAAGACAGATACAGCACCTCGCCTTCGCCAAAGGGATGCAAGTACATCTGCGGTTGACTGTCCCGATCGGTGCCGTAATCCGATTGGACGTAGCCTGCGGAGGGTTGGTTGTAGGTTGCTTCAAGCAAAACCGTTTGCTCGCCGATCGGCTCGCAGTAATAAGGCTCTTCATCGTGCACCTCAAAATCGTTGATGCCAGCGGTTAAAGGATGGTCGACGTCGGTGACGCGCACTTCGAAACTGGTATTTGAGGGGTGGGCCACAAACCGGCTGCCCAACATCGCCATGAAATTAGGCGCGAGATCCGGGGTGTCGGGTTTACCGTTCACGAACTCGATGAGCGCGTTTGTTGCGTGCAAGGCAAACCAGCGGCCGCCCGCTTCTAGGTACTGCGCCAATCCCGCCTGCTGATCCAAGCTGGGTCTTAGGTCACAGGTATAGGTAATCAGCAGACCAGCATTCTGGATCGCCTCAATATCACTAAAGTCTTCGGCGACGCGCGTATGAATGTCCTCGTTTTCCGCCAGCAGCTTTAAGATTTCGAGCCGAGCGAAATTGGTGTCGTGGTATTTCGCATTACAGACAAGATAAACATCAATCTTCGGATTGTTGGCCATGAGCGCGCTCCTTTTTCGTTATTTTGCGCAACCATCATGCTTGATGGCCGCTGCCCTTTGCGAGGTTGCCAAGAACGGTTTGCCCGCCCGACCCAGACAGTGCCCTAATATCGAGTTTAAAAGTCCTTCTTTGATTCCTCGGAATCCGGAATCAAATAGCCGTTTTCATCTCGAATCTCGGGACCCGTAACCTTTGCGCGACTGTCACCGAACGGCGCATCGCGCGCGGCCAGCGCGGCCCGCAAGCCCTCAGTGGCAATCTGCTTAAAAACGTCCTTTGCCGCCTGCGCAGTGTGCGCTCGAGCATCATTTTCGGCAGCGAGCCGCTGCAGAACCTGGGCGCCCATAAGCTCCATTCCAACATTCACAATGCGCTTATTCGTCGACAGCATTTCCGCATCGATCCAAGATAAACGATCCGCTAAACCTTCAACCTCTTGTTCTAAATACGCCGCGGGCACCGACTTTAAAACCAAGCCGATTTTTGCCGCATCCGCGCCGCTGATCGTGTCCCCAGTTAATAGCAATCGCTTGGTCCACTGCGGGCCAATGTGATACAGCCACATCTGGTTGGGTGCTGCACCCATGTTTCTTAGGGCGCTATAGCCAAAGCTTGCGGAGTCCGAGCAGATCAGCAGATCGCAATAGAGCGCGAGATCCGTGCCACCGGCATAACAGTGCCCATGAATCTGAGCAATCGAGGGTTTATGCATTTCGGTTAGCGTCCGCAGGCACCGCTGGAACCGTTCGATATGCCAAGCGTCATCATCGAAGCCTCGGCCTTTGCGACGATCAACCCCGTCATGCGCAACTGAACGCGATGGCGTGAGGTCGTAGCCTGAACAAAAAGAGCTGCCGGCGCCTTTTAGAATGACACAATGCACGGCCTTGTCGTCGTCGGCCTCCCACAAAGCCGTGCGCAATTCTTCTACCAGCTCGATCGATAAGGCGTTGCGCTTTTCAGGACGGTTGAGCGTAATGCGCGCGCGACCCCGCTCAACTTCATAGATGATGTGTTCAAAAACTTGACTGGTCATCTGCCCCCCTAAACTACCGTGTGTTTCTGATATGCTAACACCAAAACGGGCGGGGGAAATTGATGTCAACATCCGGATTGAATCGAGAGATCACCGCTCAGGAAAAACACGATTTTCACCGTGACGGCGCGGTCCTCTTAAAGGGTGTCCTGGCAAGCCACTGGAACGCCTTGCTCGAGGAGGGCCTTGAGTTCACACAAGCAAACCCTGACGGGATGTCCGCGGGCGTCGCCATGCCCCTGCGGATCGATCAGTTTCCAGCCTCGCACTCGCCGTGCCTTGACCAACTCATGAAGACGTCCCCGATCGCCGAGATCGTTGGATCGGTGCTTGAGGCGCCGGTTCGCTTCTATATGGATCAGATGTTTTATAAACCCGCAGGCAAGGTCTTTCCAAGCGCCTGGCATCAGGACACAAGCTACTACAATATCGATGGCCATCAATTGGTAAGGGCTTGGGTTTGTGCAGACCCAGCGCCGCGAGACGTCAGCATCGAAGTCATTCGCGGATCGCATCGATGGAACGTGACCTATCGGCCGCCAGTTGGCCTGGATCCCAAAGCCGACCCCGAGGGCGCCGCTAAACTCGAGCAAGCGCATGCGGCCGGTGAAATTCTGATTGGTCGCGAGGCCCATGAACAGTGGACCTACTTTGATTCCTTTTTAGACCCAAGCCTGCCGGTGCTCCCTGATATAGAAGGACACCGCGAATCCTTCGAGATTCTCGGCTGGGAATACGAGCCCGGAGACGTGCTGTTGTTTCATGGTCACATCTTGCATTCGGCCCGAGGCGGCGCAACCTTACCGCACCCAAGACGCGCCCATGCCTCGCTGTGGGCAGGCCCTGATGTGCAGTATCTACGCAGGCGGAGCCAAGCCATTCCGGACCCCTTGAAGTTGTATGACCATCATCCGCAAGACGGTCAGCCGTTGTCTGAGTTTCCTGAAGTCTTTCCGGTTGCTTGGGCGCCGACCGCCTGAGACGCCGCGCAAACACCCTCATCTGAACGACCGGGCAGCCCTCGTTGCGACAATGCCCCCTAATCCAGGTCAAAGGGATTGCGCAGGCGACTTAATACTCAGCCTGAGCCTGCGCACTCAAACCGCAAAGCTCACTCGACCCTTATCTCAAAGTGTTGGCATCAAGACCCTCTGCGCCTGCTTCTAAAGCGATCCTTTAATGAGCGATTGCGTCTAGACGGGCGCCCTGCAAGGCTCGTCGCGCTCGCTTTGCCGGCAAGCTTCGGAATTTGAGTGTTGGGGTGTTGGGGCAAGAGGCTGAAACAACCAAGCGCAGCTGGCAATCAGACCGTTATGCGCAATTGACCGAGCACGAGCGCGCCCTAACGGCTTCTCTGAACCGATCAGTGCGCCCTATACCGAACGCCCGACCCGAACAAAGCAGCCCACTACTGAAACAGGTTCTTAACCGAGTCCCGGTAGTTTCTGGAGACCTTTAACGTTTTGCCGCATGCAAGCTCAAGCAACCCAGCGCCTTTTGCGAGCGGCGTCAGGCTAACGATTTTTTCAACATTAACAATGGTCGAGCGATGAATTCGCGCGAACGTTCGCCCATCAAGCTTATCAATGAGTTCACGTAGGGTGCTGCGCATCACCAACGTCTCGCCAAGGGCATGCACACACATGTAGTCGCCCGCTGCGTCCACCCAAGCAATGTCATCAAAAGGTACAACTTTTACCACGCCCGAATCACGGACCAGCAGCTTTCGGAGCATACGATGGCGCGCACTATTGTCTGCTTGCAGCGATGCTGGTTGATTGGGATGATTTGTTTTTTGCGGGGCTGCAACAGAACCCATGGCACCTCTTGGGTCTGACTGAAAGCGTCCGGCACCGCCCAAGACATCACCGCCATCAATTGCGTCCAGTGTGTCTCGAGCCGTTTCGAACAAGCAGCTCGCATCAAACGTTTGCGGGTTGTATTCAACGGCCAAAAGCGCAGGACGCCCCACATCAGTTGCAACCGGCTCCGTCAGCAACACTATTTTTGGCGCATATTGCGCATGTATTGTTGCTGCCACTACCAAGGCATCCGGGGACGTAATCCCGGTATCGAGCATCACCAGGCTGGGTCTTAATTCCTCACAAGCTCTTAAAATCTCATCGCCCGTCGGACACGCGGCCACGACCTCGATCAGCCGCTCATTGCGCAGCATCTCTTTCAACTTCATTAAAACCGATCGACCACTACAACCCACAACCACTTGGACCGTCTCAGCTGGGCAACCAGCCCGCTCAAGCCGTCCGTCAAAACGCTGCATTTGATTACTTGCCACTGGACACAACCCCCTGCACTCAGTTCAAACATGCATTTTAAAATTTTGAAAATCGGAAACATCCCCTCCAACACCGAGAAATGACAACGGTGTCATTTCTAGTTTTAAGCCTAAATGACAACGCTGTCAACTCGGGTTAACGCGGCGAATCAACGCGGCAACGCCTGAAACGGATTATTTCTGCTTTTACGGCTAACGACATCCATTTCGAGAAGCCACAGTTTTGCATCGACACTCGCCAGAAATTGCCGAAGCTCCCTAGGCATTGTTACGGCGGCGCCGCTCAAAACCCAGCACGTCGGCGACGATCTAAGGCTCGCCAGCCTTGCTGTTGCGCGGTGGCAAGCCAGTATTGCGGTATCCGAAATGGGTAAGATAATGGCCGCGTCTCGTCCGCATCCTCTGCTCCGCATTCGCCGCTCTACAAGCGCCCTTACCGAAGACGCAAAGAACAAACCGGTCAAAACCTTCCGAAAGCCTATTCGGTTCACCACCGTCAAAGAATGATGCCGATCGACGACGCCGTTCAGCGCAAGCCTGATTAAGTTACGCAGCATTGGGTCAATGATGGTTTAATGTTGGGCAGGCAACGATTATGGACCCCGGCAGGGTATGGGTCCTCCCTATTACAACCCGGCACGGTAGCCGCTAAATCCGAAGCACCAATAGAGCAATCAAAGCATCATGTCGAAGCAATTTAATGTCAGGGTTTACGGTATTTTGGTGAACCCTCAAAGCCAATTATTGGTGAGCGATGAGCTGATAAAAGGCAATCGGTTCACCAAGTTCCCAGGTGGCGGATTAGAATGGGGAGAAGGCACACGAGATTGCTTAGCACGGGAGTTTATGGAGGAACTCGATCAACCCGTTGAGGTGCTAGAGCACTTCTACACCACGGATTATTTTCAACCATCCGCCTTCCGCGAGACCGATCAACTGATCAGCATTTATTACCATGTAAAACTTATTGGCGAACAACGATTTGAGGCGAAATTGACGCCATTTGACTTCCCTGATGACGCCGGCTTGCAATGCGAAGTCCCGCGCTGGGTCGCGCTTTGCGACTTGAATCCGACGGATTTTAAATGGCCAGTCGATCAACGGGTGGTTGCCCAGTTGAAAACGACCCTTTAACGTTTAAAACGTTGGGTAGTTTCTAACCCAGCCCCGACTTATCGTTACTCGTCGCGATTACCTGAGCACATGATCGTTGATTGATACCCGGTTAATATAAAGTGCAGAGAACCGACTCAATACGGCCCAGTTTCTATGCCAAAAAATGCTTCGAATATTTTAAACTGCCGCATCTGATCTATTTCAAAAGCTGAACGTCCCTGTTATCGCATAAATGCCCTGTTAGTCTCAAAAACAATGAGTTTCAACAAGTCAACCGTTAGCATTTTCAATGGAGAGAAGCCCAACTGAGGGCCATCAGAATACAACTGTGTTCTCAAGAATACAGATCGACCTAGGGGGTTATAACAATGGTATTCAAACGGAAACTACTTTCGAGCAGCATCGCTTTAGCAATTGCCGGTCACGCTGCCCCACTTATGGCAGAAGAAGGTTCGGCCATGAATGACGCCCAGATGGAAGAGGTTGTGGTTAAGGGCATCCGAGGCAGTCTGCAGCGTTCGATGGATATCAAACGCGATTCAATGGGTGTTGTCGATGCCATTTCCGCTGAGGAAATGGGCAAGTTTCCTGACGCCAACCTCGCGGAATCATTGCAAAGAATCACGGGCGTCTCGATCTCTCGATCTCGAGGGGAAGGTAGTCAGGTTACCGTTCGGGGTTTTGGCCCTGAATACAATTTGGTTACGCTTAACGGTCGGCAAATGCCTACACATTACGGATTAAGCCGCTCATTTGATTTTGGCGACCTTGCCTCTGAAGGCGTAGCGGGCGTGCAGGTTTATAAGACTGGCCGCGCTGATGTGCCTTCAGGCGGCGTCGGTTCCACCATTAATATTTCCACACCCAAACCGCTTGAGGGCAGTGAGGTCTTCAATCTGGCTGTAAAGGCTGTCAACGATACCTCCACCAGAGAGGGAGACTCCATTACGCCAGAATTCTCAGGCATCTACATGAAGCGCTTCAACGATGATAAATTCGGAATCGCGATTATTGCAAGCAAGCAACGCCGTGATAACGGCGTTAATGCGGCGAGTACAGGCGGATGGTTCACTCAAGAGGGAACCAGTGGCAGCATAGTCCCCAATGACGCGAATCAGATTAACCGTCCGACCGCATCTGGAGAATTTTATTCTATCCCGCAATCCATGGCTTACAACATCGCCGAATTCGAAAATGATCGCGTTAATAGCCAAGTCGTTCTGCAGTGGGCAGCAACGGACGCGATTACAACCACGCTCGACTACATTCGCTCTGAGTACACCGTAGAACGAAAATACAGCGACTTTTCAGCTTGGTTCTCCAATACCAATGCGCTGACTCAGAGCAGTGAGTGGGCCATGGACGGGATCCATGCAACGCCAATTTATTACACAGAAACGCTTGCCTACCGTGATTTTGCGATGGGAACAGGCCGAGACGGCAGAGAGAACCTCAATGAATCCGTCGGTCTCAACGTGGAATGGGTCGTTAACGATGATCTCGTACTATCTTTGGACCATCATGACTCCTCGGCCGAACAAGGTGCAACTGGTCCCAACGGTACAAGCTCGCTCATCACGATGGCGAGTTATGAAAAAGTAGGACAGACACTGGTGACGGGCTATGACATGCCAGTCTTGATCCTTGACTTGGACTCTTCAGGCAATCAGGGCGACAGACCCCTTTACAAGAGCGATATGTTGATCACCGGAAGCGCCTTTGGCAACGATGCATCAAAAATGGATATTCAACAAACCAAGTTGTCGGGTAAATGGAACCTCACAGAGTCCTCCAGCATCGATTTCGGCGTTGAGGCAACAGAAATTAGTAACCGTTCCGTATCATCGGTCGTACAGCTCGATAACTGGAACGCGGACTTAGCCCCTACTGCACTCGGCGATCTGAACAGCATTTTGGTCAGGTCCTCTATTGAAGATCAGTTCGATGAGCTTTCTGGATTAAGCCATCCTGGTGCGCAGACTGAGTTTTTTACAGCATCTCTGGCAGACCTGCAGGCCGTAAGCGAAGCAGGCTATGCAGCATCAGGGCGAGATTATGCAGCAACAGGAGACTGTGGCACCGGTTATTGCGCCTCAACGGACTGGAATCAGGATCTCAGGACTACCGAAGAGTCCTTTGCGGCTTTTGTCCGACTTAATTGGTCAGGTGAAATCAGCGGCATGCCGGCTAACCTGCACACCGGTGTGCGTTATGAAGAAACCGATATCGTCTCTGCTCAGAAGAGCCTTCAATTTGACGGCACCAGCTGGCGCGCTAGTGGTGAAGAGGTTTTTGTACAACCCGCAGTCGATGCATCTGGTGACAATGTTCCAGAATATCGGAGCTTCGAAGGCGATTATAGCTTTCTCCTTCCCAGCATCGATTTCGATATCGAGTTCGCCGAAAATGTCATTGCACGGGCATCGTTCAGTGAGACGGTTACACGTCCCTCCTATGGCGACATCAAGGGCGGCATTGCTGCCGGCGGACCCATTCAATATCGAACAAACACGCCTCCAGCGCTCAGCGCCGGCGACCCAACCCTAGTCCCGATTCAGTCCGAAAATATTGACCTCTCTATAGAATGGTACTACGGGTCAGATAGCTACTTCTCTGTTGGCTACTTTGAAAAAGAAGTAGACAACTTTATTGGTACGCTCCCGCAAGACGTCGAACTGTTCCCCGAGGTTAAGAACGTTATTGGTGGGCAATTGTGGAGCCAAGCGATCGAGGAAGGTGGCTTCACTGCAAATCAGTATTCGGAGATTGGTGCTTACATCATAGCCAACTACAGCGATAACCCCGCTGTCGTGGACGGTGTGATTTACAGCCAGGCAGGCGACCCCACCCTTATGTGGACGCTAACCAAACCGGTTAATCAAAAAACGGCGTCGGTAGATGGCATTGAAGTTAATTTGCAACATACCCTTGGAGACACCGGATTCGGCTTTGTCGCTAACGCCACTTTTGCAAATGCGGATATTGGGTACGACACGAGTAAAATTGGCGCTGGCCAATTTGTCCTTAACGGCTTAAGTGACTCAGCAAACCTGATTGGCTACTACGACAAGAATGGTATTCAGGTTCGCCTTGCTTACAATTGGCGAGATGATTTCCTAGCCGGTGCGGGACAAGGTCAAGGGACCAATACGAATCCGACCAACGTCGAAGCCTATGGTCAGCTCGACTTGGGTATCACTTATGAAGCTAGTGAAAACCTTACCGTTTATTTCTCTGGCCAGAACATTACCAATGAAACGGTGCATGTTTACGGCTTAACTAAACGTCAGGTGTTACAAGCTGTACAAGGTGGACCACGATACGACATTGGGATTCGCTATACTTTCCAATAGAATGCTTGGGGTTCAAGGAAAAAAAGCCGCTGAACAGCGGCTTTTTTTTACCTGCCGCTCAAATAGACTAGATGTCTCCTGGTGCACTTTTTCACCTTTTAGTAGCGCACTTAGCGACCGGAAGCCGTACAACAAATATTAAAGGAATGTTGTTAAACTATGTCAGAGCAGCCCATCAATCGTGTTGTTGTCGTTGGCGGTGGCACCGCTGGATGGCTGACTGCAGCAGTTATTGCAGCCGCTAGACAGGCTAAAGAACCTAACCCGATATCACCACTATCCGTTACGCTACTTGAGTCCCCTGACATTCCGACCATCGGGGTCGGTGAGGGAACTTGGCCATCAATGCGTAGCACACTGCAGAAAATCGGCGTATCGGAAACAGATTTTTTCCGAGAGTGTACCGCAAGTTTCAAGCAAGGCACCTGGTTTCAAAACTGGCGGACGGATGACGGTGATCAATACACCCATCCTTTTTCACCGCCTGAAGGATACGAGCGCATCAATTTGTCAGAATATTGGGCGCCTTCCTCAGACCTTAACTTTGATGAATTCTCATCCTCGCAGGCAACGACGCTAAAGGCCCAGCTAGCACCGAAGCAAATCTCTACGCCGGAATATGCTGGCGTTCTTAATTACGGCTACCATCTCGATGCCGGCAAGTTCGCGGCCTTTTTGCAAAGTCACTGCATCAATAAGCTCAAGGTTACCCATAAAGTTGCAAATTTAGTTTCGGTTGTCTCGAAAGATAATGGCGATATCGATGCGGTTATTACGGACCGAGCCGATCAAATTAAAGGCGATCTGTTCATCGATTGCACCGGCAGTCGAGCACTTTTGATTGGCCAGCATTATCAAATCCCTTTCGAATCAAAGAAACATATTCTGTTCAATGATCGTGCAGTGGCCGCGCGCATTGACACCTCAGAAGCTAACTTACCTTTGGAATCGGCAACACTCTCAACCGCACAAGACGTCGGCTGGATATGGGATATCGGGCTCCCTGAGCGGCGCGGCATCGGGCATGTTTATGCAAGCGAGTATTGTCATGATGATCAAGCGATTGATCGCCTTGATCAATATGCCAAACATAACCTTACGGCTGCTTATTCCGGACCGATAGAACCTCGGATAATCAAATTTGACCCTGGGCATCGTGCGGTTTTTTGGCACAGGAACTGTGTCGCGATTGGCATGGCTGCGGGCTTCATAGAACCACTGGAAGCCTCTGCGTTGGTC
>ENA-OQVM01002068-OQVM01002068.1-marine-metagenome-genome-assembly--contig:-NODE-2068-length-24476-cov-35.026886_pt1 | contig 24476 bp, 23 predicted proteins | sample MGYA00237776_ERZ505498 | MGnify/ENA primary metagenome ERZ505498 (study PRJEB26159, sample SAMN06265151) | marine metagenome | isolation source: Helgoland LTER site | place: Germany:Helgoland, sampling... | reverse complement strand
GTAGACCTGCATGATGGCTTCACCCGCTTGGTGAACTAACTGTTGCAGGGCCTTAAGCAGTTTGGGGTCGGCTAAAATGGCTTGGGCTTGGTGCATTGGATACTCCTGTAAAGCGTTATAGTTCAAGCTGTGCTAACAACTGATCAGCGAGTTGTTCGGGTGAAGTTTCGGCAGTGCTCAAGGTGAATTCTGGGTGTTCTGGGGCTTCATAGGGGCTGTTAATGCCCGTAAAGTTGGGGATTTCTCCCTTACGGGCCTTTTTATACAGACCCTTAGTATCACGTTGCTCTGCAATCTCTAGGGGCGTATCGACGTATATTTCAATGAACTCATCGGCTTCAAAACGAGAACGTGCGACTTCACGTTCCGCTATGAAGGGCGAAATGAACGCTGTGAGCACCACCAAGCCAGCATCAACCATAAGATGAGCCACTTCAGTAATGCGACGAATGTTTTCAATGCGGTCGGCGTCAGTAAAGCCCAAATCTTTGTTGAGCCCATGGCGCACGTTATCACCATCTAAAATATAGGTACGAATGCCCTGTTGGTGCAACTTTTGTTCTACGATATCAGCAATAGTTGACTTGCCCGAGCCACTTAAGCCCGTAAACCACAAAACCTTTCCTCGGTGGCCATTAAGTTTGTGGCGCAGGGGCTTATTAATGCTTAGGTTTTGTAGGTGCACGTTAGCTGCGCGGCGTAAGGCATAGTTGATCATGCCAGCAGCCACTGTGGCGTTGCTAAAGCGGTCTACCAAGATAAACGCACCCAAAGGTCGGCATTGCTGATAAAGCTCATAGGCTACGGGTTTATCAAGGCTTAGCTTGGCCACCACAATGTCGTTTAACTCTAAGCTGCGTGTGGGGCTTGTTTGCAGGGTATTGACGTTGGTTTTGTGTTTAATCTCAGTGATCTGAGCATTAACCCAGTTGCTGCCAATCTGCATGCCATAGCTGCGGCCAATAAAGCCTTGTTCTTCCGTCATCCACACTAAGTCGACTTCAAACTGATCTGACACTTCGCAGGGGTCCTGGGCACTGACGATCATGTCCCCGCGTGAGGCGTCAATTTCTTTGTCTAGGGTGAGGGTCACAGCTTGGCCACATTGGGCTTGATCAAGGCTTTGTTCAAATAAAATAATCTCTGCAACCTTTGCTTTTGCGCCACTGGGCAGCACCCGTACTTCGTCGCCTGGTTTGACCGTGCCTGCAGCGATAGTACCCGAAAAACCTCTAAAATTAAGATGGGGGCGGTTCACCCATTGCACGGGGAAACGCAGGCCATGGTCATTGGCTAGATTGGGAATGGGCGCTGTTTCAAGTATGGCCATGAGTGTAGGACCACGGAACCACGACATGTGCGGCGAACGGTTCACCACATTGTCACCCTTGAGGGCCGATATGGGGATGGGGGTAATGGTGGAGAATTTTAATTGGCTGGCAAATGACTCAAAATCAGCGTGGATCTGGTGAAATACACTTTCGTCATAACCGATTAAGTCCATTTTGTTAATGGCCAGCACCACTTGTTTGATGCCCAATAAAGAGCAAATAAAAGCATGGCGCTTGGTCTGTTCAATCACGCCTTTACGGGCATCAATTAAGATTACAGCAAGGTCTGCATTAGAAGCCCCAGTGACCATGTTGCGGGTATATTGTTCGTGTCCTGGGGTGTCGGCGACAATAAACTTACGTTTGTCCGTATTAAAAAAGCGATAGGCCACATCAATAGTTATGCCTTGTTCGCGCTCGGCCGCTAGGCCATCCACTAATAAAGCAAAGTCGATATCGCCACCCTGGGTGCCATAGGTGATCGACTCTTGCTTAAGGCTAGCCACCTGATCATCAAAAATACACTTAGCTTCATACAGCAAGCAGCCAATGAGGGTGCTTTTACCATCATCTACACTGCCGCAGGTGATAAAACGTAATAAATCTAGGTCGTTCTGTTGTTGCATGAACTCTTCCATAGCTTCACTTGTGTTAAGTGAAGTGCTGAGTTCTTTGCTGCCGGCAGACACAGTTTTGTTTGCCATTAGAAATAGCCCTCTTGTTTCTTCTTTTCCATAGACGCGCTGCTATCACTGTCAATGGCTCGTCCTTGGCGTTCACTGGTACGAGCTTTTAGCAACTCTAGAATAATTTCTTCAAGGGTGCTGGCTTCAGACGCAATAGCACCTGTTAATGGGTAGCACCCAAGGGTACGAAAGCGCACATTTTTGATCTGAATTTTTTCACCTGGTAATAATTTCAAACGCTCGTCATCCACCATCATGAGCATATTATTACGTTCAATCACAGGGCGCATCTGCGCGTAATAGAGGGGCACAATGGGGATGTTTTCGCGATAGATATATTGCCAAATATCTAATTCAGTCCAATTTGAGATAGGGAACACACGAATGCTTTCACCTGGATGTTTATGACCGTTGTATAAGTTCCACAATTCAGGGCGTTGGTTTTTTGGATCCCACCGATGGGCTGCGTTGCGAAAGGAGAATATGCGCTCTTTAGCCCGACTTTTTTCTTCATCGCGGCGCGCCCCACCAAAGGCTACATCAAACTTGTAATGATCAAGGGCTTGTTTAAGCCCTTGCGTCTTGGTGATGTCTGTATGCAGGGCACTGCCATGTTGTAATGGGTTAATGTCCCGTTCAATGGCTTCTGCATTAGTGTGCACAATTAAATTCATGCCTGCTTCAGTGGCCATTTTGTCACGGAATTGATACATCTCTTGAAACTTCCAGCGCGTGTCCACGTGTAGTAACGAAAATGGGGGCGGGCTAGGGTAAAACGCTTTGCGGGCTAGGTGCAGCATGACGGCGCTGTCTTTGCCAACAGAGTAAAGCATAACGGGGTTTTCTGCGTGGGCTAGCACCTCGCGCATAATGTGTATGCTTTCGGCTTCTAAGCGGTCGAGGTGACTGTTGCCATCGGCAATGTGGGTTGGGCGGGGTGCGCTTTTGGGAAAACTGAGTCTAGCCGCATAAGCGGCCATGGCCAGCAGGCCTTTCCCATTCCCTTTACTATTGCCTTGAGCGCTATCGGTAATAATAGGTTGTTGGGTGACGAGCCAAAGCTCACGAAACAAGCCTGTGATGTCTCCATGGGGAAAGAATAACGTGTCTTTGCCATTGTAGGTGACCAAAGCGACTAAAGCCTCTTGCAGGCTGTCCAAATCCCACTCTTGTTCATTCCACAACCAGCGGCGGCTGCCTTTGGCATCATTAGCGTATAAACCAACATGACCCGCATGGCTAAAAGCTTGCACGCAGAGTATGTTGTGCCGGTGTTTTTTGGCCGTATTGATAAGGTGCTCAACCACTTGTGGTTTGAGCCCTTGTGACGCTTCGTCATGTAGATTTTCAATGTCTATGGATAAGGGCACCATGCCCATTTGTTCTAGCCAGCGGTCTGTGCCTTTACGATTGTTAGTGGTGCCTTGAGTTTCAAGTAGGTTAGAAAGACTCAGAGTGTCCCATACGAGTCGATCTTGTTCTTGATGGCTGGTGTAATACATTATCAGAATGTCTCAATATACAATATGTATGAATAATACCACATAATTTTTGTTAAAAAATATATAAAAACTAAATATTTTTAATTAATTGCATTTTGAGACAGCCTGAGTAAAAGCTTGGGTTTGTAATTGTATTAAAACATCGCAAACAGTGTTTATCGTTAGGGTCTGCAAGAGAGGGCTATAAAAAGTGGCGGGGCGTCCTTGCCCCGCACTTTTTGCACTAGCTTCCATGCCGGTAAGCGCTGCCATGACAGACCTCCCTGGTCTGAATGCCTAAATTATGTTGACAACACAATTGCGGTCTTGTGGGCAGAAGCGTTAGAAGAGGAGATTAATACCAAAACCTGAAGCAATTTTGGCTTCCTTGTCTTCCCCCACAATTTCTTGGCAGTGCGCAGCCCAATTGCTGTTAACCTATTGGGCTATTTAAAGCATAGTTGGAATTTTAGTATTTGCAGAAAATAAATTAAAATAAAATAAAAGGCATAACACACAACACATAACAGAGCGCATCAGAGTGAACTCCCAATGCACACGAACAGGACACACGAACAGGGCATACAAAGAAAGGGATCAGAAGCGGTGATTGGGCATAACTTGCGAGGAGCAAGAGGTTGGGGGGGTGATATCAAAGGCTTAAATAGCTGCACTCATGGGGCCTTGGTTTAGGCCCATTTAACTCAGGGTTAATTGGCAACCATGAGTTCTTAATCATTAGACTAGAGTGCAGAAATTGCAGGGTATGAGGTAGCCTAAGCTGTCCTAAGCTACCTTATCCATTTTAGTACTTGTAGCTTTCTGGCTTAAATGGGCCATCAAAGGGAACGTTGATGTAGCCTGCTTGGGTCGTAGTGAGTTTGGTGATTACGCCACCAAAACCTGCCACCATGTCTGCTGCTACTTCTTCATCAAGCTTCTTAGGCAAGATCTTAAGCCACAAGTTGGCCTGCTTATCTGCGGCACTTAGGTCTGCAAACTTAGCTTCCCATAGGTGCATTTGCGCCAATACCTGGTTAGCGAAAGAACCGTCCATAATGCGTGATGGGTGGCCTGTTGCATTACCTAGATTAACCAAGCGGCCTTCAGATAATAACAGTACGAAGTCACTCTTGTTATGGTCTTCTGCACGATACACCTTATGCACTTGAGGCTTCACTTCTTCAAACTTCCAGTTGGCACGCATGAAGGCCGTGTCAATTTCATTATCGAAGTGACCAATGTTACAGATGACCGCACCATTCTTGATGGTCTTCAGCATATTGGCATCGCACACGTCAGTGTTACCGGTGGTGGTTACAATAATATCAGTCGTGCCCATTAAGCGGGTGTCAATGCAACTGATGTCACCTGTGTTAACACCGTCTAAATAGGGAGAAACCACTTCAAAACCGTCCATGCAAGCCTGCATGGCACAAATTGGATCCACTTCGGTGATCTTAACGATCATACCTTCTTGACGCAAAGATGCTGCAGAACCTTTACCCACGTCACCATAACCGATAACGAGGGCTTTTTTGCCCGCTAAAAGGTGATCTGTCGCACGTTTGATAGCGTCATTTAAAGAATGACGACAGCCGTACTTATTATCATTTTTACTTTTAGTCACTGCATCGTTAACGTTGATGGCAGGCACCTTTAAGGTGCCTGCAGCCAGCATTTCTTCTAAACGGTGCACACCCGTGGTTGTTTCTTCAGAAATGCCATGACAGTTGGCCAAGATTTCTGGGAATTGGTTATGCAGCATGGTGGTTAAATCGCCACCATCATCCAAGATCATGTTAGCGCCCCAATCTTTGCCGTCTTGCACGATGGTTTGCTCGATGCACCATTCGGCTTCTTCTTCTGTTTCGCCTTTCCAAGCAAACACGGGAATACCAGCGGCGGCCATAGCAGCGGCGGCGTGGTCTTGAGTGGAGAAAATATTACAGGAAGACCAGCGCACCTGAGCGCCTAAGTCTACTAAGGTTTCCATCAACACGGCCGTTTGAATGGTCATATGGATGCAGCCCATAATGCGGGCATTGGCCAAAGGCTGTTGTGCCGCATATTTTGTGCGTAAAGCCATCAATGCCGGCATTTCAGTTTCGGCGATGTCAATTTCCATGCGGCCCCATGCGGCTAGGGAGATATCGGCAACCTTGTAATCGGTAAAGTCAGTCATTTTAAAAGCATCCATAGGTTTAAAACATAGGTTAAAAAATCAGCAGCGCATATTGTACCTGAGTTACAGGCCTTTGCCGAATGTAAATGCATAGGTTTGAATTTAAGGCCGGATAAATAATGTTATGTGCATGGCGACTCTTGGTCGGTGATGTTTTGCGACACAATATAGGCCCCAGTCCATGCATTTTGAAAGTTAAAGCCACCAGTAATGGCATCCACATCCATCACCTCTCCTGCGAAATACAGTCCGGTCACACATTTACTTTCAAAGGTTTTAAAGTTCACCTCTTTCAGACATATGCCTCCGGCTGTAACAAATTCTTCTTTAAAGGTGGTTTTGCCTGCGACGTTAAATACAGCCTGGGTTAATTCTATTGCGAGGGCCTGCGTTTGCACTTTGTTGACATCGGCCCATCGGGCATTGGGGCTTATATTGGCCGCCAAAACAAGCTTATGCCATAAGCGTTTGGGTAAATTAAATGGGCTTGATGTAAATAGGGTCTTTTTAGCTATTTGCTGTTTAAAACGTTTCAATTGGTCTAAACAGTCAGTCAAACTTTGTTTGATGAAATTAACTTCAATCTGAAAATGATAGTCTTTTTCTGCGATCTCTATGGCCCCAAAAGCAGACAGTTTCAAAATAGCAGGGGCGCTCATACCCCAATGGGTAATCAGTAATGGGCCTTCACTGCACAAATGGGTACCAAGAATTTTAACGGTTACATCTTCTGCCACCACACCGGGAATGTCTTTTAGGCGCTCGTCGTTTATTTTAAAAGTGAAAAGAGAAGGCACTGGCTTAGAGACGGTATGCCCTAGGCCTTCCAGAAGCGTCCATATTTTGGTGTTACTACCCGTTGCGATAACTACTTTTCTTGCTGAAAATGCTCCTTGAGCGGTTTCTAACTGAAATAAACCTCGTTCATGTTTAAGGGCTTTTAAAGAGTGGCTGTAGAGCACTTCTACCTTATATTTTTTCGCTTCATCTAAAAAGCAATCAATAATAGTTTGAGAAGAATTTGAAACAGGAAATACGCGGCCATCATCTTCAATTTTTAATTGCACACCGCGCTCTTCAAACCAAGCCATGGTGTCACCCGTCATAAATTGGTGAAAGGGCCCCAGCAGTTCTCTTTCGCCACGGGGGTAGTTTTGCACTAAGTCGGCAGGCACAAACTCGGCATGAGTAACATTGCAGCGGCCCCCTCCTGACACCTTCACTTTAGTGAGAACCTGTTTGCCTCTTTCTATAATGGCCACTTTTAAGTGGGGTGCTTGTTGGGCGATATTAATGGCAGCAAAAAAACCAGCTGCCCCGCCGCCCACCACAATAATATCTTTTTTGACCATATTTAAAATCACACTATGCTCATGGCTAAACTCTGGCTGGTTTAGGGTTCGCGTTTATCATTTAGCACAGTGACCCGTTGCATGTGTCTAATCTTGGGTAAGTAATCGCAAATGGCATAATGATGGGTAATGCGGTTATCCCACATGGCAATGGTATTCTTGCGCCATCGCAAACGCACCTGAAACTCGGGTTTGGCCATGTGTTGATAGAGGTACTGCAAAATGCGGTCACTCTCCCCTTGAATTTCACCCACAATATGGCGGGTAAAAGATTGGTTAATATTGAGGTATTTAAGGCCACTAACAGGATGGGTATCAACCATTTTGTGCACGGCAGAACCGGTGCTCTTCAGACCGTCATTGACCGCTTCGATACCGCCTTTGTAATACAAATCATTCCTAAAAGTGCCGATGTCATGTATGGCCTCCAAACCCTCCAAGTAAGCTTGCCAAACGGATGGCAAAGCTTCGTAGGCGGCATTAGTATTAGACCATAAGGTATCGCCTCCGACGTCAGGCACTTCAATGGCATGCAATATGCTGGTAAAGGGTGGATTAGGTTTAAAGGTCAAGTCTTTGTGCCAATCGTTAGTGTCAGGCTTGCTGCCGGCACCACTTTTGAGTAGCACAATGTTTTCATAACCCTCAATGCTTGGGTAAACTGGGTGCGGTGGTTCTGGCTCACCAAAGCTTTTGGCAAAGGCGATATGTGTTTTTGGGCTTATGTCTTGGTCGCGAAAAAAAATCACCTTATGGGCGATGAGTGCTTGATAAATGTCATCAAAATCTGTGGGGCTTAAGTTATTGAGACAAATGTCTGAAATCTCTGCGCCAATGGCGGGGGTGACTTGCTCAATTTTCATCTAACTTAAACTCCATCGGGGAACACAAACGGCGACCATAGCACGCCTTAAGCCCGCATGGGTAGCAATAAAGTGCGTGGGCCAAGTCCCTCTTGTTGGCCATGAGAAGTGGATTTTTTGTCGGGTCATAGTATGCTACACCCACAATAATAAAAAAGGAGTTCAAAAATGGTTATTTATCCAGATATAGAAATCCAACGAGGTCGCTGTGTGAATTTGCGCCGCGGCCACATGCAAGACCCCATTATTTATGACATAACCCCCCTAGAAGCGGCGCAGCGCCATGTTGCAAATGGAGCTCAGGTATTGCACGTGGTGGACTTAGACAAAGTCATGGGTAGCACAGAAGATAATCATAAGCTCGTACTGGAGATTATTGAAGCGGTTAATGTGCCAGTGCAGGTGGGCGGAGGCATCCGTACCATTGAAACGGCACGCTGGTGGTTCGAACATGGCGCCTCGCGTGTGGTCATCGGTACTGCTGCCATAGAAGATCGACATTTTTTACACGAATTGTGTAACCATTACCCAGGCCAAGTGGTGGTATCCATCGACGCTCGGCATAATAAAGTCATGTGCCACGGGTGGACCGAAGAAACCATATACACACCCTTAGAGGTTGCTAGAGACCTGCAAGAGCGGGGCGTAGCCGCCATTATTTATACGGATATCGACCTTGATGATGACCACCCAGAAGCCACCTTTGCCATAACTACCAAAATGGTCGATGAACTGCATATTCCAGTCATTTCCAGTGGCGCTGTGAAGACCTTGGATGACATCTCTACCTTACGCATGTTGCCTAATATTGCAGGAGTCGTAGTAGGCAGAGCATTAATGAGCGGAGCAGTCTCCTTAGAGGACGCCTTGGCCGTGTGTCAGCAGCCAGATAGTTTCGCGGAGTTCCTATAAAAGCTTACACCGTTGTTGTTGGCGGCGCCAACATGGACCTGCTTGGGGTCCCCAAAAAACATCTAAAACAAGGCACTTCTAATGCTGGCAAGGTGTCTTCTAGTCCAGGGGGAGTGGGCCGTAATATAGCTGAAAACTTGGTGCGCCTAGGTCAGACGTGTTGCTTGATGGCGCCCATCGGTGATGATGCCAACGGCCTATTTTTGCAACATCATGCACAGCAGTTAGGCATACAAACTGAGTGCATGGTGACCTTAGCAGGGGAATCGACTTCAACCTACTTATCCATTATCGATGCAGCCGGTGACATGCAGGTGGCCATTGCTGATATGGCCTTAATAGACCAGTTTGGCGAACTTCAGCTCGAACCATTTTTGCCACACTTACAAGGCGCCGCATTGGTGGTACTGGATACTAATTTGGCGCCCCATTGTTTGGCTTATCTGATGCAACATGTGCCACAGCAACATTTTTTTGTGGATACGGTGTCGGTGGCAAAAGCCACGCGCATTAGCCCTTTTTTGTCCAATATTCACAGCCTTAAGCCTAACCTAATGGAAGCCCAAGCCATTGCAGGCACAGACTTTGGCAGCCATCCCTCCAAGGCTCAATTATTGGAGTTAGCCCAATGGTTTATGACCCAAGGCGTGCAGTATTTGTATTTAAGTCTAGGGTCAAAAGGACTAGTTTACAGTGATGCCAAGCAAACCTTTATAGCGATAGCTAGTGCGCCTTTAGAGTCTATTGATATAATTAATAGTAACGGTGCTGGAGATGCTATGATGGCGGCCATCAGTGATGCTTGGTTGCTGGGCTGCGACGCATCACAAAGGGTGGCTCGAGCGCTGGCTTGTGCGCAAATTGCCATGGCCAGTGAGACCACCATTAGCCCACACCTAAGCCCTCATTTTTTAAGCCGCATGTTAAAGGAAAATCCGTGCATCATAACCCCACTCAACTAAATCCTGCTGAACTAAACAATTACCTTGATATCCACCCCCGTATTAAGCAAGCGCTAGCGAACAACACCCCCATTGTAGCTCTGGAATCGACCATTATTTCCCATGGCATGCCTTATCCACAAAATGTGGAAACCGCTTTGTTAGTTGAGCAAACAGTGCGCGCTAAGGGTGCAGAACCAGCCACTATTGCCATTCTTAATGGTCGTTTAACAGTGGGTTTAGATGAACAGCAAATTACCCATTTAGGTCAGCGTGGCTTGGAGGTGGTAAAAACCAGCCGCCGCGACATGCCTTTTGTGGTAGCACAACAGCAAGATGGCGCCACGACAGTAGCATCCACCATGATTATTGCTGCCATGGCAGGTATTCAAGTGTTCGCTACGGGCGGTATTGGTGGGGTTCACCGACATGCCGAAACCACCATGGATATTTCAGCTGACTTACAGGAATTAGCCAATACGTCGGTGGCCGTGGTGTGTGCTGGGGTGAAATCTATTCTAGACATTGGACTCACCTTGGAATATTTAGAAACCCAAGGGGTGCCAGTAGTGGGTTATAAAACCAAGATTATGCCTGCTTTTTATACTCAAACTAGTCGCTTTGAGGTGGACTATGCCTTGGACTCTGCGGCCCACATTGCCCAAACCTTAAAAGCTAAGTGGGGCATGGGTCTGGCTGGAGGAGTAGTGGTGGCAAACCCCATCCCTGATGCTTATGCAATGGATCCTGTGGCCATAGAAAAGGTTATTACCAAGGCCATTGAAGAGATGCAACAACAGGGTATTCACGGCAAACAAAGTACGCCATTTTTGCTCTCTAAGATTGCCCAAGTGACACAGGGTGAGAGTTTGGCAGCCAACATCCAGCTGGTACTCAACAATGCTCGTCTGGGTGCTGAAATTGCTGTCGAACTGGCTAAACTCTCAAGCGTTTAGCCCCATCATGGCATAGAGTTTAGTTAGCGAATGGTATTTTTTGAACTCGTGTGAATAATATGCTGTGGCTTTATTGTATAGCTAGAACATATTGGTTAGCATGAAAAGACTGGGCTAATTACGGTGCGTGAGGTTAGCATCAATTTTGTTGGGGCAATACGGTGTCTACTTTTGGGAGCTAACCTGTTTGATGTAGCTCACAAGGTGCGCAACTGTCGACCAGTCAAGCTGTCAAAGGGCTTTACAATAGTGTAAAAGGAAGGCTAGCAAATGACCTCAGAAAAGATAAGGATGTGTTTTGAAAGACAAAGTGATGATTAGTGATTGGAAAGAAATACACAAGTTTTTTTCAGATGCCAAGCAGCGCAAGGTCGTTTTTTATATTACCTTTGGCGACCCATCCGAACAAGCCGTCGCTGATTTTCGGATATCTGAAATAATATTTAGGCCCCAAAAAACAACTAAAGCAAGCGGTAGTAATGTGACTGTGCAGCTAGAGGCCCTGCGTAATCAAGACGTTAAGTTTGCCATTAAAAGTAAAGAAAAGCTGCGCATTGACTTTATTGATGAGGGATTGGCTCAATGCTTTGACATAGAGGTTGTTAATGTAAACTCAACCAAACTTGGGTTGTACTTCACTTTTAAACTGCCTGATCAGGTCAACCAAAATTCTTATCATGATGAGTTACGACTCCCAACTAGACGGGATAAGAAAATCAAAATGACCCTAAGTGGTCAAAGTGTTGATGTTATTCATCTTTCAAGTAAAGGAGCGTCTGTGCTTCTGCCCCATGCCAATATTGATGATGTCGAGGTTGGGAAGGCCATTAGGCTCATCGACTTAAATGTTGATGGCTATAAATTAAAGGCTAATGCTGAAATAAACTATATACGTGAGCACTTCAATGGCGCCAAGATTCTGACAGATCTGAGGTTTATGTATTTTGGCATAAACGATGAATCGAATTTAGCACAAATTATTGCAGAAAAAGCTGCACTATTAACGTTGAAACAGATGATGACCCGATACTCTAAACTTTACTGATATCAAGATTTAGGCATTGATCATCAAGTTAGTGCTAATTCCGCCTCAGGGCTGGCTGTCCGCTCAAGCGTTGGATGGCCTTGGCCTCAGCACTAAATTAGCGTGAGTATTTCATCTAATGGCTTTTTGATCTTAGCCACACTCGGCACCGTAGCGTCTTTAGAGGCGTGACCTACCGCTAAAATCATCACTGCTTTTTCATGCTTAGGGCGACCCAACAGTGGGTTGAGAAAACCCATCGGGTTAGGGGTGTGGGTGAGGCTGTAAAGCCCCGCGTGATGTAGTGCAGAGATTAAAAAACCCGTGGCAATGCCAACACTTTCTGTGACATAGTAGTTTTTAAAGCGCGTGCCATCATCAAACACACCATAGCGTTGGGCGAAAATAACAATCAACCATGGGGCAATATCTAAATGGGGTTTCTCTGCATTCGTGCCAATGGGCTCTAGGGCTTTAATCCATTCATCCCCACCGCCACCTGCATAAAACTTCTCTTCCTCGGCCTCTGCTGCCAAGCGGATTTTGTGTTTAACTTCAGGGTTTCGAATGGCCACAAAATGCCACGGCTGATGATTGGCACCACTGGGCGCAGAACCCGCGGTACGAATACAATGTTGAATGATCTCTTCTGGCACCTCTCGGTCTATAAAATCACGCACCGTATGGCGTTGTTGCATGGTTTGGTAATAGGCTAATGCAGCGGCTTGCATCTGTTCATCAGTAAGCTCTGCACGCGCTGACAGTTGCACGGCTGCATAGGATAGTTTTTCTCGTGCAAACATAGACAACTCCTCGTTAATACTGCGAAGTAATACCAATGGTGATCATGCTCGAGGTCCAATCAACATTGTTGAGGCGCTGGCTAGCAACAGTACCATTGGCAAGGTAAAAATTATGCGTACCTGCGCGGGTAGAGTAGCGACTTTGTTTGAAGCCAACATTAAAAAAGCTATTGGGCGTAGTCAAGGCGTAAGACAGGCCCACACCCATGTGGGTACCTCGACCACGGGCTGTTTGGGCCTGGCTAACAGGGTGTTTTAAGTCACTACGTAAATTCCAATTGGCCTCTGCGTCGTAATAGCTGTAGTGGTACTCAAACTCGGCATAGGTGGTCCAGCGTTTAGCGGTAGCTGCACGAAAGTCTAACCCTAGCCATGGGCCGCGCCAATGGGTTTTAAAACTGCTGTTTAAACCTGCAATAGGCCCAATGCCACTACTGCAGCTGTTTGGGGAACCGCTGGCACAGACTGTTTGTTGGCCATTGGTCATGGTGAAGTTTTGTCTGTGGCTTGAGTAGCCCACCAGAGGCGTAATACCAAAGCGGTTATCAATGCGAATTTGCTGGCCAAGGGCAATGCTAAAGTCTTCTGCGGAGCTACGATCTGAATCTGCTGTGGAGCGTGAATACTCTAAAGTGCGGTTATCACCATTATAATCTGAATCCTGGCTGGTGCCAGAATAACCCCAGGCTTGCGAAGTGTAGCCTTTCAGGTACCAAGTGTCGTCACCAATAAAACGAAAACCCAAATTGGTTTGGTGAAAACCCACATTACTCCACTTGAGTTCAGAAATTACATTGGGTCCCGTGCCTGCTAGGGTGCCGGCAATGTTCCAGTTGAGTTGGTCAGAGCGCATACCATAGTCTAAATCTAGTTTATATTCCCAATTGTCGATGGCCTGAACTTGAGTAGAAAGCATCAAGCCTGTTAATGCCATAAAACCCAAAATGCGAGCTAACAACGCATTCAAAAAGGGCGTGACTAAAAGTATCTTCATAAATGATGGGCTCACAAGGTATAGGCCGTATTAAAACTGTAATCGCCATTCTGGAGTCTTTGCCCCATCATGTCTAATAGTTTAGTTAATTGCGGGTCTGTTTTTGGACTGGATTTAACCACATACTGCGACTTGATGTTGTGACTTGTTAACACTGAATAGCCGCTTATATTTAGTGGGCCTAGTCCAGACTCTAAGGTAATCTTATAACCTTCAGGATCGATAATATTGGCAATTTGGCCACTAAATTGGCCCAGAGAAAGACCCTCTAAAACCATGATGTCTGAGGTAGAAAAACGCATCGGCGAAGTTAAATCGAGCATAGGAATCTGGGGTGAAGCATTATTTAACTGGGTTAAATCCAGCTTGAGTTGGTCAACAAAAATCGTGACTGTGCCCACAATTTTAGGCAGGGGATAGGGTGCAAAAGGAGTGAGTTCATCTATGCCGACCTTAGCTTGAGCCCCCGTAATTTCAACCTTTCTGGGTTCCATCAATTGGCTTAATGGTAAGCTAGCCTCAGTAGAGGCTGTTATGGATTGCTGCGAAAGGTCAATTTTGGCCACTACCTGACCGTGCAAAAGGGCCATCCTATCTAAATTCCAAGACACGCTTGCTTGACGCAATGGCTGCCAAGTCACGTTGTTGATTTGCCCGTGCCACCAAGACCCTGTAACTTCACCCATAATCAGGTTGGGTATGTTTGTTTGTAGGCTATGGGCGATTACAGAAATAGGCAAGAAGCTTATTAATCCCACTATGAGACTCAGGCTAAAAACGAAGCATAACAATAAAGAGCGGATAATGGGCATCAACATTAGCGTATCTCAAACCTCAAAAAACCATTAACCTTACCTGGACCAGCGGCTTTTAATTCACTTACGACTAAGGTGAGGTTAGTCATATTTTGTTGCTGTACCCACTGTATCAAACGGTTAAAGTGCGCTTGTTTAAAGCTTACCTTTAATTGAGCAGTGGCCGAACTTTGGCCTTGCTGCGCCAACTCGGTCATGCTGACCTTAGTTTTTAAGCCCTGTTGTTTGCTGCTTTTCATTAACCATTCCATAGCCGCTTTGGCCTCTGTAAAGCGCTGCTGGTCTGCCTTAGTAGGGCCTCCCAAATTCTGGTACTCAAGACTTAAAACCTTAATTTTTGCCAACTCTTGTTGGCTGGAGGCAAGTGATTTTTTCAAGCTAAGCTGGTCTTGCCACAACTCAGTAGCAGCTATGCCAAGGCAGATTAATAATAGCCATGGCAAGGCCAAACGTAGATTTGAGGGGGAGTTAATAGAGGACATTAATAGGCCTCCATTGCACTAACAGTCACCATTATAGTTATCATCATGGCCCCGTTAATGTCTTCTATGCGTTCGGTTTTATACCCAAATTTTGCAGCTAAAATACCAGCTTTGGGCCATGTGTCTGCGCTTTCAGGGCTACCCACTAAAGTAATGAGCAACTGTTCGTCAAGAAATTTAATACTCATCACCTTACTGCCTTCAGAAGTGGCTAAAAGAGGACCAATAAACTCTTGAAATGCATGCAGCATGGGTAAAAATAAAGCTGTTTTTTTAGGTTCTTGTATGCGCAATAGCTGGCCTTCTAATTGACTTATGGCATCCACTAAGCGGGTGTTTGGTAATGTGCTTTGAAAAATAGCGCGACTTTGGGAGTCTACTGCGTCTATGTTTTGCGCAGTGGTCATGTTACTTAGCCATAAATGGCTAAGGCCCAGTAAAGCGGTTATTACCACTAAAGCATAGGGTAGGCGCCATAATTGCCAGTTAATGTTAGGAGTCCACATTTGACGTGGTTTTTGAGGCCAAAGATTAATGCAGGTTTGTGTATCAAAACTATGGCTTAAAATACCGGCACTATTAAAGGGTTGAACATTTTCATGGGTTTTGATGTCAACGTTGGCGCTGCTATACCACTGCTCCAGAGCCGTGTTCGCTTGTCCGGTAATGCGCATGGCTAAAGGCCCACCCGAGGCGCTGTTGTGGGCTTCGTCATAGGCTTTTTGTAACCAAGGTGAAGGCTGTTCTTGGTCAATACAAAACGCACTATGAGTTCCCGTTTGCACCAACACACCATTGGCTAACACCATAAGTTGCCAATGAGATGCATTGCCACTCATATGCAACGCATCGGCAAGCAACCATTTAGGGGTAAAACTGAGTGCGTCCAAGGTCGTGTTAATTGACGCAAGGTGAGTCTGAGTGATGCCGACCAATTGTAATTGTTGGCCCTTAGCCCGCCAGCTCCAATGCACCTCCTGAGCTGGAACTGCCAGTTGGTTTTGCACAGCATAGGGAATCGCTGTGCGGCGCTGGCTTTGGCTCTGGGTAGGTAAGGTCACCTTAGTGACGATTAAATCCTGCACTGATAGAGCGAGGGCTGTGGGTACTTTTGCACAGGCACTTGTTGCTTGTAACAGATCACCTTGGCCCTTAACAATGATGTGCCCCGCTTTGACTATAACCCAGCTGCATAGGGATTCTGCTGACACTAATCCGTGGCTGGTCATGTGAATAAAGCCAAATTGCTTAGGTGCAGCCATAAATATGCTCTTAACAGTTCTAATTAATGTCATGTTTTAATTTCATGATTAATGTCGCTTTTAGTGTCGCTTTTAGTTTCATTATTGATGTTGCTCTTAATGTCGTTATTCATGTCTTTATTAATCGACACATCAAGGTGTATACATTCTTGAAACGACTGTCACCGCTCCATTATCGCTACGATGCAATGTGCTTTCAAGGTGTGTTTTTGCCACCCCAAATTGGGCCCCAATTTTAAGGCCAAAATAGTCACTGGAAACGGTTGCTATGGTAGCCAAATTTTGCCATTGGGTTTGATTGTCAACTGTCTTTTGACCCACAACAGTGTCTACAAATGTAGCCACACTAGGCCAGTAATTAAGCTTACGGCGGGTCAATAATTGTTGGGCTTTGGTTCGGCTGATAGTGTCTGACATGGCCATAAGAACACCTTCGTTGGCACTATTCACGTTAATCTTTGCAACCAAAGGTAGGGCGGTGATAAAGGGTTTTAACAAAGCCCGCGTGTTGGCATCAAAGCCGCGTACTAAAGCTAATTCAGATAGATCCAACAAGCTTTGGTTGGCGCTACGGTAGGGAACCGGCAAACTGAGGTAGTAGGCATCTTCTAAGGTGCCTTGTGGTGTTTCTACGTTAGCATCAAGCCAATCAATGAGGTCGTCAGAGAGCTGCGGTTTTAAATCATGTTGAATTAAAAGTCGCTCAAACACTGCCACTGAGGGCGCATAGACTTGATTACCCATAACTAAGCTATTGAGGTTAAAGCGACCTTGTAGGTCAGTAAGTTGGCCATTCAAAAAACCTTGTTCAACGGGCATGGGTGGAGCCATTTGAGCCCAGCCTTCACCTTGATGGTCAACATTGTTGTCTTGTCGGTCTTGTTGCAACAGTTGTTGAGCCCAATGCTCAGCCCCTTGGATATGGGCCTTAGCCTGGCCTAGATGCATCACCTGGCTAGCCATGGCTTGGTTAAACTGGTGGCGTTTAACCAAAGCTGCGGTGGTGACAGCAACGATGGCCAACACCAACAGCACCATGATGACGGCCACGCCTTGCTGGCTGGCAGGGCGACTAGGACTAACAAGGCGAGAACCATGACAAGGATGAGAAGCACAAGAAGGGCAAGAAGGGCAAGAAGGATTAACAGGGCAAGCTGTGCAGTTAATCATAAGGTGGCCCCAGACTGAGGGATTTCTAAAATGCGGGTAATGGTGCCTAAGTCTGCTGTAGTGAGCTCAATTTCGATGGCCCTTGGCAGCTTTTTTAGATTGGCCTTGCCTTGCGAATCTAAGGGTGGCCAAAAGTTAATCCAAGGTGTTTGAGTCGGTAAAAAGCGCACCTTAAAAGCCGTGACTCGATCGATGAGAGGGTAACGAACGGGAGTAGTGCCAATGGCGACATCTAGCTGTCCATGGTAGCTACGCCATAGTTTTTGGCCTTGAAGTTGGTAACCAATACGTTGCAATAACACCCCTTGCGCATGGTGCGGATTAAACCAAGTTTTGGTGCTGAGGGCATAAGTAAACTCTGGGCTTGAACTGCCTTTTAGAGCGGCTTGTGGGTCTCCGAAAGCGTCACGAATAGAACGAGGTGCAAGTTGGGAAAAATCGCGCTCTAGCACTTGTATGGCGCTTTGTAGGTCTACAAAACGTTGTTGTTTGTGTTGCAATTGTTGATGTTGGCTGAGTAATTGGTTGAGCCCACCAAAAGCCATCGCCGACAAGACTGCGAACAAGCTTAAGGCGATAAGCACCTCCAATAAGGTAAATCCTTGGGCCTTGCTGGAGGCATGACACCTTGGCCCTGTGGCGTATTTATGGATCATTAGCGTGGTATCCCACTAAACTGCCAGAAAATTCTCCATCCGCTGCAAACATTCGCAGTTGTATGCGTTTAATGCGGGCATTCGGAGTGGCACTGACCTGCTGTTGGATGAGCCATTCTTGCTGGCCTTGCAAGCGACTAAAGGTCTGTTCACCGAGGCTTGGCGATTGATCTTGTAGGCGCACGTTGGCTAAATGATTTTGCCCCACCCAATGGGCTAGCGTGCGATTACGCAGGGTGTGTGTTTGGCTGATCTGAGTCTCTAGCTGGCTCAGATACGCGCCCATGGTAATGGCTAAAATAGTTAATGCCACCAGTATCTCAACCAATGTAAAGCCCGTGTTTTTATTATTCATGGGGCATGGCAGTCAGTGTTAAAGGCTTTGGAGGCAGGCTTTTTAGTTGCCACCCATAACCTTCTAAATTCACTTCAATGGTGTAAATTTGGGGTTCCTTGCTAGGCAATAACACAATGCTAGGGCTATTATCCAAACGAGCTGTTGGCATCATATGTTTAATCTGACTCAAAGTGTTGCGTTGTCCTAAACCCAGGTTTTCAGTGGGTACCCATTGGCCACTTCCTTGGTACGCAACGAACTCATAACCCTTTGGGTTAATCTTTAGACCATAGGGTTGATGGCTCAATATGGCCTGCTGTTGGGCATAATCAAGGGCCGCCATTAGTCCTTGAGCTTCACTCTTAGCTTGACGACTGGGCCCCATTGGCGACAAGGAATACACCGCCAAACTAGTGATAATGCCAATGATTAACACCACCAGCATCACCTCTAATAAGGTGAACCCTTTTTGACCTAAAAACTTATCTGCCAATGACTTGCACTCTTAAGGGTCGATGCCCGTTATTTATTATTCCAGTTCCCAATTACCCAGATCTGCATCGGATTCTGTGCCACCTTTGCGCTGGTCTGCACCATAGGTCATTAAATCAAAGTCGCCATTTTTACCTGGCATTAAGTAAAGGTAGGGCTGACCCCATGGATCTTTGGGTAACTTGTCTAAATAGGCTTGTTGCCAGTTGGCAGGCGCAGGCTGCCCCACAGGTTTGTTCACCAATGCTTGTAAACCCTGATTCGTAGAGGGGTAATGGTAGTTATCTAAGCGGTACATGTTGAGGGCGCTTTCTAGGGCGCGCATGTCTTGTTTAGCTTTGACTACCCGCGCCTGATCTGGCCGGTTCATAATGCGGGGAATAATAAGGCTGGCAAGAATACTCAATATGACCACCACAATCATGATCTCTATGAGGGTAAAACCTTTTTGGGAAGGGTGCTTCATGTGCATTATCCTGTGGGTTGAATGGTTATCCAACCATTTGGTTCATGTCAAAAATAGGCAGTAATATGGCCATAACAATCACTAAAACTAAGCCGCCCATGATGAGCATCATCAGTGGTTCAATGAGAGAAAGTGCCACACTGATGCTGCGTTGAAGTTGAGTGTCGAGTTGATCAGCTGCGCGATCTAACATTTGTGCAAGGCGGCCACTCGTTTCACCACTAGCTACCAAATGCAAAGCGATGGGTGGCAAAATAGGCCGCTCTTTGAGGGCTAAAAAAATACTCGACCCCTCCCTAATGCTAGTGCCTGCAGCATTAATATGTTGCCTTAAATACAGATTCCCCACCACTGCCTGTGCACTTTTAAAAGCCTCTACAATGGGTACCCCACTGGCCGTCAATAAAGCTAGGGTTTTGCTGAATCGTGCAGCATTAAAAATGGCCAAGTACGAGCCAATAAAGGGGGCCTTAAGCAGCAGACGATGCACTGCCATTTGTAGCTTCGGGTTTTTTAGGGCCCAGTTCACCATTAATAAGGCCAACAAACCCAGCATTAGTAGGTACAAACCTTTAGTTTTGATAAAACCACTCACGCTAATCAAGCCGATAGTGAGGGCGGGTAACTCTTGATCCATATTCACAATCACTTCAATCACTTGAGGCACTACGTAGGTGAGTAATAGCACCAACACCCCAAGGGCCACCAGCATGATCATACTCGGGTAGAGCATGGCGAGTTGGATACGAGACTGAGTGGCCTGCACTTGCTCAGTATAACTGGCTAAACGCTCCAGCACTTGAGCAAGGTGGCCACTTTGCTCACCTGCAGCTACGGTAGCAATGTAGGCCGCAGGAAAACTCTTAGGGTGGTGCGCCAAAGCTTGCGCTAAGGCTAAGCCTTCGTTAACGTGGGCTAAAACCTGATTCAATACGGCTTTAATGACGTTTTTATGAGACTGCTCAATCACGGCTTTGAGAGCGTCGTCTAAGGGTAAAGAGGCTTGTAATAGGGTGGACAGTTGTTGCGTAATTTGACACAGATCTGCATTGCTTAAACGCTTCACAAATAAGCCTTGAGTCACGGTTTTCAAATCGTTGGTGTGGCTTTCAGTCTCAGACTGTTGGCGTTCAAAAGCCAAAGGCACTAAACCCTTGGCTTGCAACAAATCAACAACTTGGCGCTCAGTCTCGGCCTGAATAAGGCCCTTTTGCGTGCGGCCGTTGGGGTCGAGGGCCTGGTAGCTATAACTGGCCATACCTAGTTGTCCTGACTCACACGCAACACTTCATCGGTGCTGGTAATGCCTTGGGCCACAAGTTGCAAACCATGTTGGTACAAGCTCGCATGCTGGTGGCGTGCCAGTTGCTGCAATTGTTGTTCACCACAGCCATCATGAATGGCTTTTTTAATGTCTTCAGTCACTTCAAGCAGTTCATAAAGTCCAACGCGCCCTTGGTAGCCCGTGTGCTGGCAAGAGCCACAACCCACAGCTGTGAAGGCCTTGTCTACTTCTGTAGATAAGGGGTCTGGGCGCTTACAGTTGTTGCATAATCTGCGCACTAGACGCTGGGCCAATACACCCACAACCCCTGAAGAGAGCAGAAAAGGCTCTACCCCCATGTCTTGGAGTCGAGTAATAGTGCCGGCGGCGGTGTTGGTGTGTACCGTGGAAAATACCAAGTGACCCGTAAGACTGGCCTGCACGGCAACCTTGGCTGTTTCTAAATCGCGGATTTCGCCCACCATAATCACGTTGGGATCTTGGCGTAAAATAGATCGCAAACCTTGGGCAAACGTCATGCCTGTTTGGGTGTTAACGGCGGTTTGGCTAATCCCATTGAGGTCGTACTCAATGGGATCCTCAATGGTCATGATGTTGCGGCTATCTTGATTAATTTGCTGCAAGGCCGCATAAAGGGTGGTCGTTTTGCCCGAGCCTGTTGGACCAGTCACCAAAATAATGCCATGGGGGCGCTGTATGAGTTGGTTCAGGGCCGTGTGGATGGCCTTAGGCATGCCAAGATAATCTAAGTTAAGGCGACCCGATTGGCGGTCCAGTAGGCGCAGCACAATGCGCTCTCCCAAACCTGAAGGGATAATGGACACTCGAATATCCACAGGGCGCCCCGCATATTGAATGCCCATGCGTCCATCTTGGGGTAGTCGGCGCTCGGCAATATCGAGCTTGGCCATGATTTTAATGCGCGAAGACAATAAAGGTGCCAGCTCACGCTTAGGTTCAATCACCGTTTGTAACACACCGTCTTTGCGCAAACGCACTCGGACACAGGTTTCACTGGGCTCGATATGAATGTCTGAGGCTTGTTCACGAATAGCTTCAGCAAGAATGGCATTTAGTAGGCGAATAACGGGGGCGTTGTCTTGGCTGTCGAGTAATTCCTCAGCCTGAGGCAGGGCCTCTGCTAAGGGCAAAAACTCATCCCCATGATCTAAACTAGAGGCGATCTCCAACGCACTATCGGTGCCTGCTTGGTAACGTAATTGTAATTGCTTTTCTAACTCGTCAGAACTGACCTCTAAAAGTTTAAAGGTGTTCAACACCCTTTGGGCCTCTAATAAAGCAGCCAAGGGCGTCTGCGCCGTTTGAAATAAGGTGATGCCATCAAACACCAAACTATGTTGTTTGGCAAAGCTATAGGGCAGTTGGTGAATTGCTTGAGCAGAAGCCATGGAATTACCAGTTTACCGTACTGGCGCCATCAGTCTCAGTTTCTGTTTCAGTTTCAGGTTCAAGCTGAATCTGGTCATCATTGGCTTTTGGCTTGGGTTGATTGAGTTCCTCCAGCACCGGGCGTTTGACCCCAGGCATGAGCATTACGTCGGCATCCGAACTCAGTAATTGTTGCGTGCGTAACAAGGTATATTTGCCATGGCTGGCTGCGGCTAATACAGCTGCATCGCGCACGATGGTGGGCCGAATGAAAACCATCAAATTGCGTTTAACCATGGTTGACTTTTTGTAGCGAAAGGCAGCTCCTAATATGGGTAGATCACCTAGCAAGGGGACTTTCTCAGCGCTTTCTTGTAAATTATCATCAATCAGTCCTCCCAAAATAATGAGGTCGCCATCGTTGGCAATGACCGTGGTTTGGATAGAACGTTTGTTGGTCACAATGTCGGCAGCTGATACAGTTGATGGCGCAAGGCTAGAAATTTCTTGCAGAATTTCCAAACTAATGGCATCGCCTTGGTTTATTTGGGGCTTAATTTGCAAGCGCACGCCCACGTCTTGGCGCTTGATGGTTTGAAACGGTGAAGTGGGGGTTTCGCCACTGCCTGTGCTGGCATATTGGCCGGTAATAAAGGGTACATTTTGACCCACCACAATTTCTGCTTGCTGGTTGTCCATGGTTAATAGTGAAGGCGTAGAAATAATGTTAGTGGCGGCATCACTGGCGAGCGCCCGCAGCAGCGCACCAATGCCTAACTGATCAGCGGCAAACTGACCCACGCCCACGCTCAAGCCACTGCCTAAGGACAAAGGGTTGGCTTTGAGTTGGATTAAATTAGAGCCGCTGGCACCAAAACTAGCAGCGCCCACAATGTTATTCGTACCTAAGGCCCACTGCACGCCTAATTCAGCGGCTTTACTGGTAGATATTTCAGCAATAATGGCCTCCACTAACACTTGGGCACGGCGCACATCCAGTTGCTTAATAACCCCTAGCATCGATTGTAAGGCGGCATCAGGTGCGGTAATCACCAAGGCGTTGGTTTCAGGTTCAGCTTGCACACTAATCAACGTTGGAGGTGCATCCTCTGTTTCGGCCTCTTTACTTAATGCTTGAGCCGTGGCCATGTCACTAATAATGGGTGCCAATAACTCTGCTTTTGCATAGTGCAGATACACTACCTTGGTGTTACCTGTCATTTCGGCAACAGGCGCATCTAGGTGTGCAATCAAAGCCCTTAAGCGGGGCAGAAGGTCGCTGCCTGCATTAATGATAATCGCATTAGTGCGTTGGTCGGCAATAACAATCGGACTTTTGGCTGTGACTTCACCCGTAGCAATGTTGGGATTTAAGCCAAGACTATTGATAATGCCCACCACCTCTGTCGCTGTAGCGTGCTTTAATTGCACAATTTCTAAGCTCTGTTCAAGGGGCTGATCAATGCGGCGCACCATGTCCCACACACGCTTTGCATTGCGTGCTGTGTCAGACAAAATGAGCATGTTGGTGGGTAAGTAGGCGGCCAAGTGCGCCTCTTGGGGTAGAAGTGGGCGAATCACGGGCACCACTTGCACCGCAGGCACATACTTTAATGCCATGACTTGGGTCACAATGGCATCACCGGCAGCGGCATTATTAGACACCTCAGTCACGCTGCCACTGAGACGAGTGTTAATCTTTGGCACAATTTTAACACTGGTGCCACTGGGGGCGGCAATAAAACCATGCACATCCAATACCGATAAAAACACCTGATACAGTTCTTCAGCAGACACCGTGCCTGAAGACACAACAGTGACTTTGCCCTGCACGCGAGGGTCTATAATAAAGTTTTTACCCGTGGCTATAGCAACGGTTTCAATTAAGCTGTAAATATCTGCATTTTTTAAGTTCAGACTAGCGCCTTCTGCATAGCAGGCAGTCGAGCTCGTTAGCATAAACGCGAGTATAAAACAGGTGCGTTTGGCCAAGCGACAAGGCTTTGATAGCGAGATTAAGGTGGTTTGACTAATTGCAGTGATTAAAGGGCCTAAAAATCCATTGTTCATTGACTAAAATCCACCACAAGTTGTTGTTCTTGACCGTTTCTAATCACCCCTAAAGTCAGGCTGCTCGCGATCGAAAGGTTAGTTAATATATCCATGCGCCCGGCTAATTCTCCAATACTCACCCCATCAATGCTTGCCACAATGTCATTGGCCTGTAAGCCTAATTTTTGAAACATCACCGGTTTATTGCCCGCATTGACCCGATAACCCACAAAGGTCCCATTATTGGTATAAGGCTGAAAGGCAATGTGCTGCTCTAAAGCCAAAGGATTACTTAATACTTCAGTGCGCAATTGCCCTAAGCCCACCGCAGAATTTGTGTCAAGTGTGAGGCTGTTAGCTGCCAGATCTGCCATTGAAGCGCGAGGTAAGCGAATCATTTCTAGCTTACCACGGTGATCTACCACCACGCCATCGGCCACGATTTGATGCACCCTATGGCCCAGCGTTAATTCTGCACCCACCTTGAACACTTTGTCGGCCGCATTTTCTACACTTAAAATGGCCACAGATTGCTGTGCATC
>ENA-OQVM01002067-OQVM01002067.1-marine-metagenome-genome-assembly--contig:-NODE-2067-length-24496-cov-3.740489_pt1 | contig 24496 bp, 16 predicted proteins | sample MGYA00237776_ERZ505498 | MGnify/ENA primary metagenome ERZ505498 (study PRJEB26159, sample SAMN06265151) | marine metagenome | isolation source: Helgoland LTER site | place: Germany:Helgoland, sampling... | reverse complement strand
ATGGCCGATAAAAATGCTAATCCAGCTTTTGTGGCCTCAGATTTATTAAGTCAAGCCGAGCATGGTGCTGACAGTCAAGTGGTTTTGGTGTCAACAGATGAAACGCTTCTTTTGAAAACAGCCAAAGAAGTTCAACTTCAAACTCACGCATTAAACCGTCAATCAATTGTAGAGAAAGCTCTCGAAAACATGAAGCTGATTTTAGTAAAATCAGATCAAGAAGCGGTGGATTTAATCAATTTTTAAATCTTCCTGTTCAAGTCATCGATGCAAGCTTTTTTAATCCTCAATCACCCGAAGGACAAGTCATCGCTTTTAGGGCAGGAACCGAATTTAATTCATCGGCCAGTTTAAATGTAAATCAACTGTTATTTGATGGCTCTTATTTTGTTGGACTAGAAGCTTCTAAGTTATTGATTGAATTACAATCTATTCAAAAAAACAGATCTAGAGAGGAAGTTTTATTTGGAGTGATTGAAGCTTATCACATCGCATCAGTCGCTACAGAAAATAATTTATTTGCTGATTCTATACTTCAACTTACTCTTCAAGTAGAAGAAAAACAAAAAGGGTTTCTCGAATTGGGATTAATGACCCAAGAAGAATTTGATCAAATCCACTACGCTGTTTTAAGAACAATGAATAACAAAGAAAATGCTGAATTACAACTTCAAAATGCAATGGCACTATTGAAGTACAGCATGAATTGTCCTTTAGATTCAACTTTTTCATTATCCACAAGCATAGATGAACTTAGCTTGAGTGCATTAAGTCCATCTTTAGGTACGGTGAACGACAACTCTACTTTAAAATTACTTGAAAATCAAATCAAACTTTCTGCTTGCGACATCAAAAATAATAAAGCAGGATTTTTACCTTCTTTATCTGCTTATTTTCAACAAGGGTACAATGCATACCGAACAGAATTTGACTTTTTCTCCAATAAACCTTGGTATTCTCAAACTTCATGGGGTATTCAAATGACCGTTCCTGTTTTTTCAAGTGGAAAAGGCAAATCAACCTTAAAACAAGCACAGATCAAATTTATGCAAGATGAAAACACCTTGAAAACAACAGAAAACGGATTGAAACTTCAAGAAATTCAATTTAAAAATGAGCTCAAAACTGCCCAAAGACAGAAAGATCTTCAGGATCAAAACATTATACTCACTGAGAAGATTTACAAAAATGCCATTTTGAAACAAAAAGCTGGTAAAATCAGCAATACTGAAGTGACGCAAAAACTAAACCAATTAATTATGACTCAAGCGGAGTACACCGCCACACTAATTAATGTTTTTAAGAGCAAAATCAAATTGGACAAATTGTATAATAAATTGTATATCAAATAAAAGCATAATGAAAAAAATATCAGCTTTAAGCCTTATCGCACTAATCATATTCAGCTGTTCTGAAGAGGTTAAAGAAAATGAAGGGAATAAAAAAGAAAACCTTGTCCCCTTAGTCGTAGCGAGCGAAGCTCAAAACACAAGTTTTTCACATAAAATCAAAGTGCAGGGAAACGTTTCAACAGATAAAGATATTCTGTTAAACTCAGAAATGTCGGGTTTAATTACTCAAATGCATGTGTCTTCAGGAAACACCATTAAAAAAGGTCAAATTATTCTTTCGATGGATGAATCTATAATCAATGCTAATATTGTTGAGCTCAAAACGCAATTGGATTATGCGAATTACATGCTGGGTAAACAAATTGATTTATATAAAAAAGAATTAGGAACAGAATTAGACAAAAAAACAGCTGAAAATCAAGTGAATTCCCTAGAAGCAAAGCTAAATACACTTGAAATTCAAAAATCGAAAATGATGGTCACTGCCCCGTTCTCAGGAATCATAGATGAAGTATACGCAAAAACAGGACAGCTTGTAGCCCCTCAAATGCCCATTTTGAGATTGGTGAATAACAAGCAAGTTGAAATTACAGCTTCGGTATCAGAAAAACATTTTAAAAATGTCAAAGAGGGTACTGAACTAAATATTTCGTTTCCCAACTACGATTTGAAAAGCATGAATCTAAAAGTTAAAAGTGTGGGTAACTTTATAGAACCAACAAACAGAACTTTTACCATTAGAACAGAGGTTAATAACAATATTTCGTTAATGCCAAATATGCTCGCAGAGGTTGAAATTACTGACCTGAAAATTGACTCTGGTCTCGTAATTCCTTCAAAAAGCATTCTAAAAAATCAAAATAATAATGATTATGTATGGGTTCTTAATAAAGTAAAAAAAGAGACCTATGCAGTTGAACAAGTTTTCATCAACACAATTACCACTTACAATGGTGAAGCCTTAATAGAGGAAAACGAATCCATAAATGCTGGAACGCTCATCATAGAAAGCGGAGCAAGAGGAATCACCAAGAAAGACATCGTAAGAATTAAATAAGTTTTAATATGAGTAATTCAAAAGGGTTCGGGTTAACTACATTGGCAGTAAAAAATGCCAAAACAGTATTCCTCATTGCACTCGTCATTATCATTGGAGGGATGGCAGCCTATCAAACAATGCCGAAAGAGAATTTTCCAGAGCTGAAAATACCCGAAATTTACATTGGAATAGCAAAGCCAGGATCATCACCAAAATACATGTCTGAAAAGATTTCTAAGGCGATTGAAAAAGAAATCGGTGGCATAAAACTTGTTGATGAAATCAACTCAAATTCTGTTCATGGTTATACAACGATTAGAGTAAAGTTTGATTTTAAAATGCCCGTAGATGAGGCCCTAGGTAAAGTTAAAGATGCTGTTGATCAAGCGCGTACTAAAAGTGACTTTCCTCAGCTTCCTACCGAACCTAATATATTTGAGCTTGACCCATCTCAAATGCCAATTCTTAATATCAATTTAAGAGCTGAAAACGCGAGTGTCCTTAAGGGAGTTGCTGAAGATTTAGAGAAAAAAATTGAAGAATTGGGCGAAATCAGTGAAGTTGACATCAGAGGACTTCCTGAGCAAGAAATGAGAATCGAGGTAGACCCTATTCGCGCTCAAGCCGTAAATGTGACTATTGATGATATTGAAAATGCGATAAAAGCCGAAAATCAAACGATTCCCGGAGGTGAAATTCTAATGGATGATATTCGAAAAACAATACGAATAGAAGGTGAATACGAAAATGCACAGGAACTCCAAAAAACAGTCATAAAACAGGACGAGAATAAACCGGTTTACCTTGAGGATGTAGCCGATGTTTTCTTTGGGAATTCCGATACCACGTCGTATGCCCGTGAATTTGGAACATCCGTTGTGATGCTGGATATAAAAAAACAAGGAGGCGAAAATTTGCTCGTTGCATCATCAAAAATCAATGAGATTATTGAAGAAGCAAAGAAAGACGGAACAATTCCGAAAAGTGTAGAAGTGAGTTTAACAAATGACCAATCTAATGTGACTAGAGACATGGTGTCAAATCTTGAAAATTCGATCATTTTTGGAATTATCTTGGTCGTCGGTGTACTCCTATTCTTCTTGGGGCTAAGAAATGCTTTGTTTGTGGGTGTAGCTATCCCATTGTCAATGCTGATGTCATTTCTGATATTGAATTCTATGGGCATCACATTAAATGTGATGGTTTTATTTTCATTGGTTCTTGCACTTGGGATGCTCGTAGACAATGGCATTGTCATTGTCGAAAACATTTACAGATACATGGATGAAGGGCACTCTGCCTATACGGCAGTAACCGAGGGAGTCGGAGAAGTTGCTTGGCCCATAATATCATCAACCGCTACGACCATTGCTGCATTTATACCCTTGGCCTTGTGGCCAGGGATTATTGGAGAATTCATGAAGTTTTTACCGATGACTTTAATGATTGTACTTGCTTCTTCATTATTCGTAGCTCTGGTAATTAACCCAGTATTGGCTGTAACTTACATGAAGGTTAAACAATCAAAACCCAAAAAATCAAAAGTCTTTATTTACTCATTATTATTCGGAGTAGTGGGAATCTTCTTTATCCTATTTGGATGGATCAGTTTAGGTAATTTAAGCGTTTTTGTAGGCATTTTACTTTTGGTAAACTTATTTGTCTTTATTCCGGGAACTGACATCTTTCAAAATAGATTTTTGCCAAGACTAGAGCGGGTCTACGAACGTTTTTTAAGATATGCCATTATCGGAAAAAGGCCGATTTATTTTTTATTGGGAACGGTGGGAATGCTTTTCGGTTCAGTCGTGTTGCTTTCCATATTTCCACCGAAAGTGGAATTTTTTCCTAACAACGAGCCTCAGTATGTGAATATTTTCATTTCTCATCCTATTGGAACTGACATTTCCGTAACCAATAAAACAACTCTGGAAATTGAAGAAGACTTAAATGCTATTTTAAAAGAATACATGGACGCAGACGACACCACGGGTATCCCTGCTGATCAAAGAGTCATAAAGTCGATTATTTCTCAAGTTGGTGAAGGGACTAGTGATCCTGCTCAAGGTGTTTCGATGGGTAACACACCTCACAAAGCAAGAATCACCGTGAATTTTGCAGAATTTCAATATCGTAAAGGAATAAAAACGTCTGATGTTTTGAAAAAAATTCAATCAGGCCTAAAAGGAAAATATACTGCAGATATTGAAATCACAGCGGCTAAAAACGAGCAGGGGCCCCCACAAGGTGCACCAATTAATATAGAAGTAACCGGTAGAGGGGATTACAGCCAGCTCATTAGTGAAGCCGAAAAAATCAGGACTTACTTGGACAGAAAGAACATTAAGGGGGTTGAAAAGCTTAAATTAAATGTTGATGCGAATAGACCCGAAATACCAATTAAGGTAGATCGAGATCAAATCAGAAAACTCAATGCCTCCACTTATAAAGTAGGGATGGCCATTCGGAAGTCCTTATTAGGACAAGATATTTCTACTTACACAACCGATGGAGAGACACATGATATTGTTGTAAGGTTTAATAGCAGTAATAGAAATGATTTCAATTCGTTACTCGACCAACGCATGATTTTCAGAAACAACAAAGGCAAATTGCTGAATATTCCCATTCGTTCAGTTATCGAAGAACCAAAGGAAAGTAATAGTTATTCAGCTGTAATTAGAAAAGACCAAATTCCTCAAGTGTCCATTACCTCAAATGTGACAGAAGGGTTCAATGCCAATGAAGTGGTGAAAAATTTAAAAACGGAAATGTCAGTCTATGAGAAGAAAGGGAATCTCAACAAAGATGTTAACTATCGGTTCGCAGGTCAACAGGATGAACAAGCCAAAGAAATGGCTTTTTTAAGTAAAGCCTTACTCATTGCATTATTCTTGGTGCTTTTAATCATTGTTTCACAATTCAATTCTTATTCTGCGCCAACAGTCATATTATTGTCAGTTGTACTTTCCTTAATAGGTGTGTTTTTGGGTTTGGTTATCTCACGTCAAAATTTTGTAGTCATCATGACCATGATCGGAATCATTTCTCTCGCCGGAGTGGTTGTCAATAACGCGATTGTTCTCATCGATTACACCAACTCACTTCGTAAAAAAAGAAGAGAAGAATTGGGACTTGAAGATCACGAGCTTCTTTCAAATAAAGACTTGTTGGACTGCACTGTTCAAGGTGGGAAAACCAGACTCCGTCCAGTGCTTCTAACTGCAATCACAACGGTGCTAGGATTGATACCACTCGCGATCGGTTTTAATATTGATTTCTTCGGATTATTTTCTTCATATGATCCAAATATTTTTCTTGGGGGTGACAACAATATGTTTTTTGCACCGATGGCGTGGACCATTATTTACGGCTTAACTTTTGCCACTTTCTTAACTCTAATTATTTTACCTTCAGTTTATTTATTGGCATATAAATTCAAAGTTTGGATTTATCAAAAGCTTCAACTGTCGATTAAAAGTAACTTTTAGGGTTAGTCAGCGTATTTATGAATACAATTATGAAATGTTTTTTGATTCTTTTTATTTTCAGTATTTTGATTACCGGGTGTAATCAAAATGAAATAAAAGAGGAATACATCAATCAAGATAAGAAGAGTATCTCTAAAAAAAGTGATTACCCTCAAGACTCACTATATTTTTCATTGATCAATTCAATTCAAAACGATACCTCATTATTTTTAGCATCTAGCTTAAATTACTCAAGTAATTTTGGCAGCACACATAACAGCACAGCTTTGATAGATGATAAAAATATAATTCATCAGCTGAGCGGCATTGAACATGATAGCATAAATGAAACCACATTTGATTTCTACTATTTAAACTCAAAAAAAAGAGTCAGTACCGAGTTGATATATAGTTATCAAAAGGATTCAAATTATTATCATCAGATCATATCTTTTTATGACACATCCGGGTCATGCATATATACCGGGTTTAAAGACTTTGAAGATTTGAATTTGTCTTCAGAAAAACCCTATTTGATAGCTGATTTTTCAAAAAGAATGGATGATCAGAACACCTTAAACATCATTCAACAACAACGTGGCTTTGAAACAAACTTTAGAGGTTTCTTCACTTTAGAATTTTACAATTTAAACTTTATAAAAGTAGGCGCAAACGATGGTTTCTATTCTTCAATGTTAGCGATTTCAGAAGAAACACCTCTAATAAAAAAAATCAGGAACAATCCAGATAAGTTTATTGGCAAACCATTGATCCTTCAGTTTACAAATGTTGAAGAAAGTGATGGTTTCGCATATCAATTGTTGCTCGAAGCCAAATTAAAACCCTAAATGAATTACATGAAACAATACTGCCCATTAAACTATTTGAAGTTTCATTCGTCTTATCAATTGACACCTAAACAAAACTCGATGAAATCAATCTTTTTACCATTTCTTTTTATCTTATTTTTTGGCCTGAACGGTTTCTCTCAGTCTATGAAAATAACAGGAACTGTGTATGACACTGCAGGAGTTACTATTCTTGACAAAGCTTCAATAATGGCAGTTCGTTTAAAAGATTCTGTACTCTTAGGATTTACAAGAACAAATGAAAATGGGGCTTTTGAGCTTACAGGATTCGCACCTGACACCTTTAACCTTGTGATTGAATACCCTGGACTGGATCAAAAATCTTATTTCATCTTTGGAAATAGTGAAAACGCAGAAATTGATATTCCTATTGTTAAAATGAACCCCATTTCACAACAGCTTGAAGAGGTTTTGATTATCGCCAATAAAAATGCGATATACTTTATTGGTGATACCTTGAGGTACGTAGCAGATTCCTTTAATGTGGCTGAAAATGCTGTTGTTGAAGATTTACTAAAAAAATTACCTGGAATCAAAGTTGAAGATGATGGGTCTATCACATCACAGGGCCAAAATATTGATCAGGTCTTGGTCGATGGAGATGAGTTTTTTGGGTCAGATCCGACAATAGCTACAAGAAACCTTGGAGCCAAGGGTGTTGAAAGTGTTGATGTTTATGAAAAAGATCGAGAAGGAGCATCGATAGGAGATGATGATAAAATTCAAGTAATGGATTTGAAACTAAAAGACGAAGCCAAAAAAGGATATTTTGGAAAAGTCACAGGAGCTAGTGATTTTGCTTTATTCGAAGACAATGCATTTTATGAAGGAGAGTTTTTGTACAATAATTTCAATAAAAAGAGAAAAATCTCTGTTTTTGCCCTCACATCAAACACTCCTAAATCGAATTTTGGATTTGGGGACGCCGCAAAATTTGGTTTAGATAATGAAAGAAGTGGAAGCTGGTGGGATCAAAGCAATAGTGCCAATACGAGCGGTATTCCTAGAACACTAAAAACAGGAATGTATTATTCCGACAAGATTGGAAAAACAGGAAAGATTAATGTGAATTATTCCTATTATGAAAGCCAATTAGATGCAGTTTCTAGAAGTCAATCGAGCTATTTTCTAGCAGATACAAGTTATAGAACATTAGACTCTGTGGATTTAAAGGAAAAAACAAAGTCTCATCGAATAAATTTAGCTTACAAAACAAACCTTGACTCACTTACTTCAATTGAGATTAAACCAACCTTCAGATTCGATGCCGCAACAGACAGTTCTAGTACAAGAAATAACTTTTTCGGTCAAAACAATGATCAATCGTTAAAAACGAATATTTTCAATTCAAATATTTCAAAAGGGTTTTCTAGTAGTTCAGAATTAAGAGTCATTCGAAAGTTCAAAAAACCCAAAAGAGAGTTAAAAGCTGAATACTATTTGAGAACTTCAGATAACGAAACTGAAAGCTCATTGGAAAACACCTCAAATTACTACCTGCCCAATCCATCGGACTCATTAATTCAGCAAGATAAAACAAATGAAAATCAGTCTTTAAATCAATCTGGAATACTCACTTATACTGAACCAATAAGTAAATACATCAAACTTCAGGTAGAGTACTTATACCAAAACAATAAGTCAACACAAGAGATTTTTGCAAAAGACAGATTGAACAACAATGTCCCTATAGATGACCTTTCCAATAACTTCGATAATATTAGGATTCAAAATAGAGGAACGGCAATTTTAAGCTATAAAAACTTCAAGCATACGTTTCAGGCGGGGATAGGTTATCGAAACATCATGATTGACAATACCAATCTAGTTACAGATAGCTTAATTACACAAAATATTAACAATCTTCTTCCTCAATTCAGATATCAATTTAAACCGTCTCAAGGTACGCGTTTAAACATACGGTATAATACCAAATCTGACCAGCCATCTATCAATAACCTACAACCGGTTCAGGACAACACAAATCCAAATGCCATTCAAATTGGCAATCCCGATTTGAAACCTAATTATGTTCATTCCCTGAACATTGGTTTTAACACGTGGAAAGCCCTTAGTGGACGATACATTTGGAGTGGTATTAGAGCGACGTACACAGACAATGCCTTTGCAAATTCAACATCTTATGATGATTACGGAAGAACCATATCACAAACCAGAAATGTCGATGGCAACATCTTCGGAACACTGTTCGCAGGTGCTGGATTTCCAATATTGAACAGAAAAATTGAATTTGAACCAAACGTTAATGCAAATTACTCGAAATACACGAACTTTATTAATGATGTGGAAAATGTAACTCAAAACACATCTATTTCGGGAGGTTTAGGCATTCAATTTAATCTTGATTCATTAGAGATTAATATCGGAAACAGTTACTCCTATGTAAATCCTGTTTCTTCATTATCTCAATTTTCCAATCAACCCTACAGTACACAATCATACACGGCAGAAGGTGAATGGAGAATTAAAAGAGGATTTAAAATTAAAGTAGATGCCAATTACACGATAAATAAAGGACGTTCAAATGGTTTTGACCAAAATATTTTTGTAATTAACGCTGAATTAAGCAAAGCCTTTTTGAAAACAGAGAATCTCATTCTTGCAGTGAACGCAAATGATATTTTAAATCAAAACAGGAATTTGCTTCGTCAAGTAAACGCGAACGTGATAACTGATAATTTAACTACCATTATCTCTAGATACTTTCTATTGAGATTAACATATAAGTTTAACAACAATAACACCAAAGAAGATGATTACAAACATTGGGGCTAAAAGCCTTCTTTGCATAGTGGGTTTTTCCATAACCATATGTTTTTCAGGTATTGGGCAATACCATGATTACGGTAAGATTACTTTTGAACGTAAGACCAACCTCCTCAAACGCTTTCAGGACAGTAGAATGAGTAAGATGATTAATGAAGACAATAAAATCAAAATTGACAAATTTGAACTTCTCTTCAATGATACCTCATCAGTTTTTAGACCTATTCAAGATATTTCTGAGGGTAGAATGGGATGGATGACCACAAAAAATCACTATTATCAATACCTTGGAGAGGAAAGTCAGTTTATCATTTTGGGCCTTTTTGGACAGAATATTTACATCAAAGATTCTTTACCCCAAAGACAGTGGAAAATCACTGAAAGTAAAAGAAACATAAGCGGTTATGATTGTCGTAAAGCGATTTATGAAAAAAATGACAGTACACGAATTTATGCGTGGTATACTCCCGAATTAACCCCTCCTATTGGACCTGAAGGTTATTGTGGTCTTCCTGGCACCATTCTAGGATTGGCGACGGAGGATGGAGGTATTGTTTATTTCGCGAAAAGCATTCAACTTGTAGCACCAAAAAATGAGGATTTAACTCCAGATAAAGGGAAGAATAAAGTGTTTACACTGGTTGAATTAAAAGCTAAAATTGAAAAAGATTATGGCAATACTCCTTGGGGAAAGCGCATGTTCGATGACCTATTCCGTTGGCTCTAGTCTCATTTAGACTATCTATGTCAAACTAAATCTTTAAATTTGTCCGTTCCAACGACCTGAAAATAATATGTGGCAAGGAATTGCAAATTTCATTCTTCGTAACCGGTTTTTAATTCTTGGTGTAATTACCTTGATTACAGTCGGTTTCGGTTATTCTGCCTTAACACGTCTTGAGCTTGACAACAAGTATGGCATAGTTTTGCCTAAAGATTCGCCCACAACAACCAATTACAATAAATTCAAAAAGCAATTTGGAGAAGATGGCAACATTTTGGTCATTGCCATTCAAACAGATTCTTTATATACAGAAACGCAACTAAAGAAATGGAAACAACTTGGTGATTCCATATTAAAATTTAATGGAGTTGAATCAGTACTTTCAGAGGCAGCTCCAACACTTCAAATCCTTAAAAACAATATAGAAGAAAAGAAATTTGAGGTAGACGTGGCATTTTCTGATACCACCTTTCAAGAAAAGAGTATTGAACTGATTAAAAAAGAAGTTCGTGGAAATCCGTTTTACAAAGGCCTTTTATTTAGCGATCGAGGTGATGTATCGGTCATGATGATAGGAATAGATGAAAACTACCTATCCGATAAAAATAAATAAAAAGTCGTCTTGGATATTGAAGCCTTGGCGAATAGCTACGAAAAAGACTTAGGCAAAATACATTTCGCTGGACTCCCCTATCTGCGCGTAGTCATTGCAACCCGAATTCAAAATGAAATGTTCCTATTTATAGGAGCTTCCATGTTGGTTACAGGTTTTCTACTCTATCTTTTCTTCCGATCATTCCGAGTTGTTGGAATCTGTTTAACCGTTGTTACGATAGCTGTAATATGGGCGATGGGAAGCATTGGAGCTATGGGATTCAAATTGTCTATTTTGATGGCGCTTATTCCTCCTCTAATGATTGTGATAGGTATACCCAACTGTGTCTTTCTCATGACCAAGTTTCATCAGGAAATCAAAGATCATGGAAATAAAGTAAAGGCGCTATCAAGGGTTATTCAAAAAATAGGAACAGCCACTTTTTTAACAAATTTATCAACGGCCTTAGGGTTTTTGACTTTTGCATTTACAAATTCAGAAAAGCTAATGGAATTTGGTATTGCAGCATCAACAAATATCATGTTGGTATTTGTAATTTCAATATGTATCCTACCGATCTTCGTTTCTTTTTCTAAACGACCAAAAACCAGACACTTAAAACACCTTGACCGAAAAGTAGCAACCGGAATGCTCAACTTCATAGTCGAAAGCACCCAAAAGAGAAGAACTATTATTTATTTAGGTACTGCAGGATTAATTTTTGTCAGTATGGTCGGTTTATATAAAATTGAAGCCACGGGTAATTTAACGGGAGACCTTCCGAAGGATGACCCTATAAGTAAAGATGTGAAATTCCTAGAAAAACATTTCGGAGGTTCTATCCCTTTTGAAATGATGATTGAATATAATGACAAAGACTTATTTAACTTTCAGGAATTCAATTCAAAAAAAATAAGTAACACATTCAACAAGCTAGAGCGTATAGAAAATGTTCAAAAAACAATTGAGCGTGATAGTCTATTTTCGAAAAGTGTTTCTATCGTAGATTTTATAAAAGTCCTTAATATGGCTTATTATTCTAACGATTCTTCTAAATACAGATTGAAAATCGCATCAAGAGGTATTGCCAGAGCATCATCTTCGAGAAGACAAAAAGAATACATGACAAAGCTATTCAAAGGAGATATCATTAATGGTGGCTTTTCAATCAAAGAAGTACTTGACACCATTAACAGAACGATTCGAGTGAGGTGTCAAATGAAAGATTTAGGATCATATGATGTTGCGCAAAAGGTTAAAAAATTAAAACAAGAGGTAAGACAAATACTAAACCCTGATTCGACGTTTATTGAATCTTGTTATAATCAAATAGCATCTAGACCTGAATATTTAGATTCTATTTTTGAAAAAGTCCCTCAAATAAAATCATCTGTAATTCATTCACTCTCAAAAAATGATTTGGAGCTTCGAAATTTACTATACGAAGACCGTGCTTTTCTTATTAAAGAAATGAATACAGCTGGGTTTTACCCTGTACTACGAAATGCCATAGATAAAGAGTATTTCGATGTTACTTTTACAGGAACATCTGTAGTTGCAGCTGAAGGAACAAAGTATTTGGTAAAGAACTTAATCACCAGTTTAATTTTCGCTGTTATTTCAATTGGAATCCTTATGGCCATTTTATTCAGATCTTGGAGGATGGTGGTCATATCTATGATTCCAAATATTATCCCTCTTCTTTTTACCGGTGGTATAATGGGATGGTTTGGCATCCCCTTAAAACCTTCGACTCTTTTGGTTTTTAGTATTGCATTTGGGATATCAGTAGATGATACCATCCATTATTTGGCAAAATATAGGCAGGAGCTAAAAAACAATGAATGGGACCTAAAAACATGTATCAATAATGCAACACGAGAAGCGGGTCTGGGAATGTTCTACACTTCCATTGTTTTGTTTTCAGGTTTTTCTGTTTTTACATTTTCTCAGTTTGGAGGAACCCAAGCATTAGGCCTCTTGGTATCTATAACTTTACTCGTAGCCATGTTAACCAACTTAATGGTTCTGCCATCACTACTTCTTTCTCTTGACAAGTATCTAACTACAAGATCTTTTAAGGAACCTTATTTTGATGCCTACGAGGGAGATTCAGAAACAGAATGGGATGATCTTTCTATTGAAAAGAACAACGCTATCGAAAACAAAAAGAAATAATGAAAGGAATTATACTTGCTGGAGGATCAGGAACTCGGCTTCACCCACTCACTTTGGCTGTAAGCAAGCAACTTATGCCTGTGTTTGACAAACCCATGATCTACTATCCATTATCGACATTAATGCGTGCTGGGATAAATGAAATATTAATCATTTCTACACCTCATGACATGCCTAATTTTAAAAAGTTATTAGGAAATGGCGAAAATATAGGCTGTAAGTTTGAATACGCCATCCAAGAAAAACCAAATGGTTTGGCACAAGCCTTTGTAATTGGTGAGGATTTTATTGGAAAAGACAATGTTTCTTTGATTCTCGGAGACAATATATTTTATGGTGGAGCAATGGAAAATATGCTCACCTCACACAATGATCCAAATGGAGGAGTAATTTTTGCATATCACGTAAAAGATCCCGAAAGATACGGTGTAGTTGATTTTGACGACAACATGAATGCAATTTCCATTGAGGAAAAACCAAAAGTTCCAAAGTCCAACTATGCAGTTCCTGGCTTGTACTTTTATGACAATTCCGTGATTGAAATTGCAAAAAACATACAACCTTCTGCTAGGGGAGAATATGAAATCAGTGATGTTAATGCAGAATACCTGAGAAAAGGAAAACTTAAAGTTGGTGTATTAGACCGAGGAACAGCATGGCTCGATACTGGAACATTCAATTCCTTAATGCAAGCTTCACAATTCGTTCAAGTCATTGAAGAACGACAGGGATTAAAGGTCGGTTGTATTGAAGAAATCGCCTATAAAAAAGGATTCATCAATAAGCAACAGCTCATAGATATTGCACAACCGTTAATCAAAAGTGGTTATGGCTCATATTTATTAGAAATGACGAAAGGCAAATGATTCTATCATCTCAATACATTGATTTGATTCAAGAAGAGCTTAAACAGCTTCATATTCCTGATTCACCTGACAATCTATATGCTCCTATCAGCTATTTTCTGAATTTGAAAGGAAAAAAAATACGTCCCATTTTAACCTTATTGTCTGCAGAACTATTTAATGGGAATATAAATCATGCCAAGCATGCTGCATTGGCTGTTGAAATTTTTCACAATTTCACCTTGATCCATGACGACATCATGGATGAAGCACCATTAAGACGGGGACAGCAGACTGTTCATGAAAAATGGAATACAAACATTGCCATCTTATCAGGTGATGTGTTAATGATTAAAGCATATGAACAGTTGGCACTTTGTCCACCAGATGTATTACCAGATCTAATCACGCTTTTTAATAAGACAGCCGTTGAGGTTTGTGAAGGGCAACAGATGGATATGGATTTTGAGACTCGAGATCATGTAGCGCATGATGAATATATTCAAATGATTAAGCTTAAAACCTCGGTTCTTTTAGGGTGTGCCCTTGAAATGGGTGCTATTTTATGTAATACATCATTGAAGAATAGATCAGAAATCTATCAATTTGGAGTGAATATTGGTATTGCTTTTCAAATCCAAGATGATATTTTGGATGTCTATGGAACTGGTGAAAAGGTTGGGAAACAAGTTGGAGGTGACATTTTGGCCAATAAAAACACACTACTCAGTATCTTCGCGGAAACGAATGCAAATGAAGTACAACTCTCAGAACTCAAAAAGTTGAAATTTGAAAAAAATGCGGCTTTAAAAATCAATAGAACCCAATCTATTTTTGATGAGTTAGAGGTGAAATCAAAGTGCAATCAAGTCATGCAAGACTATTATCAAAAGGCTTTGCATCATTTCAATGCTATTCAACCCGAAAATAAAAACACGGCACTTCTGGACTTGACAGATGCGCTAATGAAAAGAGACTTTTAACCCCCTTTATATTTTTTCAAATGAGATAAAATCCTTATATTTGGTATTCAAAATTAAAGTATCAATATGAAAAAATTCTATCTTTTAACACTTTCTGCCTTAACAGCTATAGCTGTAAATGCGCAGAAAAATGGCCCTAGCGTCAAAAAACAAACGGTTTTTGCCGTAGAGCAACAACCAAATCAAAAACCTACTACCTCTGAGAAAGCGACTATTTGGGAAAGTGATTTCTCTGATGCTGCTGATTGGGCTATTGCTCATGATGCTGCTGACTGTAGTCTTGACTTCTCAATTGGTTCTGTTTCGTGTGCTGGAGACTACCCAATTGTTGATATCGCATCAACCACAGCATCTAATGGATGGGCTATGGTAGATTCTGACAATTATGGTGGTGCTACTGGTGGTAACGAAGTTGAAGATTCATGGTTGACTATGGCTGTTCCTGTCGATCTTTCAGCTTATCCAAACGTAATCATCGAATTCGAAACATTCTATCAAGCATTCAGCTATGAAAAGCCGTTTATAGTAGTTGGTGTTGGTGATGGTGCAGGTAATGTGACATGGCCTACTGATTTAAATCCCGATTATGATGAATCAACCAATCCAAACGTTTATGCTGCTTTACCAGCAAACGTAGACAACCCTACAGCTAATCCATACAAAGTTCAGATTGACATTTCTGCTGCTGCTGGTGGACAGAGTGAAGTTTACATCCGATTTAATTGGACAGGAACTTGGGGATATGCTTGGTTTATTGACGATTTCAAAATTCTAGAGCAACCTGAAAATGATGTAGTACTCAATACAGAAGTTTTTGTAGGAGTGAATAATGAAGGAATTGAGTATGGAAGAACACCAATTACTCAATTAGATGATTCTTATGAAGTTGCTGCTTATGGTGAGAACTTTGGTTCAACTACTCAAACCAATGTTGCTGTTGATGTTGATTTCGGATCTATTTCCTACAATTATGCTGTTGGCGACGTATTATCTACTGATGAGATTGTGGTTTCAAATATCGAAACTCCTGCTCTTGCAGTTGGACTATACGAAGGGACATATACAGTTTCTTCTACAGAAGAAGTTGTTGGAGGAGATAATTATGGCAATAACTCATTGGAAAGAAATTTTGAAGTAACTACTGATGTCTATTCTCAAGATGGAATTGATGTTCAACCTGCCTCTATCCTTTCTTTAGGCTCTTTAGGTTCTAATTCATTTACAAGTGAGCTTTCAAATACAGTTCTTGCTGCTATGTACCACATGAGAGAAACTGAAAACCAAGTAAATGGAATTCAAATTGCATTGGCAAATAATTCAGCCGAAGGTGCTGAATTGACGATTTCAATTATTGACACGGCTGTCTTCCTTGCAGACGGTATCGGAGCAGTTACTGGCATTAATGGTAATTATGCTGAAAGTGGTATTTACGCACTAACAGCAGATGACATTGCTAATGGGTACGCTAATATCTTTTTTGATGCACCAGTTACTTTAGCCCCTAGTGCATACTTCTTTGCAGCTAATTGTTATTATATCGAAGACCAAGCGGTTCGTGTATTAGACGATCAGACTGTGACTCAACCATGGTATGCTTCAATGATTCACTTGGTTACTGATGGATCATCGTATTCTAATGGTAATGCATTAGCTATCCGTGTTCTTTCAGGATCTGCAGGTATAGAAGAAACAGAAAATAATATATTTAATGTTTATCCAAACCCAGCAATTGATGTAATCAATGTTACGTTTACTGAAAACTTCAATGGCTCAGTGAGCATATTGAATGTAACAGGAAAAGAAGTGATGACATCAACGGTTAACGGAGCTCAACTCTCTGTTTCAACTGATGGATTGTCTAGCGGAGTTTACTATGTAAAAGTGAATGATGGAATGACATCTCAAATCGCAAAAGTAGTTGTGAAGAAGTAATTCTAAACAACCTAACTATATTAAGCCGTTCAGCAATGAGCGGCTTTTTTTTATCTCAATAAAAAGGACAAAGTGGCCTCCAAAAATGCTTCACTGTCCTCTGCATGAACCCAATGACCTGCACCATCAATGGTGATCAATTTAGAGTTGGGAAATTGATTTTGAATCTCATCTATGTCATCATCTAGAATGTAATTGGATAAACCACCACGAATAAATAAGGATTCATTTATAATTTCGCCGTCAGGTAATGCGGAAAGAACCTCTTCCATATTTTTAACAAGTGTTTTCACATTCATTCTCCATGCCAAAACTCCTTTTTCTTTCCAATACAAATTTTTAAGTAAAAATTGCCTTAGACCTTCACTGGTAAGTAAGGGCTTCAACATCTCATGAACCTGACTTCTTGCGTTCACATTCTCAATATTCACGGATTGTATTGCATGAATGACATCCTGGTGATGCAATGGGTAAGATTTAGTGCCCATGTCGACAACAATCATCTTCTCGACGTAAGAACCGTGATTTAGTCCCAAATGCATTAAAACTTTTCCTCCCATGGAATGCCCGATAAAGCATGCCTTATCAATTGAAAGCTGATCTAAAGACTCAGCAACATCTGTCGCCATATCCATATAGGTATGACTATCGTCCCATGGTGACCTTCCATGATTTCGTAAGTCAAAAAGAATCACTCTGTAGTACGAGGAAAGGGATTTGGCATGAGACTGCCAATTGTCTGAAAACCCGAATAGACCATGAAGAATTACAAGAGGTTTACCTGAACCAAATTCCTTATGAAATAATTTCATTTGACTAAACTATAGTTTTTCTGTTTGCACTGCTGATACCTGAAACTGTTTGTTATTAATTGATTCTATCGTGTTTGCAATCAATGTTTCATTTGCTTCGGTTGTATTGTAAGAAACCTCAACAAGCTGCATGGGTTCATCTTCTATGAAATCAACTTTGACCGAAGTCACACCATTTAAAGCACTTAATTCTTTTCTAATGGAAGCTACACATCCCATTTTACAAACCATCCCTTCAACATTAGCCGAGAATTTCATGTCGGGTTCTTTAGATTCAACTGTTGAATTTTTAGCGGTCTTACTTTCTGATGATGCTAAATTTGAAGCATCATTGGAGCAAGAAAAAATAAGAAGGGCAAATATGGCTATGTATCTCATGTTTTTTTTCCAAAATTAAACATTATACAAGAAACCTCGACAGAAAATTCTAGTTTTTCAATCAGAAAAAGACATCCCTCCAAGAACATTAAATTATAATAAAAATAAAACGATTTTGACCTATTTAGCATCATACGAGCGCTTGTCAGAAAACAAATTTTATAGTACATTTGATAAAACTTACGTATGAAATATCTTGCCCTTTTATCGTTATTAGCAACCTTTGCTCTTTCTTCTTGTAACAAATACAGTGAAGGCCCTAATTTCTCATTACTTACGAGAAAAGCCAGAATAACAAACGATTGGGTATTGGAAAGCTATACCAAAGACGGAACGGATCTTTATGATGCCACATACGAAATGAATTTGTCGATTGAAAAAGATGGAACATATTCAAAGTCTGTCATAACACCTAATCTTGGACAACTTCAATCTACTACGTCACATGGCACCTGGGAATTCACAGAATCTCAAGCGTCAATTTCACTTTTAGAAGACGGAATGCTGCTTGGTGAGAGTTATGAAATAATTATGCTAAAGAATAATGAGCTTAAGCTAAGACAAACAGATTTTAATAATTCAGATTATGATTGGAAGTTTTATTCCAATTAATCTACGAATCTAGAATCGACTTCCATTACTTTACTGCATTTTTCACATGTTCTTTTATCCATAGAACTATAAAACGCTTTGAATCGAGATAAGAAATCTCTCTCAATGTTTTGCAAAGGGAACTTATATTCATGTAACAAATGATTACAGTCGTCGCAGTACCACATTAACCCATCAATTAACTCGGTACCACTCCTCACTTTTTCAATTACCAAACCAACGGTGTTTGCTCCTCTTATAGGTGAATGGGGAATGTTTGCAGGTAAAAGAAATATTTCTCCTTCTTTTATGATAATATCCCTGGATACTCCATCTTCTTGAACCTTTACCGTGATATCACCCTCTATCTGATAAAAAAGCTCCTCACTTTCGTTGTAATGATAATCCTTACGTGCATTTGGTCCACCCACAACCATTACGATAAAGTCCCCTGCCTCAATGTATAAATTCTTATTACTGATTGGTGGTTTTAGAACATCTCTATTTTCATCAATCCACTTCTGAAGGTTGAACGGAGCAAGCATAATCTTTTTTATATAAAGTTAAGAAAAATGAGATGAATTGAATTGAATTGAAATCGTCAACTGCTTTAAAGAAAAAAAAATGGAGCTATTTTATGACCTGCTTCACCACTTGCTTCCTGAAATTCTTATCGATCAAAATCAGGTAATACACCCCAGCTTCTAGCTCATCAGATACGAGGAAGGTGTTAATACCATTTCCAATTTCAATAGACTTATCCCATATTTTAGCACCCGTTGCACTTACTAGCATCAGATTGGCCTCACCAACTGCAGTGAAGTTTTTGATGATGATTTGAAATGAACCTGAACTCGGATTAGGGTATACTGCAAACTGACCAGAACTTGCATCATCGCATGATACAGCAATCGAATTGTAGTTCTTAATTGTTCCATCAATATCTACTTGTAATAGACGATAATAATTTGTTGAAGAGACAACTCCCAAATGAATAAAATCATATTCCCTTATTTCGGTACTTATACCCGCAGATTCTTGAATATCGATCTCTGACCAATAAACGCCATCTCTCGAATGTTCTAAAATGAAGTGAGAGCTATTATATTCTGAAGCCGTATTCCAATTTATATGAATATTTGACCCATTGCAATTGCCATTAAAAGAGATCAATTCAACAGGCAATCCCTCACCATTACTTTTACCACCATTAAAAAAGCTAAATCCTGATGTAGAACCTTTCAAATAAAAGCTATCATTAGAGCCAATAGCATTAATATGACTTAAGGAAGTCCAACTATTGTGGTGAAGGTTTGGGTCATTTGAGCCCGCACTTTTAATTATTCTAACATTTGTATATTCGTTTTCAGAAGTAAAAGCAATTGCATTTTCAATATTATTCATATGCAAAGAGATTTCATATGGAATAGTATTAATCGGTGAATCGTAATTATTAGCGGTTGGATTTATTTCCCAATAACCTTCTTCACTGTAGTTCTGTATTAATTGGTTGTCGGCTGTTACAAGGGGTAAGCCATTATATAGATTCGATCCCTCATCTTGAGGGATACCGGTCACATAAGAAGCTGTTAAATATTGGTTCAAGCCAGGTGACTCTTGAAAATCAACTGTAAAATCTCTAATCACATTTCCATTTCCTACGGGGAAAAATTTCGAACTTGCCGCACTAGGAAAATATCTTCTCAATGCCCCATTGATCATTCCCGAAGTATGCTGAATGCTTCCGTCATTCAAACTACTTGTTCCTATAGTTAATAAGTTTGTGCCATTGTTTATATTTCCGTTAATCATTTTTAAATATCCCTGAATCGTTAGTGGTGTATTCAGTATTATTTCCCCAAAAGACTTATCTATTGTTATATTTTCAATGATTGAAGATGCTCCTTCAATTATCTGATCTAAATCACCATCAAATATCAATGTACCACCTGAAATGTTTCCTGAATTCGTAAGATCTCCCTTTAAAGACAAATTATTTGAAATATTCAATATTCCATCCATACTCACCGTTAAATCATTAATTACAATATTGTTGGCCTGAATAAAATTATCCGTACTTACGCATACATCAGGATTTAAATGAGATAAAATGTATAAGTTAGATGAGATATCTGGAGATGACGATGTTTGCCTAAGCCATTTAAACCCGTCCCATTTGTACCAGTTTTCCGCTGTCCCCCACTCCGAGTTAGATAGTCCACCCCAAATCCATGAATTATTATCTAAATCCTCATAAGATTCTATTGGTTGATTAAATTGCACTACAATCTCTGCTGTAGAGCCAATACAGGCACCTACTTCTTGATTCCATGTAAGTGTCACATCTTCGTTGAACGTATTAGATGTATATGTTGTAGAAGATTCATTCGCAGCGTCAAAACCTCCAACACCTGTATTGTTCCATGTTCCCTCTGAATCATTTGCATCCGTTGATATATTATAAGTAAGTTCTCCACACGTATTTGCCCCAGTAAATGGAGAAGAGGTAATGGTTGGTTTAGCCTGGATTGAAATGGTAAGCTGATCAGTAGCTTCACATCCATTTGCTTCAACGGTTAAAGTATAGGTTGTATTAGACTCAGGACTAGCAATAGGGTTGCTGATGCTCGAATTTGTTAAACTTGAAGCATTGTTCCACGAATAATTAGCACTTGGTGTTCCTGTAATAGAAATATTATCAATAATCCACCAATATTCATAATTCGCATCATAGTAGCGAAACCTAACTTTCATTCTTGAGTTTTTATATGGGGAAAGGTCCAAAGAAACACTAGCTGGTGAAGGTGTAGTATTGTCTCCTTGTTCGGTTGTATATGATGCAACATTTACCCAAGATGATCCATTCCAAACATCTACATCAGCAATTTCAGAGCTATAAATTGGTAAATTATGGTCAAACTCTAATGTAATAATTGACATATTAGAACCATCAAATTCCGGAGTAATTAAGGATTCATCCATATCTTGCAAGCCATAGGCATCACTATTAACCCTTGCATAGCCTGTGCCGTTTGGATAAGCACCTGTTGTCCAATACCAAGTTTCATAATCGTTGTTTCCAGAATTATCTCCATTATTTCTTACATTAAATTTAAAGGACGATTCAAAGTCTTCACTAAACAAAACCAAAGAGGAAACATCTGCAGTTGCATTAAGTTGTTTTGATGATTCTTCACAAATAATGTCAGAAGTACCTGCTTCTACATTTGAAGGGTCAGAATAATTGGTCATTGAAATAAAATAAAAATCTTCACCATCCTTCATGGTGAATGGACCGGCACAAATTGAACCCGTTCCCTCAGCATTTACATAATAAACATCGGTCGAACTAATTGATGGAAAATCAATTTGAGATCCAGTCCCTGGCACTGTTGCACCTATTTGAGAATTGGACCAATCGTACAATTTATAATTTACTCCAAGCTCAGACCCGGATAAAGAAAAGACTTCGGTGTCCGAGCAAATTGCGGGATTATGATTGATAGAATAATTCACATTGGGAGAGGTACAAAACTTCTCTAATTGAATAACTGCCTTGTATTTGGAACGATTTCCTCCCGTATGACTACAGCCGGAAGATAGGTCAGCATAGCGATAAGCAGATCTGTTCAAATTGTCAGCATCTCTAAATACATATATGCCACCATTATTTCCAAAAGGAGCACCGTTGGGGTTATCATAGCATACCTGAATTAACAGATTACTTGTGCCATCCCAAGAAAAAGGTGCCGTTAAATCAAATTGCTTCCACTCATCCACAACAAAATCTCCTGATCCAATACTTGCAGCAGTATAGACTGTGGTTAATTCACCATCATAAGTAGGTGTTGGCGTAAAAGAATTGGTAGAAGAATTCTTCATCGAAATGGTGAAATTGGAAAGAGATTCACCAGGCAAATCAAAAATCAAAAGATGAATGGCCTCAATACCAAAATCACTAGGAATACCTGCGGCTTGAAGCTCACTTGCAGAATAAACATACTGCACTCTTGAATCTTCATAAGAACTATTAATAGAGGACAATGCCGGAAGAGTTGTATTGTGAGTTGGCGTACCTATTGTATATAATTGCGCATGAGCAAGCATGTATATAAATACGAAAAATGAAATGAGGAGCGTGTTTTTCATGATTCAAATAAATATTTTTCAATTCAACAGAATTGAAAATATTGTTGTTTTAAAAAAAGTGCTTCTTTGTTAAAAAAGCTTATTGTATTTTAGTTTTAGCAGTGCAAAAGTAGCACAATTTTCGTATTAAAAAAACAAATCATATTAACTTATTATTAAGATTAAACTCATTTTACATTCAAAAATAATGGAATAAAAAAAGGCCTTCTTTCGAAGGCCTTTTTATATCGCTTAATTGTGTTTTTTATTTCACACTGTGCTTTAAAACCACAGTAACCTTATCTCCATTTTGTACAGAAACATAATAGATGCCGGGAGCTAATACCTCATTCACAACGTACATATTTATTCCTGACTTAACATCCAGAGGTTTAGACAATACCATATTACCCTTGGTATCCACAACATTCATTCTTGCGTCACCTATTATCTCAGCATTGTTTAAGATAACCTGAAATGAACCAGAACTCGGATTAGGGAATATTGAGAAGTATCCGCTTGTCGTTTGTGAACAGCTCGCATTAATGACATCATACGTTTTAGACGTACCGTCAATATCAACTTGCGTCAAGCGGTAATAGTTATCTCCACCGTTTGCATGAACATCATTGTACGTGTATTCGATCAATTCTGTACTTTGACCGGCAGCATCTTTAGTGTAGACTACATCCCAAGTAATACCATCTCTCGAATTCTCGAGTTCAAAGTGAGAACTGTTAAACTCAGAAGCCGTTGTCCATGTCACATCAACAACACCATCTGCACAATTTCCAGTGAATGACACAAGCTCTACTGGTAATGGATCACCATCATCAGAACCTGCGCCGAATACACTAAATCCGGTTGAAGTTGCTGTAACGGCAAAGTTTGAATTTGATGGAGCAGCTCCATTATATCCTGAAACACTCTGTCCTGTCAAAGCACCCCAAGATAGATGATGTTGACTTGCAGTATTAGACCCTGCACTTTTTATTATTCTAGTTTTGGTGTAATCCGTAGCATCAGAAATATTATTCATATGCAATGATATGGTGTATGCTTTCCCATTAATTGACGAGCTATAATCATCATTAGTAGGATTAATGACCCAATGACCCTCATTATCATAATTTTGAATTAGTTGACCATCTTCTGTTACAAGAGGTAATCCTTCATAATCTCCTCCTCCAAATAAAGTTGGAGCTCCTGTACTAGGAACTTGTCCTAAAATAACAGTTGTGTTTGCTCCTGCTTGACCTGGAGTTCCTGTTGTAGTTACTCCTGTAGTATAAGCAACACCACCTGCTGTATTTGTTCCATCTTTAGTGCTAGATAATGCTAGTATAAAATTAGCATTACTTGTATCTGATTGATCAAATATATAAGTATTGCCTTCTTGTAATTCTAGAACAGGACTAACTGTGCCGTTAATAAAAAATTTATTAGCAGTGCCAAAGGCATTAGTGCCACTTGCGACAGTGACTGTAAAAGTAATAGTCGCCATTGTAAAACTACGCTCCGGTTATTGTTACAGTAACGCTTCCGTCTGTTCCACCAGTTTGAGTAAGTGTAGCACAAATTCCATCTTTAAAAAGAATTCCAGAACCTGGTACATATACTGCTAAACCTTCTGTATCATATTTAAAAGTTGCTTTTAAATTACCACCTGCTGCTGCACCTGTTGTAGCTGCATCGTGTAAAAGTAAAACAGAACCTGCTTCACCTCTACCTTGAATAGAAGTAATTCTAGCTCTGCCTGCTCTTAATAATGATATAGCACCTGTATCTTTTTGTAGGGTTGTTTGGTCGCTTG